>Ga0114923_10000021_pt1 | contig 175270 bp, 153 predicted proteins | sample SumtaG_FD_89578 | JGI IMG/M metagenome (GOLD analysis project Ga0114923, IMG submission 89578) | Deep subsurface microbial communities from Indian Ocean to uncover new lineages of life (NeLLi) - Sumatra_00157 metaG | ecosystem: Environmental > Aquatic > Marine > Oceanic > Sediment | place... | reverse complement strand
TTTCTCTATTAATTTGAACATGTTAATGAAATGAAGTTCTTGTAGATTCTCTGTGGGAATTTGGTCTCTATGAAGACTTACTACTGTATTTTCCAGAGTTGCAGCAACTAAGGTAGGAGATACCTTGGTTTCTTTGATAATTTGTTCAAAAATACCAAGATTCACAGAACGAGTGATTTGAGATGCCAAATCTGTGCTCAGGTTGTATTCCTTGATAAAGCGCTTCTCCTTCGCTTCAATGGTTTCAGGCATATTCTTTTTGATTCTAGCAAGACGCTTCTCTGTAATCTTTACAGGTCTCACATCAGTTTCTGGATACATTCGTGAAGATCCTGGTCTTGGGCGTGCGAATTTTGATGTGCCTTCTGGGAGAGGCATCCTAGTTTCTGCAGGTATTCCTTGTACTGCTACACATGCACGATTGACTACAGCTTTCAATGCATCCTTACACTTATTCTCAGATGATGCAACAATAACTACTGCATCTTGATCTTTAGCCTTTACAGAACTACGAATCGCTGACACATCTGCATCGGATATCCCATACTTGGGTAGTTCATCTGTATGGAATATTCCTCCAACGCCACCCCAGAATTTTGCATAATCAGAGATTTCTGTTCCAAATCGTCGTTCAGGTTGAACTTCTATTCCAAGGAGTCCTGCAAACCCTGGTAGTCTAACGGCATAGACAGTACCATCTGATTTTAGAGCTTTTTTGATTACTTTTGACTCACTTTTTGCAAATATTGCTGAAACATCAGTGATTTTGTCTTTGATTGTTTCTGCGGTTATTCCACGTTCTCTTAGAGTATCACGAATTTCAAGGAGTTTCTCTTGCCTAAGTGCTTCATATTCAACAGTTGCGGCTAACATGTCAAGCTGTTGCAAACCCTTGATTTCTATTATCGCACCATCCTTGATTGATACATTAACATCTTGACGGATTGTTCCTTGACCTCGTTTCACTCTCCCAGTAGATCTCAAGAGTAATCCAATAGCAAGAGCGACCTTTTGTGCTTCCTCAGGTGTTCGGATATCTGGATCAGTCGCAACTTCAATCAAGGGAATTCCAAGACGATCGAGTCTGTAAATTCTCATGTTATTCTTGTCATCATCAGCAATCTTTCGTGCTGCATCTTCTTCTAGACAAATTGTCTGAATTCCAATATTCTTCCCATCGATAATTGTTTGTCCACCATTAGCAATAATTGTGGTACGTTGAAAACCAGTAGTATTCGATCCGTCTATCACAATCTTCCTCATTGGATGAATTTCATCAACTGGATTAGATTGCAAGAATTTGGCCATTGTTAGGCAAATATCAATCGAATCTTCACACAAATCGTGTGGAGGTTCTTCATCAGCTTCGACTAGACAAGTGGTGTCATTGTAATACTCATAATAGAACCTTTTCTTCTTCTGAAACTCAAAAAGAGCTGCAGGATCAATTTCACCCATCTCACTCTGTGTTGGGCGAAGTCTTCGTATGAAACCGCCATCTGGTTCTTCATCACGAATTATTGTTGGACAATGGCAGAACAATTTCCTCTCGGTGTTTAATTGCTGATGAAGTTCAAGACCCACCATCAGACCCAACTTAGCATATCTGTCAGCATCTGACACTTCAAGACTCTCCCAGAACTTTGTAGTCAGATTCTTCGCTGCGCATGTTAATTTCACCTGCAATAGGTGTTAGTAGAAGTTTTTTGGCAATCTCGGTATCCTTGCTATTTGCAAGAGCCCACATGAGCTTGACTAAAGCTGTTTCAGGTAGCATATCTTCACAAGAAACAACTCCAAAATCAAGAAGTTCTACTCCAGATCTATACACATCCAAGTCAGTCCTTCCGAAGATACATTGACTTGTCATAGCAACAACTAATCCTGCATCAATGGATTTCTTGATTGACTGTTGTAAGCTATCTGGAGCATGACCAAGACCTGTTCCTTCTATTAGAATTCCTTTGTATTCAGCATCAATGAGTTTTTCGACCAAAATTCCGTCAATTCCAGGAAATGTTTTCAGAAGTGCAACTTTTTCTTCGAAATTGGCTTTCAACTTGATTTTTCGTTCGAGGTTTCTGCGTCGTAATGGAGGGTGTAATTCTTTCACAGTATCTTCGTCGATTTTGAATAATGGTTGTTCATTGACAGATTGGAAAGCATCTCTTCTGCTGGTGTGCAATTTACGAACTTTGGTTCCTCTATGAGCATGGAGGAAACTATCTCCAGATTCTGCATGCATAAGGATCATGACCTCTGCAGCATCTGCTTTTGTTGCCAAATTTACAGCACCAACTAGATTCATTGCAGCATCTGATGATGGACGGTCAGATGATCTTTGAGACCCTACAAGAACAACAGGCACTGGGAGATTTTGAAGCGCGAAAGATAGAGCTGCAGAAGTAAAACCTAATGTGTCAGTACCATGAGTGATAACAACCCCATCAGTTCCAGTCTTTATCTCAGCAGCAACTTTGCGAGCAATGTTCGTCCAATCGTTAGGTGTAATGTTCTCAGAAAGTACACTCATAATCACCTTTGCGTGAACATTGGCATGGTGTTTGAGTTCGGGTACTGTGTCATAGAGATCTTGTGCAGAAAGTGCGGGATTAACTGCACCAGTACGATAATCGACTTTACTGGCAATAGTACCACCTGTACTCAAAATAGATACTCGGGGCAAGTTCTTTTTCTCCATAGATTCCTCAACCTTTGTAGTTTGTTTTCGAGTACCTCCTTTGATTCGGCGAATGGTAGATTCCTGATTTAGTCGAAGTCCAATGTTGTAACCACTATCAAGCTTGATAATTATATGAGCAGCATCACTGCCAACCTGACTTCGGGGCATGAGTACCCCAGTAAATTCTTCTCCATCCTTTGTAATACTGATTGTATCACCAACCTGTATCTTGGACAGAGATAACTTCTCCAGAACCAGACCGCTATAACCCGAATCATCTAGACTCAATGAATACCTCACCTTCGAGTTATGACTCAAAGATGAAAGCTCTGTCATAAAGGCTTCGTCAGATAGTTGAGTCTACAGAACTCCGAATATGACTAATATTCCAAACAGTATGAAGACGATTCCGACTACGCGTTTTACAGTTTTGATCGGAATTCGTTCAGCAATACTGGTACCAGCATAGGCTCCAATTGAATTTACAATGAAGAATCCGATAATAGCTCCGATGAAGATCATGACTGGGAATGGTGATTGTGCAGCAAGAGCAAGGGTAGCTATCTGACTCTTATCTCCAAGTTCGGATACTAAAACAAGTGAAAACATGCCAAAGAGTGTTCCAGGATTGTCACATGTATCGACTGTTTCTGAATCGGATCTAATCAGTGTGAAAATTCCTAGAATAAGAAACAGGAATCCAGATACATAGGTTATGATTTCCACTGGTAATGTAGCTGATAGAATGAAACCAATAATGACTGCAACAACTGAAGATGTAGCAAGAGCAATCATAGTGGCAAGAAGTACCAACTTGGGTCGGCGGTATTGAGCACTCAAGCACATAGTGGTGAGCATAGTTTTGTCACCTAACTCCATCAAGAGGATTAATCCTGTGGATGAAATCAGTGCTTGGAGTGGCATAATGTTGCTTGCATCCTGTTCTCGTTTTAGGGATTGGTATATGGTCTCAAGCGAATTATTGGTGCGGGAGGTGGGGTTCGAACCCACGGACTCCTACGAGAGCGGATAGCTTCTCGACATGACCCCTTAATTTCATGTGATCTTAAGTCCGCCGCCTTTGACCTGGCTTGGCTACTCCCGCAGTGATAACCGGTCAGCGGTGACTTGTCTATCCATAGTGTAGGTGTCTAGGAAGATGGTGGGCCGCGCCGGATTTGAACCAGCGACCTTCGATTCCGACGAGCTCGAGGCTCGCTTGGATTCTCGGTGTAAGCGAGACATCATAGCCGGGCTAGACTAGCGGCCCATGAAACTAACTTCGGTCGGTGTTGATTAAAAACATTATGTGATGAGGTCAATTTCTGCTTATTCAGCAAGTCTAGATTCAATTGATTCCCAGGAGAATCCCAGCTCATTCATTGACCAATGAGTATGTCTATGACATTTTCTGCATAATGCTACCCACTCTTCAGGGTCAATAGAATTCAGATTTTCTTTTGTCCAGAGAAAATGACGGTCATGAGGTAAACCAGCCTTATTGTGAATTATTAGTCCCTTTTCACCCTCAGTTTGACTACATACTGAACATTCGGTACCAAATAGATCTCTTCTCATATCTTCAACACTGAGGTTTTCGTTTTCGAAATTCATTCGATTCTCGTCAAGAGTTATTGTTCCTTCGGGATTTTGGTTTCCCATTCTTGAATCTACCAATGACGATTTTCTTAGTGATTCAATTTCATTCCATTCCATACCAAGTTCATCCATGGTCCAATGTGAACCTCTGTGACAAGCAGTACATAATCGCTGCCATTCATCAGGGTCAATCTCTCGCAAGTCCCTCAAACTCCATAGGTTGATGTCTTCATGTTCCGAACCATCCTTCCTATGTATGAATGTTTTTCGTGATTCACTATCAACACAGAGTTTACACTCTGATCTGAAAAGATCCTCTCTAAGTTCTTTGATTTTCTCATATGTTGCTCGTCTGTGTTCTCTTCTTGCTTCGATTCTTTCTTCTTCAGTTTCGAATGTCCTCATTGTTACTCCGCGACGAGGTTCTCGTGATTCCCAATCCATTTCTTGGAATACTCTTAGGATTGTATCTTTTGAGAGGTTCAATTCCGTAGCTACTTCTTCTTGAGTGAGTTTTTCTTCAAAATACATCTCAAAGACGTCATCTTCTATCCCTTCTATCTTTCTTGACCGAGCTTCCCACTCATTTCGTTTGAAAACTTCCTGAACCCACTTTCTAGACATTCCCAACTCTTCGGCAACTTCAGATTGTGTTAATTTTTCATCAAAGTATAGATCCTGGACTTGTTTTTCTAAATCTAGGTCCCGTTTTGGACGTGTTTCCCACCCTTGTTCCTCGAAGACTCTTCTAACCGGTTTCACTGACTTTAGGCCAAGTTCCTCTGCTACTTCTCTTTGAGATAGTCCTTCATCAAAGTATAATCTGTGAACATCACCTTCGATATCAGTTGCTTTACCAGCTCTTGCTTCCCATTCTTTTTCTCGAAAGACACGTTGAATTGGTTTTGTTGATTTGTAACCAAGCTTGTCAGCTATTTCAGAGTGAGTCATTCCCTCTTTGAAGTACATCCGTTGAATATCTCTTGTTTCAGCAGCTTGTTTTGTTTCAGGCTCGGGCTCTTTTTCTGATTCGAGTTTCTCTAAAGCACCCTTCATCTTCCGTTTTATTTCGAGTTTTTTTGCAAATTCTGTAGCGAAACGTTCGAGTTCAGATTCATCAGTTTCTTTTGTTTCCCGTATCCTTTCAGGTCGAGAGAATCTTCTTCGCTCCATGAACTGCACCTAAGAGAATTTCATCAACAACAATTAGTAGAGATTAGTCTGCTATAAATTCATAGAAAACCAGCGACCTTCTCGGTGTAAGCGAGACATCATAGCCGGGCTAGACTAGCGGCCCTGAGTTCAGGCTTGAGATATTCCAATAAAAAGTTGCTTACCTGTAACATCCAATGATGTGCGACTCTTGACGTGCACTATCCAAATGGATGCTCTGAACATCATCAAACCCAAAACTAGCAACTGATTCTAATAACTGTAATACAATATCCTGATTATCAGTCTTGAACGCTGCAACTAGACGACCTCCTTTCTTCAATAATCCGGAGAAGCGAGAAATTAGATTTAGAGTGCCATCTATTTCTGTGGTGACATCAACAAGAAGGAGATTGAGACCATCTTCATCGACTATGATTGTGGGGTCAATTGTGAATGCATCATCAAATATCACTGAAATTCTGGAGTGAGAGTTAGCTAATCGGGTAAGATCTTCTGAAAATCTTCGAGCGACTTCGATTCCAGTTACAGTTGCTCCTTTGTCATTGAGGTAAGCAAGAAAACCTCCTGCTGAACTACCAATATCAAGTGCAATACATGGAAGTGTTACTAGATTACCCTCCAACAAGTCATCAATTTCTTTGAGTTTGTGATAACCCATTGGCTTGTCCATATATTCTGGTGAAACTTTGATATCTTCTTTTCCGTTCACCTGTTTGGAAGGCTTGCATTGTTTCCCATTAACCGTGACCATACCTTCTTTGATAGCTCTCTTTGCGACTTGTCGGGATGAAAAGTGACCATTCTCAACTAACCAGACATCAAGCCTAGGCATTCAGTTTCGCCTCAAGCTCCTTAGGAATGAAAAGATGCATAGGGATGCCCCTCATTTTTGGTCCAATTGCTGCGACAATGCCTGATGCCCGAGTGCTTCTTTTGCAACGCAATGAATGTTCGAACGCTCCAAGTTCTTCAAACTCGTAGATATCTTCTAGATGTCTTGTTTTTCTCAGTGCGATTTCAATCATTTCTTGACTGGAACCAAATACTAGAAGTCGTTCGTGGTCGTCCTGCATCCATTCTTCAAATCGGATCAAGGTAGTTTCAGCTAGTTCTCCCTCGATCTTCTTTTCTCTATAATCAACATTGGTTATTTTCACATCAACTGGGAGATCATCAACAAAAAGCATCGAATTTGCAATGACCCGCATCGGTTTTCTAATGCTAACTTGGTCTCGGATACGATGAAGTGGGAGTAAGACATCCACTCTCTTTGTACTTATAGCTGCAATATCCACATAAAGACCGTAACCCACTTTTCCCACTTCCAGGAAGGTTCCAGGAAGAATCGCACCTTCTTTCAAGTTCTCAAAACGTATTGATTTACCATATTTTTTGACCAGGAAGTTAATTGCAAATTCTGAATCTTGCCCATCAAAACCAAGTGAAAGATGTCCTCTCTTATCAGTACCAAAACGCGCCAAACGAACATCCAACTCATCTATCATCGAAGTAACTTCAGATTTGACTGTGTCAAGGAGTTGTTTCCGTTTTTTCCCATACGCTCTTGAGAATAGCGTTACTGACTTCAATTGGTAACCTCTTTCATTTGCTTCATGCAGGTTGCTAAGTACCTTTTGTAAGAAGTGTATTACAGTAGAAATAGTTGGATTATGATAGTGCCTTAAGATCTGCTTTGAGTTCTTCTACACGTTTTCTGAGAAATGAGATAGCTTTTGCATTATCAACAAACTCAAGCTGTCCATTACATGTTGGACATCTAAATGACAGATTCATAGCTTCTTCAAATGGAACAGGTGAAGAATCACGATTCACACATGAGTATAGATCATTATTGCTTTCATGTTCGAGTCTCTGCTCAAGTAGATTCAGTACCATTCGTTTCTTTCGATTAACGAGAGCCTGAGCTTTCTTGGGGTCGATTTTCCAATAGTAGAGGAACCACCCTGTATTTACGTCACGAATTCTACGGTATGATGCAAGGTGATTATCATGGAGTTTGTATAGAATCCTACGGACAATATTCAGCTTGAGATCAGTCTTAGTGGCAATTTCTTCATCAGTTGTTTCTTCTGCATTTACTAAAACTGTAGAAACGTCAACGCCTTCTTTACCTGCTATCTCTTCAACTACAAGACGAAAGAGATCATGATTGAAGTTAGTGTGTACCATTTGATGAAATCACCCAAAGTGTAATAGATGGCCAGTCGACTGATATCTATAGTATAGTCAAAATGTCCGCAGTTGGAATGTTATACTAGTATATAGTACTGCACTCTATATAAGGCCTATTAATGACACGAACTGAATCAAACAATAATTCTAGTATTATACCTTGAATTATCTACGGTTCATCATCACGACGTGCTTTCTGAGACATTTTCTTTTTGACGATTACTCTGTCACCGAGTGTAGGTCCTGCAGTACCGGATTGGGCTTTGCCTACTTTAATTGGAACTGTACCAAGAGGTTCCAGTAGTGAAATCTCAAGTTCACGTTCGAGACCTCGAATAGTCTTTTCAGTTGGTTTTTGCCGTCCGGACTCGATAGATTTCAGAGTTGAGATACTCTCTCCAACTCGTTGCGCCAGCTCATCTTGGCTTATATTCTTCTTTTGACGAGCCGCTCGAATGATTTTCGCAAAGTCTTCAATGAGTTCCATATCATCAAGACGTACACCGGAAGATCTTCTAGACTTAGAACTAGGCCTTGATTTCGATACTCGAGATGGTTGATGAGTACGTGGAGTACTTTGTCTTTCCGGAGGTTCGGTCCAGGATGTTCGGGGTCTTGGTTGGGATGATGATTGTTGAACCGATTCACCGGAGGATTGTCCGAATTTAAATCCACATTCAGGGCAGACAAGCATTGAGGCTCCTTCAATCACGACATTTCTGCCGCGACCTTTCATGCTTCTGCCACACAATTCACAACTAGGCAAAGCAAATTCCCTCTTTCTACTATTGGATTCTGAGTAAGTGTTGATAAACTTAACCGCATATACAATTGAATGAAACGACCACCAAAGCAAGCCTTAAATCGTTATCAGAGAACTAACTTCCGAGGTGCCAATTCTTGCCAGGGACTACTGACACAAAGAACAATAGTAGCATTGACGATTCAGCATACACACAGAATACTAGGCACTTAGAACGACGTCTTCGTGCACTAGAAACTGAGAAGCAAATACTTCAAGCAGAACGTAGTCGGCTTGAGAAAGAAACTCAAACTCTCAGAACGGAGTTGGAGAAACTTCGTCAATCCCCTCTCATTACTGCAACCATCATTGAAATGTTGGAAGATGGTAGGGCTATTGTAAAAAGCTCAACTGGGCCAAATTTTGTTGTACATGTAGCCTCATCAATACAGAAAGATAGTCTACAACCAGGTGCACTTGTAGCTCTAAACCAAAGATCATTTGCAATTACTCAGGAGCTTCCACCTTCGCGAGATCCAATTATCAGAGCGATGGAAATTGAAGAAGCACCGGAAGTTTCCTATTCCGATATTGGCGGTCTCAGACAACAATTACTAGAAATTAGAGAAACAGTGGAACTTCCATTGTTAGAACCTGAATTATTCGAACAGGTTGGAATTGAACCTCCGAAAGGTGTATTATTGACAGGGCTTCCAGGTACAGGTAAGACCTTGTGTGCAAGAGCAGTTGCACATGAAACACATGCCACTTTTATTCGAGTGATTGGGTCTGAACTAGTACAGAAATTCATTGGTGAAGGTGCAAGATTAGTTAGAGAGATTTTCATGCTTGCAAAAGAAAAAGCTCCAGCAATCATATTTATTGACGAGCTTGATGCAGTAGGGTCTCACAGACTTGATATTGCAACATCAGGTGATAGAGAAGTACAAAGAACACTCATGCAGCTTTTGAGTGAATTAGATGGTTTCGACACCAGAGGTCAGGTAGCAGTTTTGGGTGCAACAAACCGACCTGATATCTTGGATCCTGCTCTATTGAGACCTGGTCGATTTGATAGAATTATTGATTTCCCACTGCCAGATGAAGATAGCAGACAAGAGATTTTCAAGATTCATACTCGCGGAATGAATATTGATGGGGAAATTGACTTCGGTCGTCTTCTTGCTGTGACTCAAGATAGAACTGGAGCAGACATCAAAAGTATCTGCACTGAAGCTGGTATGTTTGCAATAAGGGACAAACGGACATGTATCACTGAAGAAGACTTCAAGATGGCAATAACAAAGGTACAAGAGAGAGGTGGCGGACGTAGTGATGCCCCTGGAGGAATGTACTGCTAAATCTCTTTCATTAGCTATTGTGATACATCATGAGGTATCGAGATTTCCTCAAGGCACAATTGAAAAATCAATTACCTGAGGGTATACAACTTCCATCAGGTTTTCATGTCGTAGGACATGTTGCCCTAGTACACCTAAATTCCTCACTTTATGAATATGCATCCATCATTGGTGAAGCAACTATATCATTCGATGATCGAATAAGATCAGTTGCAATTAGAGCTGGACCTACCAGTGGAGAGAAACGTCGTCCTTTCTATGAAGTTGTGGCTGGTGATTGTAATACAGTTACTACACATATTGAAAATGGGGTTAAGTTTAGACTGGATCCAATCCGGATAACGTTCTCTGGAGGGAATAAGAGAGAGAGGATAAATATTGCAAATCAAGTCAAATCTGGTGAGAAGGTTGTGGATATGTTCTCGTGCGTTGGACAATTTGCATTACAAATCGCAAAATCTACAGACGCATTAGTCACTGCAATTGAAATCAATCCTGAAGCATATGAGTTTCTTCTCGAGAATATTCAAATCAACAATCTTGATGGTAGAGTCACTGGTATACTGGGAGATTGCCGTGAAGTACATCCTGTAAATTATGCAAATCGTATCATTATGGGATATTTACACAATACCGATTTGTATCTCCCTCATGCATTAGATACTTTGATCCAAGATGGAGGTGTAATCCATATGCATATGTCTATTCAGAAGGATATCTTGGAAGACACCGTTTTGAAAATAAGAGAAGTTTGTTCTGGAAAAGGATTCAAATCTCAGATACAAGTTCGCAAGATAAAGAATTATTCTCCTGGTGTCGATCATGTTGTATTTGATATTGATGTGGCTCCGATTTAATTCCTCAAAGCGTAATGATTTTATCCAAAGATGATTGGATAGTCATAATAGTGATGGATATCATCAAGCAAGAAAAACAATAGAGTGTGATTTTATGGGTTTCCGAGGTATGTCGCCAAAACAAATGGCTCGAATGATGAAAAAAATGGGAATTGAGCAGAAGGATTTAGAGGGTGTGAAAGAAGTAATCATCCGTTTTGCCGATAAAGAGTGGGTAATCTCAAACCCCCAAGTTACAGCAGTCAAACAATCTGGAGCAGAAACCTATCAAGTAGGAGGCTCAAAGACAGAACGCGCTCTATCTGGAACAGGAACAGCAACATCTTCAGATGCTGAAATTGTTGAGGAAGCACCAGCTCCAGAGATTGAGATTCCAATGGAAGATGCTGCACTTGTCGCAGGCCAGACAGGTGTTGATATTGAAACTGCAAAACAAGCCTTGAAAGAAACTGAAGGGGACCTAGCAGCAGCTATTCTAAAATTAAGAAGGTAGCATTCAGAATTGTATTACTAATAATACAAGGCATTTATTCTTCTTCAGCGGTAATCCAGTCACGTACCATCTTCAATCGAACAAAGTCTTCTCGGTCACGTTCTTCGAGTGCAAGCTTGACGAAACGTACAGTTGCATCAAGTCTTGGTATGACAACTGTTTCAAGGGCAGAAACACGTCTTTTTGTTCTTTCAATCTCTAATGCCAATCGTTTCACAGTTGATTCGATTTCAGCAAGTTGGACTATGGCTTTTAGAGCTTCTTTGAATTTCTCACCCATCACATCAAATTTCGTACTGGAATCTGAAAGTGAGTAAGGAAGTTCGGAACTACGTTGTTCCACAGATAGAACCGGAACTCTAACACCCATCATTGACCTTGTTGATATTTTTAGATCTGCTTCAAACTTACTGGCGTATGCAAACTCAATCACTCTGGCAGGACCCATAATCATTTTCGCCTGGGTTAATGCAGAGAATGCTTCAGCCAAAGATTTGTCAACTTTTTCGCGAGATTCTTTGATTTCAGAGATAATGTTGAAAAATTCCATTATCAATGAGTCCCTTTTCTCTCGAAGAAGATTATGTCCTCTCTCTGCGAGCTTCATTCTATTCTTGAGTGCGAGGAGCTCCATTCGAGTTGTCTTGGTGCCTGGAAGAATCTTACTCATCGGTAATCACTTCAACAGACCTGTCAAGAGAAGTATCTTTTGGTCTTAATAGAATGTGAAAGCTAAGGCACTAATAATTATTCCAATGGTACAAACAATGAGCCAATCTCTCATGTATTTCTGTACCAAATTTGGTTTCTCATCAATCTGACCAGTAATTATCAAAGTACTAAGTGAGATGAAGAGAAAAGCAAAAGGTAGAGCCACAGTTCCATTTGTCAGAGGAACATCAGTAATCATGAGGATTGCGGCTAAGCCACCGAAGATTAAGAATGAAAGGATCATCAATGAGTTCATGATATGCTTAATTCGTATAACATCCATATCTGATAGCTCCTAAGAGGGCTCATGACCATATTGTTGGCCAAGCTACAAGCCATTTCATTCTATTCAAAAAGGTTGTGTATTCTCAGCAATCGCACTAGTAAAATTGGTAAGTTTCACCACACTTTTTATATTGCTAATGACCTTTTGAAAACTGTATTACAATAAGTACTTGTGATACAAATTGAATTAGAAATTAGAGGTCCACAAAATGACAATTGCTATCCATGAGAGTGCGTTGATTCGTCACTTTAACACTCGCAAGGAAGTCCTCCGAGCATGGGAGGAAAGGATAGGGTGTAGATTTTCGCCGTTTCGTGGTTTCAAAATGCCAGACAGTCGATTATACATAGAAGACAGTGACTTCTTAGATTCCATTGTTGATTTGATTATCACAAATGAGAGACATGTCTTCATTCGTGGTCCTGTTGGATCAGGAAAGAGTACTCTGATGCTTTTAGCGCTGAGAGATTTACCAACTCTGGCTGATCGCAAGGAGAATAAATTCGTCACTGGTTATGTAGGGATGACAGGTCTCTACGAGAAACAGATGGCTGCAGCTATTGCTGATTCTTTGAGAGTGAAGTACAAAAGATCCTGGGAGTCCAGCCAAATCATTGATGCTGTGGCAAAAGAAAGTCTTCGGAGGTATATAGAAGAAAAAAGTCGCACAGCACTCTTCATTGAAGATGTAGCAGATAATCAAGAAGCCGCATTTCACAAACTACGGTTTCTTGCAGACTTGCCAACTGAAGAGATGGTTGACACTTTTGGTAAGTCACAAGCTCTTGATGAACCAATTGTCACGTTAGTGATGTCTGGAACATTGATGTATTGGAATGCGATGCTATCCTTCCTGCCACAGATTGCAGATCGTACAGAGCCCTTGGATGTACCAGCACTCAACAATGCAAAAGCAAAGGAATTTGTGGGACGAAGAATTGCTTACGCACAAGGACGTATTGATAGCTTCGACCCAGATTCATATGATGTATACCCATTCAGTGATGAGTCAATCAATGTAATCAATACAGCAGCAAGAGGTAATCCTAGAGATATCAGAATGCTAGCGAGAGGTTGTCAACAAGTAGCAGCCGAGAATTTTAAGAAAAACGGTGATCCCACCGTGGATAAAGAAATTGCATCGCTTGTTTCCCAAGCATATGCAACTATACTCAGGGAGGTTCAATAATATGAGTCTACTTGGAAAATACAGACGAGAAGAAGAAGGCAAAGATGACGAAACCAGCGAAGAAACAACAACTGCAGAAAGAAAACCACCACGTGAACCATCTAAGACTAGTAAACTTCTATCAGCAGTACCTAACAAGGAACGAAAGAGTCCGATTGTTTCATTTTCAATTCCTACAGACCTTCGGTCTTGTCTTCAAGCTATCAGGAAAACAAAAGCAATCAATCTAAGTATGTGGGTTGAATATCGACTGCGTGAAGCTGTTGCTAAGGAATTCCCGCAGATTGCTGAAGAATTCCTAGAGTAATCAAATATACATGTAATACAAATATTATATTTCTGGAGAGGCCCATCAGGATTCCTTATGGGCTTCTGCATACTCAGCCACTCGTATCATACAAAGTGCGGCAAGGGATGGATCATCAAAACAAGGAATCCTATTCATTTCTAGGAGATCTTTTCCAGGTTTTCCAACATCTCCTGCTAGCCAAACACCAACAACTGGTTTGTCTATAGCTGATATACGTACACCTTCTAGGGTACCTGCGGCATGTTCTGTTTGAGTCATACCTGCAAATGTTGGAACAGCACATATCACAAGTAGCATGTCTATATTTGGATCTTTCAAGAGAAGCTCTGTAGCAATTCGATATTCTCTTCTTCCACCACTAGCTACAACATCTATTGGATTCCTTACAGATGCCATAGGTGGAAGGACCTGACTAAGTTCATCACGTGTTTCTTGTTCAAAAGCTGGGATTTCCAGACCTAAATCAGATGCTGCATCTGTAGCTAATACACCAGCTCCACCTGTATTACTAATAATACCAATCCTACGACCCCTAGGAAGTGGTTGATAATCAAACAGTTTACAGACCTCAAATAGAGTATCAAGTGTTGGAGCAGTGACACAACCTGCTTGCCGTATCATTCCATCAAACACCTTGGCAGACCCGGCAAGTGATCCAGTATGTGATTGAGTTGCACGTCCACCCGCCTCACTCTTTCCACCTTTCAGTACAACAACAGGTTTCTCACTGGCAGCTCTCTGTAATGATTCGAATAGCTCTCGACCCTGACTGACACCTTCAATGTATGCAGCAATTACAGTTGATTTGGGATCTTGTCTGAAATAGTCCAACATCTCGACAATACCAACATCAGCAGAATTTCCGACGCTTGCAAATTTGCTCATTCCAATTCTCTTAGTTCTTGTTGTGTAAATAGTCATACCACCAAGAGCTCCGCTTTGCGAAACAAATGCAATGTTACCTCGTTCTGGCATCATTGTAAAAGTACCATTGAATAATCTGCTATTTGAAACACCTACACAATTCGGACCGATAATTCGGATACCAGATTCTTTGGCAGCCTTAGCCAGATTATTTTCAAGCTCTACCCCATCAGTCCCAGTTTCACTGAATCCGCCCGATATTACTACAGCATTTCTTGCACCTGCCTTCTTTATTTCAGGCATTAAGGATGCACAGTATTTGGCTCCCACTGCAATAATTACTAAATCAACTGGTTCAGGTAGTGAAGCAAGGTCGGGATATGCTTTGGTACCAAGCACTTGGTCTCGACTACGAGTGATTGGAAATACATCGATCTCAGATGCTAATAGATTCATCAATATCGAGTTACCCAGTTTCCTATAATCTGCAGATGCTCCAACTAGAGCTATGCGTTTGGGATTGAAAAATGGGTCCATGTCTTTGAACAATTCAGCATCTGAATCTGTCATAGTCCCACGCCAGATGCGAGTTCGATTTATGTCTGCCGTCGTATGATGCTATTAATTGTATTACAAGTAATAATCATCCTTTTCCTTCCAAATCTCCTTGTACAATCGTTTTAGACGTCCGGTGTTTACACATGATGGTGATTCGGTTGCGTTCTTCACAATATACTTGGTTTCAAAACATCTCTTACTAACATTCTTGATAGCACGTATTGTTGTATTTACTACTTCGTTATTCTTAGTAGTGCAAAGAAGATCTACAAGAGCTGACGCAGAAACTTCATTGTAAAAATTGCCGAGAGCTGTGACTACAGTTGTCGCAATTCGATTGTCCTTAGAGTGAGTAAGATTCTCAAGTAGCATAATAGACTCTGGAGTTCTGACTCTGACATGAGCATTGACACAAGATAAGACATTCCGGAAAGCTGAACTTGATTGAGAATCCTCATACTGATCTAAGATACTTTCAAGCATGAATTTGAGTGTGGGATATGAGTACTTACTAGACTGAAGACTCAGAGTTTCAATCTCATGATCGATAATAGAGATGAGTAGTTTCTGATAATGCGGATTGGATGGATGAGTCAATGACTCTTCTTTGACCTGGATCTCTATAGATTCAGTAGTTGGTATTTCTTTCTGTATTACAGATATTACAACATCGAACGATTCGGAATCTATCTCTGCTCCTCTAACTCCTAGTTGTGATAGAACCTGTCTGCCTTTTTCACAGTACCAGAGAGGTAGAATGTTGATTAGATTACCATGTTTTCTAAGGGTTAGACTTGCGATTTCATCACGTTGAGTTCTTTCAAGCAATTCTGCTGTACTCACCGAGATTGAGCTATCAGGACTAGCAGGGTCAAAGAACAGAGTGTTTCCTGATTCAATCTGCTTGATAGTCATTGATTCGCATTCCGCATGGAATGATTGTGAGGCATCAATCAAGGAATCTTTGTTCTCTAATCTGGAGAGAAGTTCTTCTATAGTGAGAGAGATTGGTTCGAACCCATTACAATCCAGTATAGTGAAGAGTGTTTCTCGATATTTCAAATCTTCAATCAATACCTTGTGTGGACCAGCTCCAATCGGAAGAATGTAGGGAAGTTTTCTTGCCCGGGATAGATGGTTGATTGTTACAGACCATCCTCGATCTTGCTCAATTTGAGAAAGCAAATCACCTAGGTCCCGGGTTCTTCGCTCTCCAATTGCGTCCACTATCATCTGGGTGAGTTGTAGTTCTTCGGATTGCTTGACACGTTCTTTGACTGCTTGGAGTATAGATTCACGATCTTTGTCTTTTACCAAATGAGGTCCTCTCATGATTTGTGGATATACAGATTATCTATTTCCTCTACCTGAAAGTGAGTCAATTAATCTATGTTACCATTGGTACTGTATTCCGTGTATTACAACTATTAGGATTGTGACTTTCGCGCCAACAATTTCCAAAAATCAAGCTAAAAATCCCGTTCTAAGATTAGAACTATGTATAATTGTTACACTGAAAATATGAGTGTGTCGTAACACTTGAAGATAGGCTGATGTCATAGGGTCGCTTTCGTACTAACGAATCAAGCACCTTCATTGTCATCTCTATCTCCTCAAAATCTCCAAGATGGCTTATGGCCGCTTGAAGCATTGGTGGCGAACTAAGATTCCGTGTTTCGGTCCTGCTTCTTTGTGCGACACGCTCGAGCCATTTCTTTTTTTAATTCTCATAGATAGTTGAATGAGAGTCTATTCTTCGTTTGGCTTTTTCTTTGAGAGTTCGGACTTCAATACTAATGCTGATGAAAGCTCCTCAAGAAATGACATGATTGTTTTTTCTGTTACTGACACACTCTCAAGATCTTCTTGAGTCAGTTCGGTCTTTCCAGCGAGGATGTCTCTGATTCTTCTGTAGTCTCCAATTCGTGTGGCTACTACTTCAAAAGGTCTAAACACAGTAGAATCGAACAATCCCAGATATGCGAGAAGTAGCATTGTGTATAAGCATCTTGTGACATTTCTTCGAGCTTGAGTTAGAGTTCTATTGAAAGCACCTCTGGATACCCCACGAGACCTGGTTCCAGTTTTGGAGCGGTATGATGCCTTGTCTTCATACGTAATATGAGAACCAAGATTGTCTTCAACTACAAGATCAATTAGAAGTGTTTCAAGCTGAGTTGCGCTCAGAGTTGATCCCTCTTGTAGCATTTTGAGTATTGGTTCTTTCAATACTTGTGTGGTTCCGGATGTGAGGGTTCTGATAGATTTTCTATTGGTTTGATTGCTTGATTTCTCACTCATTGTATGGTCTCCGCTGAATTATACGCACAATTTCTAGGGTGTGTTCAGAACAACCGTTAGACGGTGTATAATGGACTTATTTCATGTTCCACTACGGTCATCTGTGCGGATACAACTTTGTATACGGAGTCTTTAAGGTAATAAGTGTTTGACTATGATACCTGTATTACAGGTGAGAATAATGGGATTCTACCGATTAGACAAAGTCCATTCTGACTCAGGGGTCATTACAACAAACCCTAGGATAAGGTTCCCACGAACCTCATCAAATTTGTACACACCAAACAGATGCTTTCCAGAGATATTGATCCATTCTATTCTTCCTCGTAAGAGATAATGATTGAATAGAATTCTACAGTGCTTTCGAATAGATGTGAAGAGGTTCTTGTACCTCCTTCTTTGTGAAGGTCGGATTCCCCATCTTGAAAGAATGAAACGATTGGCAAGATTATTGCTAGATATCAAGACGGATTTTCTTCCCTTCCCCTCAGGTGTTGATGATTTAAGGAGTGTATCTTTGAGACAATCTGGAATCGATGCCAAGACTGATGCAGTTGCCTCTGGTTCCCGGACTATTGTTTTGGTGTGTGTAGTATTCGTCAAGCCTGTTCAATGATTAACTTGCTCTTAACCTTAAGAGGACCTATACAAAAAAAAGTCACTGTAATATTGGTAATACAGTTTATTCATTCCCTATTACTAATGCTTATTGTCACGTCACTGGATTAATATTCATCATAATCTACCGCGTCCAGAAGGAGTCAAGGTAGTGAAGAGAAAAGCGGTAGTCCATATAACAGGGATTGTCCAAGGAGTTGGATTCAGACCTTTTGTCTATCGTGTTGCAAAGTCCCTATCTTTGATGGGGTACGTACTCAATCTCGGGGATGCCGGCGTTGAAATAGTAGTTGAAGGGACTGAGAAACAGATCCAAGAATTGATTAGTAGTATCAAGAATGATTTACCCTCAATCTCACGGATAGATACACTCGATATTGAATGGGCTCCTGCAGAAGATACCTTTTCGGATTTTCTTATACACAAATCTTCACTCGTACGTAGTGATGATGCAATTCCAGTGTTACCTCCAGATATTGCAATATGCAATGATTGTATAGCAGATTTGTTTGATTCAAAATCACGATGGAATCAGTATGGATTTACATCATGTGCGGCTTGTGGACCTAGATATTCTACCATTACAGATCTTCCATATGATCGACCTAATACTACGATGATTGATTTTCCCCTCTGTGATACTTGTAATACAGGTTATACAGATCCATTAGATAGAAGGTATCATGCACAAACAACTGCATGCGATGAATGTGGACCTAGATATCGCCTTGTGGATAAAAACGCACAAAGTATTGCGGACGGTAACCCAATAGAAACTATTGCAAAACTAGTTGATGATGGTGCAATTGCGGCTCTTCAGGGAATAGCTGGAACTCATATTGCTACCAAGACAAGTGATGGAAAACCGATAGAAGTTCTTCGAGAGAGAAAGAAAAGATTTCAGCGACCGTTTGCATTGATGGTAAGAGATCTTGGTACACTCAAGAAACTTGTCGATATCAACAAACTCGAAGAGCGGATTCTCACATCATGGAGAAGACCAATTGTATTGGCTTCCAAAAGATCTGATTCAGATGTATTACCATTAATACAAGATTCTGTGCTTGATCTGATAGCTCCTAGTCTGGATAGTATAGGTGTTATGCTGCCTTATGCACCAATGCATCACCTTCTCTTCAAGTATTCAAAAGAACAAGCATTGGTAATGACAAGTGCTAATCCTACAGGGATGCCAATGTATATTGATCCCGATGTAATCATGGAAGAGCTAGGTAGTATAGCAGATTACTTCCTGCTTCATGATAGAAGAATCCACCAACGTGCAGATGATTCTGTTGTAAAGTTGACAAGTGAAGAGAATCCAGTCTTCATCAGACGTGCAAGAGGATATGTACCAGAGCCTCTTGTATTCAATGGACCATGGAAATCACTCAAGGTATTAGGTGTAGGTCCAGAGGAGAAAGCAACGGGAGCCTTAGCAAAATCTGGTCGAGTGTATCTAACACAGTACATAGGTGATACCGACCAGGTTGAGAACATAGATTTTCTTTCACAGGCTATCGACCATATGAAACATCTCCTAGGTATTTCAAAACTGGATGGAGTAGCTTGTGATCTACATCCTGAGTTTCTAAGTACAGAATTAGCTGAGCGAATTGTATCTGAGAATGATATTCCCCTCTTTCGAGTACAACATCATCATGCACACCTTTCTTCTTTGATTGTTGATGGTTTGATACCAACTGATAATCGTATTGTTTGTATTACAGCAGATGGTTATGGGTACGGAGAAGATGGAACTGCCTGGGGCGGAGAGGTTCTTGTGGGAGGTTTCAAAGAGTATGAACGTAAGGGTGGATTAGTAGCACAGGACTATACTGGAGGCGACTTGTCTGCAGTTTATTCATCCAGAGCTTTCTTGGGAATTGTGGGTGATGAGTTGGAGAATGAAAAGATACTCCAAATCCTAGATGCAGCTGAGGTTTCACCTAGTCAGAAGATTAGTACTGATATGTTGGATATCCTTGTGAAAGCAAGTATGAAAGGAATAAACACTATCAAGAGTACGAGTACTGGCAGAGTTCTTGACTCGGTTGCTGTCGCATTAGGAATTTGTACTCAAAATTCGTATGATGGTGAATGTCCAATGAAATTGGAAGCAGTTGCTCGAGGATCTGACATTCAACTCGAATTGGAGTTCAACAAATCTAGTTATGGACAGGTTCTTGATACAACACATTTGTTACTACAGATAATTGAACTCAAGGAGAAAGGAATGAGTCGTTCAGAGTTAGCGTATGCAGCACAACAATCAATCGGCAAGGGTCTAGCTGAGATTGCGTGTGAAGTTGCTCAGGACGAAGGGATACTTCATGTTGGATTTTCTGGAGGGGTAGCAGTCAATCGCATAATAACAAGAGCTGTAGAAAATCACATACGAGAGAATAACCTTGTACCAGTTCTTCACTCACTTATTCCTCCTGGAGACGGAGGAGTTTCTGTTGGACAGGTTGCAACTGCTGCAGCCAGGTTGACTGAAGAATGATAGTAATACAAGTATTATATGCGTTCTTTCACTTGTTCTAACCCAATTTCAGCCGCAGTGGTATTAATCTTCTCGAACTTCTTAGGGAAAGCTTCACTGATTGCTTTCATTGCTGAGTCCTTACTAATTGGTACAATATTGGTGCCAATTATCCCACCGAACATCACCATGTTTAGAGACCTCGCACTTCCAGCTTCAATTGCAATTTTCTGAGCATCAATCTCAATGATATTGTCTGTGAATTTCTTTAGTGCTGAAATGATATCCTTGTGGTCAGGATACTCAGCTTTTCCCATAGAGACAGCAACGGGATATTGAATATGTGAGCTCATCAGAACATATCCACCCTTCTTTACAAGATGAACTTCTCTTAGTGTTTCAACAGGTTCGAAGCCTACAAGAAGATCCGCGGCCCCTGCATCAATGACAGGACCACTTGCATCATCACCGATTCTGACGGTACAGACTACATGGCCACCTCTTTGAGCCATTCCATGAATTTCTCCGACACGCACATTCAATCCTTCGGCTAGTGCAGCCTTAGCAAGAATCTCAGCAAGTGTGAGAACTCCTTGTCCACCTACTCCAGCAATAGCAATATTTACTGTATTACTAGGCATCTATTCAACCTCCCTCTTTATTGCCCCTTGTGGACACACCGAAACACACGTGCCACAGAGATTACACTGGGTTTCATCTATCACAGCTTTCTCTGTTTCTGGATCCATATACATTGCTGGACAAGATAGCCGATTAAGACAGCGCTTGCATGCAGTACATTCTTCCTCATCAACGTAATATTTGGGTGGTGTTTCACCTGCACGACGACGATCTGCAGCTGTTAGTAATGCACAGGGCTCCTTAGTAATCAAGACTGCAGGTTTATGATTCTCCCTTGCCCATTTTACCATCTCTCTTACTTCACCAACTAGACCTGCAATAGACTCGAATGGGTTGACAGTCTTTACATACTCAACTCCGAGACCTTTGCATACCTCTTCGATGTCAAGTGCTGGAACTTCTTTTCTCATTCCGGTGATTCCAGTTCCAGGATGTGGTTGATGACCGGTCATTGCCGTGGTTCTATTGTCCAATACTACCAAACATATTCTGTGTTGGTTGTATACTGCATTGACTATACCTGGAAGACCAGATGCGAAAAAGGTACCATCACCAATTGATGCAACAATATCCTGATCAGTAACCTCTGCAAGACCACAAGCTGTAGTTACTGAGGATCCCATGTCAAAGAGAATGTCTGCGGTTTCCAAAGGTGGTGCGATACTTAGAGTATAGCATCCAATGTCTGATGGGTAGATTGCTTTCCCTCTTGTTGCTGCACGAATAGCATAGTACGATGCTCGATGTGGACAACCCGCACACAATAGCGGAGGTCTGGGCGGTAGATCTAGCACGGAGTCAGACCTCTCATCGATATTTTTCCAGTTAATAGGTGTATTACAATCTTGAACCTTACATAATGCTTCCATAACGATTCTTGGGCTGTATTCTCCTACACGGGAGAAGAAACCTTGGTCTTTACCTAGTATTTCTACTCTGATTTCTTCCAGATGTGCTAGGCGTCTAGCATGTGTTTCAAGAAACGGTTCAAGTTCTTCAACTATCACAACTCTCTTATGACGCTTCAGAAACTCGGTAATTTTCTTCTCTGGGACTGGATGTGTGATTCCTAGTTTCAAAATCTCTGCTGAGAGGTTCATCTCCACAAGAGATTCTTTTACATAATTGTACGATACTCCGCTAGTTATGATTCCCAGATTACCTTCACCCTCTATGAAGTTCAATGGACTGGTTTCTGAAAACTCACGGGCTTTCTCAATCTGACCAAGTAACCACGGGTGTTGAACTCTGGCTACGGCTGGAATTGGAACAAATCTGAAAGGATCTTTTTCGAATACTACCTTATCTGGAAGAGCTGGTATTGGTCCAAATTCAATAGGTGCTCTTGTATGATTTACTCGTGTAGTCGTTCTGAAAAGAACTGGCAACTCGAATTGTTCTGAGAAGTCATATGCCTCAAGCAACATCGACTTGGCTTCTATAGGGTCGCTGGGTTCCATCATAGGCATGTTGCCCATCAGTGCATAGTATCTACTGTCATTCTCATTTTGTGAGCTCCACATACTGGGATCATCTGCAACAACAATGACCATTCCAGCACGAACTCCAACATATGCGAGAGAAAAGAAAGGATCAGCTGCAACATTGAGACCCGGTCCTTTACAGACCATCATTGAACGAACGCCAGCAACAGCTGCAGCTCCAGCCACTTCGAGAGCAACTTTTTCGTTTGTACTGAATTCAAAGTAAAAATTAGGTATATTTGGTGCCATGAATGTAAGATTGTTACCAATCTCACTACTGGGTGTACCAGGATAAAGCGCAACCAACCTAACTCCAGACTCTAATACCCCACGTGCAATAGCTTCGTTTGCGAGTAAGAGTACTTTCTTTCCTGGAGTGTCTTCAAGTAGTTCTTGAGGTTTAGCCAATCACAGATCCTCCATGCTCATGCGTATGTCGACGAGCATTATTGAATTGTGTAATAGTCTTGTGGTACTGGAAAATCCTTCGAACACGTGTTCCAAACTCTTTTATGTTCGTATTAATTGTATTACTGTTCGAACACGTGTTCCAAGACCCATAAGACCCCTTGATTTCCAGTAGAAAACATCAATTATTTATCTATTAGATTCGACAACGGTAAGTATAAATAGCTGTTTTCACAGCTTACAATTATCTCCATTTTTATTATACATTATTGATCGCTCGAACTCACACCATTTTTCTTTTCTGCAGTGGAAATGAAGGGGTGTTATCCAGATAATGCAAGGGCCTTATTCTGATTCCCGCTGGCATAATAGTAACTAGAACACGTGTTCCAAGTATGATGGGAACGGTCCGCATTAAATTTCCTGAACAATTTCATACACCCTAAGACTGAGAATATCCTGGTAAATTGAAAACAGACTATCAAACAAAACTCGTGATTCCTCTGGTACTAGAATAGCTGAATCTGCGACAGCTTCAGATCCTACACACTCATCTAAGAGACCTGGTTTTCTCTTCTCTTTAACCCCTGATTTTGTTTTCCAGGAATACATATACCCATAGAGCTCCTTGGTAAATGCCACACGTCTTGCATTACTTTGTCTAGCTTCTTTGCAATCATAGAGGTAGAGATACGAAGCCATAGTGTACACACACGATTCAAAGAACACATGTTCTGATTATTCAACTTGTGTAATACAATCAATACATTCGTGGCCGACACGGAAAAGTTAAAGCGTAAGAGACTTGGCCCTCGCTCGCAACACACGTAACTCCTTACTTAGTAAGCGGAGGAAAATTAGTTGAATCGGATTGGTTTACGGAAGGAAGAAAAAGCGTTTGAAACAAGGGTTGCACTCATACCTGATCAAGTGAAAGCTCTTGTTGATAAACATGGCATTGAATTTGTTATCGAACCTAGTTCCCAACGTGCATTCGAAGAAAAAGAATTCGAAGAAGTTGGCGCAACAGCTACCCCACTGAAAGGAAGTGGTGTACCAATAGTCCTCGGTATCAAAGAGATGCCGATTGATTTCTTTGAAAAGGATGTAGCCTACATCTTCTTCAGCCATACAATCAAGGGTCAGAAGTACAACATGCCCATGCTCCAGCATATTATGAATACTGGATCTACATTGATTGACTACGAACGAGTAGAGGATGATAAGGGTAGACGATTGATTTACTTCGGCAACTGGGCTGGAATGGCTGGGATATCAGATACATTCCGTGTTCTTGGAGAACGTTTGGAAGTCGAAGGTATCACACCCAACCCTTTTGCTGGAATGCGAACAACATTGGAGCTCAAGGGTCTTGAGGCTGTAAAAGAAGAATTCAAGCTACTCGCAAAACGAATTCAAGAGCAGGGACTTCCTGAAGAACTTACACCCTTTGTCGTTGGATTTGCAGGATATGGCAATGTATCTCAAGGAGCGCAAATGCTCTTTGACTTGCTTCCACATGAAGAAGTCCAACCAGAAAATCTCCAAAATCTAAAACCAAAAGGCAACTTGCTCTACAAATGTATCTTCAAGGAAGAAGATATGGTAGATCCCACAGATCCTTCAAAGAAATTTGAACTGCAGGACTACTACAAATCAGGAAAGGAAGGTTACACTGGTATGTTTCACAATTATGTTCAATATCTTACAGTCATTATGAACTGTATCTATTGGACGAAAAAATATCCTCGATTAATTTCAAAGGATTTCATTCGCAAACACTGGAAAGAAGAATCCCGCAAACTGCGTGCAATAGGGGACATCTCTTGTGATGTAGGTGGTGCTATCGAGTTCACACTTGATTGTACAACACCTGCTGAACCTGCATTTGTCTATCTAATCAACGAAGATCGAATCGAACTCGGTGTAGAAGGTGACGGCCCAGTAATCATGGCTGTCGATAATCTACCCTGTGAACTTCCACGTGAAGCATCAACATCATTCGGTGAAACCTTATTCGACTTCATACCTGCACTTGCAAAGGCAGATTTCATGGCATCTTTTGAAGACTTGGACTTACCAAGGGAAATTAAAGATGCAATCATCGTATATCGTGGAGAACTAACAAAGAATTTCGAATATCTCAATCAATATCTGAACTAGGGAGACAAAAACAATGAAGAAAGTACTATGTTTGGGCGCCGGGCTAGTAGCCCGTCCGTTTATTCACTATCTTAGCGAACACGGCATCCATGTTGTGGTTGCCAGTAGGACCATAAGTAAGGCTGAAAATCTGATAGAAGGCTGTGAGAATGCTGAAGCTGTTGCTTTCAATATAGCTACAGATGATAGTCTTCTTGAAGATTTGACTGCTAAAGTTGATCTTGTTTGCTCTTTACTTCCTTACACATTCCATGTCAAGGCTGCAAAGGTTGCAATCAGACACAAGAAGATGTTCTGCACCACCTCATACATTTCAGATGAGATGAAAGCATTGGAGGATGATGCAAAGAAGGCAGGTGTCTTACTATTGAATGAGTGCGGTGTTGATCCTGGCATCGATCACATGAGCGCTATGCAAATCATCGACCATGTGCATAATAACAATGGCAAAATTGTTAGTTTCACATCTTTCACAGGTGGTCTTCCTGCTCCAGAGGCAAACAACAATCCCTATGGATACAAGCTTTCTTGGAGTCCTCGAGGAGTATTACTTGCTGGAAGAAATAACGCACACTTTCTACGCGATGGAAAGGAGGTCAAAATTGATGGAGCAGACCTCTTTCAGAGCTGTGAACCTATGGAAGTTCCCGGTATGGGTACATTCGAAGGTTATCCGAACCGAGATAGTATGTCCTACATCGATATCTACAGCATACAAGAAACCAAAACGATGCTCAGAGGAACCTTCAGGAACACAGGATGGTGCGAAACCCTCGATAAGATTGCGGATCTCGGTCTTCTCGATATTGAAGAACGGTCTCTGGGTGGTACTACCTATACTGATTTGATGAAAGACCTGACATCAGCTGGAGATGGTGATGTCAAAGAAGCAGTCGCTGATTTCTGTAAAATCGAGAAGGATAGCGAGGTCATATCACGTTTTGAGTGGCTTGGACTATTTGACGAAAGAGAGATAGATTCCAAAGTTAGCACAAGACTTGATGCACTATGTGCACTCTTCGAAGAGAAAATGAACTATGCACCAGGAGAGCGTGACATGATCGTCATGCACCACGAATTCATTGCTGAATATCCAGACAAGAAGCAGAAGATAACATCAACAATGATTGATTATGGAATTCCTAATGGAGATAGTTCCATGTCAAGAACAGTTGCTCTTCCTGTTGCTATTGCTAGCAGAATGATACTCGAGGGGCGAATCAATCTCACAGGTGTTTATCGTCCTATCATTCCTGAGATCTATGAACCAATTTTAGAAGAATTGGCTACACTAGATATTTCTCTTGAAGAACACACCTTCGATTTGTAATACTAATAATACAAAGAAAACTGCTGCAGAAGAGTATCAAGCTAATCCCGAACTCGCATCTGGATAGCTGCTAAGAGCTCTTCTGCTCTTTCTGTTTCTCTCAAAACTTCTTTCACTTCAGTCTTGAGACGATAAGTATACCCTGATCTGTTTCCGTATCGCTCAAGGTGTCCCTTAGCATTATCCCACATTCTTGCAAGATAAGTCGAAGCTGTGCTTTTTGGAAGATTTTCACTGAATGAATCTTCATAAATTTCTGCAACATCAAGAGAAGAGAATTTTCCATGTTTGAAGGATGCGTATATGATTACCTGCATCTTTTCATAATTGCTCATGGACTCCAATCGGGTTTCATCAAAGCCTGCTTCTGGAATTTCGTCAACAATTTCATCAAATGTGCAGCCTGTACTTGTTTCAAGGAATACCTTGAACTTTCCAAACATCTCTTCGATACTTCCACCCTTTACTTGAAAACTAGATTCTTCACCCATTGTTTCATCTGATACGAGAATCTTGAAATCAAATGGCGCCTCTGTCAGTGAAAGAATCTTTTTGAACCTGTTAAGTGCCTCACTTGGACTTACATACTTGCATTGGAAAATCTCACGAAGCCCTGGAGCTGAACTGTATGTGAACTCATAGACATAATTTGTTCGTTCTCCATCGTTCATATTTATCACCTTCGAGGGTTCAATCTACTTAGTTGTTCACAACAAGATAGTATTGACAACCAAATAAGTGTGAGTATGTGAATTGAATATACGTGGATAAGAGCTACATAGGACGTTTACACCCATATAGGACTCGTCCACCCCGTATCTCGTGTGCTCACGTCCTGTACACTCTCATTACGAGTAAAATAGCATTATGAGCCCTTTATTTCCAAAAATAAGATACTTCTCCATTCTGTTCACTATTCACTAATCTATATACTGTGTGAATGAGCCAGTAAGCATTTCATATCCCCCCTTACTTAGTTCCACTGGAAACGAAGGGGTGTGTCTATTCACAAGGATAAGAAGACATATCGACGCCAATTCTTCTTCAATAAGCACGCAAAAGCCTGTTTCGTAGAAAGTGTTCACAATTATGGCGCCATTCACACAAAAACTCTGTGAACCAGTGTTTATGAATATACTGTGAATTCATGTTGGGATCATATAGTCTGTTGAATTCTCCCCCAAAACAAGTTGCTGATATCGCTCATCTGTACTTGTATCAACTACCCACTCAAGCCTACCCTTGGCTTCGACAGAATCACCTTTTGAAACATGTTCTGTGAATCTTCCACGAAAACTGATTATCTGCTTTAGTTCTGGAAAATCCGATGACTCTACTTTGTAAACACAAGGGGTGAAAATTGACTCTCTATCATCAATAACCATACATTGTACTTCCCTTGATTCAAAATTTTCAGATACAATCTGTCCAAAATTCTCTATGACATCTTGACGACGTTTGACTAATCTGATGAAAAATTGATATTCTCCAAATACACCCTGTAGAGTTTTCCTCCTCTCTATCTCCCAAAAGGTGTCATGATACTCCACTAGCTCTCCCCACCTGAATTTGAGATGTTCATCTAGGAGGTTTCCATTGTATCGTTCTAATCCAGGAATCTTGTCAAAATTATACTCCAGTTTCCTGTAGAACTCATCACATGCAGATTCACCAAATACAATCAGGTCAATATCTGATGCTTCTCTTGCTACACCAACAAGCTGCGATCCAGTGACACCGATATCACTTCTATCTATTCCAGTATATTCTAGTAACAAATCTACTAGATGCGTGGTAGAGATGGAAAGTGCACTTGAATCCTCACGAATTTGAACCATATGTTTCACAGGATCAAGAATTTGTTTTACTTTCTTATGTGGGACCGCCTGCAAGATTCTTCCATGAGCCTCACTAAACCACAGATATTCTGAGAAATTGTCTTTGAGGTATTTCTCCCTTTCGTACAAATCATAGATTTTTTGAAATCTTGGAACTGAATCTGATGAATCGATATTCGGTACATATCTTACATAAGCTATGATTCGGTCATTGGGATGAATCACTCCCTTTACCTCAAATATGAGATTATCCAAGGTTTTGATGAAGTATCCTTCTACAAGTTTCTCTAACACTTTGTATCATCTGACAATAATACGATATTGTATTAAAGCAGTTCTTTCAGCAAAGCCGATATAATGACCGACAATTTAGACGTCAAGTCAGACTTTGAGATTTTTAAGCTGAATGATAATTTTGTATACTTTGATTCAGCAAGTACAACACTCGTACCTAAAATCTCTGTTGAAGCAACAACCAATTTTCTTGACACAGTTGTCGCCTCATCTCGCCGTGGTGCACATAGTCTTGCCATAAAGGGTGGCAGTATTGTAAAGGATGTTCGCGAAAGTCTAGCAACATTCATGAAAGGTGAACCTTCATCATTCTCTTTTCAGAAATCAATTCCCTCTGCAATAGCATCTCTAGTTTTTGGATATGATTGGAAACAAGAGAAGAAAGAGAAGATTGTAATCTCTCAAAATGAAGACAATTCAGTATACATTTCATTACTAAGAGCCGCAGAAATTCTGAATCTTGATGTCGATATAATTCCACTCGAAGATGATGGAACTATACAATTAGAGTTTCTAGAAAACACAGTAGATGAAAAAACCGGAATTGTTGCAATCGGTCATACACTTCCAGGCATAGGAACAATGAATCCAATATCCAAAGCCGCAGATATCGTTCACAGTCATGACGCATTATTACTAACCGATGCAACAAGATCTGCAGGACTAACACAAGACTCACCAGTCAATCTAGGTTGCGACATTCTTGTTTTTTCAGCAAATATTGGTCTCATGGGTCCTCCAGGGTTGGCTGTCCAATGGATATCTCCAGAATTTGGGAAGAGCCATACACCCGGCATACTGGGAGGAACCTCTGTATCTTTAGTACAAGACACAACTTACGAAACAGCTTTCCAACCCCATAAATTCGAGTCGGGATACATCAATATTCCAGCAATAGCAGGACTTGGATCATCAATTGAGTATCTCTCGAATCTTCATGAAAGAGGTCTCATCTCTCACATCAAGAATTTATCAAAACATATGAAAAAACGATTATTGGAAATACCCAGTTTGACACTATACGGAAATCCGAATGAAACATCTACCATTTTCGGCTTCAACCTAGGAGACCCCTCTGAAATGGGATGCCATGATATTGCATTATTCCTTGATGAATCGAATATTGCAGTCAGAAGTGGATATGTTTGTGCACATCCTATAATTCAATCAATAACAGATGATGGTCTCGTTCAGGTGTCTATGCATGCCTACAATACCATTGATGACATTAATCGACTTACAGACACTCTGACAACGATATCCGAACAACTACTTTGATAGTCTATATCACTAGACTAGTACAAAACTTGGGGGAAAGAATACAAAGTATTGAACCGTGATTGCTAGGAGTATTCCACTAAATACAAGACCCTTTCCTCTTTTCTGATTTACCTCAGTGAACCAAAGAATTGCACCTATTAGAACCACAACGAACGATGAAATATTCCCGATAAAAATCAGAAAGTCCCAAATCTCAGCAAAATATCCCGCGATTAAGTTTGCAAAGTCTACAAGTGGGCTTAGAATCTGGAAGAACATTGACTTATCCTCATACAATAGTCAGGTACCTATTGATGATATAAAGTCCTAAAGAACGGTAACCGACTTTGCGAGATTACGTGGCATATCTGGATCATACCCTTTTTTCAATGCCATATAATAGCTAAACAGTTGAAGAGGTACAATAAACACCATTGTTGAGAACTCTGGTTCAATATCCTCAGGTATTGTGAACACGAATTTTGAGAGACTCTCCAGTTCTTCATCATCTTTGAGAATAACAGAAATAACAGATGCCCCTCTTGCCTTCATCTCCATAAGATTTCCAATCATTCTACTTCGAGTTTCATCATTTGGAGCTACAAAGATTACAGGAAAACCATCTTCAACAAGGGCAATTGGACCATGTTTTGATTCACCCGCAGAGTAAGCTTCTGCATGATTATAAGCTATTTCTTTCAGCTTCAATGCACCTTCTTCTGCAGTAGCAATTGACACACCCCTACCCAAGAAGAGAAGACTTGTTTTTTCGTAGAGCTCACCAGCAAGTCTCCTTGCCAACTCTTCATTTCTCGAAATCGTATCTGATACTATTTCCGGTATCTTTTCCAAACATTTGCGTTTAGATTCAATATCACTCAAATCTGTGAAACCTGTGAGTTCTCCGAGAGATAACGCAATCAAAGCAAGAGAAGTAAGCTGAACCATGAAAGTCTTAGTGGCTGCTACTCCAATTTCTGGTCCTGCTTGAGTTAAAATTGTATGATCTGCAATACGCGTAATTGAGCTCCCTACCACATTTGTTATTGCGATAATTTTGACTCCATGTTCTTTTGCGAATTTAATTGCAGTAATAGTGTCTGTTGTTTCTCCTGACTGAGTGATTGCTATGATACAGTCTCTATCTGTTAAGGCACCATATACAGTGTCCGAGAAATCACTGGCGAGTTCAAACGTTGGAAGTACACCGGCAATTGATGCAAACATGTGTCGCCCAGCTAAAGCTGAATGACCAGAGGTACCCATAGCTAACATAAAGATCCTGTCAGATGAATGGATTATCTCTGCAGCCTGTTTTATCACATCATCTCTGAGACGTAGTGTATTTCTAATGGCCTCTGGTTGTTCATGTATTTCTTTAAGCATAAAATGTGGGTAACCACTTTTCTGCGCCTGGTCAGCAGTCCAGCTGATTTCAATACTATCTCGATCAATCCGACTTCCATCTGCCAAACTTTCTATTATCACTTCATCACTAGTTAGACATGCAATCTCCCCATCAAGAAGAAGTATCATATCATTCGTCATAGGTAAGAATGCAGGAATATCTGAGGATACATATGAAACATCTTTCTTTCTACCAATCACCAGTGGATTTCCATCCCGAGTACATACAATTCGATTCTCTTCTTCCTTGGTACTCATCACAACAATTGCGTATGTTCCCTCAATTCGTTTCGTTACTTCCTTAACAGCCTCAACTAAATCCAAACCATCTTTCATATAGTCTTCAAGCATATGAGGAATTATCTCAGTATCAGTTTCTGATTTCAGCTTGTGACCTTTTGCACTGAGTTCTTTTCTAAGTTCCAAGAAATTATCAATCACACCATTATGAACAACAGCAATTTCGTTGTTACAATCAAAATGAGGATGTGAATTCAACATGGAAGGTATTCCATGAGTAGCCCAACGAGTGTGACCAATGCCTATAGATCCAGGCATTTCATCAAGGTCGAGTTTTCTATGAACCTCTTCGACTTTCCCCTTGTCTTTTTTCATGTACAATTTTCCGTCTTCGACTGTTGTTACTCCTACAGAATCATAACCTCTATACTCAAGTCGTTTGAGTGCTTGATGTATGAATGGAGCAACATCACCACGCTTCTGAACTACACCAATAATACCACACATAGGCAGAATTCCTCAGAGGTAGATTATGTAAGGACTGCACAATTGTGCAAAAAGGCTTTGTATTCGGAGAGAAACGCACTAATCTATCCGGTTAGCTCAATCTCGATGTATACTGAGTCGGGAATCCTTACACGCATAATCTGACGGATTGCTCTTTCATCAGCATCAATATCAATGAGTCTTTTATGAACGCGCATTTCCCATTTATCCCATGATTCAGACCCCTGACCACAGGGAGTCTTTCTAGTGGGAATTACCATTCTTCGAGTAGGGAGTGGTATCGGACCTGCCATTCGGACACCAGTTTTCCTAGTAATTCGTTTAATTTGATTACAGACCCCATCTAGATGTTCTGTACTCGTGCTTGATAATCGTATTCGTGCTCTTTGAGTCATGTAATAATCACTCTCTGCTTTAAGAGGTGTCCAAGGGCTACGGAAATTGAATCGGATAAAAAGCTTGTCTTGTGAATCAATTATTCATCACAAAATGATAACGTCCATAAGAGTGGTATCATTCCTGACAAAATGTGTTACAATTGGAGAATCTTGTTATTGTCAAATTAGGAGGATCGGTGATTACTCACAAAGAATCATCCCCTCCCACAGTCAATGATGAACATCTTAGTCGTATTGCAAAAGAGCTCGCAGTGCATGATGGTAAGCTGATAATCGTTCTTGGTGGTGGTGCGCATGGTCATCAAGCTGCTCACAAGCATGGATTTGGAAATCCTGATACTGCTCCAGAACAACTTCTTGCAGGAATCCCAGAAATTCGTCATAACATGACTCTTCTTACATCAAGAATTGAGAAGGAACTTAACAACCAGGGGATTCCCGGGGTAGTCATTTCCCCTTTCACGTTTGTGACACTGCATAACAATTTGATAGATCAATTTTCAACTAATATAATCGAAGAAACATTGAAAGCTGGTATTTCTGTGATTATCCATGGGGATGTATGTTTCGACAGAACAAAATCTGCATCTATTCTAAGTGGTGACACAATTGCAAAATATCTTACAGAACAGCTCAAACCTAAAGCTGTTTTCATTGGTACTAATGTAGATGGTGTTATGGATGACAACCCTACAGTGAATCCGAATGCAAAACCCATTCCCATCATCAATAACTCAAACAAATCGGAGATACTTTCACTAACAGGTCCATCTTCCAGTACTGATGTTACTGGAGGGATGACCAAGAAGATTACAGAGCTTCTGGAACTAGCAAACCAGAATGTGGATATTGTAATCTTCAATTTACTTGTTGCTGGTCGTTTAACTGCTTTATTTGAGAACAATTCTGTAGTTTGCACCAGAATTCAATCAACTTAGGTCACAAGAGCAGAAACACTATCATCCATCGTTTTAATGACTAGATTTCCAGGAGTAACCACACTATCTTCAAGATATTCTGAAGCTGTGAGAATGCATACAACCTTGGAGGATTTACATGTCCTACAAGCAACCTCACTGTGTAAATTCAGAAGAGTACTCAATTGCTGTTGATTCGGAAAAACTACGTAGGAGGTATTGTTTGCACAAAGATCATAGTAACCATGATTCCGAGAAACCTTTGTGTGATGCTTCTTGAGTTCAGTTTCTATAATCTGAATTGCTGTTTCTTTTAGTTTCTTCAATATTGACGAATTAACTATCCATAGACCCTGATCCATATCCACAAATTTACTTTCATCATTCGATCGTAAAGCAATCAAAACTTCATCTGCTAGAAGCTCGGTCAAAGCCCTTCGTCCTTCGTCCACTGTTAATGGTGCTGATCTACCTTTGAGAGATTGAAGTGCTGTCGTTTCAATGAATTCGAGAAGTACTTCCCATTTAATTTGTCCATTTGATAAATCTACAAAATCTTGAATTAAACCAAACCACAATCGTATCTGAATTGCCCTACTTGTTGCTGGACCTATTTCATGCATTGCACCAATAAGGTCTACATCTTCAGCTGTATCGGTTGCATCTTCATTAAGAATAGCACCTCGACTCAAATTCTCAATCATTGAATCTAAAGAGCTTGGAAATGCAGAAACAACACGGACTGCATTAAACTCCTCAAATTTATCTAGTAGATCTCGAAGCTTGGCAGCTGCAACACTTCCTCTGACAACAACAAATAGTTCACTAATTCCATTTTGGAGCATTTCCATATAGTGCCTAATTTTAGTCATGGTCGATTCCATTGAGGACGCTCTGAGATGCTGAGGTAGGATGACAACTGCTTTTTCTTCAATAATCATGTCTGGCCATTCTGGTTGCTTCTTAGTGTTAGAATCCTGCTCTATTCCTAATTTATCGGAAATATATTGAACAATGACCTTTCGAATAGTTTCTAAGCCATTATCAGGAAGTGTAAAGACAAAACCACCGGGAACTAATGATAATGCTTCACGTTCTATTGTACCCAGTGAAACTAGATCTCTTATGACCTCTGATATATCATCCTCCATTACAGTTGGATCAAGTGAAGTCAATAATTCTCGTATCTCCTGTTCTGTTGACATACCTGACGAAGCTAAGAATGCAACAACATGATTTCCAAAACGCCCTACTCTATCAAAAACAACAGTTTGTGCTTCTGTTTCAACGATTTCTACTTCTTCTGGTTCACTATTCTCTTCTTTGCTGGTGTTTGTATCTTGTACCAATAATTGTTGTTCTTGGTGAAGTATTTCACCTTCTATCTCAGATTCCATATCTTTAGTTTCTGGAATAGCTTTGTCAATAAACAGTTTCGTAGCAATTTCAAAGGTTTCAGTATCAGGAATCGAAACTAATGCTCGACCACACTTCATACTCCGCAAATAGACTTCTTGTTCTTCATTTAGTGATAGGAACTTACCACCAATTTGACTGTCATACGGTAACCGAAATACTACTTTCGTAGCAGTATTTGCAAGAATATTCGATGAGATATTAGGTCGTGTCGAAACTACAATAACTCCCTGACCGGTAGCACGTTGTAACAAAACCATTGATTCACCAGTAGTGACATCTGCTGATGAGCGCTTTGAGTAGATTTCAGGCACTAGATTATTTCCTTCTTCAAGAACCACAATATGATGTAGACCTGGAACAATTCCTCTTTTCATTGCACCCTCAAAAATCCGCTTTGCGATGAGATTGTAGAGTATCCGTGCTGAATCCATTCCTCCAATTCTTGCAACGTAGCTCAAGTCAAGAATTATCCGCTTGTCTAAAAGACTCGAAATATCGATTGCCTCGGCTCCTCCACGAAGAATATCACCAAGTGGTTCTTGGAATAAAATCTGAAGACGATTGAGAAGCGCATCCCTCGTCATATGCCCGATACGATCATTTAAGGCTAATTTCGTTATCATATCTGACAATGATTGAACTGAATTATTTTCTTCAAGAGAATCTGCTAGTTTCATCACTGACTCTCTAAGTAATCGTTCCATTGCTGGAGATAATTCTGATGAGTCACCTCTTTCCTTCAGCAATTCTTTCAGCATGACAAATGTAGAATACGCAGAACCTTCTACAGTTTCTGCTTTAGAATCCATTAGACTAATCACGAATGACGTATCAAGTCCAGGACGTAGGATAGTAATACCGCTTTCATTATGTCTTACCAATCCTGCATACTCTGATCCTTTCACATCAAAAATCCACCAAGGTGTATCGGTCTTTTCACTAATTTGAGCAATGAGATGTTTTACCAAGGTTGTCTTTCCTGTACCTGTCGCGCCCAAAACCGCTACATGCTCCCTAAGCCATTCTACCTCCAATCCCGCACTTGAATAAGGTCTACCATCAAAAACAGTATCTCCAATCACAATATCTCCCCCAAGAGATTCACGTGAAGGGATCTGAAATACAGGAGATGTTTCTGGACCAATAACTGGAAGATTCCTGACTGGTGTATTAACAAAGGACACAAGCCTACTAACATGGATTCTTTGTTTTTTAATATGGGATTTTGAAAATAACCTTAGAGCAGTTCTTCGTGTAATCTTCTTGGTATCTAGCTTGATAGAATCATGGCCTCCCCATATTGAAAGAATTAATCCTCTCACACCTTCTTCAGCTACGCCAATATCACTCCTCGGGTTTGGTTTGATAACAAAATATACTGTTGAATCAAACCATCCCACATCATCTTGAATCGACTCATATTGGGTGACAAGTTGCTTCTTCAAGGCATGGTCTTTCAGAGACTCCTCTTTCCTTTTCTCTTTCGATTGTATTGTTTTCCATTTTCCTTCAAGTTTTCTTCTCTCTTTACCAGGTTTAGCTGCAGAGAAAACACAAGTCATTGTTACAGAATATCCTTGTTTCATTGCAGTAGAGATGAACGTACCAACTTGAGATGCCTCAACTAATGGATTTACTCTGGGAATGCCTTTCAGTACCACAAGAGTGCTCTCATTATCAAATTCTTCGAAAACATCACCTGATTTGTATTCAGTATTATCAACAAAGAGAGCTGCTGCCTCTTCTAACTCATGGCCCTCAAGAATTCGTAGATCGATCATATTTAATGATGCCAGCAGAATAGCTTCGGCCCTAGTTGCCTCTCTTCGAATCATTTCCTTAATCGAATGGGAATCTGCACCGGTGGCAGTGATGAAAATCCGTAGGAATGGCTCTCCTTCTGAAATTCCCGCTTCAAATGCCATATTCACTGATTTATCCATTCCCGACCGCATGGCCAATAACATCGAAGTATTGTACTTTGGATATCCTCTATCATCCACGGATATTGAGCTCGCTGTTGACATAATTTCAAGACAACATAATCCAATGTTACGACCATTATGATCAATCAGCATCATTTCATTTTCTAAAGATACTGCAAGATTGGTCTGTTCCATCTTCATTTTGCTTAGAAAAGCACCAGAGAATATCGGCACAATACAAATAGTAACTTCAATAGCCGTCTTGAAAGGAATCAGTGGTGTAGCTATCACTTTGTAGAGTGGCAATATATAGACAATTACAAAGTAGAGAAGAATACAAAAGATTCCAAGAATCCACACTCTATTTATCCATACGATATTCCTAGAATCATCTCGTTTGGAAGAGCCGTCTTCTTTCTTTGTACGTTTGAAGGATAAATGGAATGGCAAGTGGAATTCTCCCTTAGTCTCTGATTCCTCTCATGAGTTTCACTCCATTGGAACCGAACCATTGTGCCCGTGTTTGACATAAGAACTCCCCTCAATATTTTCTCAGTGTATAGGAGATTAAAAACTCACAATCACACTCAAAGTAGACCTGAAATTATCTCACTGGAGGCTTTGTACTGCGAACTAAAAATATGGGTAGTATCCTTCTATTAGTTACAACATTGGTATTCCTCGTCGTTGCCTCGGGCATCAGTACAGCAAATGCTGACGAAGAACATGTTGCCGTTCGAGGAGAAAGTATAACCATCTCAGTGATACTTCTTCAAAATGCGACTTATGGAAACCACGTATCAGAGCAAAATATCGAGTTCTTTGATCAAACTAATAATCTGTTACTTGGCACTGATATCACAAATGCAACAGGCCTAGCATCAATTGATTGGAATATTCCGATTGACCATTTATTGGGTCCTACAGTAATCAATGCTACTTTTCGTGGAAATGAATCAATTTTTCTTGCACCCTCTTACCAAAGTTTCATCCTAACTATATTAGCATCAACTGAGATTGTACTTCACGATGCTCCACTAGTGCTAGCTCCAGAGGATACACTCTCATTCTCTATAGTTCTTCTTGATGACACATCCAATCCAATAAATAACAGAAATCTTTCTGTTTTCAGAGATGATATTCTGCTAACAACTGCTGTGACCAATAGTACTGGTGAGGTATCCTTTTCGATTCATTGTAATAGTTCATGGAGTATACTAGGTGAAAACACAATACGAATTGTACATGAACAGGACACTGTAAGTTATTACGAACGTGCAGAAATTTTCTTTTCTGTTGAAATACAAAAACTTCAGACTTCAATACAATCTAACTTCTCATTCGATTCTATCCTACTTGATGAATCTTTAAACCTCGAAGTTGAGCTAACCAGTATCGATGAGGGAATTTCTTCAAATCTTGAAGTACTTCTTGATGGAAGTCCCCTAACTGCAGCGACAACCGATATTTCTGGTAATACCACTATCAATATAGCTATTGATTATCAATTTTCATTGGGACATCATTTTCTAACCATATTCTATAATGGATCTGAACGGTATTCAGGAACCTCCTGTACAATTGAATTCGATGTTCTCAGTCCTGCAATTATCGATATCTCAAAATCTTCACCGGCAGTAATTGGACTAGACACGGATATAACCATCTCATTATGTGATATACTTGGTCGGCCTATCGAAACAATACTTACAGTATCTGATATTTCAGATGGACAAAATATGAGCATACAAACACCTCATGATACAATAGACATGAACATCAAATTTGTCTTTTTTGGACCTGTAGGCTCACATGATATGATAATAGAGATTGGAAATCCATTTGTTACTAATAGGACCATAATGTACAACATTGTGATATGGTCCCAACCAGAACTAACACTTCTCCATAGTGATACATTCAATTTTGCATCACCAAATCAGGAGATCACCTTCATTGTTCAACTAACAGATTGGTCGGGGAACATCAGCCACAAGTCTATACATCTTCTACGTGACGGTGAGATGATAATCTCTGCCATAACAGATGAAGATGGGAAGGCAGTTATTTCAACCATAGCTCCAAGTCATGAAGGGACATACAATATTTCAATTGTCTATCTATTGAATATGACTCGATATGAGTTACCAACAAAGATAGATTATCATCTAACAGTCAGTATTTTGATTCCAGTATTAGTGGAACTTGACTATTATGAAGTAGTTCCTCCTCTTCAAGAGGTTACAGTTTACCTTCAAGTAAAGTGTCTAAATGGATCATTAATTGAAGGAATCCAAATCAACATAATTTGGTTGTCAATTGAGAACTATGCGACAACTCAGCAAGATGGACTAACAGTAATACACCTGCCAGTTCCTGATACAAATGGAAATTACACACTACACTTCACAATCGAACAAAATCATAATTTAGCCCCCTCGGCAGGTACCTTCGACATCTCCATTTCACTTATAGATATTATAACATCACAAGGTATTGGCTTTACTGGATTTACGATAGGAATTTTGACATCTTTTACAATTGTAGCAATACCATTGATTAGACAAAAGTATCTATCAGTATAGAAAATCTAATTGGTGCTCCGGCCGGGATTCGAACCCGGGTCGAGGGGTCGAGAACCCCCCATGCTGGGCCGGACTACATTCGGTACCACCATAGTATGACACTATAGTAGACTACCGGAGCATGAGTATGCCAGCCCGGAGCGCGAGAGGCAACCGCCTCTGGGCACAAATAAGGCTTTCCCCATAACAGAAAAATCGATTCCAAATATGCACCCAAAATTCAGGGTGCTGAGAATAACTGAGTTAGATTACTCCAACTATCTTGCAAAAGCTGCAGTAGTCCACCAATGACATCTTGAGCCCATCCAGTTGCTTGGAGAATGACTGCAATTACAATTGAAACTGTTATTACAGCTAGGCCTAGAAGAAGACTTTCTTCTACAAGGGGACCACCCTGCTCATTATGAATGAGATTTTTTTCATCCACCGATTTACACCTCGAGCTCAAAACCTCGCTGAACCTTTTAAGGTCCTAAAGAAATCGTAATTTCTTTCATACTACCACCAGTGACTCATTCTTGAGATGCGACAATTATACGATGAACTTCATTGGATGACCATATGCCCACATATTCTCACTGAGCTCTTCCATATTTTCATTGTAATTGTGAAAAGTTGCTATTAATGAATTTAGAGCTTTTTCAGGATTTTTGATTCCTAGACTTCTTGCCAAAGTTCTGAAGGCACCATCTTCAGCAAAACTGCCAATATTCCTTGAAATATTGTCATATACAATATTGATTCCTAAGAATGTCAGGAGACCATCCTGAACACCCTTACGAATTTCTACAATTTCCTTTACTTGACGCTTTGATTCCCCAGGCTTCGGTCTCTCTAGTGTAACAATCAAATCCATTAATCCAAGATTGGATTTTTCGATATTGTGGCCAAGAATCCATCTAGAAACTAAACTAGCTGCAGAATCACTATGGCATGTTTGAATTGAATGAAGACCAGCTGCTACAGCTTGAAATAATGCTTTACTATGTTCTATAGTCTGAATTTCTCCAAGTATCAAATAATCTGGTGATCTATGAAGACACTTGACAATCTCTTCACTCTTACTCATTCTCTTATGTTGTTCATCTACTGGATCAACCTGTAATCTGACCTGATGGTGACTTAGTGATGTCCGACTCTCAATGGCATCCTCAATGTAGACTTTTCTCCACCATCTAGGAGTAACACTGTCCAGCGCATTTAGTAAGGTGGTTTTTCCTGTACCGGGTCCTCCTGTAATCGTTATATTCAATCTACTAGCTACTGCAAGTAGGAGGATAGCAGCAGCTTCTTGTGTAATCGTATTATTTTCGATAAGGTTTCTAATTGTGAAAGGCTGTTTTCTAGCACGTCGAATTTCCATATTTAAACCATCTGCACTTAATGGCGGAACACTGACTGAAAGACGCAAAATCGAGCCTAACAAAACCAATTCCATCTTCAGTGATGGATTACTACGATCTAAGTGCAAATTACTTTCTGAACGAAGAAACGTCACTATTCGTGGCACTTCAGTTTCATCAAAAGTACTTGAAGTAATACACCGACCCATTTTCTGATGATCAAAGTAAATTGAAGTATTCGGCCCATCTAGGTACACTTCTTCGGTCATCTCATCCATCAAGATAGGAAAAACACGACCAAGGATGTTTGTTCGGTGAGCAGCTATCTGGGCTATTCGTGTTCTTGTACTCTCATTTATCTCAGGAATCTGTTCTCTAATTCGGTCTGATATATCCGTAGTTACACGTTCCAATTGTTTTGTTACAGATTCCCTAAATCCTAGCACTGGATTGATTAGACTAACAGAATCCCTACCAAAATCGCTTAGCAATGAGAGCTCTAAACCAGTTCTTACGACTGGAAGTTGCACATATCTAATTTGATGACTATCCTGCTCATTAAGGAAAAGTGAAACATACGGTCCTACACGATAGATATCGATCATGTCCATCATATTATGGAACAAATCACTATCTTTTCCAACAAAAATCGATTCCCATCCATCTGCAGACCATGGAGGATCAGTCAAAATTGGTTTTCCGGAAAATCGAACGTGGAATAATCCTCGAGTTCTCTCAATAAGAATGGTTGACTTTCCTTTATCCTGATTTCCAGGTACAAGCTTTTGACATTCTAACTCGAATTGATTTGGGCAACTATCACATCGGTTAGAAGAGCATTCTACAATCTGAACACTAGGCTTCATTTAGCACTAACCCCAATCATAATCACCACTATCCCTAATATGGCACTACTATGAAACCAACAGTCACTGAATGACCGCAACTATATCGGATTTGTCGATAATCTTCTTCATCATACCAAAGTGATCACGAATACTATATTCAGCAACCTCAGTTGCAGTTGATGTTAGTTTCTGAGTAAGAACAGGACGTTTTCCAAACTGAGATGCAATTAAGCGGTCACTAGCATATGCTGCAGAAACCGTGAATATGAATGGATTACGACCACCACGTTTTGAAGCAGGAATCATTCCCAAGACCATGAGAATCTTTTCTCTAAGCTCATTCTCATAGGATTTAGGGTCCCACCCTCGTGATTTGACTTTACCCAACACTCGACTACTATTCATCAGCATGGAAACCACTCTTGGAACATAATCCTTCGGTCTTCGAATTTCTGGTGCATATCCTGTCAATGACTTAAGTCTAAGAGCTTCTCTTACAATAGCCCTAACATTGACACGGTGACCACATTTTTCGAATACATTAGCAATTTCATCAAGTGTTATTGGCGCTTCATTCTTGAACTCTCTTACAGCCATTAGAAGACATACTGCTATCAATAGAATATTATTACTGACTTTTCCAACAGATTCAGAAATGACCTTCTTGTAGAGATATGCTGTACGATCTCGTACCTGTTCATTCAACATCAGTAATTTTGACACATGATTGAGTGTTCTGAGAGCTCGATATTTAGCTTCATTCTTCCCAATCCTGATTCTAGTACTGTAGATAGTTTTGAGGCGTCTGAATTTTTTCTGGGTTCTACCAGATAAGGATTGACCATTTGCATCTTGAAAATATCTATCCTTATGGAATCCAATATAGCTACCTAACCCATCTACAATATGCATCCTATTCCCTAAGGATACATACATACTTGCATTTGGAGTATTTTTTTGTTTCCGTTCTCCCATCTGATATGTTGGCGATACAAACTCTCTAGAGATGACTAAGCCACATTCAGCACATACTACATGTCCACGACTTGTAACAAGAAAACCGTCACAGTCTGGACAGGATCGCGAAGATATTGAACGAGATTCACATACTTCATCAGTCAAAGACCACACCCAATAAAAAGGGGGATTTCTTCTCCTAACTGAGTTTCAGGTACTATTCATACACTTACACCGGTTGAAAGTACTATAGAATGGACAATATCATCCATTACTAGGATTCGACAAGCCTAGCCAGAAAGAGGTAACCGAAAGTATTCTCCTCTTTATTTCGGAAAATTGGTTTTTCATTTGATAGCCATGTAAAATCTTTCAGAATCGAATGTTTTTATCTGAGTTGGAGTTGCCTTTGCCATCGTAAGTACCAGGCGTAGCCCTCCAATTGATCCAATAATCTCAAAATCATCGGTGTCTGATTTCTTGAAAACAGTACCTTCTACATAGAGTTTAGAACTCGCACCTGTAGCAATTTCTTTAGAATCAATTATGACACTTACACTTTCTCCTATACTCATAGTTCCAGAAAGTGCCTCAGGTAGTTCAAGCGTGATTGTTGCCCCATCAGTTTTTGATGACATCTTAATCAATTTCAGTCTTCTAGTTTCAGTATCATCTACAGATTCAATCACAGTATCCTTGAGTCTTATTACCATGGAAATATCACTCCATTATGTTTGGGGCTTGAACTGAGTCTGGTTGAGTGTCGAATTAAACCTGTCGCTAGTTTCATGTGCTCTTTTTTAGGTATGAATAAGACTTCTTTTTGGTGTTTGACTGTGCAACAAAGGAGACTAGCAATAATATCACTGTCAATAATCATTGTTCTAGGAATGTCACTGTCTGTAACAGCATTCTATTTCGATTTTCAGTATTTTGAAACTGACAAGATGGTTTACGAAGTTGGAGAAACAGTTGATATGGTTGCAAGGTTAATTGCTGATTTCAGCCCAGAGGGTTGGTGTTATGTTTCCTTCGCAGCAGTCACTGACCTAGGTCCAGCATTTGCAGACGAGTATTTCATATCAGCTTCACCAAATCCACGGATGCTTAATTCATCATACACCATTCTGCCGGATGATGCAAATCCGGGTGAAAATGGAACTACTGCACATATTTTGTTTAATGTTGAGATATTTGATACAGTTTCTCAAGGCGCTGGTGACAATATTGAAATCACTATCACAAGAGGTCATCTTACAGTTTTACCAATAACACCTCTGATTGTTCAGTCTGATAGTAATACAACATTGATTTCGCGGGTTGTATCAATCCATGATGATAACATTGAATATGCCAACGAACCTATCAATATTCAAATCGACAACCCTATTGCAGAAACGATTCTTGATACTAATATTACAACCAATCCTGATGGTTCCTTCAGTTTCAACTGGAACAGTTCAATGGGACTACCTGGCACTTATGATCTCATTGTATCAGGGATTGGAAATGAAGACTTTGAGGGATTCTACAAATCACTACCTCTTTCAGTTGTACCTACAGCTTCTAATCTAACAGTTATGTCTGCTCCTTCTTCAGTCCAGTGCCAATCTCCGGATGGTTCACACTTTGAAAATGTGAATATAACCGTTAGACACGAAGCAGCAGATTTCAGTGGGATTACTGACAGTACTATTCTATGGAGTACAGGATTTGGTAATGGTATTATGACACCTATTGGAAACGGATTTTACACAACTTTAATCCCATTTCAAATTCCCCCGGGTTTCTATAATGTCAATATCACAACATCGAATCCCAAATACCAAACAAATACCCAATTGATTCCTATTGATGCCAATGAGAATATACTTCATTTCTATCCAGTTCAAACGAATATCTCGGTTATTCATGGAAATAACATCTCAATTGAATTTACAATTGAGGAAGAATTCGATTGGGGGCAAGAAATCACACTCCAATTCACTGATAGTCTTAAGGAATTTTCTTTCTCAAAGGATGTAACTCCTGATCTATTGAGTAGTTTAACATTAACAGCTTGGTACAATTTATCAATTGGGCCACATCTAGTCACTCCTGAACCAATTAGTACCTACTATAATTTCTCTGTACAATACGAATTCCAGTTCAATGTTATTGGCGAGCTCTCTATCAATGCTACAATCGAATCTGCCTTCTATGGAGAGAACCTTCATCTCAACCTTTCAGTATATGATATCAATAGCAATGTGGTAGACCCAGTTACAATACTGGCCTACCACAACAATGAGAGTGTTCCTTTTGCAAGTATTTTGCAAATCAGTCCTACTCAAACTATTTCATTGCCACTTCCGCTCTGGATCCAACCCGGAAACCATACATTTAGTTTTGAGATAGCTGCTCCATATTTCGTATCTTCCATTCTAAAGGAAAATGTGACTGTATGGATGAATACCAGTATCATCGTTATTATAGAAACCCGTTCTCTAAATCCGACTCAAAATCCAATATACACACAGATTGAAGATTCATCTCATTGTGACTGGACCATTGTAGCTAGCAATTCATCTGGCTCTATCATTCGACCGCCACCAATTTTATTCAACGGAATTACTTCTACAGTATCCCTTACGACACGTGAGACTTCTCCGAACATTTGTCCAAGATTTAATTCAGGAACTAATATCTTATCGACTGTTTTGCTGAAATCACGTATCGCTTGATCAGGGAAAGGCCAAACTGTCTTCAGTCTCATTGTTCTCAGTGTCGGTTTTACACCACTAGTAATCATCAATTCTTCAACTGATCTGGAAGTAGAGCCAAAAGAAATGATTCCCCACTTGGCACTATCAGGACCTGAAATTACGAAATCATCTAAAATTGGTCCTGCATCTCGGATTTTGGTTGTTATTCTTCGAATCAGTTTGTCGTGAGCTTCAGAATCCGAAGTTTTCCTGAAACCTTGCTCATCATGTGTAGAACCTGTTATCAGAAGATTATGTCCATCTCCAAATTTAGGCATAATCGCATGCCCATCAGAATCCTCACCACCATACGGGGAATCACCTGATTTAGCCAATCTTCTAGATATCAGATTGTTTCTTTTGGTATCCACAATCACCTTCTCTCTTGAATGGCCCACTATCTCATCAGAAAGGAGAATAACTGGATGTCGAAGTTTCTCAGATAGGCTAAATGCTTTGACTGTGAGCTCGTATGTTTCTTGGGATGAATTTGGTGCTAACACAATCATCTCATGGTCACCATGAGTTCCCCATCTTGCTTGCATAAGGTCTCCTTGAGCTGCTTTAGTTGCCTGTCCAGTACTAGGTCCAGCTCTCTGTACATCTACAATTACACATGGAGTTTCGGTCATTACTGCATATCCAATGCTTTCCTGCATTAGACTAAAACCTGGGCCTGAAGTTGCAGTCATTGATAAAGATCCGCCCCATGCACCGCCGATTACCGCTGAAATTGCTGCTATTTCATCTTCCATCTGTACATAGGTTCCACCGATTCTAGGTAACTGTTGAGACATAATCTCAGCAATCTCAGACGCAGGTGTAATTGGATAACCTGCAAAGAATCTGCAACCAGCTGCAATAGCTGCTTCTGCACAGGCTTGATTTCCTTGCCAGAAGTTGACTGATTTTGTGTTTGGAGACATGATTACATCTCTCAATTGGTTTTGATTACAAGCATAAGATAAGCATATTCTTAGGACCGCACAATCTCAATTTGCCGATAATCTTTTATCAAATACACTTTGGATGAGCTGTAAAGCGATCGTTGTCTAGTCTGGTTAGGACGGAAGCTTCCCAAGCTTTCAAGCCGGGTTCAAATCCCGGCGGTCGCACCAATTTTATAGATTTTTCATGAGATTGGTTTAGCAACGACACTTGCTCTCATAGCAGCTTGGAATATGAATTGGAAGGCTTCAAGGATGTTATGACCATCTTTGGCAATGCTTCTGAATACAGGTACAGAGGATGGAAGTCGTAGGTGTTCTCTGAGTTGCCCTTCTTGAATTACTCCAGGAAGATCTTGTTTGTTAAGACAAAAAACAACTGGTAATGGTCGTTCCTCTTCCGCAATCATGGACATAAGTTCATTCCAACTTGCAAGATTCTCATCCAGTAAGGTAGCCTGAGAATCGGCCATGAAAATTACACCGTCTGCACCTACAAGAACTACCTCCCGAGTAGATCGATAGAAATCTTGACCTGTTGCTGACCAAACATGAGCATTAACAATCCAATTTTCATTAAGTGGAAATGGAATAGTGCCGAAATCACAGAACATGGTTCTGCCAACAGTATTCTCAATAGAAGTTAGTTTATCTGCATAATCAAGTGACGAAAATAACCATCGAATTGCTGTTGTTTTTCCACTCATTGCAGGTCCAAAGAAAACAATCTTGAGACCAACAGTTCGATTACCATAGTCTATAATCATGTGCTAATCCCCCTAGTTCATGTACCCCACATACTATCGACCCATGCTCCCAAACCTGATAATGCACCAAGCTTCACACAATCTGAGAAATCTTCATGCCATTCTGATCTTATGAAGCGAATTAAATCGGTCAGCTCTCCACCTTCCCATCCAATTGCTTCGTAGAGATTCCTCTCCGTTAGAGTTGTAGATGCACCAAGTTCTCTAGCAAGTCTGATTCTAGAGAGTAGTGTTACAGCTCTACGCGCTGCGTGAACATAGTTATTGATTTCTTCTTCAAAGACATCTTGTGTGAGTTTTTCAGATTCATCATCCAATTTTAGTACCGCACTTACAATGTGTTCTGATACTTTAGTACCTCGAAGTGATTTTGTCAATAGGCGGCGGATTCTCTCTAAAGATTGCTTCTTACGGACTAGTATCTTATTGACAATCTTCTTTTCTACATCAAGACTACTATTTGTTTGGTTCACGAGGGTGAATGTTATTGATGACGGGGAAGTGATTCTAAGTATCCCACAATTGCCTGTGTTACTCTGAATATGAGTTGTGACATCTTCAAGGGTCTTCTCACTCACTTGAACACCAAGAACCATTGTTCCTAATGGTATAGCTAGAAACCAGCCTGCAAAACGAGTGATTCTATCCAAGGCTAACCTTAGATTTCCAGATAGACCGCAAACAACAGTTCTACTGACTTCATAGTTGTGTTTTTCTTCTTCCCAGACGGATAGTATCTCTGATTCTGAAGTAAAATCTCTCCAAAAGACCAGTTTATGTCTGTGTGGACACAGGGTTGTAAGGCTCTCTGTGATGTCATCCACAAGTTCGATATCCTCACCTGCGATAATTACAGGTATTCGTTCTAAGACCGAGTTAAGTAGCAATGGGAATTGATCACCCATCAGCTCAATCATTCGTAGTATCGAGTATGTCATTTATCTCTCCTCGTCATAAGTAGACCTTTATCGGAACTTCCTGCAAGAAGTAACTCTTTGAGGTCATCAGGAACAGCTGGTTTAACCATTGAAACAGAGGAAAGGACTCTTCGAATCTCTTCTATGTAATGTTTCAATAGTAATCTCATAAGACCAAGCTTCTGGCTATCTTTATCGACCCAGAGGCTAAATACACCATTAGGTACTGCATAGATGAAGTGTCGAGTTGAATCTGTTTCACACAAAACGGTTTGTAGAGAACTGTTCCTGAGAGTTCTCACAACCCTTTCAGAGGCATCATGTAATGCAAACGACATTGCAGCAAGTCTATCGTTTGTGAATCCTTCTAGAGAAACTCTGACTCCACCACTCAATGATAGAAATACAGAACCAATATTGGGGATAGAATCTTGTACTTGTCGCAGAAGCGCTCTCAAACTTAGAGCCTGTGATCTATCGAGTGATATTACAGATCGTGATATTCCATATGTAGTATCCCGACCTTCAGCAACGGCAAATCCTTCTAGTACACGACTCGTTTCATCAGAACTATATGATCTGAGAGGTGGAAGTCTTCCATCAACGTGTTGTCTTAATAAATACGATAATCGTGAGAGATTCTGCTTCATCTCAATGAATAGAGCTGCAAGATTCACTCTTGGGGCAGTGGTAACAGTGAGAAAGTAATCAGGGTCATTGGGAAGTGACGCAAGAAACACTTTGGATGTTTCTGATTCCATGAGCAAGTATCCAAAATCTCCATGGATTAGCTTGGCCACTCCAAAAATCGCACATGTTGAAGATGCCACCGCAAAGACCTCTTCCTTACTAAACCATACTCCTGCGCTTGCAACAGGAAGACCGTCTTTTTGGATTAGAACGACGTTTTCAACGCCGGTTATCATTTTGATACTCTGTAAGGTTTCAGTCAATTCATCGCTCAAGTGCTCTCAGCCCCAGAGAACTCAGTGTTCAATGTAGAATCTAATCCGTACTATATAATCACCACACAGAATGATGACATGTAGGAAAACTATCCGGGTATGATTCTACATGTGAATTAATGCGGTATCTGGAACTTCTTGGAATACCTCACGTGCTGCTTTGCCAACTTTTGCTCTATTCTTCTTGAATGTATAAACACGAATCACATCTAGATACCCTTTCATCATCTCCGCGATATTGGAATAATCTGATAGATTGCGAGAAACCTTCTTACCATCAATTGTTTCAAAGATAGCAATCTCCATCGGATCTAACTGATGTGGATTATATGGGACTGAAGGCAAAGTGGGAACATCTACAATAACCTCATGATGCTCGATTCCTGCGATTGAGGCTATTTCTTCCTCTATACTCTCACGTACTTTCGGCTTTGTGAATACCTTTGATACAAATCTATCTTCAGTGTGAAGTACCTTTTCAAATACGGATTTGTAGAGAATTCGTGAGTCTAACAGATTCATCATATATGCTGCTTCTTTTGCATCTTCTGATTCAGATGGATCAATCTCTCTAACCATTGATACTAATGACATATCATCTAGGATAAGAAATTCGTCTGGAGTTTTGAAGCTTGTAAGATTTAGTACATTATCTGCTGCATTGATGAGTTTGACTAACATCACTTCTACACTACGTACAGTCTTGTGATAGTACACATTCAGAAACATTTCATATCGTGCTACAAGGAATGCTTCCAAAGCACCTCTAGCTGCAATATTGAAGTGTAGTTGATAATCACTAGACACATCAAGACTGTCTATGAGTCGATGAATGTCCACTAGACCATAATTGACACCACAATAGAATGAATCACGAATTAGATAGTCCATTTTATCACAATCAACTTGGCCTGCAACGATACCACTCACAACTCCATCATGCTTACGAGTCCTACGTCCTCGAACCAAGTCTGCTATTCGTTTCTTTGAAACTCCTTCATTTTCAAGAATTTCTCCAACTTCACTCTTCAGTACCAACCATTCTGTAACATCTTCATGATTCTTTCCTTGTTTCTCAAGAAGTGACTCTTCAAAGACATGACTAAATGGACCGTGACCAAGATCATGTAACAGTCCCGCCAACCTGACCTCTTGAAGCACATTATCCCCAAGTTTTAACTTATCTAGAAGTTTTTTGCCAGTACGACCTGCTAGGAACATAACACCTATGCAATGACCAAAACGAGTATGCTCCGCAGTTGGATAAACAAAATGGCCACCAGATAATTGCTTGATTCTTCTCAATCTCTGATAAGTTTGAGAGTTTATTATTTTAGCTTCTACATTGGTGATACCAATGAAGTCATGAATAGGGTCATTGATTTCCATCACAAATTCCATTCTAATCACTCTTCTTTTACATATTATATCTGTGGATCAAAAGATCTAATTTCTCGTACCAGATCTTCAGTTGATTTGATTTCAGATACACATAGTGGAAGATGCATACTATCCGCAATCTTCACAGCTAGTGGATCAAGTTCCTTGACTCCATGAAGAATTACAACTGCTGGTTTTACAGCTACTGATGTACCAATCTGGCTTGCTTTTATAGCAACCATTGGAGACCTTCCAGTTGATACGTTTGTTAAGATTGCACCACGTTGTGTTGTACCACCGTATAGCTTCAGAAGCTGTTGTGGTGTCAGACTCACTATAGCTCGAATACTGTCAAGAGCGGTATATCCATAGATATCTCTATCAAGTAGATTATGGTGAGTAAGAACATTGCAATCGAGATGTTCCACTAGTAATCTTGAAGGAACAGGAAATCCAAACTCTCTACTATCGATAATTGCATCGGATGCTATTTCTGGAGCTATCAGTTTTTCAAGTGCTACTGCAACTCTCCCTCCCTCTTCCGCATCCATTTCTATAAGTCCTTCAACAAATCTCTTGATTGTTTCAACTCGTGGAGATTTTCTCCGCCCACTCTCATAATCACTAATTACTGATGGTGAAACACTGAGGTGTTTTGCGAGATTCTTTTGTGAGATATGGAAGCGTTCGCGCCATCTTCTCATAATTGCACCTGGATTACTCTCGGAAAGACAAATCTCACCTGCCATAGCTTCTGCAAGTCTTTGGAGAGCCTCACTTGAGTGCATAAGACGATTGATTTCTGAAATTCAAGATAAGACTTGTGTAAACTGAAATTCGAGTTAGAAAGACAAACCTACCGAAGAACTCAAAGAGGGTAGTTTGTCACATCATCGTGGTTCTATCAATGTTCTTCATATTTTTAGTTGGGACGGCAGGTTCTGGGAAGTCTTTACTTACTGCATCATTAGAGAAGTGGCTTGTGGGGTCAGATCTGAGTGTTACTGTTGCAAATATAGATCCAGGAGTTGAAAATCCTCCTTATACAAGTGATGTAGATGTCAGAGAATATGTGGACTATGGAGAAGTGATGAATACATTCAGATTGGGACCTAATGGTGCACTTGTTGCTTCACTAGATATGGCCGTTGGACATATTGATGATTTACGAGAAGAAATTATTGAAACTGAAAGAGATTATGTTCTTGTAGATTGTCCAGGACAAATGGAGTTGTTTGCATATCGTAACTCCGGACCGCTCATGGTATCCGGACTTAGAGGCGATGATCCTGCAATATCTCTGTATCTTCTTGATTCTAACATTGCTAGAACAGCAACCGGTTATCTCTCATCAATGCTTCTAGGTGTTTCAATCAATATTAGATTTGGACTACCCCAACAAGCTTTACTCAGTAAATCTGACATTTTATCTGAGGAAGAGGTTGAGGAGATTGTTCAATGGGGAGAAGAGGTACATCTTCTTGAGGACGCTCTAGATCAATCTGCTGACGGTCTCAGCAGGGAGTATTCAAGATCCATTCTTGAGATGCTTAGTAATCTAGATACTGCAACTGGAACCATACCCGTTTCCGCCAAAGAAATGACAGGTTTTGATATTCTCTACGGTGAATTACAAAGAGTATTCTCTGGTGGAGATAATCTGTACGAGTAGTGATGATGGCTTGACTGCCTATTTTGCTTATATCTCAGGGGAACATATTGAATTGGCCAAGGCAGAAGTAGAGGTATTATTGAATCAGCTTTCCAGTAACACGAAAGTAACTTGGTTTGGGCGCTTAGCAATAATAGTGATACCAAGAAATCCTGTAGATTTTCTCTTGGAAAGAGCGGCTCTTGTTCAACATGCTGGTATCATTCTGTATGAATCTGACTCAGTTGATGGTATAACTCAGGGAATCTCGGATAGTGAATGGACCACTCATATCACTAAACAGGATGATTTCGCAGTCAAGACACTATGTTTAGACGAAGAAAATGGCTTGGATATGAGATTGAAGATTGAGAGAAATCTTGGTGCCCATATTGGGAGGGCTACTGGTGCAACAGTCAAACTGAGAAGTCCCTCAGTTCAGATTCTAGTTCTAACAATGTCTGAAAGAATTTTGATTTGCAAATCAGATATGTCGAAACTTCGAGCTTTATTGAGAGAAAGAGAACCAGGTAAGAAAGAGTTCTTTCATCCAAGTATGATGAATAGTTCATTAGCCAGGGTAATGTGTAATCTTGCAGGAGTACGACTTGGTGATATTGTACTCGATCCATTCTGTGGCGGTGGTGGAATCCTGTGCGAAGCTTCGCATATTGGAGCTTCTGTCATTGGAATTGATTTGAGTTGGAAATTATTGGTTGGTGCCAGAGTCAATCTCAGCAAAATTAGCATGAACTATTCATTAATTCAAGGAGATACTCAACATATTCCAATCAATTCTGTAAATCGTATTGTGTCTGATCCACCCTATGGAAGAGCAAGTTCTACCAGAGGCAATATAGCCATCAAACTCGTAGAGTCACTGCTGAAAGAAGCAGATTCGATTCTTCAATCAAAAGGCGAATGTATGTGTCTTTGCTGTGATAGTGAGATGAAATTACCTCATATTGTACAAGATGCAGGCCTTATTGTTGCACGTCAACTTAGTATGAAAGTGCATAGTGGATTGGTTCGAGATATTGTAACTGTTAGAATTTAGGTGACGACTCGCCCATCTTTTGTACGAGGGCTAAACCAATCAAGAAATTCTTCAAACTGTGCTTCTGATTCGAACTCAAATCTTACTTCAATAAAACCTAGAGGGGGTTCTTCATGGTTGTTATCGATGAGCCTTAATTTTCCTGTATACGCAGCTTGTTTGTCTAAATACATGAAAGTAGTGAACTCATCAAGATTCTTTAGAAGACGTACTCTAGCAGCCGAAAGTATCCTCTTACTATGAACCAATTGTCGAAGTATTGCAAAACTATCTTTTTTCGTGGTAGATGAATAAATCTCTGTAAATTCATCGAATATTGTTGTTGAGAGTGAAATTGGTCCAAGGATGTTCTCTATTGCTTTCTCAATTCGATGAATTTCCTCTGTAGGATGAACAATACATCTGATAGTAGATTTCATATCAAGTCAACTTCGCAACAAGTTCCTTTGAAGAATTTTGAATATTATCAAGAGTACCTTCGTTAATCAACATGATATCGCTTAATGCAATAACTCCACCGAGACCTACCGATATCTCTCTGATGTCACGTTCCCTGAAAATTTCCCAAGTTGCTGGAGCATCTTCACGATTTCTTTCTTGTAGCCTGGAGAATCGTATCTTAGGAGATGCATGCACACAGACAATCATCACTTCTTCTGCATAGTCATCAAAGACATCTACCTCAGCAATACTTCTGCAACCCTCTATCACTACAATATCTGATTCTTGTTTACAAAGACCATCAATACAACGGGTTGCAACAGCACCCGGACCATGCTTCTCCCTTAGATCAAGCATGACTTTCTTAGTATTCTCGGGATTTGCTTCTATTCCTAGATTTCTGGTTTCTTCTCGGATAACATCACCCATGATAATTAATGGATAGCCAGCATTCTGGAATGCGTTGGCCACCTCACTCTTTCCAGCTCCGGGCATACCCGTGATAATTATTATTTTCAGAGTAATCATCCACCAGTCTAAATAGTATAATTCGGGCGACTCTTGGTTTTCACCGTATCCAGTACTCCTCTGACTATCTCCGCAGTTATAGTACTGGATTCCTCAGTTATTGCAATATGAAGTGATTCTTTAAGAATACGGTCTCGTAGGTCTCTACCGGCTAAGCCTTCAGTCATTTTCGCAACTTCTTGCAAGTCAATCTCTATCTTTAGCGGTAAACGTTTGCTGTAATACTGGAGTATGCCAAGGCGTTCTTTAATATTAGGCAATGCAAATTCGAAGACAGTATCGAAGCGGTTCTTGATTGCAGGGTCAATTAGTGGTAACGCATTTGTTGCACCAATGACAACCACTCCTGCTGCTTCAGCAGTCTGATCTAGCTCTCCCAAGAGTGCTGTTACAACTTCTGATACATCACCACGTATCGATTGGAATGAACGAGTTAATCCAATTGCATCAAGCTCGTCAATGAAAATGATGCTTGGCGAGTTCTTTCGAGCATCATCAAACAGTGTGCTAATTCTTCTACCACCATCACCAACATGAACACCAATCAGATCTGAAGCTTTTGCAAAGAAGATTTTAGCTTTGGCTTGATTAGCAACCGCTTGTGCGGTCATTGTTTTACCAGTTCCAGGAGGACCATAGAATAGAATTGCACGAGGTGCCCATTCTCCAAATTTTATTGGATTTTGAAGATACTCGAGAATGAGTCTGCACTTTCGCTTAATGGGTTCGTGCCCTACAACCTCATCGAGAGTGATTTGTCGTAAGGATTCTGTCGCAGTAGATCGGGATTCCAACCTGATTTTGGTATTTTTTGCAATGACTGATTCTTCGGGTTTGACTTCTACCACTTGAAAAGCATAATCGGGCATGATGTATCTATCAAAGAGGTAGAGCCCATGGCGTACAATAGTCCCCATCCATTGTTCGCGAGCATAATCTGCAAAAAGCTCCTCACTATCAACCTCTAAGCCTGTGGAGCGAGGATCGCCCTTAACTCTGAAAGGATAGCCCATATCTCTCAGAATGACGGTTTTTGCACTAGGAACTTCAATAGTCTGTTTCTGTGAAGTTTTCTTCGAACTCTCTTTGGGGGAGGTATGAACTTCAATGCCAGAATCTTTTCGCTTCGTCAACGTTTAGACAGTCACCACAGCATCGTTCAGTGGTAGTCCTTTAAGAGTTATCTTAGAACCAATTCATCGTCAGGATAATATTGTTCAATTGTATAGTCCAATTAGTGGTGATTCAAGTGAGTGAACTTGTTAGAGCATTTCTAAGTATAGATATCGAAAATCAAACACTGTATCCACAAATCTCTGAAACTCAAAGAAAACTAGATACTAGCCTAGCTAAGATGAAGCTAGTTGAAATTGAAAATATCCATTTCACATTGAGATTCTTTGGAGATACTTCACTAACAAGAATTGATGAGATTGAATCATGCCTAAATAAGATCAAAATCGAACCATTCGAAATCGTGGTAAACGGAGTGGGGGCTTTTCCTACTAAACGAAAACCACGAGTGATATGGATAGGTGTAACTCAGAATGCTGATCGTATACGTAACCTGAAGATGGAGATAGATTCACATTTAGAAGAACTTGGATATCGATCTGAGAAAAAGAAATTCACTCCACATGCTACTATTGCAAGAATTCGTTTTATCAAAGATGCTGAAAAACTTGCCAGCAATCTCGACGAGTTGGTAAATCAGCCAATTGGTTCTATGTCTGTATCAAAATTCAATATGAAAAAGAGTACATTGACCCCATCAGGTCCAATTTATGAAACGCTATGGAATATATCTTAGGAATTGAGAGAAATGAATGGTGGGCCGGGGGAGACTTGAACTCCCGGTCTCTTGCAATTTGTGACTCGAGGCGCAAGTCCTAAGTCACCCCAAGCAAGAATCATACCAAGCTAGACTACCGACCCATGCTAATGATGCCGTTACGTGATTCCAAGATAAAGATTGCCTCATAGTCAATATTTGGAACATGTGTTCCAAGAATAAACACGACAACCTCTCTGTCCTTCAAATTTATCAGATAGTGTTGGCCCTGTCATCAGGTTGGAGACCTTTGCAGATGAAAACAGATCTTGTCTATCATGAAACGTTCGCGAAACATGAGATGTCAATGGGGCATCCAGAGAGTCCAGACCGACTAAGAAGTGCAATAAGCTATGCAACGAAAGCAGGACTCTTGGAAAATGACAAGCTCAATCTCCTCACACCAGAACCTGTGAGTTTGGATCTGGCGTATGCTATCCATGATAAACAATATCTGGAAGGGGTAAGAGGAAAATCAGAGATGGGAGGCGGTTTCTACACTCTGGATACTGCAGTAAATCAGTTTACTTACGAGGCTGCATTGTTAGCAGCTGGTGGAGGAGTAGGAGCTGTAAATCGGATAATGGCTGGAACCACTGAGAATGCATTCGTCTTATGTCGACCACCAGGACATCATGCAGAATACGAACGCGCCTTTGGATTCTGTTTCATAAACAATATCGCCGTTGCAGCAAATCACCTTATTCAGAATCACGGATTAAAGCGTATCATGATAGTTGATTATGATGCTCATCATGGAAATGGTACCCAAAATTCGTTCTATTCCTCTAATCAGGTCCTATATGTGGGACTACATCAGGATGGTAGAACACTCTTTCCAGGATCCGGATTCCCTGATGAAATAGGGAAGGGTGAAGGTCAAGGATACACTTTGAACTTAGCAATGTACCCAGGTGCAGGTGACAAGTCCTTTGAATTAGCATTTGATAAAGTGATAGAACCTCTTGCGGATTCATTCAAACCTGAGTTCATTCTTGTATCTGTAGGATTTGATGGTCATTACAAAGATCCACTAACTTCGCTAGGACTTACCACGACAGGATTTGCAATGATGAATAATCGACTTAATCAGATCGCATCCAGTCATTGCTCAGGAAGACTATCCTGTTTCTTAGAGGGTGGATACAATCTGGATGTTATGGGGATGTGCGCGCAGATTTTACTCGAAGAATTGGTTGGAATACAAATTTCTGACTTCAATGAGCACCACATAGAGAGTGAGAGTTGCACTAAATATACTGAAGATTTGATCGACCATCTAACTAAGACTTCATCATTACTCTGAGGAAAAATCTTCAAGCAATGTCTGTACCGAATCAAAATCGTCTGTTTCTTCTAGGGGTTCAATATGAGTAGTAGATGATTTTACTTCCACTCCAAGTTGCTTCTTTATTGATTCTGCAATTGACGTACCAATTGTAGGAATTCTTGCTAGCTCTTCAATTGGTACTTGGTATAATTCAGTAAGATTGAACAATCCTTGATTATGAAGCATTCTACCACGAACCCTACCAATACCTCTGAGACCTACAAGCTCCAAGATATCTGAGCGTACACCATATTTCAACCTGGAACGGAGACCTCGTAGGGAAGGAATATGTCCGGGATTGTCAGTTATTCGAGCAATTTCTGAGGCTGCATAAATCAACCATTCTGCTGATTGTACAAATCTATGAACATCACCCATACCAACATTGTAACGTTCAGTGATGTCCTTCTCCGTGGTTTCAGATATCCATTCTTGAAGTAGCCTAGCTGTCTTTACCTCTCCTAGGAAATCAGTGTAACCAGTATCCAGTTCATCTGGTGATTCAATCATAAGCTCCTTGAAATGATCTTCAATGAACACCTCTGTATCCTCTATTTCAGACCGGGCTACATAAGTTACTGGTTGGTCAGGTGTATGACAAATCATGTGTAGCATACCAAAAATGGTATGAGTTTCTGATTGTGACAATATATCACGAAACATGATTGCAGTTTCTGGATTAATATAGAGTCGAGAGGCACGTCTACCTAGAGCAGTTGCATTGTACAAATCTGAGGCTGTTGTTTCGATGAGTTGGCCATCTTTCAGAAATTCAATGGCTGAAGAAACGTGATGATCGATTTTGCGCTGTTCATTATTACTGGCAAAGAAAGTATTTGAAATGAGTTCATCAACTTCTTCACGATTAGTAGTTAGTTCTGTTGCAATTGCTGCAAGAAGATGAGACCGTAATGCAGATTGCGATTTTAATTTAGATAAGATTTCCTCGGGATCTGAGAGAACATAATGATCCACAAGTGCATCTTTTTCGTGTTCAGTTTTAGCAATGAGGACTGCTTCTCCATATTTGTCATACTTGGGTCGACCAGCTCGACCTGCCATCTGTTTGTATTCAAGTATAGGAATGGGATAGCTTCCACGACTCTGCTCGAAACGTCGATAATCACGAATAATCACCCTTCTTGCTGGAAGATTGACTCCAGCGGCAAGAGTGGGTGTAGCAACAATTACTTTCAACAAGTTCCCTTTGAAAGCATCTTCGACAAGAGCTCGTTCTTGATTATCAAGTCCTGCATGGTGAAAAGCCGCACCAGAGGCTACTAGTCTTCCTAAAGTCTTCGATATTTCAGGAGCCGAGGTTCTATTGCCAATTTTCTTTGCTATTTTCGCTAGGTGTCCAAGTGTATCATCTGAGAGATATTTTCGAAGGAATGGGGCCAATCGTTTTGCCATAGAAATCGTTGACTTGCGACTTGATACAAAAACAAGAACTTGACCATTCTCATCTAGTGTATCACACACTACATCAGCCAGCTCTTCCTTACGCATTCGGGGTAAGTTTCTAACTGATCTTTTGTTTGTTTCACGATTTTCAAAATCTATAGAACCATCAAGATACACACCTTCACTTAGTGGAACAGGTCTCCATGTACTCTTTACGAGGGATGCGTCCAACCATTCTGCAATATCACTAGCATTAGAAATAGTAGCACTCAATGCCACAATTTGAGTTTCTAGCATTTGCATTAGCTTTGCTAGAACCATCTCCAGTGTAGGCCCTCTTGATTTATCATTAATGAGATGAATTTCATCTACAACAACTATACCAATGTCATTGATCCAGTCTACTTTATGTCTAACCAATGAATCTGCTTTCTCAGTAGTGAGAACGATAATATCTGCTTCTCCAAGTTTCGTTCCAGCTGAATCATAATCTCCGACTGACATTGCTACTGAGATACCCAATGTTTCATACTTTTTGAAATCTGCATATTTCTCACGAGCGAGAGATTTCAAGGGAACTAGGTATAGTGCCTTACCACGACCGTCTAGAATTGCTTTTAGCATACAAATCTCAGCAACTAAGGTCTTACCGGAGCTAGTGGGCACTGCAAGTACAAGATTTGTACCTTCCAAAACTCCAGTTTCAAAAGCCTGTTCTTGGGGTGGGAACAATTTCTTTATTCCAAGGCTCTGAAGATGACTAATAATTTTCTTATTGATTGCAAGTTCCTCTAAGCGTGTCATGTAATTCCTCACAATATTCCAGTAGCCAGTGTTTAGGATTAATTCTGGGAATGACGTATCTTTCCATCTCTCGGGCTATAGAGTATCCCCTCTGCCAGAAGTTTCTCGATTACTTCTTCAGCTTGCTCCTTTGCAAGACCCATAGAAACAGCTTTCTGAACCAATGCATCTTTGTTAACCGTAGAGGATCCTTCAGCTTCCATATCCCGGATTGCCTTGATAATGATGTCAGAAGAACTCCTTTGGGAAGCACTCATTTTTGAAACAAGTTTGTCTATGTCAATCTTACCTGTAACTCTATCAAGTGCTACCATTCGTAAGGAATCTTCCATTAAACGAACTGCTGCTTGAGCATCCTCTTTAGACACCTTAGGTTGTAGCGCCATTCTAGCTCGAGCTTCTGAAAGACGTACCAGAGATTCCAGCTGTCGTGCAGTTATTGGAACTGCGGCTCCACCTTCTGCACTTTTTCGCAAGTCAACATAGAAATTCTCAATGACTTCTGCAGCTTCTGCTGTTAGTTGAGGAATCACATAGCGATTAGAATAACCAATGTATTTCTTCAGAAATTCTTGTGATACTGGAGGAATTGATGGTGCATCTTTGGCCCTTTTCATTTGATGCATATTTAGGATGAATTTTGCAAGTTCCCGATCCCGAGTAGCTTCAATAGTATCAACCATAATCCAAATCAAGTCAAATCTGGATAATATTGTAAATGGAAGTCTAATATTGTCCTGAACTGATAGTGAAGATTCGTATCTACCCAAAGTGGGATTAGCGGCAGCAAGTATCGATGTTCGTGCATTGAGTGTGGCGACAATCCCTGCTTTTGCAATACTGACTGTATGCTGTTCCATAGCTTCATGTATTGCAGTTCTATCCGTAGGGTCCATTTTGTCAAATTCATCAATGCATGCAATACCTTGATCTGCTAGTACTAGTGCCCCCGCTTCAAGGGTCATTGCTCCTGAATCAGCATCGTGTATCACGGCTGCAGTAAGACCGGCTGCACTACTACCTTTTCCTGATGTGTACAGAGCTCGAACTGCCAAACCGGAAACAAACTTTAGTATCTGACTTTTTCCTGTTCCGGGATCTCCAATCATGAGAATATTCGATTTTCCACGTAATTTTGTTCCGTCAGCAAGAGTTTTACTAACTCCACCAAAAAGCAATAATGCGATAGACTCCTTTATGGTGGTATGACCGTGAATTGAGGGTGCAATAGATGCCACAATTCTCTCATGAACGTAAGGATCATCTGCAAGTTCCCTGATTTGTTTCTCATCTTCTTCAGAAATTTCTATCTGCTCATGTTCTTTTTCAGAAACTTCAACACCATTGGCTTCAATGAATATGTTGAATGTAGCCAATCTTCCACCTCTTCGGGCAAAATCAGGTGTTGTTTCAAGAATACCAGTTACTTTAACTAAATCTCCAGGACGAGAGATATCTACGATATCTCCCTCAAGAATGATATCAATAGAACGGGGCATTTGGCCAGGAGGTAGCTCGTCAGGAGATTCTTGGATTCTTACTTTTTGCCAATCACGAAATTGTGATTCTTGGGCGAGAAGTCTCATAGGAGTTTTCTTATCACATAGTGGGCATCTTACCGGTTCAGTGTACCGACCCTCTTCTTGAGTTTGTGGAATTTTCTCGTCACATATCCTACATTGAAACATTGCCTGAACTAGAAGTGGTTTTACTTCACTGGCCCGCATCATAATTCCACTAACACGTACTAGTTTTCCAATATGTTTGGCTCGAATAGCGCGTAGTGGAACATGTTCTGAATAGTTAGTAATTCGAGCCTTGAGTAGAGAAGTATCAAGACTGCTGACATAGTCTGGATCCTCAACTCGTAAAACTGCTATGAGCGCATTATTGACAGTATCTATGAATTTTGATGGGTTTTCTGCAGCAAGTGCCAAGAATACATTATCAAAGCTAATCAAATCTTGAAAATCTATGAAAAGTGATGTTTCATCATTGATTGACATCTGTTGGAGCCTAGTCCAGTAGTGTAGAATTCCTTGGTCATCCTTGTATGTTCTAAGAAACTCTTCAAATCGTTCCTGAGATTCATCGTAACTGGACATGTTAATTCTCCTCGAATTCTGATTGGCAATGGTTGGGCAGTTGCATTCCTTCTGACTCCTAGTTCTTCAAGGTTTGTATTTTAAGGACACTAATACTCATAGTTTATTCCATCACATTTTGGCGCCATCCAGACAATAGCTCTACAAGCTCTTCACATAACCATCGTTCTTCATGAGCCATCTGATTACGTTTTTCTTGATAGGCACCTGATTTTGCAACACGCAGAATCTTTGATAATCTTGTTTCAACGAGGAAGGGTGTCATTTTCCGTAATTTTTCAACCTCGTCATATTTTCTTGGATCCATTGATGTTTTGTCACTCTGGAGACGCAGAGTCTTCCTTGCAATAGCAGTGTAAAGAAATGGTTGAAATGTTTGTAATTTATGAGGTTGTTTTTCTTCTTCACGATAGAGATTTTGAAGACGTTTCAATGATTCATATGCATCTTCTGGAGTGATGTCAACATATTCGTACTTGAGCAGTTTCTCAATCACCCAGTTTGGTAAACTGGCACGATCTCCTTTCTTGAAAGGACCAAATTTCTCTCCCGCGACGGTGATTTGTGGAACATTTTCTTGAAAAATGCAATCCCGAGATTCATTGAGAAAGGCCATTTCAAACCGTTTCATAACCTCTTTGGAGTTCTTGGATAGCTTCATTTCAGTACACTCTTTCCTAAAGTTGATATGAGATAAAGACCTTGCTCTACAAATGTGAGTCAAAATGATTAATGTCAATGGTCATTTGAAAGTGTACAAGTGTCGGGAGAAGCTTTTAAGGAATCAACGATGACTCATCGAAATGACTTGTGTTGTACTTGATATTTGCTGAATAGAAGGTAGCTAATAATGGATTTAGATTTGTGGACTGAAAAATACAGGCCCCCCACCTTGAGCGGTATTATAGGTCAAGAGGCGATAATTGAGAGTCTAACAAGATTCGTAGAAACCAAGGCGGTACCCCATTGTCTCTTTACAGGTCCTCCAGGAACTAGTAAAACAACAGCGGCAATGGCTATGGCAAAGGATCTCTTTGGTGATACATATGAACGGAATTTCATGGAGCTCAATGCAAGTGATGAAAGAGGCATTGATGTAGTTCGAAATCAAATCAAGAATTTTGCTAGAACAATGCCTTCCGGAGATGCTCCATTCAAGATTCTAGTTCTGGATGAAGCAGACCATTTGACCTCAGATGCTCAACATGCTCTAAGACGTACAATGGAGTCATATTCTCAATCATGTCGAATGGTTTTGATTTGCAATTATTCAAGTAGAATCATACCTCCAATACAATCAAGATGTTCAATATTCAGATTCTCTCGCTTAGAAACAGGAGGAATCTCCAAACGTTTGAAGTATATAGCTAAGAAAGAGAAAACCACTCTTGATCCAAGTGGAGTCGATGCAATTCTCTATCTTACAGAAGGGGACATGAGAGCTGCAATCAATCTCCTCCAAGCAGCTTCTTCTACTGGTGAAGCAATCACCGATAAGATTGTGTATGCGATTTCAGGCAGTGCAAGTCCGGAAACAATAAAGACTATGCTTACAGATGCGAGAGAGCAACGCCATCTTGAATCACTACAATCTCTCCGAAAGCTGATCTACAGTGAAGGAGTATCTCCAGTTGATTTGGTGAAACAAATCCACAAGGAGATTCAGACTCTTGACTTATCCCATTCACAACAAATGTCTGTTTTAGAACAAATTGCTGAAGTTGAATTCAGAATTGGTGAAGGCGCCAATGGTGAAATTCAGCTGGCTGCGCTATTAGCACACATAGGAATAGGCAGTGATGCAAGTGAGTAACGAAAGTCTTCCTTGGCCAGAGAAACACCGACCAAGGAGTCTTGATCTAATTGTTGGCAATCCAGATATAATACGTACGCTGAAAGATTGGATCTCATCCTGGAAGACAAGAATTCCAGAAAAACGAGCAGTGTTATTGATAGGACCTCCTGGGACTGGAAAGACTGCATTGATTGGGGCGCTCGCAAATGACTTGGATATGGAACTAGTAGAGTTCAATTCAAGTGATAAAAGAAACAAAGACAGCATTGAAACTCTTGTTGGGAGAGCTGCATCACAACAGACCCTTGATGGTAGACCAAGAATCATTCTTCTAGATGAGGTGGATGGTCTATCTGGTACTAGCGATAGAGGCGGTGTTGGCGCGATTGTCAAAGTGATCAAGAGTTCAGTTCATCCAATAATGATGACTGCAAATGATCCTAATAGTCCACGCTTGAAAGATTTACACAAAATCTGTCAAGTATTTAATTTTGAACCAATCGACTCAGAAGGAATGAGCAAGGTTCTTACAAGAATAGCAAAATCGAACAAAGCTGAAGTGTCCCAAGATATTATTGATCAAATTATTGATAATTGCGCAGGAGACCTTCGGGCTGCAATTTCTGATCTTGAAGCCTATGTAAAACGTGGTACCAAACCAGAGTCTGTTGAATCAGCTATCCGCGACGTAAGGCGTGGTACCGAAGACACTCTTCGTAGATTGTTTATGACAACAGACCCAAAACTAGCAAGAAGATTATTGTCTGAATCCGAATTGGACCATGGCTCATTAATTCTGTGGCTAGAAGAGAACCTCCACCTTCACTTTCTAACCCCAGATGAATTGGATAGAGGACTCAACAGTCTGTCGTTGGCAGATCTATCATTAGGACGGATAATGCGAAACCAGAATTGGAAGCTTTTAGCATACATGTATGATTTTCTTGCGGTTGGCGTAGCCGGTGGAAGGACAGATACACCATATAGGAAGGTAAGTTACTCTAGACCAACCTGGCCATTGTTAGTATTTCAAGGGAATAAATCACGAGACAAGAGGACAGATATTCTCTCATCTCTCTCACGGCTTGCAGGAGTTTCAAAACGAAGAGCAACAAGAACTCATCTTGATACGATAACAGAAATCGTAGGAATCGCTCCTAGTAAAATCAAAGATTACGCCGATTGGTTGAACGTTGATAAGGCATCATTGAAGAAGAGAGGTAGGAACTAAATCCAGAAAGAGTATTACTTGTTCGTTTAACAAAGTCTAATCGATCATTCAGTATTTTTTGTATTCTTTTTAGGCCATATTTACTAGATACAAGTGAAAATGGGACTATCGTTTCCATGAGTATCAAGTTTTCAGGAGGCGCTGGTTCAATTCCTCCTGGCTTTCTTTTCTTTATACCTTGAAGAACCTCGAGAATAACGTCTGGTTCCATATAGTGTAGTCCGATTTCTGTTAGTAAAGTCACAGTCTTTCGTACAAATTTCCACAGAAAACTGGTACCAAATACATCAAGGAATGGAATTCCGGAATCTTGGCCCATTGCCACATTGAGGACTGTGGTGATAGTATTTCTTCTTTCATCAGGTTTTGAGAGCATATTGAAATCTTTTGATCCAATAAGCAAGGAAATTCCTTTCTTAACCTGATTCTGATCAACATTCTTCCATATTGGTCCAAGATAGTATCGATAATGACGCATCAATGCACTAGAACGTGGTCTAAATCCCTCGGGAGCTTTAGTCTTCGCCCAGAGTATGATATCCTCAGGAAGATGTTTGTTAACCTGATCAACGTTGAGTTGCTTATCAGTTGACAATAGTACCAATTGCCCAAAACTATGAACTCCTCGGTCAGTCCGTCCTGAGAGTTGGACAGTCTGCTTAGAGTGCGATTCTTTGCTCCAAGTATGCATAGCATCAATAAGTTCACCTTGAATAGTTTTCAATCCTGGTTGCACTTGTGACCCGTAGTAATAATCACCTAGATAGAACAGACGTGCTAGATAGTCTGTCATATATCAAAATCTCCTCTTATGATTTCCAAATATCAAAGAGACTTTTTAAAGAACGAGCTCGGATATCTTCAATCTTGTAACGATACACTTTAGTCCGACCAAATATCTTCTCTTCAATAAGACCAGATTTTAACAATACATCTAGATGTGACCTAGTTGAACTGTGGCTAAGGTTAACCCTTCTACAGAGATCTGAGAGATGTAGTTCCTTAAAAATTGCCAGTTCTTTAATTATTTTAATTCGTCCTTTTGATGAAAAGAGGTCCTCTATGGGTATTGTAATTGAAGTTTCAGAGTTCAAGTATATTTCACAACTCCTGAGAGTCTAATAGACCAGCTATATATTGTTCAAGCATTTCAGCTGGAACGTCAGAAAGACCAATTAGTGTGGTTTGACCTCTCTGACCACTTCCTGACCTTTTTGTATCGATTATTCCGTGTGATGTAAGGTCTTGTATCCATTCCCAAATCTGTGTATGCGCTCTCGGTTTTTCATTGTACTCCTCACATGATGAGCGATACATTTCCTCAACTTCACCCATTGTCACATATGCACCACGAGTTTCCTTCAGTTGTCTTGCAACAGCTAGCAACAATATTTGATGCATTTGCGAAAGGGTAGTGAAGACTTCTTTCCTGAGCTCTGGATGAGTATCAGCCTTTGCTTGACGTGCATAATCTGGTACTATATTTCCAGCTTGATCACTATCTGCTTGTTTACCTGAACGCCAGAGTAATTCAATAGCATACCTTGCATCTCCTCTATCGGATGCAATATCAGAAATCACTTGGAGGGTTTCATCCATAACTGTGTTCTTTTCAAATGCCATTTCAACTCGATGTTTGAGAATATCGTATAGTGCAGTTCTATCATATTTAGAAAATCGAACAATATTTCGTTGTAATGTACTCAGAGTACTAGAATCCAATATTTCACCATCAAGTGGAATTTTCCGACCTATTCCGATAATGGATACACGTTGTTTTGCATTTAAGCGGTCATCAGTCAGTCGTGTTAGATCATATAGAATATCAGATCCTCTCTGTTTTATGAAATAGTCAAGTTCATCAAGAATGAGTAATAGGTATCTATCTTCTTCATCTAATATTTCGACCAGTATCTGTAGTAATTCTTCGGGAGAGAGACCTCGACGGGGAAAATCAGGTCTGAACTCTCTGAGTGCGCGTAAGAAGACAAGATATGTTGTCTTATTGACTCTGCAATTTATGTGAACATTATGTAAACGGATATCTCTCCTATCTGCAGCTTGAACAATTTGTTCTGAAAATCTCTTAGCTGCTGCTGTTTTTCCTGTACCTACAGGACCTTCAATAATGAATCGCTGGCTAGTCCTTCCAGGAGAAGAGATTAGAGTCTTGAAGTTCTGTGCAAGAGTTCTTAGCTCTGCCTGTCGATGAGGAAGATTTTCTGGTACATAATCTATCGACAGAAACTGCTCTGACTTGAAGACACTACGTCTACTTAGTTCATCTTCGATATAATCATGAGCCATGGCAGTCCAAGAGAAATCTGTTGATGCATCCTTAAAAGCATTTGCGGACTGTACGATTAAAAGTATATTCAAAGGGTAGGTTACCGAAAGTATTGGCGAGCTCCTAACTCAAGATCCATATCATCGTCAATTATGACTCATCGGGGTCATAGCAATCATCACTCGCCACTATCAGGTTGTACTACTTTGCCGATAAACCTGACGAAAAGAGAATATTTGTTAAAATTTAGCGAACGATTTATACGAAGAGCCGAGTCAGCAGCCGCAGTTAATGTAGTTCTGAGAACTTGCTATCTCAAATAGAGGGAATCCTTATTGGCTTATAATCCTGAGTTCAAATCACGTCCCGGGACCCCTCACCCACTTTACTTGGGGTTGATAAGAGCAGCGCTGGAATACAAACAGGTGAGAGTGAAGAGCTAGTGGACAAGAATCTCGACATGCTATTATCGCAACTTGTTGAAGAGATAGAGCGAATCGAGTCTACTAAGAATCAGTTTGGCGAAGTCATGGAACAAATCAAAGGTAAAATAAATCTGACCAAGTATCCAGGAATAGCGACTAGTGTTATTGAATCTGATTTTACCAAAAAGATTGAACCTACTAGCCTAGCAGGTCTGAGAATTGCAGGCATAGATGGAGGTCTAGTACGTAGACGCTTCAGGTCGATGGACCTTCTTTTGACAAGAGGCATCGCAGTTATCTTTCAATTTGGCCCTGAAGAAGGACCCAATGTAGAATTCTTTCCGGATCCATTTCCAGAACCTCAAATTAGGCCAATGATGTTAACCCTTGCTGGTGCAGAGTTAGACCAACTTGCATCACTAGAACGAGTTGCAATAGAACTTCGAGTAACTATTGCGGTGCTTGAAGAATTTCATGCAGATCTTATCCTTGTAGATGGTTCTCTTTTTTATCATCCAAGAGACCGCCCCCAAAGTGGCTCCGTTGTTTTTGAGAAATTCCAAGAAGTTATGGCATTGTACAAACAGTTGTACACCAAGGCTCGTAAGAAAGGTACTACCCTTGTTGGAATTGTTAAAGACAGCAAGTCCAGCAGAGTCACCAATCTCCTAGGAGACATTCTTCCACACATTATCCGAAAACCTGCAGTATTCGAACTGATGCAGGGTATTGACTATCGATGGCTTTTGAAAATATCAAGAGATTGTGATATTCTCGATACGTATCTGGAAGAAGGTGAGCGCTCGTTCATATTCAAATATTCATCAGAATTGCAGCCCAACTCGAACTCACTTACTGAAGACCTGGCTAGTTGGGCATCATCAATATGGGTTACATACCTAAAGACCGCAAGGGATGATCTTCCTCTAAGGATAGAAATCCTAACAGATGGAAATCCAGAAGATGTATTGAAGGTGGATCGAGCGTTAGCTGCGATACTTCCTCTCTCTTGGCAACACCCAGAATATGGTATTCCCACTCCTATTCTCGAGGCAGATACAAGAGCCAAAATATCAACAAATGAAACGCAACTGATTGTTGACCGATTGATGGCACTCTCAGGTCTCACATATACTTCTCTAGAAAAGAGAAGGTCCAGAAATCCCTTTGGAGGAGGATAAATCTTGTCAGAATACGAATCAACCGCTAGGCTTGGAACAGTTGTCAGCACAGATAAAGGACCTAATGTAATGGAATTCTCCTTCGTCCTAGAAGGGGGTCCCAAAGAGGTCATAGCTAGACGTGGAGAATTTGTGTGTGTAGTGACTGATAACGGAACTGTAATTGCCCGAGTCCAAGATTTACTTCGCACGAATCGGTATTACCAACATGCTGAAGCTGTTCGGGAATACCAATCACGAGGAGAACCATTACGTACAATATTTCCCACTGATAGATGGCAGTATACTATCGCAAAAGTCAGAGTCCTAGGATTATGGGCTGAGAATCGAACAGCACGACCATATTTTGCGGTATCACCAGGTGCTGTTGTAAGAAGAATTGACGAAGACGTTCTTGCTGCATTTCTCAGACTGGATAACAAAGAAGGTCTCAATCTTGGAACTCTTGCCTATCAGAACCTCGAATTCACACCTTCAATTAACCGATTACTATCGAAGCATCTGGCTATACTGGCAATGAGTGGAGCTGGAAAATCATACTTCATTTCGGTGTTGCTTGAAGAACTTCTCTCACGAAAGAAGGACCAAGGACGTCTTTCTGTAGTGGTTGTTGATGTCCATGGTGAGTATAGTTATCTCAAAGATATCAAACCCGAAGACCTAGGTCTCCCTGATAACGAGTTTGAAGTTGAGCACATAAGAGGTTCTCATATCCAAATTCCCGTTCAATCCCTTGCTGCCGAAACAATAGGTTCTCTTGTGGCCGATATGAGTTCAATTCAAGTCCGTGATCTCCGACGAGTCATCTCTGAAATGCGTAGTACCATGAAATCTGGATACACGCTTACTGATGTTGTCAATCGTGTAAGGGATAATGAAACTATCAACAAGAACACAAGAGAGGCACTTATTGGATGGCTAATCAATCTTGACGACACACGTCTTTTCGGAAAAGGATCTGTTCCTGAAATCAAGAGCATCGTAAAACCAGGAAAAATCACATTGATTGATCTTAGTGATTTCATTAGTCTGAAAAAGAAACAGATTGTTGTAGCTCACTTAGCAAGTGAACTCCTCTATCTTAGAAGAAGAAACGAAATTCCTCCAGTATTACTAGTACTAGAGGAGGCCCATCAGTTCTGTCCAGAGAGCCGTCATGAATTGGCTCTTCCCAAAAGTCGTATTGAAACCATAGCTAGAGAAGGTAGAAAATTCCATGCCCTTCTATGTCTAATATCCCAGCGGCCTGTTAAACTATCAACAACTGTTCTAAGTCAATGCAGCAATCAAGCTATTTTGAGATGTACAAATCCATATGATTTAGACCATATTGGTAAGTCAAGTGAAGGTATCGATCGGTCATCACTGGACGCAATCACCACACTTGAGATTGGAGAGGCTCTTTTTGTAGGCGAAACCGTATCTGTGCCAACTTTTGTGAAGATAAGACAGCGCAAGTATGAACCTACCGGATTATCATTGAGCCTTACTGATGCAGTGAAACGAGCTGATAAATGAAAATCAATGCAATTAGCCGAAGAATAAGAATCATACTTCATAATAATGGACTGAAAATTTCTGATTTCGTATTATATGTCTTTACCTTGGAGTTACTCCAATCTCTGTTCTTTTTATTCTAGGTATTAGGATAGTTACCATAGTAGGAGATAGAGCCCAAAAGGGTGATTGCATGAGAGTAATTTCAAAAGAAAAGATCACACTATGCTTGCTGATTGGTCTATTCGTGTTCGCTATTGGTAATCCGTTGATGACTACAGGAGTTCTCCAAGAGGAAACACTGGAGAAACATGACAAAGTTGCCCCAGCATACACACCACACGACGCAATCTTGCTTGATGGAAATACGGAAATGATAGCCCAAGCAACTACAGAGAGTTGGCCAGGAGATGGAAGCTCGGGAAATCCGTATCAAATAACAGGATATTCCTTCTATGATGTACAACATTCAGTTGAAATCCGTAACATTGACCTCCACTGGACATTTACTGATAATGAGATTGATGGACCAGGGGACGCAACTGTCTGGTGTGGAATGGAGATATCTAATTCTGCAAACGGATACGTCGCCGACAATGTCATCTTCAATAGATATCGAGCGTTATGGCTGATTGATATCGATGATGTAACAATAACCAACAACGTCATTGAGGACAATCTCTTCCATGGTATCGAATGCGTAGGATACATAAATGGGTGTTTGATCTCTGATAATATTATCAGGAGAAATGATGGGTCCGGAATCAGGATTCTAACTGGAGTAAACTCCGAGATTTCTGAAAATAGTGTTACAGACTGCGATGGTATTGGAATACAAATTATTGGTACTGCAACAAATTGTCAGATTACTGATAACTATGTAAACGAAGTGACAAGTCTGGGAATTCAACTCAAGGACGCCACATCTGTTGAGGTAATGCATAATGTAATGTCAAACGTTACAGGAGATGGAATCTACTTCCTAGGTTCAATTGATTGTGAGGTTTACAACAATTCATTGGTGAATGGTGGAGATGATGGAATGGTCTTGAAGGAGAGTGATTCTGGTCTATTCCATAATAACACGTTTATCGGTATAGATGGTGTTGGAATCTCAGTTGATTCAGGAGAGAATTCAATAATCAGATTTAATCATATTGAAGATTGCACTGATTATGGGTTGAAGACATCAAATGAAGCTGAATTCACTGAAATCACTCGAAATGTGTTCATTAGCAATGGTGCTACCAAGCAGGTCTGTGATGAAGGTGAAAACAACACCTACATCTACAATTACTACGATGATTGGACCTCGCCTGATGTAGATTCAGATCAGATTGTAGATACACCATATTCCATTGATGGAGTTGTTGGCAACCAAGACCTATATCCCCTTGCAGATCCACATGCAGTTCCACCTGTAACTACAACCACAAATACAACAACAACAACGAGTACTGGAACAGGAGATCCAATCCCTATGGAAATCTTGATGATTGCAGGTGGCGGAGTCATAATCATACTTGTTGGTGTCTTCTTCATGAAGAGGAAGGTATAGACACTACAGTATTCGAGAGGGACCAAACTCAATGGTTTGTGTCCCTCTTTCTACCTTTGGGATTGATTGGTTCAACACTATTCTGCATATTGTACCAATTGCTCAGATTCTTCAGAAGATTTTTTCGAAGACCTAGCTTGCCATGGATTACCAAAACCAAGTCCCAAAAGAACCATTGAGAAAATCAGGATTACATCAGGGATATAGAATAGTGGTGTCAACATGAGTGGAACTCTCAAAGCCTGACTTACTAACATGAAGAACATTGATACTACTAGAAGTTCGCTTCGTACTTCTTTCAATCGTCCAGTCTTCCAAGTTATGATGAATGTACCCATCATTGCAATACTGATGACATAGAGTAGAGGTATCGTTAAATTCATGATAAAAGCTTCAGAAGTTCCGAGGAGTGCAACTGAGAACCAATAGATGGAAAGAAGAAGCACTGTTCTATTGTGGTATTTCTCATACTTCGATGCCCAGATTTGAAGTAAAGCACCCCAAACAGGTATTACTGCACCACCAATTGCGATTGACCGAAGTCGAAATAGATTCAAGGAAGGCTCTAACACTCCAATACTAGGCAATGTCAAGAATATCGCATTTAGCGTGTTACAAATCATAGCGATTGCAAAGACCAACGGAAGATCGGTCATTAATCGAACATCTTGTTTGTACCATTTCCTACCCAGATATATACTCAATATTAAAGATACGAAAATTGTCACGAATCCGGATAATACTACCAAGTCTGTACCTACTTGCATTTTTTACACCAGCTGAAAAATTGTCAGTTTCATTCAATTTAAACACCAATAAAGTAGCTAAACAAAAGTTCAGACGGTATCATCAATTTTAAAACTGGATAATAACAGCCCAAAGTTCGGAAGCTACTCGCTTTAGTGGTGAATCTAAATGTCAGAAGTCGCAGCAATGAGAGCGTTCAACCGTGAATTAGCATCGATTGTAGGCTCAACAATAGAAGTCGCAACGAAGGATGGAAAAACATACTCTGGTATCCTGAAGGGAATTGATCAAAATACCTTGAGTATTGTACTGACCGAAGTCGTTGATCTAAAAGATAACTCAAGTATACCGAAGATGTTCATCTATGGTGATAGTATTGTTTCATTCGCCGTAGCTGAAAAAGAAATTAGCATTGAAGGCTTAGCAAAAGAGCTACAGAAGACCTTTCCTCCTGGCGGAGTCCGTTTCTTCCCTGAAACTGGCGTGATCGTCGTCATGAATAAAATTCGTATTACGCCCGAAGGTGTGGACGGTTCAGGTCCCTTATACGAACGTGTAGCCGCAATTGCAGACGATTGGTTAAAGGAACACGGTCTTGCATAGTCTATCAATATGAATACAAATGATTTGGAATACTTTCCTTAGGCCAGATTAGTCAAAATAAGATTCATTGCTGCATCTTATGCTTCCATCTCACTAAGTGCTATCTGAAACCCTTTCCCTAATATTTCACTGCGGATGCGTTGGTACCTTGCTGATTCCGACTGAACCCACTCTAACTTTACTAGACTGTTTTAAATATCAATTGGATATTTCTAATAAGTGAATGACAGATTCGTCAAGGCGTTCGATAGTCAATAAAGAGGAAAGTCCATGAAGAACACAGAAAACAGTGCAACAGATTTAGCTGTAATCATACTACTAGCAGCAGTTTTTGGACCTGCATTCATTCAGCAATATGTTCCATCATGGATTATAATGTCTATGACATGGCAGATAGTTATTGAGTCAACCTTGATTCCTCTATTCGATCTATGGTTACTGATCATAAGCCTCCCATTTACTTTCATGCGTTTCATAGTCGTATTCATGTTCTACAGACTATATAAGAACAAAACGACCTTCAAACGTCTATTGGTGACAGTCCTAGCAAGTGAGATTCAACCTATTCTGTTCTATGACATTCCTCTTTTTCTTGCTGCATTGCAAGGTCCGTTTCCCTATTATATTCCATTCATCATTCCAATTCCCTTTCTGACACTGATTACTTTACTAATTGTAAGGTTCTATCCACCACCAATAAAGGAAGACGATTGGCTCGAATAATAACGCCGGAAGGCGTAGATGGCTCTGGTCCCTTGTACGAACGTGTAGCCGCAATCGCCGACGATTGGCTGAAAGAACACGGTCTTGCATAGCCTATCATTATGAACAACTAATGAAATGGAAAGATTTCCTTCGGCTAAACTAGTCAACATGAGATTCATTGCTGCATCTCTGTTTCTTTGAGTGATATCTGGAATCCATTTGTTAATACTTCATTGAATGTGCGCCCGTGTGCTAATTCAAATTACTATTTCTGAATTTGGAAATGAAGCGATACCAAGTTTTTTAGAGCAAGATAACCATCAAAATTTCTGTCAATCATGAAGATAATGCAGTTAATAAAAAAGATCGAGACTCCTGAGCCTTGGAGTGAGGGTGAGAAGATTCCTTGGAACGACTCAGGATTCAGTGAGAGGATGCTTAAGCATCACCTTACGCAGGAACACGATCTCGCCAGCAGAAGATTCGAGATAATCGAAAAACACGTTGATTGGATCCACAACAAATTAGGAGGAAAACTATCCAAAATTCTGGATCTAGCCTGTGGGCCGGGGTTATACTCTAGCCGGTTGACCAAGCTTGGACATAGCTGTAGAGGGATAGACTTCAGTCCTGCTTCCATCAGATATGCCAGAGAACAGGCTATCAAAGAAGATGTTGAGATTGATTATGTTCTTGAGGATATCAGGACCGCAGATTACGGAGATAATAATGATCTTGTATTATTTGTCTACGGTGAGTTCAACGTCTTCAAACCAGGGGACATAAAACGCGTCCTCAAAAAGGCATATGATTCACTGAAAGAAGGCGGTCTTTTCATCGCTGAACCCAACAGGTACGAAACTGTGAAACGTGTGGGAACAAGTCCAGCTTCATGGTACTCATCACAGGAGGGGCTGTTCAGTTCGAAACCACACCTGTGCCTGACGGAGAACTTCTGGGACCAAGAGAAACATGTTGCCACTACAAGATATTTCATCATAGACGCTGAAACCAACAATGTAACCCTCCACGCATCAAGTATGGTTGCATATACACGAGAGAACCTTGAGCAAATAATTAGAGAAGTCGGATTCAAGGACATCGTGTTCTATGAGTCTCTGTCAGGTGGAAAAAAAGATCTTGAAAAAAACCTTGAAGTTGTTGAAGCTCGAAAATAGACCTCTAATTATAGGCTGTGCGCGCCAACTGTGTTCAGGACCAGTTTGTAAGAAAAATCCCCTAATCGAGAAGTTTCTTCAGACCTAACTCCTCAAGGTTTCTCTTGGGGGGTTGTTCTTTCTTTTTACGACTGGCCAGTGTTCTTTCAAGTGGTTTCAGTCGATCCTCCCAAGTTCCGCGAGATGTTTCAGGGATCTTCCCATAGGCGCGTTCTCGTGCCTGAGTGGAACCGATTGGTGCAGTCTTGGTTCCAATGATACCAAACTCAGCTAATCGTTTAGTAGCAACGGATATTCCAGATTCTTCCTTTGAACGGGGTAATAATTGAGGACTCTTTACACCAGTGAGGATAAGCATAACTCGGAGGACACCACTTAATCGTGGGTCAACACGAGCTCCCCAGATAACATTGGCATTAGGACTCATCTTGTCAGAAACTAGTTCACCAACCTTATTCGACTCTGCAAGGCTCATATCTGGTCCACCAGTAATGTGGATCAGAGCTCCAGTAGCACCATTCCATTCAACTTCCAGAAGTGGACTGTTCAATGCATTCTTGATTGCATCATTTGCTCTATCGGTACCTGTAGCCTCACCTAGACCTACTAAAGCGACTCCACCATTGCAGATGATTGAACGAACATCTGCGTAATCCAGATTGATTAGACTAGGCATTGTTATGGTTTCGGTGATACCTTTGACCATGTTAGCTAGAACTTCATCGGCAACACCAAAGGCCTCCTCTAGCGGAAGGTCAGGTACCAATTCCATCAATTTTTGATTATCAATTACAACTGCTGTGTCCACATTCTCTTGAAGTCTGGCCAAACCTGCCTTAGCTTTGTCTATTCGAGTACGTTCTAGACTGAATGGCATCGTGATGACACCAACTACAATGGCATCATTCTTCTTTGCAATCTCTGCTACGACAGGAGCACTACCAGTTCCTGTTCCACCACCCATTCCAGCTGCGATAAAGACAAGATCGGCGTCACGTAGTAACTCAGTTATTTGACCTGCCGATTCCTCTGCAGCTGCTTTTCCAACATGAGGATAACCACCAGCGCCTAGACCACGGGTAATCCTTTCACCAATCAAGAGTTTTCTATGAGCAGTAGTAACAGCTAGATGTTGCCGATCGGTATTGATTGCAATACATTCTGCTCCTTGAACTCCAATCGTCATCAATCTCTTGATAGTGTTATTTCCAGCTCCACCGCATCCAACAACAACAATTCTAGCTTGTCCAATATCACGAGCTGTTGAGGACAGTCTTTCAGATCGACTATTTTCTCGTGCAGAATCGATTAGTGAACTCATTATCCGGTGACCTCACTCATCCACTCTTTCTTACCCATATTCTGATCCCATAATTCGCGTTTCAGGAGATCGCGGATAGCGATTCTAATCGCTTCAGAACGGTTGGGATACAGACCTTTTTCTACAAGTTCTTGGATGTCAGTCACAATCCTTTCTGGTAAGTGCACTGCTATGAGACGCATTACTAATCCTCAACGATAGGGAGGAAATATGGGGATATGGTTGCTTGTAATACTGGGATACGATTAAGAAAAACAAAAAGAAAAGAGAGAGAAGAGAGGTCTCTTCTCTGTCAACTTCTGACTACTTTTTACGACCGGTTCGTCGAGCAGCGATGTTACCGACCTTTCTACCTGGAGGAGCATGTCTACTAACTGTAGTTGGTCTTCCAGGAGATTGATGGGAACCACCACCGTGGGGGTGTGAACAAGCGTTCATTGCCGCACCACGGACCACAGGCCACTTTCGCGCCTTTCCACGAGTATGATGCCAGACGGCACCAGCCTTTAGGAATGGCTTCTCAGAACGACCTCCACCAGCCACAATACCGACAGTTGCTCTGCATCGTGGACTGAAGGCCTTCTGACCTCCACTTGGAAGTCTGACCATAGCCTTGGTCTTGTCGATAGAAACAATCGTAGCAGCAAGACCTGATGCTTTGACGTATTTACCGCCGTCACCAGGACTTCCTTCGATGTTATACACTGGAGTACCTTCAGGGATGTACTGGAGCATCAATGTGTTGCCATTTGCCAATGCAGCATCTTCACCGCATTCGACTACTTGGCCAATGTATGAGCCCTCTGGAGCCACCATATGATGGATTTTCTTTTCACCCTCATATCTTATTTCAGCCAGGGGTGCGCCCCTACCTGATTCATGGAGAAGATTGGTGATAGTCCCACTGTAGGTCTTATCTGGAGCCCACTTGGGATGTCTAGCAGGTGCAATCTTCTTGTGGCTTGGGGATCTAAACTGCTGAACTCCACGGCCCTTGCGTTGGACGAGAATACGTCTACCCATTCATAAGCCTCCTTAGAATATCCCGAGGTTGGTTGCAACCTCTGCGGCACTGTAATCAGGTGCCAGTTTCACAAATGCCTTCTTTCTACCATCAGGCATTATCAATGTGTTAACCTTTTGAACTACAACGTCGTAAAGGGATTCCACAGCCCATTTGATAGTGTTCTTGTTAGCCCTGCGATCTACGTAGAAGATGAGTTTGTTCTGCTCATCAACAGCTTCAAGGCTAGCCTCTGTCACTACTGGTCGAATAATAATTTCATTTGGATCTCTCATGATGGCTCACCTCAAACGAACAAATTCTCCTTTCCAAGCCTATCAATGGCGGATGTTGTCCAGACCACTAGGCGACCAGCATGTGTTCCAGGAGCCAAGAGCTCCGCATTCAGACCATGGACTTCAGCAGTGTCTACTCCAGGAAGATTTCTTGCGGCTTTGCTGATTCCACCGTCTGTGCCGACAACTATCAGCAATGACTTTGGAGTCTTCATCTTACGACCGCGCATCTTTCCTTTACCAGATCGAACAGAACGACCATTACTTGCTCTTTCAAGATCATCTCCGAGACCAAGAGCTGTCAAGGTCTCATGAACCTCCTTTGTAGTTGCAAGTGATTCGAGTCTGCTACTCACAATGAGAGGAATACTGGGAACATTATCAACACGATGACCACGTGCCTTTACAAACTCAGGATTAGAGGTTGCAGCAATCGCGGAACGAATCGCGAGTCTGTTCTCATTCTTATTTATTCTCTCAATGATTACTTTCCGGGCCTCAGGTGGGTGTGCCACCCTGCCACCGACAGTACCGGGAGCAAAACCTGCTTTGTTAGCTGCACCAGTACCACTACCCTTGATACGAGGCATTCTGGACCTGCCATGGCCAGTCTGCCAGCTCTGTGCAGTGTTTTTCTTGCCAGCTAATTCATCAACACCGTGTGGTTGACGTCTACGTGATTGTACGGCCAAAACCGCCCTCTTGATAATATCTGGTCGATAGGGTGTATCGAACTGAGGGGGTAAATCAACAGATTCCTTACTGGCCTTACCCTTTAGTGTATAAGTCTTAATTTTTGCCATAGACTGTCATCTCCTACTGCTTTGATGCTGTGCTGATGTAGCTCATCTGCACGGGCTCATCCACGTGTCCCTTCTTAGGACGAATGGCGAATCTGATTCGAACTGGGCGTTTTACTGCACCAGGAATAGATCCATGAAGCATTATGTAGTCACCACGGATTACTCCGTAGTTCACAAACCCTCCAGAGGGTGTGATTTCTTCACCACGCTCGCCCATCTTCACAATTTTGTTATTGAAGCTGGTTCGCGTATGAAAACCAGTCTGACCCGGTCTCGGAACTGAGTATCTGATGTTGCTAGGAGTCCATGGACCAATACATCCAACACCACGCTTTGTCTTTCGTGACTTGTGCTGAAGGATTCGTATTCCCCATCGTCGGACTGGGCCTTGAAAACCATGACCCTTGGTCACTGCAATGCTGTCTATGAGAATACCCTCTTTGAGGATATCCGCAACACGGACATCAGTGCCAAGAACACTCTTTGCGTATTCAAAAGCTTCTTGGACGCTGGCAGCGCCTACCTTGTATTCCATAACATCAGGCTTCTTCTTCGCAATTCCCGCAAGCCTTGGCTGAGTATGTATGAGCATCCGGATTTCAGCAAACGAGTCGAGTTTCTCCTCGAACTCTTTCAACTTGGTTTCGTGATCGTACTCCTTTGGTACGGGCATTGTCTTCTTCAGGTCTTCTGACATGGTGCCAGCAAGAACTTCAGTTGTCAACTTGAGACCATAAATTGTGGCCTCGTAACCGCGTATTGAGAACGGTCTAATCGGTGGTGTGTCAACTATTGTGACAGGGACAACGGTTTCCTGTCCTGCAAATGGACTGTCAACATTGCCAACTGTCATGACCGCATGTGTCATTCCAGCCTTGTAACCGATGAAACCTTGTAGTTTTGCAGCTCCGTCTTTGTACTCAGGCCAATTCTTGATACGGGGCACGAATTTAGAAGCCCTACCTCGTGGTAAGTACGCTAGACTTCCACGCCTTGGTGCATTCTTCTTTCTGTGTGCCATTATTTACACCACTTTGGTGTACGTATCGAACGGCCGATAGACTGGCTATTCGTACTACGAGTAGCGCGCCAAGCGAGAGTTGGTTTTTAAAACTTACCTACTGACCAAGAAATACCTAGAAATGATTCTGCTCAGTTCGGGCGAGAATCTCATTTTGAAGGTCTTTTCCGATATTTACAAAATAATCGGAGTATCCAGCTACTCTAACAATGAGATTTAGATAGTTCTCTGGGTGTTGTTGAGCATCTCGAAGCGTTTCTGCTCTGATTACATTGAACTGAATATGATGCCCACCTAGTTTGAAGTATGTACGAACAAGGTCGGCAAGCTTTCGACGACCTTCTTGATCTACAAGAACATCTGGCATGAATTTCTGGTTTAGAAGCGTACCACCAGTCTTTGAATGGTCGATTTTTGCAACTGACTTGATGACTGCAGTTGGACCACTCTTATCTGCCCCATGACTTGGGGAGATACCATCAGAGAGGGGTGAACCTGCTTTTCTGCCGTCTGGAGTTGCTCCGGTTACCTGTCCAAAGTATACATGAACAGTAGTTGGAAGAAGGTTCACTCTATACTCTCCACCCTTGGTGTTGGGACGTCCATCGAGTGTGTCAAAGTAAGCTTCAAAGACTGATTGTGCAATCTCATCTGCAAAATCATCATCATTTCCATACTTTGGAGTCTTGTTTAACAATGTCATTCTCATTACTTCATCGTCTTCAAAATCAGTTTTTATTCCTTCAAGAAGCTCATTCATGGTGAACTTCTTCTTCTCAAAGACATGATACTTGATAGCTGAGAGTGAATCAGTAATAGTCCCCATTCCAACTCCTTGAATGTATGTTGAGTTGTAACGAGGTCCTCCATCATGGTAATCCTTACCTCTCTTGATACAATCATCAAAGAGGAGTGACATGAAGGGGGCAGGCATGTATTCTGCGTATAATCGCTCAATGATGTTATTGCCTTTAATCTTCAAATCAATGAAATGTTTGAGTTGTTCATTGTAAGCAGAGAAGAGTTCATCAAATGACTTGAATGATGTCACTTCACCTGTCTTGATTCCGACCTGTTTTCCAGTCTTAGGATCAATACCATTATTCAGTGTGATTTCCAATATTTTTGGCCAGTTACAATAACCCGTGAGAATACAGCTTTCTTTTCCAAATGCACTGATTGTCACACAACCACTAGGTCCACCAACTCTAGCATCTTCAATGGATTTTCCTGCTCGAAGGAACTCTTTGATTATAACATCGGTGTTGAACATGGATGGTTGACCTGTCCCTTCTTTTACCACATCAACTGCGCTTATGAGGAACCTGTCAGGATTTTCAGTACTCATCTGAATACAGACACTGGGTTGAATCAATTTCATCTCGTTACAGACTTCCAGAATCATGTATGAAACTTCATTGACCCCATCAGAACCATCGATCTTTAGTCCTCCAGTGTTAATGAGTGCGAAGTCCTGGTATGTACCACTCTGTTGCTCTGTAATGTCAACTTTGGGAGGTGCAGGTTGATTGTTGAACTTCACCCAGAAACATTGTAAGAGTTCTTTTGCAAAATCCATTGTGATCGTTTTTTCATCAAGTTCTTTCTGATAAAACGGATGAAGATGTTGATCTAGTCGTCCTGGATTGAAACTGTCCCAGATGTTCAATTCGATAATGACTCCTAGATGAACGAACCAGTAAGATTGTAGAGCCTCCCAGAAATTTCTTGGAGGATTAGCTGGAACCCGTTCGCATACTTCAGCTATTTTATCGAGTTCCTCTTTGCGTTTTGGGTCTGTTTCCGATTGGGCTAGCTCTCGTGCTTTGTCTGCATGACGTTTTGCAAAGGAAATAACTGCATTAGCAGCAATCTCCATTGATTTGAGTTCCTGTTCCTTTGAGTAAGCTTCTGAATCATTGTAATAATCTAATGAAGTGAGATGATTCTGGATATCTTCAATGAGGTCCAAAAGACCTCTTCGGTAGATCTTGTCATCAAGAATAGCATGTCCTGGTGCTCTCTGCTCCATGAACTCAGTATAAATTCCAGCGTTGAAAGCCGCCATCCACTCTTCAGACATAGACTGGAATACACGTTCTCGCATCGTTCGACCAGTCCAGAATGGGATTATCTCATCCTTGTAGGTGGTTCTTGTTTCATTGCTTACAAGGAATGGGGATCTTTCCCGTGAGTTAGCAATATCTAGGTCTTCTACAGTATGACTGCAGAGTTCAGGGTATGTGGGAGTGGCCCTCGGTGAGGAACCTCTTTCACCTACAATCAGTTCACCATCATTAATAGTGATAGTTTTGTTTTCTAAGATGTGCTTGAATGCAAGGGCTCGAGCTACGGGTGTTGATACATTATCAGCACCCCCACTCTGATAGAAATCTGTGAGAAGTTCAGCACGTTCAGTACAAATGTACGGCTTAGTAGTAACACTCTGGTTTCTCAAACGTTGAACGCGGTCTGGCAACATTGGATAATCCTCACCTTATTTCAGAACCTACATTGAGATTAATTTCATTCAGTGTCTTTAGTCTAAAAAGGTCGCGGATGTGTACGGATTATCGATCATAGCCAGATTTGGTGATGTTATCACCCATTGAGCTATTCAGGAGGCCTAGACTAACGAAGAGGGCTTCTTCTAGTCTAACAGTTTCAGTTCCTTGGCCTTCAATCGTATTTACCCAGAAGTCAACATGGTGTTTGATGTCTTCTTTCTCATTAGCACATAGCTCGGTAATCCCTCGTTCGGGACCACCAAAAATTGCTAACGCCGCTCTCGTATTTGAGATTGTAGAGGTAAGGTCATCTTCTAGGTTCTTGAAAGATGGAGCATTTTTTGAGAAACCAATACGAGTCATGCCTTCTGATTGCTTGAGAAGGTCCACTAATCCACCAACTCTACTCGCTTCATAGCCCCAGTACTCCTGCACATCAGACCTTTCTATTTCTTCAAGCACAATCTTTGGAGATTTCTTTGCCACTCTGAAGAGTGTTGGGTCTCGCTCACTTACGATTCCAGAATAATCGATTAACCTTTCAAATCCAAGGTCAATCTGATCAGGGCGTACTTGAACACCCCATCTTACAGATCCTTCTGATAAATCTGCTAATGATGACTGTAAGGGATGACTTCTGATTCGTAGTGGAGGGAGAGTCCCTGCATATTGTAGTGAGGGGGATTTGGGAAATATACGTCGCCGCAAGTATTGAGGTGTATCAAGATATCTCAGAATCCTCACAAGAAGGTCCGCATCTCTCATTTTTGATGGTGGTAGGTGACCAGTCTTGTACACGAACACCTCCTCAACGCGGAAAACTGCAATGGCACGTGCTATCCTTCCAGCTTTAGCTGTTTTTTTGCGAAGGTTGGTACTATCAGCAAGGCTTGTGTCAGGAAGTGCTACTTTCAGTGTCATTGTCATTACTCCTATAGATCCAGGGTGAAACAGAGCGTTGTTTTATCTGGTTGCTGGTCAATCTTCATGTCAGCATAAGTCATTGCTTTGACTTCAGTCCTTGTATCATGCTTCCCAAAGTTGATTGTTTCTCCAATTGCTCGACCCTTCAGCACATATCCTTCTGCATCCTTGGAGATTTCATCTACCTCAAATTTTGAGTAAAAGCGACTTGTAATATCAATGAGGGCAATAAGATGTCCAATCCATTCGACGAGGAGCTCCTCCATGTCATATCCACGGGTTTCAATTTCTACGGATTCAGTGGGTGTAACTGTGGATGAATCAAGTATAACCTCGAATGATGCTAGACCAGCCTCTTCGAAAGCAGTTTCCAGAGTAGGAGCCCAGCACTCGATGGTTATGTCTGCTGTGTGGTCATGGAATCTAAAGCCGCGCTCCATTATTTCAGTCTCCAAAGTCAACCACGACAAGAAGCTTAAAAGGCATTTCCAACGGTGGAAATCCTAAGCCGAGGTAGCCAAGCCTGGACAACGGCGCTGGTCTTGAAAATTGGAGTGTCATGCACTCCTTGACCAGGTCAACCAGTGTGTTATGCACTCATGAGTTCAAATCCCATCCTCGGCGCCATTTTCCTATCTCTTAAATTCTTTCTAGGTTTATTACATGTTTTTAGATTACTATACAGTGGCACTACACAAACTTGGTAGGAATATGCGATGACTAAGAAGAAAAGAAGGCGAGGAGATAGTCTGGTAAAGAAAGCATGGGACCATATTGCTGGTGGAGAAGGATATGATGCACGAGAGGTACTGTCTACACTTTACGACAAGTACCCAGATAGAGCAGACAAAGAAACTACTTTGATACTCATCTATAGTTTCGAAGTAGAAGGTCGTGTCTACAAAGCAGAGGATTGGACTCGTAACCTCTTGAAAAAGTACCCTGACTATATGGAGGCTTGGGAATTGCTTGCAAATCTTCTATCACACATGGAAGATCGCCAAGATGATTTACAGGAAGTTGTAAATCGTATGCTTGAACTTGATCCCAATTCAATATCTGCTCTACGTGCGCTTGCAAGTGGTCACTATAACAATGATGAATATGATGAAGCAATTAGAATCTATCAGGATATAGTGGATAGAAATCCTGACGATTCTCATTCATGGGATAATCTTGCACACACACTATGGTGGGCAAAGAGATACGATGAATCTCTGAAATGTTGGAAAAGGAAATTGAAACTAGAACCTGATGATTTTCGTGCAACAAGATGGGTTAAATCATTAGAAAAGCAATTCTCTACCAACGATTGAACAGCTCGAATCCCATCCTCGGCGCTATTTTCCTTTTGCCACATGGTATGTACTAATGTGCTATCAAGTCTAATATTTCCTTGATTATGATGGAAATTCCTGTCGATTCTTGGTATGATGCAATATTTCTACGTCACTCACATAGAAAGTATTCAGGTGGATTTCCCAATGATGATCTGATTTCTCGAATCGAGAGAGTTTGTGATGAATTCAGACCATTTCCTGGGGCTAGAGCAGTCTTGGTCAAAGACTCTGGAAAGGATGTTTTCAAGGGTGCAATCAGCGAGTTCTTCTACAAGGTCACAGAAACTCCATACTATATTGTGTTCATTGGAGATATGGGAATAGATAATGTTCAAGCTATCACTGGATATCTAGGAGAAGGAATCATCCTCGAAGCCACCGCTCTTGGTCTCAATACCTGCTGGGTTGGAGGGTTCTATAGAAAAGAAGGAGTCTTGAAACAGATTGATCTGCAAAACGACGAACAAATTTTGGCTATTACACCAATTGGCTACTCGAAAGATGAAGCAGATCGCGTAGGTGCATCTTCAAAACAGTATAGACGAAAGAGCCTTGAAAATCTCGTTTTGAGTGGAGATATCAGTAGCAATGAATGGATTGGAACTGCATTAGATGCTGTGAGGATTGCACCATCAGCTGGAAACAGACAGCCTTGGAGATTCAATATCAGGGATGATTCAATTATCGTATCCTCCAACAGCAAGAGAGAGGGATTCCGTGTTTCAAGGATGCTTGACTGTGGTATCGCAATGCTACACATTGAATTGGGTGTACGTAAAGTTGGAGTCACAGGTAGCTGGGAGTTTCTGAAGTATCCTGATGTCGGTAAGTTCCAAATCAGCTGAAGATTGATTTTGGAAGCACTGCTCTTACTCCTGGAGTGATATCAACAACTTGACTGATTCTCATATCAACAGCACAACTACAGAGAGCGTATGCCTCTTCTCGGATTAGTCCCTTTTCCACAACCAGCCAATCAATCATATCTCTTAGAGCAATCTTTACTGCATCATCAGTTGTGTTTCCCCAAGCAGTAGTCATGAAATATTCATCATTTTCGTATTGGGGTCGGTTTATTTTCTTGGTCTTGTTGACTACTAGTTTTATTGTGACATCAGCATCAATTTCTACTGCTGTACCACAGACCTCGCCATCACCTTGGACTGCATGAACATCACCAACACCGAATAGAGCTCCTTCAACAAAAACTGGTAGATAGACAATAGTGCCAACTGTACAAGCACGTGAATCCATATTGCCACCATATTCTTTTGGAATTAGAGTACCATGAGAGCCTTCAGCAGGTGCAACAATTAGTGTACCTGGAAAAGGATCTATAGGAATCTTCACTTTTTCACTAAAAATTGCCTTTCTGTCTTCAATAGGGATTATTCTAGTCCAAGGTTTAGGAAATTCTGAAGCAAGATAGCCAAAACCAGGAATTATACAACAAGAACCTTGTTTTGCGATATCAATATCTAAAATGTGAACTTCCAAAGTATCTCCAGGTTCTGCACTTTCAACAAACACTGGACCAGTAGCAGGATTTATTCTCTCCATATCAAAGTTGACTGGTAAATCCGTAGATTTCTGAATTGTCTGATTGAAAGCATCTCGGCATTCAAAGACAACTGTTTCTCCTGATTGAACTCTGAGAACAGGAGGATTGTTACGATCTGCCTTGAAAACTACATCCTTCATGCTTACGCGGTGAATCTTTCCATCATCCATTGTAATCACTGAAGATGAAAAAAACGGGTTGGTGTTAAATATTCCCAGAGTGATATTTCAAATCTCATTTCAGAATTAGCTTTTGTCACACTGTTTTATATGGAAATACAACAGAACATTTTATCATAAGAGTGATGAATTATCATGATTTCAAGAAGGACGCTAATTGTAATGGTAGCAGTTGGACTGCTACTTCTTGGAGCGACACCACGTTCAGTATCTGCAGATATAACAGGAAATACGTATAGTTTCCATGCAGTCTGGTTAGAACAGACCTATCAAGTTGATAATGCAATTGTGATGGATGAAATTATACAAGGCGATTTCCTTGTCAATATCTACAACATCACTCCAAGTGATTCGTATGAATATACTTTCACAGGATTGAATTATCATCCCTATGGATTTTCACCATACTATGACGAACAAAATGGCTCTGTTGCATTTCAAGATAACAAGGTTTACTTCGATCTCGATACGACAGATGTTGATGCGAACAATCTTACAGAAGACTATGATTTAGATATGTTCCCGTATTTCAGTGAACACCATCCCGGAAGCATGTTCTTTGTTAATCCAGTTTGGAGTACACACACTACAGATTGGACTACTGCTGTAGATGATGCAGAAGGTCAAGATGGTGTGACTGCTGTCACCGAGTCTGCAGGCGAAGGTAGCTTCTCATTTCAGATTATGATCGATATTGAGTTTAATCATACTGACTATAACTACATGAGTGGCACGTTGGCTATTACTTTCAGCACAGTCTATGACACAGATGGAGTTCTATCTACATGGTCCCTTCAGCGTGTGACATCCACGTCAAACGAAAACCATACTGTTGTTCAAACACAGAATCAGAGATTCTCACGCGGAGCAGGGGCTGTCGTTCTTGATCCTACAGTGAGTACAACCCTTGCACTAGTTGGAGTTGCGGGTGTTGGCGGCTTGATCGTGGGAGCTGTAATTGGTAAGAAATACTTGGGTTAATTTGGAATAAGAGGTGAGTTCATCCGAACTCGCCCTTTCTTTCTTTTTCACTGTTATATGGCGAATTAATGGAGATCCCATTATTTTTCATCAGACCACATATTGTCCCAGAATTCCTTTGGTGGATGCCGCAAATCAAAGTCGATTCGTGTGTCATGCATAACACGTGAGCAGTATTGGTCACCCTGAGCAATGGTATGCTCCATAGTCAACACAATACTCTCGTGATGATCCCTTGCACCCTCATAATCACCATAACAGCAGACATAGTACTTAATTTCTGAATCGGGAAGGTCATCAAGCGATTCCACCCAGAGGCAGTTGTCATTTCTAAACGCATACTTTCCATCTGCAATCATACCACGGACAACCACCCAGTCTGAGGGATTTTCCTCGTCAACTGCAGCTGTTCGTTCTGCAAGAAATGTTTCAAGATCCACAAATGGCTTCTCACGAGGTACTCTATCATAAATAACGAATTCAGTGAAGAAACGTTTCCACAGACTGATTGCCTCTTCACGTCCTACTGTTTCTATGAGAGTCAAGAGATTGTAGTATCGTGGGTATAGGAATGATTGGTGGTAGTTTCTGTTGACAACCACAATGTCTTCGTCCCATGCACTTTCATCAGAGAAGTCAAGCATTTGGAAGTAATAGTTCATTACAGCATTTATGAGACTAGGATAATCTGCTAGATTTTCGTACTCAGCAACTAAATCACTTAGATCCACACTATTCTCTTTGATGTAGTCTGTTTTTGTCAATTTTTGATACTGCTTCTCAAGATTCTTTGTAAAAGCATCAATATTGTCAGGAGGACGCTCGCGAAGGAAACCGAGTAGATAGTTCAACCGGTTCAGGACAAATTGTGGGGCTTGATCTTTAGGATTGATACCGACAGTTCCATCTAGCACATTTTCTTTGAATTCTCCTACTCTGTAGAATTTCATCTCTCTCTCTCCTAATCTCTACAACAAGATTAAGCTGAATTCACTCTATAATCATTCTATTCTACGCACCATTATGTGAGTTTCGCTCTCGAATCACTATCCAATATTTTTTTCAATAATTACAGTTGCTGTTCCATCTAACGAACTGAGTGGGTTATTTGTGACGTTATTACCAAGTTCATCAACAACATGCCACTTTGAATCCTTATCTTGATCATCAAATGGCCAATTCTCAAGAAGGACCTCCTTGATTGGTGTATCACTTGCTCCTTCAATGAAGTAGTCCTTTTGTTTACCAGCAATCTTTACAGTACGAGTAATAGTTCCAGTATAACCCGTAGTCCATTTTGTATGTGCTGGGATTCTAACAACTAGATTTGCCACTGAAACAATGAAAAATACAACTGAAATCCAGAACACCCATATGAATTGTGAATATGGAACTACAATCAAGCCAACTGGGGAGATTACTCCAAATTGGACCATGAGCAACAATACACTACTTAGAGTGAATGCAATCAGGGATAGGGGATTGATTTTTGTTTTTGCCAAAACACTCTCACCTAGAATCTTTGTCTACCATGATTCTATGAAATAATTTACATCTGAATGGATATAGTCTTTGGCAGAAACGTTAGAACACGTGTTCTAACAATAATATGAAAGATCACAATATTGAACTTAAGTTGCATTTCTGAGTGGGGCTCCAATTGGTGTGTGTATGCAGGAGCTGGTCACAATTCAAGTCAAACTACAAATTTCGGAGAAGATAGGGACCTTTGTCACTGAATCCAAGTCTTCGATAGTATTCTTTCACACCAATTCCACTGTTTACAATCAAATGGGATGCATCAAAATCAGCTCTCCCAATCTCTGATGCTGCAGAAATCATCTTCTCTCCCAGTCCAAGATGCTGCCAAGCATCAGTATCACGTTCACCGATATCAACCACTGGACCATACACTCTCAATTCTCGAATAATGAAGGATTTGTCTGTGATTTCAGGTCTGTGAGCCTGTTCACTGGGACGTCTGAGACGAATAAATCCAAAGAGCACATCCAAGTTAGAATCTTCATAGGAAAGAAAAACCTCAGTTCCGCCTGCAGCTTCATAGTCACGACGGATAAGTTGCATATTCTGAGGATCGACATCTAGTTTGGTACGCATCTGATAGTGACCTATCTCTCGGAACCGAATAGTTGGATTTCGTAGTCCTTCAGCAGTCATCCTTTGATGAACAAGTTCTCTCAGATTACCTTGGTTGAGACCTGCTTCTATCTGATGCAAGGGGATATCACGTTGCATTCGTTGAATCCTTACATATTCAGGCATCTTGTTTACAACAGAAGTTACGATCGAAACGACCTGTTCGTTCGTGAAGGGGGAGTATTTTCCAGCTTTCCACCATTCGTATAATTTGGTATTCTTAACAACCAGTGTTGGATAGACCTTTAGCATGTCTGGCCGAAATCGAGGATCTGAGAAGAGTTGTTCAAAGGTTGTAATGTCACTTTCAGGAGTAGCCCCAGGAAGACCTGGCATCATATGATAGCATACCTTGAGACCTGCATCACGGAGTAGCTTGGTTGCCTGTTCTGTGGCTTCAATTCCATGTCCTCGTTGAACTTTTTCAAGAATCTCATCAGAGAGGGTTTGCACACCAAGTTCTACACGGGTTGCTCCCATCTCAAGCATTGCATCAATGCTCTCTTGAGTGACCCAGTCAGGGCGAGTTTCAAAGGTAAGACCGACATTACGAACTTCAGCAGTTTCATTGATTCTCTTTGCTTCATCAAGAGTTGGACTGATTTTTCCATTCATTGCATCAAGACTGCCCTTTACGAAGAATTGTTGGTACTCTACAGGTTTTGAGCACCAATCACCACCCATGATGATCATCTCAACCTTGTTTATGCTGTGACCAATTGTTTTCAGCTGGGTTAGTCTACTATCTACCTGCCTGAAAGGATCAAAATCGTTCTGGATACCCCTCATTGTTGCAGGTTCATGACCAGTATAGCTCTGAGGAACTCCGAGATCGGGCCCACCAGGACAGTAAGCACATTTCCCATGGGGACATGCATGAGGTGTTGTCATAGCAGCAACTACTGCCACTCCAGAAATAGTTCGGACAGGACGTTTTTGCAGGAATGGTCGTAGAATCTCAGCCTCTTCTGGGATAGTAACCTGTAGAATATCAGCATTAGAAGGTGTCCGTTCGGCGTGATATTTTGCGCAAATCTTGTTCTTGATTTTGTTGACAGTCTTACGACTAAGAGGCTCATCTGAACTGAGGAGTGCCTCGACTATCTCTCTATAGAGGGCATAGTCGTCGGTAGGATCAGTCATATTATCTCAAAATCAACACGATTTGGTTTAATAGAATGCGGTTTGGTCCGATTATCTTTCAGGTGTTGTAGTCAAATCATCAATACTACAAGATTCGACCTCATTTTCAACGGAATCAGGTATTCTACCATCGACTATTGTTTCTATTCCAAATCTTTTGCATGTATCTTGCAAGGTGGAGATAGCCACTCTTGTCCATCCGGTGATGTCAATCTCTCCAGGACATGCTACTTCACGAACCATGATACTGAAGGGTTTGATATGTTCTGCAGTGAGAATCTTTGCAACATGAGAAAGAACTACTCTCCTGTCCTCGTTCAACGAGTGGGCATAAACAAGAATGAGTCTATCAACAGCATCGTTAGTTCCTATTGCTGACAAGGTCGTCAAAGCTGTTAGCCACAGTTCATAATCATCCGATTTTAGAAGGTCCTCACAGTAATCCATTAATTTTGGATCTTGTCGTCTTGCAAGCTCCGCAAGTGCTGGTCGTCGTAGGACTAAGTGGACTTTTTCATCAAAAATTAAATCCCACAGCCGCGCACTATCGATGTCTACATGTAAAGGGGTATGGTCTTCACTAATGGAAGGCCTCGATAGTAGACGCAGCTGTGGTTGGGTCATGTAAAATCGTGGGCGTTACTGGATTTAAGGTCGTCATGCATTGTGGCTGATGTAAATGCTGCTCGGAACATCATATATGCTAAACAAACCAAGCCCAGTGCCGTTTCTGGACGTACAACCTGATATTCAAGTTTGTACAGCTAACAATAAACGGTCATGTAAAGGGTTCTTTATTAGCTACACGAAACCTAGACAATTCTGGACATCGATGAGACCCGCAGTTGAATAAAGACCATTCTTGTATGAGCTTATTAGCTCCCAGCAAGACCCACTTCCGAACCTGAATGTTGACCAACAGAGCTTACAGGTATGAACTGGACCCCAATAACATCCAGAGGTCATCCCTTGCTCAACATGCAGGAGTAGCTCGTTTTGCCTACAACTGGGGTCTCGATCAACGCATCAATCAGTACAAGAACAACCAGGGTGACGACCGGTTCACTGATGCCATGAAGCAGCACAAGCTCCTCAACTCCTTGAAGAAGAGCGATTTCCCATGGATGTACGAAACCTCTAAGTGTGCACCTCAGGAGGCCCTGAGAGATCTCCATCGAGCCTTCCAAAACTTCTATCATGGAATGAAGAAGGGACAGAAGATAGGATTCCCATGCTTCAAAAGGAGGGGCGTCAGGGACAGCTTCAGACTGACTGGGACCATCAGGTTCCACAAGAGGGCAATCCAGCTCCCACGGATTGGAAAGGTTCGTATCAAGGAGAAGAGGAAGAGCTACTACAGTGGAAAAATCCTCTCAGTCACTGTGCGCCGCCGTGCCAACAGATGGTTTGTTTCTGTTACTGTGGAGGAGGTCATCCTTGATCCTCAACCCGTGATAGGAGCGCCAGTGGGAGTAGATTTGGGTGTGAAGACCCTTGCTACACTGAGTGATGGGACTGCCTTTGCAAACCCACAGGCTCTGGGAAGACGACTGAGAAAAGTAAGAAAACTAAACAAATCGTTATCAAGAAAGAGGAAGGGAAGTAAGAACAGCGAGAAAGCTAAGCTCAGACTAGCAAAGCTGTACCTGAGGGTCTTCAATATCCGACAGGACACACTGCATAAGCTTACGACCTACCTTGCCAAGAGCCACAGCAAGGTAGTAATCGAGGACCTGCTTGTGTCAGGGATGTTGAAGAATCGAAGGCTTGCAAGAGCCATTGCTGATGTGGGGTTCAACGAGTTTAGACGACAATTGGAGTACAAGTGCCAATGGTATGGTTCTGAACTTGTCATTACTTCGCGAACATTTCCCTCATCGAAGCTGTGTTCACGATGTGAGCACAGAAAGAAGGAGCTCTCTCTATCAGAGAGGGAGTATCATTGTGACCAGTGTGGACTAGTAATCGATAGGGATTTGAATGCTGCACTGAACTTGGTCGCCGTCAGTTTGCCGGAGACACAAAACGCCTGCGGAGAGGAAGTAAGACAGAGCAGATCTTCTGAGATTTGCAATGCAACCTCTATGAAACAGGAACCGAACATCATCCCAGACTGATGTCAGGGAATGTCTAGGTATCGGAGAACGGTGTCAATTGGATACCTTTTTATGATAACTTTTCAGAATTACGGGTAAGACAAGGTGAAATTACAATGCCTGGTTCACACGGTTCACTAACAAAAGCTGGTAAAGTCCGCGAGTCAACTCCAAAGGTAAAAGGTCGTGAGAGGCACTCACCAATTCCTCGTGTACGAAATAAGAGGAACTTCGTTAAACGCGTTATTAAAGGACAGGTCATAGGAGTTAGAAAATAACTTACATTTCAGCACTCTTTCTTCATTCCCACCGCATCGCGATGATACTTTCCAAAATTAGTGAGTCCTGCTAATTGCGCTCCAGTGAATACTGGACCATCTGTACAGACTAGTTGTCCTGTTGGGTCCATAGCGCAGGTTCCACAGATACCACATCCACACTTCATGAATCGTTCAAGTGAGGCTTGGAACTGTATCTTATTCCTCATAGCAATATCATGAAGCCCCGCCATCATCACCTCAGGCCCACAAGTGTACATTGTATCGAATTTGTTTACATCCAGTAGTTCTGCAACAGCACCATTTGCAAATCCTCTGAACCCTAAGGAGCCATCATCAGTCGCAATCTCAATTTTGAGATTAGAATACTTGACATTTTCAAACTCTTTAAGGTAGATTAGCTCATTCTTCGTCTTCGCAGCGATAACAAAAGTAACTTCTGAACCTCTACCCAGAAGATCGTAGACAAGCGGTTTCACTGCAGCTACACCTACACCTCCCCCAACAACTAAAGCTCTTTTACTATCCATACTGAATGGAGTTCCAAAGGGTCCTCGGATGCCAATCCAATCACCTTTGGACATTGAAACGAGTCTCTGTGTTGTTTCTCCATTTAATTGTACAGTAATTCCCATCTCGGGAGAATCCCATGAAGATATACCCATTGGAATCTCATCCACATCGGGTACCCAGACCATGACGAATTGTCCTGGTTGAAACTCAATCGGTTTTTTCAAAGAAAATTGTAGCGTCTTTGAGTAAGGAGTTTCAGTGATTACCTTGGATATCTGCACAGACTCGAGATTGCCCACGAGTTCATTCATATTCATTATTTGATACCTCCTGCAGCACCAATAATCTCATCTATGTTGTTGTGACCTTGCTTTTTAAGGTAAGTATGTACACCTTTTTTGATCTTCGAGAATACTTTGATATCTTCCATCACAGCGGTCCCGATTTGAATCGCACTGGCTCCTGCAAGATGCATCTCAACTGCATCCTTCCAAGTTGAAACTCCTCCAACTCCAATGATTGGGATTGTTAGAGCATTATGGAGATCATAAACACATCGCACTGCGATTGGAAAGATTGGTGGACCTGAAAGTCCACCTGTACGGTTACCTAGGACTGGGCATTGCTGAAAGATATCGATCTTCATCGCACGAACTGTGTTTATTGCGACAATAGCATCAGCACCTGCATCTTGAGCTGCTTTGCCTACTGAAACATAATCAGTTGCATTTGGTGTTAGTTTGGCAAATACAGGAAGGTCAACTACATCTTTTACAGCTTGTACATATTCGGCTGTGACCGTAGGGCTGTGGGAGATTTGGCTGATCTCAGCATGTGGACAGGAGAGATTCAATTCGATAGCTGATGGACCTAGTGCGACAGCTTTCTCTGCAACAATGGCAATTTCCTTCGGACTATCAGCAAAAATACTCATGACTACTGGGACCTTTGCCTCTTTGAGTATCTGCATCTCCTCTTCAAAGGCATCAATTCCAGGATTTGTTAGACCGACTGCATTCAAGAGACCTCCATGGGAGGTTGCAAGAACAGGACCATGGTGGCCTTTTCGTGGGTGCAGTCCAATAGATTTAGTGACCACAGCATCTGCTCCTGCGTTCAAAGCTCGAAGCATAGTGGAAGCAGTAACACCCAAAACGCCTGATGCTAACCAATATCCCTGAATCTTCACTTAGTCACCCAGTTTTGGGATGGATAATCTTCTGTAATAAGCTAGTTGGCAAGACTTATCCGCAATACTGTTACTCAACGATTCTATCTAGCATTGGATGGAATCACTATGCCAGTCTATCTCGCACTATCAGCATTCGGAACCTTCGTACTTGATGAGAAAAACGAAGTTGTAGCAAAGCATGTCGTCTATCCAGATGTAGGATTGGCAGTTTCTAGCCTCTTTGCGATAGGTGAGGGTGAAGCAACCCCCGTTACCGACGCAATTGCAGCTGAGATTGAGAAACTGGGCGAAACGGAAGTGTTCGTAGAAGAACAGATGCTAGCTCGCACCTTCTCCAAATTTGGAAATCTAACCGTCACGATCAGTGCGAATAAGATAGCCAAATGGTTTAGAGAGAACCTAGATGATTATCTCACAAAACTTGGTGTCACTAAAACTCCAGAAGAAATCATCTCATTCCGACGAGATGTTGCCATTAGACTCTCAAAGGCAAAAGTAAGTGCTGCAAGTGGAGAGAAAGATCTACTTGTAAAGAATGCAATCGATGCCATTGATGAAGTTGATAAATCGATTAACGTACTCGTGATGAGACTGCGTGAATGGTATTCGGTTCATCAACCATCACTAAGCAGACTTGTAGAAGACCAAGACCAGTATGCTAGAATTCTCAAAGAAACTAATGGCAAAGAGAGCATGACGAAGGATATGTTAGTGTCAGCAGGTGTTCCTGAAACCACTATCGAATTGGTCATGAATGCGATTCTTGGTGATATAGGAGCTGAACTACGCGATATTGACCTAAACATCATCAAAGTTCTCGCAATTTCTGTTGATAACATGTACAGTACAAGAAAAGAACTCGAAGATTATGTAGCGACTGTGATGGATGAAATATCACCAAATGTTACTGCACTAGTTGGACCACTTGTTGGAGCACGATTGATTAGCCTAGCAGGTTCTCTGGAAGACCTAGCCCGTAAACCATCAAGTACTGTTCAAGTGTTTGGAGCTGAGAAAGCGCTATTCAGGGCTATCAAGACTGGGGCCGACCCTCCAAAACATGGAATCATCTACCGTGTTTCAGAGATCAATTCTGCACCCTACTGGCAGAGAGGAAAGATTGCTCGAGCACTAGCAGGAAAATTATCAATAGCAGCTCGAATAGATGCCTATTCTGATAGGAACATCGGAGCATCCCTCAGAGAAGATTTCTTGAAACGTGTAGAGCAGATACGGACACAAAATCCAACCGCACCTCCACCCAAGCCACCTAAACCCAGACCAGTGGAAAGGAAAAGGCAACCACGAAGAGATTACCCACCAAGGGATCGTAAACGTGACAATAGTAGACGAGGAGGAAGAAGATAATGGCACAGGTTGAACGCTCCAAATTCTCTGGCGTTTACACAGTAATTGATAGAGATCAGAAATCAATAGCCACCAAATCACTTGTACCAGGAACCAGTGTCTATGGAGAAAAGTTGATCAAAATAGGGGACGATGAATTCCGACTTTGGACACCAAGAAGGTCCAAGCTCTCTGCAGCAATCAAGCGAGGGTTGACAGAAATGCCAATCCAACCAGGTTCAAAGGTTTTGTACCTTGGCGCTGCATCAGGTACTACAGTAAGTCATTGTTCAGATATCGTTGGGTCAAATGGTTTAGTATATGGCGTAGAATTTTCCCAACGGACTGTGAGGGATTTAGTTCAGCTTGCTGTTGCCCGACCCAATATACTTCCAATCCTAGATGATGCTAGACATCCCGCTCGATATACACCATTGGTATCTGGGCCAATAGAAGTGGTCTATCAAGATGTAGCACAACCAGATCAAGCTAGCATTCTATATGAAAATCTGAAGACCTTCTGTTCTTTTGGTGCTTGGGGAATGTTAGCGATTAAAGCAAGAAGTATTGATTCGACAGGAAATCTTGATGAAATCTATAGTAGAGAAATAGCATTGCTAGACAACAAAGGTCTAGAGATAGTTGAGAATATCAACCTCGATCCCTTGGAGAAGGACCATCGATTCATTGTTTGTCGAGTTACGGAGGATATGACGTGAACTCCAAAATAGACAAGCTGATTGAACATGATATAGATACCCTAAATGACCACCTACCACGCGCGAGAATCCGTCTTACAGATATTCTCAAGGAAGAAGATCCACATTTCATGACACGTTCTGGTGAGAAATCAGTCTTTAAAGCAGAAGAACTAGAGTGGCTAAACAAAGAGATACCAAAGCAATTTCACAGTGCTATTAGACTTCCAATTGTTCTACTAAGACGTCTTGACTACGGACAAGGGATTCACTCGGTATCTGGAAACAAGACCGAGTTATTTATGATTCATAAAATCCTAGGATATGATGACCTAGCATGGGATAATTTTGCGACTTGGAAATCAGTTGAGCAGCTTGCAAGACCACAAGTACAGATTATCAGACAGAAGATGCCATCCACAACAAGTCTTGGAATCGTTCTTACTACCTCAAGAGATTCAAAAAGAAGCAATTCTTCGAAAGGCTAATTGCAAGATTTCACTATTAGATATCGTTGATTGTTAGTTGGACAAACTTAGACATTACGTCGAAGCAGTCCGCCCACCAACGACAGTGGACTTCATAGATTGAACATCCATAATATTGCGTGCGGCATTCACATCGGCATGAAAGTGTTCATCGCACTTCTCACAGTAGAAATACTCGCCACCTTTTCTCTCAATAGTAGAGATTTCATCCTCTACCCGTACACCTCGTTCTCCGCACACATGGCAAGTTTGTGAGGTCCATGCTGGATTCACAAGCCAAATACCTCCATTCCGATGACCAAGAGCTTCTCGCCTATAGCGAACTCCTTCTATCATCTTCGACCATAGATTGGTGGAGAGGTTCCAGCTATGCCGACCCATACCCCCCTTTCCCTGAAATGAACGAAGGTCTTCAAAATAGATGGTCTTTACACCATGCTGTTCACAGAACCACACAGTTTCAGCGGCAACCTGATGGGAGATTTCTTTGTCTAAGCGACGGACTTTAAGCCATACTGACTCCAGTTCTCTCTCTTTCTTGAGGATAATAGATGGAGGTTGCTGCTTAGCATGTTTCTTCTCCCAGTTGTTCCGCTTAAGTGCTATTTCTGACATCAAGACACGGGTCTGTTGTCTCAGTTTCTCTCGTTTGTTGAATAATTTTTGTTTCCCAATCATAGTTTCCTTGTAGGTGTTATCTCCATTCTTGACAGATACTACCATTGAGTGTCTTAGTCCTCTATCCACTCCGCCCAACCTCTTTCGTCTTGGAATGGCAGCGAGTGAACTCTTGAGCATCTCATCATCAGGAGACATAAATGGGATATGAAGAGTGACCTTCTTCCTTTCAATCTTAATCACAGGGGGTGCAGATCTTCGTGACTTCTTCAGGTCGTGAATTTTCTTTTTCAAATCGTTATATGGAAAATCGTTTTTCTCATGTTGTGCTCGTTGGTTTACTAGTTCACGAGATAACTTCTGAAGTCTGATAGTGTTCTCAAGTTGTTGGCTCATATCTTCGAAACGAGCTGCTCGATATTCCAATTGTATTGCTCGTTGGATTTGTCCCTTTGCTCTTGCTTCCTTTGCCTTTCTTCTTGCTCGTTTTGCTTTTTTTGGAAACCAGTTCAGAAATCGCAATCGTACTGTCTGACTCTTGTACGGAGAGGGGGTATCAAGTTCATGTCCAACAATACCAGGAGGAGTCTTGATATAGAGAATAATCTCGTCATCTCGTTCGGAATCTTGTCGGAACCAGTATCCTTGACCAGTAGTATTCTCAGTAGATGCTGCAAAATCGACTGTGTCTTTCTTAAAAGTTGGAGTGACAAAGGGGAATCCTGTCTTTGACCACTCTTCAACTTGATCAATGATTAGGGTCTGTGTTCTCAGTCTATCTGGAGATTTGGTTTCCAATAGCTCACGGGTACTCTTTCTTCTCTCACCTTCTTCCAGTGGATTCTCTTCACGAACTTTGTTTCTCAATACACGCCGTACTTGTCGACATGCTGAGAGGGCATAATGGTATGATCCATTAGATTTCTTCTGAATGGTATCCTTTACTTTTCGAATGAGGTCTGATGGAATCCGTTTGTTAGTCATAAGTCGCAAAAGCTGCTTTTCATCAGAAGCTAGAATGTTCAAGAGGGAATTGACAAGACTCCGACGAGTATACGTTGCATAGATTATCCTAGCGGCAGTTTCAAGAGCGTTACGGTATAGTCGCTCATACACAAGCTGGCCAAATTCGTTATCATATTTCCACTTGAGCCGTGATTCTTTTCGGAGAATGTTGTATAACATGCCTCTTGAGTCTTCCAAATCCTTTCCTAAAATATCGAAGTATGATGCATCAGAAAACACTCGTTCTAGAATCAAGTTCACTGCTGCACGATATTTTCTGAAACTCTGAATGATAACAAAGAGATCCAAATTATTACATTTACGACCACTAAGTCTATGGAGCTTATCAAGTTGAAATATGGGATTTGATGGATTCCTACCCAGTCCTTTTCGAGCTACAGTTCTTGAATACGAATTCAAGGTGAACCTTTGGATAAGAGGTGTCGATGATGGGTAAAAGCGTTTATCGTCCATTGTTAGTTGCCCTGTTCTTACTGTAGTAAAATCCAGTTGCTCGCGGGGACGACGCCGCGAAGAATCATCCTTCATCGACACTTCACCAAATTAGCTATTTCTTTTCAGGGTATATAAGCCCATACTACGTATGGGCTAAAGCGTTTACCAGATTTAAAATTTAGATGATTATTTGAAATTCTATTTCCATTCTATTCATCTAATTAACCTATTTTAGAAAGTAATAGGAAAATTTACACCCGTAAAATACAAAATTAAATATGGAGATGATATATCTAATGGGTGATGACTCGCTCGAGAGGACGACCTGTTATTCCGATTCCAGTACATCCAGAGCGAGTGCTATCAAGAGCGATAAAGGCGGGTCTCTCAGTAACGATAGAACTTCAAAGAAATATCAAGAACAAAACTTCACAGAAATACTATGAACGGTCTCGTGAACGTTGGAGTATAAGACAACAGGTCTATCAGCTCACCAAAGAGCGAGGTGCTCCTGATTTTTCTCATATAAGTAAAGCAGAACCTCCTACTAGAGATGACGTGAAACTGATGTTCTATGAGAAGGCTGCTGAGTATGGTTTTACAGAAACCCAGCGACAGAAGAAATTAGCTGATACTGTAGATCCAGTCAACCAGAGATTCAACGCCGGTGGTAGTGTTGTTCGAGAGAATTCCGAGATTATGTTTCCCCATCCTGACCCTGAAGACTTTGGAACGTATTCCAGACGTGTAGGGAAGACAAGAAAAAAGTTCAGACGTGCGGGATATGAGGGGTCATCCTTTGGACCAAGAGTCATCTTAGCTCATCCTGACCTTCCTTCTCTGGATTTTGGAGATGCAATTCGAAGTCATAATGAGTATCTAGCAACCTTCTGTGCTATTCATGATGTTTCGGTAAGAGAAACTACTCGATATAGCCAGCTCTTCTTCTTGCTCGCACGTCCCTATCTCGAATATTTCTATTCAGAGTTCTCCTGTGGAAAATCTAACTTTCAGAAAGGAGTGAACTGGGCGCTTCGACAGGTCAAGGAATTGATCCGTGAAGCTGGGTATCAACCTACTATCTATGAGAAGAAGACTGTTACACGTCAACTTGAGTTTGAAAAGGGAAACAAACAGAATCGGAACCATGAGAATTGGACTTTCTTCAAAAAAATGGAGGAGGACGCAAGGTCTCTCTATGGTGAGAAGAGCCCAGCAGTCATGAACATGATGCGGTTACGAGGAGAACTCGGAGAAGGAAAAATCCGACCTCGACAAGAAGTTAGTTCGCTATTTACTATAGATGATGTAGAACACATCAGGAACAAGATAGCAAGAAAGGCTCGAATTGCTGGGTCTACTATGCACAAGAGAATCGCAGACCTCTTTCCCAGTCCCTGGCACGTGAATGACATCATCCTCTCGGGAGATAGGTATACTCGGACATCAGAATACCTTATTCTCACAGAAGTACCCATTGAAACTGAATACGGAGCTGGAAAGATAGACCTTCTGCTCTGTGTACGCACAGTCAGTAAGGATGGAAAACAGGTCTTCTGGATGCCTGTCTTCATCCTTGAGATAAAGACTCGATTGGGACAGAGCATGTACGTGGATGCAGACCACAAGGAGTCAGAGGTCAGGTCGGAGGCCAATCAGCGAGTTGTTTCAAACTTCCCACTGAGTGACCAGCCGCTCAGCGATGACCGTTGGAGTGAGATTGTCCAGTCAACGCCTACTAAATCAGCTCGGGAGCAGTTGACTGTCTACAGTCAAGCACTCATAGAGAACTATGCTACAGTAACAGAGGAGGAACTTGGTCCAATCCTAAGAGGTGTTGTTGCCATCGAGTCTTCTTCGGACATCAATGAGATTCGGTCGATTATTGAGCGGCTCGTCATTCACGGGTATGAGAATGTGAAGGACCGAGTGCGAACTATCAAACGAACTGTCTTTACTCCATCACAGGATATCGATTCTCGTATCACGCTGGTCATTGATGAACAACCAGGACCGAAGAAACCAACAGATGAATCCATTGAGACTCCTTGGAGTCCACCATATTCCCCATTCAAGACCAATAAGAACACAGAGGGAGAGTTTCTCCTCTATCTTGCAGGTCATTCTCCTACATCTGCTGGACAGTCTGCTGCATGGAATGCTAGATACTACCATGGTCTCCAGATGGTCTATGAGATGAACAAGAAGCAGAAAGATACCAAGTTTGTCTGGATCGACTTGGCAAGTCAGTTCAATGAACCTCGCCTTGCAGAGGCACGTCTTCGCCTGCGACCTCGTGGATATTCCAATGAAGAAACCGCTAAGGTCCAGCCAGATCACATTCGAGAGTTCTTTGAGAGTATTGGAGTCACCGGATATCTGGATGAAATCATGTCCTATCTGTACCATGATGGGGCGCTACCGTCCTTCAATTTGAAGACAAGAAAGAGGAAACAGGTTATCATCATCAGTGGTGCAGACACCCTCCGTGATGCAACACCATCATCTCATAGAGAGAAGTTCTCTGTGTTGATTGAACACCTGATAAGCAGCTTTCCAGTTGACAGCAAAACTACTATTGTATGGTTTGATTCACCTGTTCCCTCAGTTGAGAAGTCTATCCCCTACTCCACAAGAGCTCTACTCCCCTATTATGACACGTCACCTCTTGGGACAGTTGTGACTGAGATTATCTGGAATCTCCCAGTAGCACCAAAAGGTGTGATTCAACCTGACAAATGGAGTCTTCCAACCATTGCCGATGCACCCATGCATGATGACATCAGAGTCATTGTTCGTCATAGTCCAGATGAGTTCCACACAGAACTTACCCATGTGCCCTTTCTACAAGGATGGTCAAAACGATTCCGGAATAAAGGGTCTGGACAAGTCGTTCACGAGTACGACATAGATGACATAGTTCCTGAGAAGAAGACCCGAAACCGTATGAGGCTTCTCTCCCTGACTCTGCTTCCTTGGCTAGTACGCTTGTGGCCGCAGGAAACTTTGACTGGTGATTCTGATGAAACCTTACACGCCCAAGTCAGGCAAGTTGATGAGCAGTACCGTGGTGGGTCTGAGTCACTACCTATTACGAAGACAGTACTAACTACCCCACCATGCACCCCACCACGATTGCTAGACCTAGTTAGATTCAAGCTCCCTGCAACCATGAGTGGGTTATCCTATCAAACACTGTCTATGAGTAAGATTAACGCCCAGCGGCTCTACAGGTCCCCACGGAAATTGCAGACCAAGCTGCTTCAGAAGGTTTCAGAAGACATAGCTGTGCCGCAAGTAGAAGCACTTCCTACTGAAGTTGAGGAAGACCAAGACTGGGTGTTCGGTGTCACGTTCCGGAGTGAGGACCAAGACCTACGATCATGGTGGTTGGTGACTCAAGACCCAGCACATCCCGCAAGAATGCTGGTGGGCTGCTTCACTGGCCGGTCTCCCGACAAGGATGGCTTTCTCTGGGCTGAAACCAGGCACAAGTTAGTGACCCAGGCCAACTTGGAAGAGATTCTAGGATTTCCCCAGACCATGATGATCGGGAGAACAGCAGGGGATACAATGGAGTACTGGAGTTCTGAAAATGATGATGCACCAGTCTATTCGGGAACCCTCGAATTCAAGAGCTATGGGCGATTATCTAGAGGACATCTTCGTGCTCTGCGTTCAAGCCTGTCAGAAGAACCGCTTAATGGACCTTCACATGACGTACGACCATCAGAGGACTTCTATAGGAGGACAGTAGATGCCCTGAAGAGGCATCTTGCAGCAGTTTCCAGTCCAACCCCAGTCAGTGTACACTTGGATATGGACAAGAAAGAGGGAGTGTGCACAGTCCTCTTCAAGAATGAAGACGAGGTCATTCAGGAAGTCACAGTCATATATACTGCGGATCTTATCTCAACTCTTAGAAGACCCATGACCAGTGCAGGACCACTATTCACTGATTCGGGAGAGTATGTGACATGGAGTGTCTTCGAGGATATTGAATATGGAGAGCTTGACTTCATCAGTAATTATATCACCTACACCGCAGCACGAAAGGCTCCAGAGGAACTCCCAAAGAAGCTTGCACAGTTCTTTGAGGAAGCCATAGACCTCACTGTGAGTATCTCCCATGATGTATCAGTCTGCCCAATTGTTCAGAGTGAAGAGGAAACGGAACATGGAACCTGTTGGAAGATTGACCTTCCATCAGAATGTCCAGACCATATCAGGGAACAACTAGGTAGATCCATGACAGGAGAAGAAGTGAATGGTTTCCTTTCCCCCGGGAAGTACTACACTAGTGGAAGACTCTATACCTTTGACTTCATTGTGCCCAAGGTCTCTGAACAGGACGAGAGTATTGTCTTTCACGAGGAACGGTATATTCGGATATTCTTACGTAGTCAGAACCTGAACTTGAGAAAGCTACCATCGGGGACCTATTTGCTTGTTGAGGAGCAGCAATGGCTAGTGTCCATTGGTTGGGAGGACCAGTATTTCGAGTGGACTGCTCAGTCTCTTGTGTCAGGACTTCCCTTCAGAGGGAACAACCAGAAGGTTGAACTCACTCACGGAAGGGGAAAAGAAAAAGAGTGTGAGTACCTCATGGAGGTCATTACCTCCCAGATTCCCTGGAAGCAGATTCAGGACTATTCGAAGGTGCGAGAACAGGTTTTCTCAGGATTGGAGGATCGAGGGTATACTGAAACAAGTCCAACGTGCGAGCTTAAGATTATCTCCCAGACAGAGAGTGAGTTTGTATATGGTATCTATCTTACTGCTGAGTTGCAGGATACACTCCTCAGTCAGTATAGCATTGTGGTAGATGAGCCGATAACAGCAGAAGGTATCATCGATGGTCTTTCACAGAGCTTGACTGAGGGAGATTTGAGGTCCTACAATATTGTGGGTGAGGAGCGGTTTCTTGCAGAGCTTGAAGCATGGTTACAGAAATACGCACTGGATCCTGAGGGAGGTGATGAATCCCCGGAAGCTTGGACCGTGACGCTCTCGGTAGAACAGGAGATAGAAGGGATCCAGTGGACAGCTCAACAGGGAAAGAGTGGACCATACAAGAGTGGCACTCTCTGGCTAACCCATGAAGAATTGTGTCAGCAAGGACAGGAGGCTGCCTGTGAAGAAGTAAGGAGCTTGGTTGAGATAGAGGTGGTCCCACATCTGGAAGAGATAGACGATCTGGATGAGGTGTTTGACGAACAGATCCCTACTGTGATAGCAGAGATATTTCAACGAACCCGCGAACCTACCGAGTCCGAAGAGCAGCAGCTCTGAAACCGTAGACTCTTCCCTTCGATTTTGTATTATTTTTTCCACTGTAGATATCCTGAAAAGGGTTTAACACTGATTTAATGATGGTCGAAGAGATTGACAAAAGCAAGAACCCTACTCACACAAGAACTCATCTCACAGTTAGATGAGGCTGGGTTTAGTCTATCTTCGCAGTGCGATGTGAGACCAAGTTGTTTTGATCTAGTTGCCCGAAAGGGAGAACAACTTCTCTTAGTCAAGGTACTATCGAACATTGATGCTCTAACAAAGGAAGATGCAGACGCACTCCAACTTGTAGCACATTTCTTTCATGCCACACCATTGATTGTTGGACATAAAACACGAAAGGGAGAGCTTGACTCAGGTGTTGTCTACAAGCGACATGGTGTATCAACCATAGCACCACGAAGTTTTCAGAGCATGATTATTGAAGAGAGAATGCCTCGAGAATTCGCACAGAGAGGTGGAAGACTCGTAGCAATAGATGGAGCTAAACTACGAGAGGCAAGATTAGAGCAACAGATGTCAACAGGAGATCTGGCAGACTGTATCCAAGTATCGGCAAGGGCTGTTCTGGCCTATGAGAAGGATGAGATGGATGTCAGTGTTGATGTTGCTGAACGTCTTGAGAAAGTGCTTGAAACTGATTTGATGATACCTATCGACCTTCTTCAGGAACGTGCTGAACTTCCTACTATGCAACATGGAACTCCAACTGAGGTTCTAGAAGTGCGGGTCGATGAGTTCTTTGCTCGGTTAGGCATGAAAGTTCTTTGGACAGATCGTGCACCATTTCATGTAGCTGCAAAGGAAAAGGATGCACCATTAATCTCAGGTGTTGGCTCACTCAAGAGCTGGAGCCTGAAGAAACGCATGGAGATCCTCAAGAGTGTATCCAAGGTTGCAGAGTCTGATGCGGTAATCATTGTAGAAGAAGGACAGAGTGAGGAAAATGTAGCTGACCTTCCTGTCATTAGACAACTTGAGTTAGATGAGATTGATAAACCACGAGAACTCAAGAAGATAATTGAGGAACGGTCTGGGGATTAGTTTTAGAACGAGTCTAATTTTGTTTGGTCAGTTGATTCTTCGGCAACAATTCTTCTCACAGATTCCCAACTTTTTCGGATGATTGGAGGTAGTTTCTCTCCATTTCTGACAAGGTTCTTCACAAACTTGACTGTTTTAGGATCGTTTGGATAACCAGACCCAAAATCACCATACTTCTGGTGAAATCTCTCAATTGCCAAGTCACGTTCTACCTTAGCGATAATTGAGGCTGCGGAAACCACTGGATATTTTGCATCCGCCTTATGTTCTGACACTATTTTTGCACCTTTCGAAGCAATTCCACTTAATTCTCCAATCTTTGATCCGAATCGTTCTGCTATTACATCTGCAGCATCCAGATAGATTTCCTTTGGATTCAGTGCCTTTGCAATAGAAGCAAACTCAGTAACTTCAATCTCGTTCAGGGTAGTTCTCTTTCTTAATCGGTCAATGTCAGCAGCAGAAACAGTGCGAATCTCAATCTTTGCAGTAATCTTCTCTATCTGTGCCTTTAGTACCAGACGACGTTTGTGTGTGAGAGTTTTGGAATCCTTGGCTCCAATCTTAACTAGTTCCTGAAGTCTATCTGAATCAACCAAGATTCCACAAATTACCATAGGACCTATCATTGGACCTCTTCCAGCTTCGTCTACACCTGCTATACCACGAAGATTGGTCATACATCATTAGGAATGGTTGGACCTTATTACAACTACGGATGAAACGATGATTGGTAAGAGAAAGTGGTGGGGACGGGGAGATTTGAACTCCCGATCGACGAGTGTCTTCGGTGACAACGGTCAGATTTTGACCCCGTGTCTTCTAGGCTCGAAATGAGCCCAGATCTGGAGCCCGTTACCATACCGGACTAGGCCACGTCCCCATGGCCAAGAGAAAATCATAGGAGTTGGGTTAAGAAGTTTTTGCAATTGCATCAAAAAACACGAGTGATGTAATCTCATGAACTTCCGTCTGCTCTAGTTTGTTTTGTACTTCTCAGTGCCTAATAAATAACCCAGCAATTTGTTGTTGATTTTACTGATTCTTGCAGGAATTTGATAATTCTAGCTATTAGATATGCCACACTCCAAGAAGATGGCAACTACTATCCAGTTACTGAATGGTATGTTGAGTGTGATGAAAAAAATGTGTCCTGATGCAACCCCGGGTGTACCAACACCTTGGTAATTACCAAGGTAATGATGATTTTGAAAATTATCCTATCATATTGATCTTCGTAGAAATTGTCCCACCTTAGGGACAATACTGTTTCTTTTTCTATTCAAATAACTCGGTAGACTTGAATGAACAATTCTAAAAGGAAAACTCTCTTCATTGAAATATATCCCTCTGGGGTGCACACCTAATTGCCAATATTTGATAGTTTCAATGTTAGTTTTTGGACAAAGGATCATAACGGTAATGGATTACTTCGAATAACTAAGAATGGTATGCAAATAGAATTCGAATCAGGTTGTATGCTTTCTGAAAATGACCGTCAAGATACCTACTATGAAATAGATACACAAATTCTTCCCGGAGTAAATGGAGATTGGTACAATATCCCCCTCGAGGAATCCGTAAGAATCCAGTTCAAACCTCTATTCACCATAAGTCGACCATATGCACATCAAGGAGGCCAGTATATCGAAGAGATTTTTCCACCATCAACAGCCGGTTTTTATGGAAGACTTAGAAATGGTTATGAAAAGCACCAATATATTGTACAACAAATCATTGGTGACTCAAAGCTCTGGCTTACTATAGCTAATTCAAAAACTGGCCAAATATATGAAGCACATAGTATATTCCCGTATGAGGCTGGAGCACTATCGATTATTAGTAGCCAGGAGTTTAGAAATATCTGGTATGGAAAAATCTGGTCAACTGTTCCATCATCAGTCCGAGAAGAGATTCGTGGGATATTGAATCATCCTTCTATATCATGGAAGGAATTTTCCAAGATTCTAGAGAACATCTCAATACCTGACCAACCTCTTGGAGAAACGATGAGAGAAATGCTAACTCCACTAATTCCTGAATCGTTTCCCGAAACAGTTAGAGAACAATTAATGATCTTTTTAGTATACGTTTTGAAAAATGACTTCAATGTAGAAGATCCAATTGATTATCTGTATAAATACTGGTCATTTCCTATCCTTGGAGCATTACTTGAAGGACACCTAATGTGCGTAAAGGCTGCTGTTCCATATCCACCATATTTGAAACTAATGACTCTAGCAGGTAGAAGAGATTTAGGAACTCCTGATGATGCAACACCTCAAGATATCATAGAATCCCCTTGGCTTCTGTTTTGGCAAAAAACATGGGAGCAATTTCCTAATTGGTATAACATTGCAGCTGAGATAGTAAAGGAACTGAATTCTAAAGGGAAGCTAGTTGACAAGATACCTATCACTAAATCTGCAGCGAAGAAGTCAACCCAATCTTGGAAGAAACGACTTGCTATTTTGATATATGAACTACGAATTGTTGGTCGAATCTATCCAGAAGCACTAGGTCTTACTGAACTAGTGTACCTTGGGTCCGCTTACAGATGGCCACACAAGCATATGAAATTCATAACATGTCTTGGAAGAGCTGGAGAAAGTTCACCTTATCTGCAAGTGATGGTCATGCCACCATCAGCAGCGTTACAAGTGAAAAGAGTATTACCCAATATTATCGAAATAGGCTCCACAACACGCATATCGAACATTTCTCTTTTTAATACCAAGAAAATGATGTGGGATATTCCAACCCAGCGAATTTTATCATCCGTTGAAGAACAACTCTCCCCAAAGAGATTGACGAGTAGATATCAAATTGGAAAGTATGTGGGGAACAGCCGAATTACTCCCGAGGAAGCCAAGATATCAGACTTAGCAGCAGAAGGCATTAGATTAGGTAGTATTGAACGGAAGGAATACCTTGATCCTTGGGGACTCGATATTAGGACGGTGAATAAAACACTTGCATCATTGCAAGATCGGAAAATTATCCAGATATACTATGAAACATCAACTCAAAATCTAATCTCTTTGGCTACGGTAATGCATGGACCTCCAAAATCTGTCGCATCAATATGTAGTGCATTTCTTGATACTACTCCTTCCACATTGATGATGCTCGGGAGTGAAGGAAATCAATCCATTCTCATCAAAAAATTACCTGAAGAATCTGCTTACGAATTAGCTTCGAAACTCCCATCTTATGGCTTGGAACATGATGTCACTATAAGATGCCTACGACCTACATCTTTTCAAAGCTATGCTCATAATCTCTACCAACGCCTCTTGAAAGAAGACGGAACTTGGGATGATGACGTAAGCGCATTTCTCTCTCAAGCAAGATCTAAGCGAAAGGAGCTGTCGGAGAGCAATGCTTAAAACCAAACGTGAAAAACGAACGACTTGATGGCGGCCATAGAGGGTCGGGATACACCTGATCTCAGCCGAACTCAGAAGTTAAGACGATTCTCGTTATGGGAAATGTGCGGTGCGCGAGCCCGTGACAAGCCCATGAGCTGCCACTATTTCTCCTTTTATTAATCAATCCACCAACGATATACATTGAGTCATTGTGATTGAAGTTCTTTGAATACTCTTTCAGTCTCTTCTGCATTTTCTTGGAGCCATTTCTTAAGGATTGCCCGTTTTCGTACATCATTTGGTTGCTTCTCCTCTTGTAGGCATCTTGTAATGTTCTTTGCATATTGGAAATGCTAAGACCTTTGGATTATGAAATAATTATTCAAAAGATTAAAGTATTTCTTCACATAAATATAGGACTAAGGTTTATTGAGTGTGATATTGAAATGAGTATACATACGGCTAAATCCTCTAGAAGTGCCAAGCTCTATATTATTGCAGCAGTCTTGATGTTCATACAGACCGGCATAATTGTTGTTGTTATTCAACTCCTACCCGATATGGGATTCGGGGACATCTGGGCTGTAATGGACACTCTTGGATCATTTCTTTGGGTATTTCCATTAATTGGAGTCCTCTTCATTGTTGGTAGTTTCTTTGCTAGAACCGGACTCGGTGTCACAGGGACAACAAAACGTCATGTAGGGGGAGGTTATTATCAATCCACAGTTGAAACAGCTAATGGTATAACCTGTGGGTGCATGACAGGTATTGCTGTATTAGGAATTGCCATCACTTTTTCAATTCCACATATAGAATCGACTTCTGGATTGGTGATGGTAGCGGCTATTCCTGCGATTCTGGCTGGTTTTATCGCAATGGTAGCGGGATATACATCACTAAGTGCAACAATGAAACGTGGATCTGTTGAAATGGGACAAGATACTTCGGTCGTTCGTACGGATTCGAGGACTTGCCCCTATTGCGATAGGACAGGGATATCTCCACAAGCAACCTCATGTCCTAGTTGTGGGCAACCTATAGCATAGGTTGACTAGAATCCTAGAGAACCAAGTCGGCGTGGATTGGGTCGTCGTATTCCAGGTGATTTTCTAGGTGGTGATATTGTAACATTTATTGATTGGTAGAGAAAACGATACGACTCTCGTTATGGGAAATGTGCACTGCGCGAGCGTGTGACAAGCCCATGAGCTGCCATTTTTCCCCCTTCTCCTTGTCAATTTTTCATTAATACGAAAATGTAGAGATAGAAGCCATTAAAAGAATACAAACGGCAATCGGATTTGATTTTCATGCAAATAGGAGCAACAAACGATTTCAGCGGGATTATCCAGATCGCATTCTTTGCCTTTATGATGATATTCATGCTATATGGAGCAAAGTTCCAGATTTGGCAATATCTGAAACAGATTGAGATAGGATTGGTTGAGATGAAGCGAATGTTTGTCGAATCACGACAGACAGCAATTGAAACCTTCAAGGAATATGGACATTCAGAAGAAGAAGTTGCCAAGGAACTAGACCAGTTCATGGACTACTTCACAATTATGCCAGTAGACCTTGACCCAGCAGGAATCTTGAAGCGACTCGACCATCTTCTCGACGTGCGCAGAGATAGATTCCAGGAGTTCGTTGCAGAACTTGCACCTGAATCAACTGGTGGTATGAACCAGAATCTTGAGAACACACTTGAGGTAACACAGGTTCTAGGACTCATCTATAGAGTTGTCAGACACTTCTACATCCTTGGAAAGAAGACTGGTAGCCAAATCATGATTATGCAGATTCACATGCAAATGCCTGATCTTCTGAGACTTGCAAAGGCCTACTTTGATGCTATTGGTGCATTTTCACAAGGAAAACCGATCGGAGACGGTGTTGGACCATTGGTCATCACCAAGTTCGCCCGAGAGTTCGGTGCAACCCCTGAAAGCTACACCCACGAGATCTCAAGAGAGGTCGGATACTATGTTGTAGAGGCTGAAGGGCGTACAGTCTACGCACTACGAGCTACTGGTCCTGGTGGAACTGTCGGAAAACCAGGTTTTGGTGTGAAGAATCTCATGGAAAAGTATGGGAATAAAATATCGAGAATCATCACAATTGATGCTGCACTCAAGTTCGAAGGTGAAACTCTTGGAAGAGTTGCTGAAGGTACTGGTGCTGCAATTGGAGACCCTGGTCCAGAGAAACATGCTATGGAACAGGCTGCAACTGAATATGGAATCGGAATAGAGGCCATAGTCATTAAAGAAGATGAGGCTGCAGCAGTAGGAATAATGGATAAGAAAATACTCGATGCGGTTCCTGAAGTGATTGAACGTATTAAGACTGTAATCAAGAAGAGAACAAAACCTGGTGAGAGTATCATCTTAGCAGGAATTGGAAACACAATCGGAATTGGCCTATGAGGTGAAAAAAGTGGGAATGATATCAAAACTTATTGGAGTTGCATTGGCAGTAGGTGGATTCTTTATACTATTCATAGGAATAAATGATCCAACAATAATGTCCTACGTGTATTCGTTCTTGGGCTTAATCGTAATGTCAATAGGATTTGCACTATTGACTGCAGGAAGATCAAAAGAAGTGAAACCTCCACCACCGACAGTAACAGAAATCAGATGCAAAGATTGTGATTTCAAGGAGATTCGTGATTTCAAGAAAGGAGATTACATTCTCAAATCTGTCGAGGATGCATGCCCCAAATGTCAGACAACAGGAATGACAATTGAAGGTGTATACATCATTAGAGAAGAACCTGAAGAAAAATACAATATCTAAGTTCGTTCGGTTAGAACGACTGGACCATCTTCCGAGATGAAAATCGTGTGCTCGGCCTGACTAACAGGTCGAGTCTTCTTCTCTATCTGCATTGGAAAACCAAGAATTACCTTTTCATTTATGAGCTCTCTAATTTCACTAACTACATCAATATCCTTGTTTGCCGTACCAATCCATCGAGATGCGTAGGGTAAAGGACCATATTGCTCACGTAGGTATTTTCTCAATTTCTCAGTTGTTCCTTCTAGAGTCTTCTCCAGACCTGTATTTGCAAAAATATAGACATATTCACTATCAATCACTGTTCCTATACCACTGGTGGCAAAGGGCTCAATTGCGTAGTATTCTCCAATCTCAACAATGGGAGTTCCTCGTTTCTTAACATTGGGAACTTGTTTTCCAGCATGTAGATTGTAGCGTTTGAGACTGTGACCTGATAAGTTAGAGATTGGTCGAAGACCATAATCTTTGATAACTCTCTCAATAGTTGCACCAATTTCTCCTAGACTGATACCTGGAGTAATAATACTGATAGCTTCAGAGAGTGCATCTTCTGTAGCTGCTACAAATCCCTCAAGAGTTCCGTCAATATCAACAGTCAATGCAGTATCAGCTATGTAACCATCTACATGAACACCAATATCCAGTTTGACCAGTCCAAATTCAGGGACTTCACTCTTGTCACCTTTCGGAGATGTGCTATGTGCAGCAATATGATTGATTGAAACATTACAGGGAAAAGCAGGAATTCCTCCATACTCCCTAATTTTCTTCTCAGCTGTTGAACAGATCTTGATAATACTGGCTTCTGGTTCAATCATTTCACTGATTTCTTCGAGTATTTTCGCGGCTATTTTGCCGGATTTAATAGCTGCAGGATTAGGATTGGCAACCACAGTAACACCTTACACGAGATGAATCTTAGTTGCTCTTAAGCGGTTCCATGCCGTTGATTGTAATATAGATAAACCTAGACATTATGTCAAAGTTGTCTGCCCAACAACGACACTGGGCTTGAATGATTTTACATCAATAATGTTTCTTGCGGCATTGACATCCGCATGGAGTGAACTTCCACAGCTCTCACAGTGAAAATACTCTCCTCCCTTCTTCTCGTCAGTAGATCCCTTCGACTCCACACGCACACCCTTTTCCCCACAGACATGACACTTCTGAGAGGTCCAAGCAGGGCTTACGGTCCATACTCCTCCTCTCTTATGTCCAAGACTCTGACGCATGTAGACTACAGTGTCAAAGATCTTTGACCAGAGATTTGAGCTTAATCTCCAAGACAGCGTTCCCCAACCAGCTGGGGGCGTGTAGGCCTTCAGATTCTCAAAATTTAGAGTCTTGACCTCATACTCTTCACAGAACCACACAGTCTGACTTGCTACCTGTCTGGCAATCTCTCTGTCCAGTCTACCGACCTTCCTCCATATCGCGGATAGATGTCTGTCTTTCTTGAGGAGATGCCCGGGATAACTTCTGTCTGTGTGCTTTCGTTCCCAGTTGTTGCGCATCCGCCTCACGTTGGAAGTAAGTCCTCGTGTTTGGTTTCTCAGGTAATCCCTCTTGGAAATCAACTTGTCAAAGGAGACCATCTCGTCTACAAATCCTCCATTACCATCACGTACAGAAAGGACGATTGGTACTCGAACTCCACGGTCAGCTCCTGCTCTCCTTTTATAGGTCCGAGGTCCAAGTTCTTCATCAGCCATTTCTTTCGTTGGTGGTAGGAATGGTATCTGTAGGGTTACTCTATTATCTCTTAAGAGAAGACGGGGTGGTCCACACTTGCGGGATTTTCTAAGCTTGGCTATCTTCACTTGCAGTTCATTTACCTTATCAGTATCCTTCTCCTTTCGATTCTTAAGTCGGGAATACTGATAGGTTGCATGTTGTAGTTCAATCGTGTTCATGAGTTGGGTGTGCATATCCTCGAACTTGCGAGCTCTGAACTTCAGCTTCTTTGCTCGATGATACTTACCTTCTTTCTCCGCGACATCAGCTTTCACTCTGTCCTTCACGACAGATTTAGGCAACCAGTCTAGGAATCTAAAGGAAAGGGTCTTTGTCTTGTAGGGCGACCCTTCTACTTCTTTTCCTTCAATGGGTTCAGGAAGTTTCAGGAAGAATAGGACCTCATCCTCCTTTTCCTTATCTACTGAGTACCAGTAACCTTGACCTGGGTCGTTCTCGTTGCTTGCTGAGAAATCCTCTGTATGGGACTGCATCTTAGGAATCGAAAATGGATATCCCACAGATACGAATCCATGAAGAAGGCCATCCACTGAAGCTAATACCTCAACAGACTCAGACGAATCCTTGAGATATCTACTTACTCTCTTTCTCTGATATTTTCTGAAACTAAGAGGTTCTCCACGTTCAGTGAGGATGTGTTCGTCCAGTTTCTTTCTCAATTGCTTCAAGACCGAAATTGTATGGTAATAACCGGTCCCATTGTTCTTTGTGCTCTCGCAGTTGGCACGTACTTCCTTGATCAGCTTTGAGAAAATGTATTTGTTCTTCAGCAACCTAACAAGAGCTTCTCTATCCTCACTCACATACTCAATTGCACTCTTCATGAGTTGTCTTCGTAACCAATTTGAATGAATGACCCTGGCTACTTGTTCAAGCACATTCCTATACATTCTTTCAAAGCATTGGACTTGGATATCCTTATTGTCCTTATAGGATAGATATCCTTCCTTCATCAAGAGATGATATCCATGCCCCCTATAGGAATTCAATTCCTCTCCAAGATTCTCAACTCGTCCTTTGTCTGAATAAACTCTACTAAGAACAAGATTGACCAGCTCCACATATTTCTCAAAATACATTCCCATCAATGAGAGGTCTGTGTCAATGACCTTTCGGCCAGTCACAGTTTGAATTCTTTCCTGCACGACCTCAGTATTTGCTCTTCTATATCGAGGGTCGGGTCGATAGCCTTTACCTTTCTTATTCACTTCTCTATCCAATGAGCAGAGTGTGAATGATTCGACAAGGTATTTCAGTCCTGTTTTCTGGGGCGTTGTTGATGAAATACTATAATAGTTGTCGACTATTTTCTGTTGTTCAGAGGCCTTTGGCTTCTTACACGAGCGGGGACGACGCCGCTTTTCCTTTTTCATCAACTATAACCTCGAAACTTTGTCCCTAAAGTAGCATTTAAACTCATACAGATTTTATTCTATACTAGTTACCAACAGCGATATATAAACTCGTAAATTATGAGGAGAATTAGTGGTTTTGACCCACTATTCTATAATAACCTCTTTTATAAGTAACTTACAAAATGAGCTCCATAGCAATCAATGGCGTGCGATTTTCATAAAATATGTGTACGGGGTACAAGAAAGTAACATTATGTGTACGGGCGTACAGATTCGAAAGAATTAAAGGATGCGAGTAGATATCAGAGCAGAATATCATTCTAATAAGAGGGGGTAGACAATATCACACAAGAAGGACTGACTTATGATATACTTCAAAACGATGAATTTGGTAATGAAATAATCCAAGTGAATTCCACCTTAATGAAAGGAAATCAAGAGAAGAAAGGAATTATGTTTGAGTCAGTCTGGGATCTCAAGCATGATCATAGGACAATAACTTTTGTGTCGGGATTTCTTGTCACGCGATTTGGAAAGGAACCACTGGTACCATCTGAGGTCCCTGATAGGCACAAACGGCTTATTCGCAATATGGGAGTAATGGTGTTTAGAACTAAACCGTTCAGGGGACTAAAGCTATACCCACCCTTATTTGACAATACTCTTGTAATTGCAGAAAGAAGAATTGGCGAGAAGGAATCCAGATTATTCACAAATGAACAGGACGCTGAATTATGGAAACTCCAAACAGACAATGCTGATTTTTCAACACGAAGAATTACACCAAAAAAAGCGAAGTATTTGTTTGAATCAAAGGTAACAACCCCCCATGTCATTCGTTCAGCCCAAGAGAACAGTCTTTCGATTAGATATGAATATGTCAGATTGATAGAACAGGTAATCACAGGACTTGCAGCCATAGAACAATTCTTAGCTATGAATGAACGGGGTTTGAATCAAAAGTTGCTTGATCATATCTGGAAAACTGCTATTGGAACTGAACCACCTTTGGATACCGATTCTGTAATGAATAAAATTAGTGAGTTATTGGATACCCGATCCTAGAGAGAATCGAAGTTTTCTTTCCATGGGTGACAATGAAGAGGGTATTTCTAAATCCATATGCTAGCCAATTGGGTTATCATCAGAATATTGAAAATGCAGTCTGTAATCGTCCATTTCTGTCATAACCAATGGTTTTATTCCTAAAGTATCTCATCATGATTTCCGTATCTCTCAATAATTCTCTTTCTGAAACAAATCTGTGAATATCTTCCCAAGTAACTCGAAGAAATTGCCTTCGTTGAGTTTCCCTAATATGTTTCTTGAAGATGGTTTCGATATCTAACTCTCGTTCAGACAACACCAGATTGATGAGATAGAAATCCATGTCCTGTTGTTTTGCCATCCAAGTTCCAAGTAACCAGAAACGTAATAATTCGTATTTCTGCTCAGTAATTGCAACGGTTTTGTAATCCGAGGTGAAGACTTCTGAGAGCCAGTTATCTGCACCAGTTTCATATTTCTTAGAGTACCCCAAATTACTGGGTTTTGTTGTGTTTGGAGAAGTGAGTTTTGCTTCAATAAAGAATAGAGCTTTATCAGTTTTGATTATAATATCTGGTTCAGAACCTCTCTCTATCCGTTCACCAAACTCTCTTCTTGCTCTATCTAATAGGGACCAACCAGTATTTTCTTTTTGACTGTACGACCAATAGAGCACTTCAGATGATTTCAGTGAGCTGTCGGTAATCGAACCCAAGAATCCTTCAATCAGATCATTCCTTTCTAAGAATCTAAAGACATTCCAGCTAACGGCATCTTCGCTATTATCTCGTGCTATTCGACTTTCTCTCTTTTTCGTTCTAATTCTTTCAAGAAGATCCAAATCTGATCTTTCTTTCCAAAGAAGATTATCCAATTCATTTGGGTATTCAAAGGTTGATGGAGAGATGACGATATCATGCTTTGGACACTTGAATCTATTCTCTTTCCTGAAATAACCACGCTGCCTTTCCACTTTTTCACTGCATCCTTTGACTGGACATTCAACTGTGGTTTTGGTAATTTCGATTTTTTCCTTCAATTCTTCTACGCCAAACATTTCAACTCTTCTCTTAACAATGGATGATTTCAATTCTTAAGACATATACTATTCATGTCAAGAATTCAAATTTGGATGCTAACACATCTTTCCTCTGAAACCGATTAGGGAGGCAGTAGTCTGACTGCATAGGGTTCTATGAGATTTGCTTTTCCTACTACCCATGCAGTTCTGTATGTTGTGCTTACAGGAATTGCAGATTTTGTACAAACCAATCCCTGAAACTGTTTTGGTATCTGTTTTTCTCCTGGAAAGGTAATACATCTTGTAAGATCAAGTTCAACCATCTGTTCTCTGAGTTCTAATTCCTCGATAATTAAAGCATAGAATTTAACTGAAGGATTACGAAGGCAAACCCAGTAATGGTCCGGCATTTCCACCTTCTTATCGTCCCTTCTCCATGAAGGTTCCATCTTCTTCCAAGAATCCACTCTGTTTTGTACAAGCTCTTGGTCATTCAGAAGTTCCTCAGGCGAGTACACTCGTTTCTTGAATCTTGGCCAATCCTCCTGCCCCGAATCATCTGCACAGAACAACAGATCAATCCTTTTGGGAAGACCTCCATACTGATTTCCCCATTTAGTAAGATTGTACCTCACAGAGTAATCAGCCGGTGTGATTCTGTAAGCGAATGGATACCATGGTTTCGGATCTGAGAGGCGTTCGAGTTCAATTTCTCTCGTGATGCGATCCATTAGCTCAGAAAGGGTTTCCTCGTAATCTCCTACCTTGATTAGCACAAATGGATTCGATAAATCATCATTGATTTCTACCAAAGTTACAACTCCATACCAGCTCTTTTGATGTTGAACTAAATATATATCATTTCCGAGATGTGTGATTTTCCCCCTCTCCATGTAAGAAAGAAATCGTACTATTCATTCTAGACTTTTCTGAGATAACCTCATGACTTTATGAAAAAGCATGCATTTGTGGTTTCTATCTACGTAGATACATAGCATATTTGATAAATGAGCAAAGGAGCTTGCCAAGATCTAGAGAGATGATGAATTAAGATATCTTTGCACTCGTGTTGTTTCCTTATTTCGAGATGTACGATTTCCAAAGAACCCACCATTGCCAATATACAGTTTACATTCTGTATGCAGACCATCATGGTAATCAGTTGAAACCACATTTCTCTCTCCCTCTTCTATGAGATGTAGATGAAGAACATAATCGATCATCGAAGACTGAGAACCACTTCGCTTGTATTCATGGAACATACTCCTACTGAACCCATATCGCAACCTGTTAGTAAGTACGAAAATCGAACCAGTTGGTCTACTTATCCGACTAATATTTTCAAGAACCCCTGAAGATGTAGAACGATTCTCTTGATGTTTCAATGCACCACCTAATGAATCTATAATAACTAGAGAAACGTGGTGTTTTGCAAGAGCATTACGTACGGATTCAAAATTTGGCTCCAAAAATCCCCTCTTTTTCACATCTACCATAATGACATTCTTCAAAGCTACTTTGGAATCCATCCGATATCTGTAAGCAATTTCCATGATTCTCTTCTTTCTATAACTTTGGTCAGTATCGTACCAGATTACCTTTGGTACAGAACCATTATCTGTTTCCACCAATTGAGCTTGTATCGCTAGATGGGCACACATAAGCGTTTTTCCAGCCCATTGTTGCCCTTGAATTTCTACGATACTCTCAGACCGAAAACCTCCACCAAGAGATTTATCGATACAATCGAAACCCGTTCCAAGAAGGGGGACATTCTTCTCCTTCATTTCAAAACTAGTCTTGAATCCACTAATTCCAATTGCCTGTTTTGCAAGCCGGATAATCTTCAGTGACTGCTCTTTTGAAATTTCAATTCCGGACGATATAATTTCTGGAACACTATGTGCAAGTAGTTCCGCGGTTGTTATACCAATCTTCACAAGCTGTGACTGAACATTATCTGAGAGCGAGGGTATTTGATCAAGACGGGTCCGTTTCAGAATTCCTCCCATCTATACACCTTCCTCCTTATCAAGTTGGATTCTAGATACCACTTCTTTTCTAAGATCCTCTCCGCCAAATCGAAAATGAAAATCTGTTAATGGATCCCATGACAATCTTCCTTGAATGGCAATTCCTGCATTGTAAGGCAAAAGGAGTGTTTGTACAGCTTGATTTCTATCCTTATGAGCAATATTTTGCCCGACCTTTTTCCAACGCTTTTCACCTCGCATTTTGAAAGAAATGCTTCCATAGTCAATTGTCCCTTCCAAGCGACACTTCACTCTAGTCACCCCTGACGTTTGTACACCTATTGTCTTAATGTACTCGAATAGTTGCTCACCAAAATCTGCTTGTCGTTCTGGAAGCAACTGGTTTCGAATGGAAGGATACTGCATTCCTAAAGTGAGGACCTTGATGTACCTCAATCGCGCTGGCGAGTTTCGTGACCTTGTTCCAAAACGTATCATCCCAACAGGGTTCCAATTGAAAGAGGAGGGGTTTGTTATTCCACGTAGTTCACTCTTGTCCTGTAGTGCTTTCTCTGTTTCGTAAAGGATATTGATACCTTGATGCTCAGCTATTAGAAAAGGCCGGATTATGCAATTCTTGGACTTGAAATCTGCAAGAGTAGCTATATCATCAAACGATGTCACAGCGTTAGCTCTTATTAGTGGCAACAGGCCTGGTCTTATTGCATCTTGCTCAACACATCCAGCTATGAACCTATCACTATATGGTCCATCTTCAAAAACATACCAACGATATTTTCCAGGATTATTTTTGGATATATCCACACGTAGTCCATATCGAACATTAGAGAGGGCAGTAGTTCTGGGATAGGGAGCTCTATTCCAATAGATGACTTTAGCTTTTAATTGTTCATAAACACTAGCAGTATCATATTCTGAATCCGAATGTAACCCTGTTCTGGACCGAGCCCCCATCTGTAAAGTGATCCATGGCAAAGCCATTTTCCAAAGAAACTGTATCTCTGTCTGATGAAGCGCATAATGTTCAGTCAAACTTGCTATCATTAAGATAAGATAATTACCATAATAATGAAGGATATCTTTTCTCTCGACCCGCAATTCAGTCAATTCTCTCTTCATTCTACTTGGCATAGGCCAGCCATCCAGCCAATCTCTTTCCCAGAGCAATCGGAACCATGTCTGACTGGAGTACCTATTATTCCTGAAAAATCCTGCAAACTTCTGCAACATATCCATTGATGGGAGTTTAACTGCTTTTGCAATAACCTTGACAAACTCTTTACAATGTTCCTTCAAATAAGATGAACTTGAATTGAGACTTAGCAGGAATTTACAGGCGTCCTGTAACCTTACTAATTCGATTCGTGCAGCTTCATTACTTGAGAACTCTGCATACACTAATTTAGAATGATTAGGTGGATGTGGTGTTGATTTATGCGGTTTGAGTACCAACTTTGTTTGTTCATACTCTCTCTTTGTGTTTATTGAGCTAGGGGAAGGTATGGACAAATTTGTAGAAAATGTCAAGCGAGAATTTGATCCCTTGGTCCCCAGTTTTTTACCTAACTTTTTCTTCTTTACTTTAAGGCTATCTAGATTTTTGTCTTCAGACTCGGAAGACTCTTTGGATCTTGAATCCCAAGACTCTAAGAACGGAAATAGCTCAATCGCCATATCCTTACTAAACATGGAAGTTCCTTCAGATTTCAACCAGCGAAATGTGCTTGGTGGTCGAGTGTGAATTCTATCCATTAACTTCTGCTCTTTATCAGATGGCTTCCGTGACCGGAATCGTTTGGACCATCCTATCAAAGGAGGAATTCCAATTGTTGTGCATCTGATTCCTTTTTCCATATCAGGAACAATTGACACTAATCCTCTTACATGGTCATGTATCGGAACTTTACTTCCGCCTTTTCTTGGTGGGAGCGGGATGTTCATTACGATCTCATTGATGTATGGTTGTAAAGGAGAATCGTGTCTGAACGGTCGCAGTTGCGAACGCTTGTACAACACTGAAGTCGTAGCAAGGGGTTGAGGTGTTCCAAACCAAAGTGTACATGTTTCTGGTAATGATGTGGCATTCGCTATATGCACAGATAAAGTGTCGACTAAGCCTTCAAGTTCTTTTGGAGCAATTTTTCTAATGGTATCAATACCTGACACGATAACGAGATCATAATTCTTGACCCGCAATTTTATTGATTCGGTAGAAGGCAGTTCGTTTCCTGAAAACAATACATTTTCTATTTCTACGGAGAAATCTAGGAACTCGATACCTTTACAGAATTTAGCTACTCTATCATGATGGAAGTCCAATCGTAATGTAGCAGCTCTGATTATTTCATCCGTAAATTCTCCTGCAAGGTCAATCCAGACAACCTTCCTGAGATTACGTTCGCAAGCAAGATCATATCCAAACTTTAGTCCATGCCAATGTTGTGCAATCCAACCTGCACTATCACCTGGGGAACTTACACCATCTGCAGAGAGATACAGTATAAAATGTCTTAATTCATCTCTACTACACTTGAATGGGTTGAGTTCACTGACTGCGTGTGGTGGAATAGGTGAAGGAAGGATTTCTTGAAGAGAAGCATCTTTTGGTAATGTGAAAGGAGAGAGCACAATTGCAATTCGGATATTTAATGCCCACCTAAATGTAGGTTCAAATAACGTCCGAGGATATTTCAATTCCCCCTCTGGTTTCTTTGAACGCATTTCTACCAGGTCTTGATATACCTGTTTGTAAACAGTCTTGATGAACTTAGGTAGGATACGTCTTAGACGTGAAGAGCGCTCATGACCATCAACAAGAATTATCCCCTTTAGAATCGTTGAAGGTGGTGAAAGGTCATCTTTTGCAATTGCTTTATACTCTTGTAGTAATACTTCAGCATAAGATTCCACTTGTTTCTGTTCTTTTAGGGTTGGAGAGTTCTTGATGAGGAAATCCCATTCTGAATCGGTCAGAGGTCTTCTCTTAAACGGGAAGTCTACAACAAGGGACTTGTCCGAGTTATGGGTCTTAGCACTTACGCCCCAATTGAATGCAGATTTCGTCTTAAGATCCAGGACAAGTCTTGGGGGCCATAAACCAGAGGTAGAGTCAGACAGGGTTTCCATATACGTGGGTATTTTTCTAGCAAGGAGTGTGTAGTCTACCTTTCCACGTCCTGCATTCACAGGCATCTCTGCAGCTAGGATGTATCCAGTCTTGTCTTTTGCTAGATAGTCCCCGCCCAGCATTACACTCTTTGCTGAGAAAGGTTGAGTTATCCCCCAAGCTAACCGTTTATGAATCCGTGTCCCTAGTCGAGACCTAGCTGTGTTTATCTTACTGGTAAATTGCGTCACATCGTCTTCATCGACTAGGTGTTTGTCCTGACGTTTTGTAATAATTGTACGAATCCCCGAATCATCGATTCTTTCTATGAGGTCGGACAACCCAATAGGGATAGGTCCTGTGTCATATAGAACCCCGGTCATCCGCAATGGATATCCTGAAGTGATACCATGTTGTCCTCTGACGCTCTTCAACACTGATTCTAAGATAGACAATGACTTCTTCGTGAATTCTAAGGTCCTTTTCTTCTTATCAAAACCAGCCAAATAGAACTTGTCTACCAATGGTTTCAATCGGAAGGTCAGGAGATTGATGTATCTAGAAGCGATACTAATCGGAACAGAGTGGATGAAACACTGTCGACAGAGTTCTACCAGATGTCCTCGAATTACATCTACAAAATCTAGTGATGGGAGCATGGGATGTGTGATAATGACTGATGGACGATTTATTGTACCACAATATACGTAATCATTCTGGAAGTAGTACGTTCCAGCCTTGTTGGTTCTTCTAACCCTCCTCTTTCTAGGCAGAGGGAACGGATATCTTGTCATTGCAAGAAACCTGAGGTGTGCTCCTGCTATATTCAGTAAAATATTCAAGGGACCAATAGACCCTTCTTTCCACGAGTATACTCTCTTAGATTCCGTGTTCCCGTAAAGAGCTGTGGTATTGAAGACTACAGAGAGAAAATTCTTTCTTAGATATTTTTCAACATCACAGACAGGTACAAAGCGGTCTGGATCTTTTTCTTTACTTAGCTCAGCTCTTTTCCTTACAGTTTCTTCCCATACCACGAGCGATTTTTTATATTTCCCAAGGAGGATATCAGCTTCTTTTCTGATAAAATAAAGGAGCGTGTTCATTGCTGAATTCTTTGCCTGCATCATTGCCCTATCAGGATAACTAATCTGAGAAATTCTAGGACACACACTGCATTCTGGTTCCAATTACTAATAAACGCATTTCAACCATAAAAGGGACCAGCTATGTTCAGCAATATACAAATTCACATTCTTATTTTATTGCTGTTCTGATTCACACCCTCACCTAAGCGCAGCATGTGATATTGAAGTGTTACAGAAACGACTACAGGATATCAAAAGGGCCCTAAAGAATTACTTAGCCCTATGAGCAGCAGCTCGTAAGCCGTAGACCCGACCTGAAAAGGAAGATATCAATGACAGGAGGTCAGTGACAAGTTCTTCCTGGGGGCTCTGCTTCTCAGGTTGATAGAGTATCTCAAGTCTAATGACATAGTCATTGAGGATGCGTTCCAGGAGCTCCAGACCAAAGCGTGCAAGTCTATCCTTGTGAGTGATGAGGAGTGTATGAATAGACCCGTTCTTTGCAAGAGTAAAGAGTTTGGCAAGCCCCCGTCGCCGCATATTGAGTCCATGCCCGCTATACTATTTCGTTGTCACGGCGGGTGGAAACTATGGCTCCTTCTGGACCAACAAATATGCTATGTTCGAACTGAGATACCATACCATCTTTTCCCTCATATAGAACGGGATAGCCATGGATGACTCCAGCACGTTGCAAAGTCTTCATAGCCACGCCAACATCAACACCTGTGATTTTACTGTGTAGCCAGCGCCCAGCCCATGGAAGTGTCTTGAACATCTGCCTGGCAGCATTTCGTACTCTGAGTGAATCTCGATCTATTTTCCTCTTGTTCTTCATACTGTTTGAAAATATATATGAGTATTGACCACTCTTGATTGTACCATTACCATCGGTTGCAAACGGTTCTATTGCATATGTTTCACCCAAATTCATTGCAGAAGAAATCTTCATTCCAACATTTGGGACATTTTTGCCTGCATGAAGATTCCAAGGTTTTAGCTGATGTCCTGAGAGTTGATGGATTGGTTTCAGACCCTGTTTTTTGATTGTGCGCTCAATTGACTTACCAACTTCTCCTAATCGAACATCAGGTCGAACAGTTTCTATCGCAGCCTCAAGTGCATCCTTAGCAGCAGCAATGAATTTCTCATATGACCCATCTAGATCGACGGTTATGGCAGTATCAGAGATGTATCCATTGACATGTGCCCCAATATCGATTTTCACAAGTCCTTTGTCGGGGAAGACCTTGGTGTCACCATGTGGACTTGTATAATGGGCAGCCTCATTGTTTATTGAAACATTGCAGGGAAAGGCAATTCCGCTTGCTCCAAACTCCATTATCTTCTCTTCAGCAAGTTTGCATATTTTGAGTACTTTTACACCAGGTTTGACCTCACCTTCAATGAAACTGAGAACTTTTCCAGATACTTTGCCTGCTTTCATAAAATCTGGATGAGGTTTTTCTGCCATTTTCAGTCACTACTACTAGGTCGACCTGATGGTGTATTTAAGTTTCAGATTGGTCTGTTCTGTGTCGAAACATAGAAGTATTAGATTTGTTGAGAATATTCGTTAGGAGATTATTGACAATGAAAGTCACATATCTTGGACATGCTTCATTTAAAGTAGAATCAGATGAAAAAACGGTCTATGTAGATCCATGGCTTAATGGTCCCACTTCACCAATCAAAGTGAACGATGTAAAGAAAGCAGATATTGTGCTTGTAACGCATGATCATGGAGATCATGGGTATCAGGAGGCTATTGAGATATGCAAGAAAACAGGAGCATGTTTCATTGCAATTAACGAACTAGCAATTCAAGCTAGAGATGAAGGATTTGAAAATGTTCATACTCTGAACATTGGAGGAAGTGTTAATGTTGGAGGGGTTGACGTTACACTTGTACAGGCGTTTCATTCATGTGGAACTGGTGCACCGACTGGATTTATAGTCAAATTCCCCAGCGATTCATTCTACCATCCAGGAGATACAGGTCTCTTTGCCACTATGGAATTGTTTGGAGAATTATACGATATTGATGTCTTCTTTGCTCCAATTGGATCATACTACGTTATGGATATACATCAAGCAGCACTTGCAACGAAATTGATCAAACCAAAAGTAGTCATTCCAATGCATTACAATACATTTCCAGCGATTGAAGCAGACCCTGAAAAATTCAGAGATGCTGTTGGTGAAACTGCACCAGGTGTAAAGGTTGAGATACTCGTACCGGGTTTGTCAAAAGAATTGGTATTCTAAACAAGAGATAGGGGTCAGCATCTGTAACCCTTCACACTAACTCCCAGCATCACAGCTTCGGAAATGCATCCGGCTCCACTGAGCTGTCTCGCGTCGGGACTAATGATACTGACCAACCTGACAATGTACGATACCGGGGTGACCCTCAGTTCATCTGTGGGATAATCATCCCCATCATAAGAGTCCGTTATGGTTCGCCTTTTGGTATTTGTCAGGCATATGTCCAAGATGTAACCCACCCAATGCGCAACACTTCATAGGACGAGCCTCAGCGTGCCCTCGTGAGTGGGATAAGATACTCCCGGACATAGTAATCAAGGATTGAATTGTTATTAGCGTTCCCACATGGCGCGAATTATCCTAATTTCATCAAATGAGTGTATATACCCTCGGTCAAGTTTTATGGTATAGCGACAGCTTCAAATACACTCGGGAAAGAGCCGAGCTTGTACAGCACCACTGAAACATATTCGGTCGTGCTTTGCAAATTATCATATCACATGCGCCATGGGTTCCCTTGACTCACAGTATTCGAGTCGGAAAGCGAACTCGCGCAAGTCTTAGGACTATTACCATTCACAGGATCATCACATCACGGTTATCATATCACATGTTCCAGACTCGGAATAGAATGAAAGGCGAGGTAGACTGATTCAAACAGTCATGAGGCATAGGCCCTAAGCCTAGTAAGACGCAGGTTAGTTTCCACTCAGTCGAATGACGAGGGCTCGTGGTAGTACAGCACAGGAGACGTGCATTAAAATAGGAACAGATTTCGACCAAAGTACAGCTAAATACGTAATTAGAGCTAGAATCGAGATAGATGGCGTGGTCGACAAACCAGACGTTGTAGGAGCAGTTTTTGGACAGACAGAAGGACTGCTTGGAGAAGACCTTGATTTACGAGAACTTCAGCGCACAGGGCGTATAGGAAGAATCCAGATTGCGATTAGAACAAAGGGTGGAAATAGTACAGGGGAAGTTGTTATTCCTGTATCATTGAACAAAACTGCCACTGCGATACTTGCAGCAGCATTGGAGACCGTAGATAGAGTAGGCCCATGTACTGCAAAAGTGATTCTCGAAAAGCTTGAGGACATACGAGGAGCTAAGAGAAGGAAAGTCGTGAGCAGGGCAATAAGCATCCTGAAGGGTTGGGAAGAAGATATAGCCCCAGGAACCGAAGAGATAACCACCGCTGTCACAAAAGGTCGCAAGGTTACAGTTGCAAAATACGGACCCGATAAACTTCCTGCTGGACCCGATCTAATGGGAAGCAAGGAAATAATCATTGTCGAGGGCCGTGCCGATGTCATCAATCTCATGAAATGTGGAATAACGAATACCGTCGCTGTTGAAGGGACTCATATTCCAAAATCAATTGTTGAACTTACTAAGAAAAGAGGAAAGAATATCGTCGCATTCCTTGACGGGGATAGAGGCGGAGATTTAATTCTTCGAGAACTAATGCAAGTTGCTAAAGTTCACTACATTGCAAGAGCTCCAAAAGGAAAAGAAGTGGAAGATCTTCCACGACGTGAGGTCATTAAGGCACTTCAATCACAGGTTCCTGCAGCTAGAGCCTTAGCATTGGTCAAGTCAAGAAAAACCACATCTGGTAAGAAGCAACGTGCTACAAAGAAGGAAGCTCCAACGAGGACTCCTCGACCCCGTCGAGAGAGCAAGAGAGCTGATGACTTCCCATCAAGACGAGATTCATCAGCCCCTACCAGCGCACGTAAACCTACGCGGCGACAACCGGTTGCTGTGGATAAGGTTTATGTTTCAAAAATTGGAGATATCAAAGAATCTTTCAAAGCTGTTCTCTTCGATGCTAAGAAGAAAGTTATCGTCGAGTGCGGAGTAGCGGAACTTGCAAAGAAACTCGAGGAACAGGAAACAGTTCCAGTAGTTGTTTTTGATGGAGTAATAACACAACGGTTAGTGGATATTGCAATCAAAAAGAAGACTGAGCTTCTCATAGGAGCCGCAGTAGCAGACATTGATGTCAAACAAAACGGTCTCAAGATAGTCACCTTCGATGACGTGGGTCAATGAATAATAATGGATGTGGAGTTCCTATGGAGCTTCGCACATTCTTTTTTTTAATTTTTGTCAAGTAATACTCACAATTATCTCGTTGTGTCAGAGAAACATGAGATGGAGCATATGTGAGGCTCTTGATCGTGACATCACTTCTAGATACTCTGGAAACAACTGAACAGGTACATACTCCTAAAGATCCATTCCAGAGAATAATAGGTCAAGAGCATGCTGTAACTATTGTTCAATCTGCTGTGAAACAACGAAGACATGTTTTACTATGTGGAGTGCCTGGTATTGGAAAATCCATGCTAGCAAAGGCTGCGTATTCTCTACTAGATCCACCAACTGAAGAGATACAACTCAAGCATAACAAAGCATTGCCTGATAGACCCATTGTTGTTATTTCTCAAGTCAACAATGAACAACTACCTGAGCTTACAAAATCAGCTCCTGGTGATGTATTCTATTCAACTCCAGATAGACTACCAATAGATATCGCAATCAAAATGGGGTACAGGTGTCCAAACTGTAGTAGTATATCAGTGCCCTCAGAACCAACTTGCACTACATGTGGTACCGATAAGCGATGTGATTGGTCAGATAGTGATTCGTACCATGGTCTCTTTAGAATGCTGGATGTTGTTAGAGAGCCTGCACTCAGAACTGTTACCGACCTCGAAGATATAGGAAATGAGTCCTATCATACAATCTATGAAAGAATGAGCGACTCCGAGATTACAATTACTCGTGAGAAACTTGGTGAAAATTCGGTCGTTAGAGAAGTGCAAAGGAACGATACTGAACGCATTCTCGTAGGTAGAGATGTAAGTAGATTCGTCCGAGTGAGTGGGGCAAGCCATGTTGAACTCCTAGGTGACGTAAAGCATGATCCCTATGGAAGTGCAGAAGCGCTTGGAATGGCAGCATACCAAAGAGTGATTCCTGGAGCAATACATGAGGCACATGAAGGAATTCTCTACATCGATGAGATATCTGCTCTTGGACAACATCAGAGTCATCTACTTACAGCAATGCAGGAACGAATTTACCCCATTTCAGGACATAACCCTCTGAGTTCTGGAGCATCTGTTAGGGTAGATGATGTTCCTTGTAACTTCATTCTCTTTGCTTCTTGCAACACTGAAAATATTGTAGGAATTCTACCTGCGCTCAGATCTAGGATACGTGGTTATGGTTACGAGATTATGCTGGCATCCTGTACTGAGAAAAATCAAAAGAATCTCGATGACTTTGTGCGATTCATTGCTCAGACAATCGAGGAAGATGGAAAGGTTCCTCATTTCGCAGCAAAATCGGTTACAGAGGTTCTCAGAGTTGCTGAGAAAATGGCTCTCCAATTTGATGGGAAAAGAGATGCTCTAACTTTGCGACTTAGAGAATTAGGTGGGCTAATCAGAATTGCTGGGGATCTAGCAGTACAAGATGGTGAGCATCTGGTGCAACCCAATCATGTTACGAGTGCAGAAGTGCTGAGTAGGGGTATTGATATGGGAAACATCTATCCTGCAACATACACGTCCCCTGAACAAGCGAACAGAGACTATTTCTTCTGATTGCTGGACCCGTCGGATGGTGACAGATTGAAGATATTGAAACGCTATCTCAAAGAAGGTACTATTGTGCTCAAGATTGAAACCTTAGATGATCTTTGGCACCTCTACAACACAGTTGGACCTGAAGATGTAGTGGTATCTAGGACTACACGTCGTGTTCGTGTAGGGGATGAAGATGGGAGAAAGCAAGATAGTGTCAGAAAACCAATGGTACTCAAACTCAAAGTGGATGATGTAGCATTCCATACATTTTCAAATCGTGTTAGAATCAAGGGGAAGATTTTGGAAGGACCAGGTGACCTTGTCAGTATTGGTTCATATCATACCATCAATATCGAACCCGGTGACACACTAACTATCATTAAGGAACACTGGCCAAAGTATATTCTTGATCGATTGAAGGAGGCTACCAAAGCTCAACTTAATCCAGTCAGTCTTATAGTTACAATCGAGGATGGAGATGCAGAACTCTTCCTAGCAGCTGATTTTGGTATCAAAGCAGCCGTACATATACGTGCTAGCATTTCACGAAAAAGAGGAGATCAAAAGACCCACGATTCTACAATGCGGGACTTTTTTGCCGATGTTGCCCTGGCTATCAGGTCTCAACTCGAGCAAGCTGAGATTGGGCTTATTTTAATTGCGGGTCCCGGTTTTGTCAAAGACCATTTTAGAGAGCATTTGAGTAAGGCAGGTATCAAGAACCTACCTCCAGTAGTTGTAGAGAGTACAAACTCTATAGGAATCCCAGGAGCAAAAGAGATTCTCTTTCGAGGAGTCATTGGAAAGGCTGCAAGCACACTCAAAGTTGAAACTGAAACCAAATTGATTGAAGATCTTATTGAACACATATCTAAAGATGATGGGCTGGGCGCTTATGGTGATGCTGAGGTTAAGAAAGCAGTTGAATTTGGAGCTGTTGAAGATCTACTCATCACGGATAAGAAATTGAGGGAAGGTACGGAGCAGGTTCGGAGAAAAATGGATAATCTGATTCGGAATACAGAGAAGACTCGAGGGGCATTCCATATTGTATCCACAGAGCATCCAACTGGAGAACAACTTCATCGATTAGGTGGTCTTGCTGCGATTCTTCGTTTTCGTATTGGTCAGTAATCATACTGGTTCAAACATTGTCTGAAGACGATCCCATGTAGGATATTCGTATGCGATACCAATCTCTAAAGGTCCCAAGTCTTCAAGACTAGTTTTTACGGCATCAGAGATGTCATCTAAAATCCAAGGAGCTATCTCAATTCTCATTCTAAGTGTATCAATGTTTAACATATCCGAAGGAACACCTAATTGTTGATGGAGAATCTGGTAAATTGTCTGTAACTGCTTCTCAACTAACTGAAACCCATGAACTGCTCTGATGATTCCCAATACGAGTAATGAGTCGTCTTCATCTCGTTCCTCAAATTCACGCATGGTCTGTTCAAGTCGACGTTCAAGTCTATTTCGCATTTGTATACCATCTTTGAAACTTGCAGAACAGAAATGAACTGAGAGTTTAGAGAGATTCTTTGTTGCCCACTGAAGGACATCTCTTGCAACCTCTGCGCTTCCTTCAATACTTGCACTTCCTAAATCAGTTAATCGCATTCCTTGGGCTTTTAGATTCTCAAAATTAGTTTCACTTGCCTCAAGCTCGTTCATGTTAAGAAATGAGAGTCCAAGTTTTTCAGCGCGTATCGCAGTCTGTTTCAATTTTTCAAATTGACCAGGTATTGCAGGTACTTCTAATCCAACATGTAATCCCACATCTATTGCATGTTCAATTCCAGACCAATCCTTTGTCTGGGGATGGAATCTAATCTCATCCAAACCAGCCTCTTTCAACTTCTCTAGATCTTCTCGATTGACGGTGGTCTTGCTTGTATAGAGATGAATGTGGAATTTTCTGCCATATTTGGTTTTTAGAAGACGAATGTAATCTAATGTTCTTTCAACAGTGCATAGAGGGTCTCCACCACTCACTCCCGCTCCCTCACCACGAATAGCATCTGTTTCGTAAATGATATCCTGCTCATTCGAAACTGGCATTTCATCTGCGAAGACAGCATCTTTACCCGTTTTCTCTTCAGAGAGGGGGCAGTAATAGCATGAGCTATCACATAGACCAGTGACAAAGAGGACCATCTTTGAACCCTTAGCACATAATTTACACCCCTTCGGAAGATTTCCTACCAAAAGGGATCCTCCCTGAAGTTCGTTGATTTTCCGTGCCAAAGGTTATCGTCTCCTTCCTTCGCGTCGTAATATGGTCCTGCGAAGAGCAGGGTCACTATCATGTAATCTTTTTGTGACCTCCTCAAAACTCTCTGCATCTTTGAGTTCATGGGTCTGATAGACGCCTGTCCTACCAACAGCTTCACGTCTCGTGAGTACGCGAACTCGTTCCCGTGCTATATCAATAGATACACCAAGTTTCTTGGCCACATTATATTCATCACCGATGACCCCGGATTCAATATGGCCATTAGTGGTGGGTTCAATCAGAATCAATCTTTTGTCTACACCTGGAACTCTGTGTTCTGCAAGTACTGCGTTCGAGTCCAGAGCACCACCCCATCTATAGAATTCTTCTTCTCTTGACATGAGTTTGAACATGGGAAAACTCACGACCACATCACCTTCTAGATGAATATGACCCTTTAGAACCATTGAGGGCGTTGCTTGTACAAGTTCCCTGTGAAGAGGGGTACCCAGAACCAGTTCCAACCTATAACTAGAAACTGTATGGGGGATGATAATATCAATATCCGAAGAGTCTGTAACATCACCTCGGGCAGAAGAACCATGAACCAATGGTTTAGATCCAGTTGTTTCTATTTGTTGCATAACTTCAAAGGTTCGTTTTCTAAGTCGTTGAAGAGTATTCCACCTTAATTCATCATAGGAGACCTCTCTACTATCATGTAGAACTTCAGGTCTCTTTGTCATCTGGTTTCAACTCCCAATAGACTCTAACATTTCACATACTTTGCACAATTTAGAGGGAGATGGAGCATTACACTTTTCGCAATGGGTAAATTCCCATTTGGTAGGATTCTGTCTGAAGACTCTAGTCATAGCCTCTGATGATCGCAAAGTCGCTAATAGAGTGCCAGGTCGTTTATACTCCATATCATTCAAGAAAGAGCGTACATCATTGCGATAGGCCTCTTCTGCGTATGGGCACGGTACATCATGATAGGGAAGTTTGAGATGATGTGCATATGCAACAACATCACGTTCAGTAATCTCAATTATTGGTTTTATACGAGGTACAAATCCTTCAACAGCCATATCTCTGGGAACATTGGTTCTGGCAATTCGAGCGCTATCACCTCGTAGAATATTCATGAGTACAGTTTGCATTTCATCATCGAGATTATGACCTGTGGCAATGACGTCAGCTTCCAGATTTTGAGCTGCAGTATTGAGGGCTCGCCGACGAAAAACTCCACAATATGAACATGCACCAAGTGAATTGCTTGTTCTTCTTTTCACAACCTCATCAAGGCTATAGCCTATCAGATCTTCAAATGATAATATTTCAAGATTGAGATCCAGAGAACGAGAAAGTTCTCGAGCCGATTCAAGAGCTTCATTTCGATAACCTTGAATTCCTTCATCGATAGTTATTGGAACTATCTCAGAACTGGGATACGCACTCTCAATCTTATGGAGAATATGCAAGAGAACTGCGCTATCCTTTCCTCCAGAAATTGCAACGGCAATTCTATCTTTATCATTCAGCATCTTGTACTTGTTGATGGTCTTTCGGACCCTATCAATCGTAGTTTGAACTAGGCAGTCACCACAGAGGTGTTCGGATGTATATCTACGTAGGTAGAACGCAGGTTTTCCACATTTGGAACATCCGGATTGCATAGACATGACTACTCCGAGTCGTTCCACTGTGATTTATCAAGTTAAAGATATTCAAAGGGTTGGCAGTGCTGGAATTATGTCTTGATCTTTCCGATTTTGGTTTCTTTGAGCTTTAAATCATCAACAATTTTAGAACGTCTGAGCTCCAATGCTGCTTTTGAAGCTCTGAAATTGGCTGCTTGAATTATATCTTCAATTGTTCGATGCCACTCGGCTGGAGATAGTTTAGTGTAAATCTCTCTGAAAGAATCACTCAATCGTTCAATACGTGCTAAGCATTCAACACGATCTTCAGGGAGTCGTTTCTCATCAAAATACATGAGCGTATGACCTTTCAGTGCTTCCCAGTCAATATCATTATTCGACTGAAGGATTATTCGTAATTTTTCCATGGGATCTTTCCAGGAGTCTGGAATGAACATAGTAAGATAATCTGTGAGAGCCTTTCGTGCCTTCTCTCGAACATCTTGGGTAGGACTTATCTGATGTGATATCATCTTGCATCGGGAAATAGTCTAAGTGGTGCCTTTTTAGGTCCCACAAATTCGATTTTTGGTTAGAATAGCCCCTTCCCCATGATTAGACTCAATACAATACTGAGAACAACGATGAGAAATGCTGCAATTCTGAGAGGATACATGATATACTTGATTTTCTTCTCATCTTTTATGAATAAGCTAAGTCCATTTGATAGGAGCTTGTCACCATCAAGTGCTGGAATTGGTAATAGATTGAACAGGGCCAGTGATATGAGGATGATGTAACACCAGAGAACTATCTGCTGTGCATGAAATACAAACATGGAATCAAGGAATAAGTTCCAACCGGACTTAGCTTCCCAATAATCCGCACCATAGATCCCAATATACCCCCGCGTTTCATTCACTTCATTTGGAGCCAATATTAAGACAATGGTGGAACCATTCAACAGATGGATCGTTACTTGAGATTCCGCAAGTGCATCAGCCATAAAGATGCTTACATCATTCCAAGCATCAATATCTGTATCATTTAATCCAATAATCACATCACCAACTGAGAGTGCTGCAGCTCCGGGGCTTTCCGGACTAGTATCATAAATGAAAGCACCACTTGGGGGATTATATGCAATTGATGCTATTGCACCAAAATTGAGTAAAATTGCTAGGAAGACAAAGCTCCAAGCTACGTTTGCGTAAGATCCTGCTGCAAGTAGACGCATGCGTGCTCTTGGTGTGGCTTCTTTCTCAAACGCCTCTTCGTCAGGTTCAACAAATGCTCCAAACAACACAAAGAATCCGAGTAAGCCCGAACTCTTGATTGGGATGTTGTCCTTGGATGATGCGAATCCATGACCAAACTCGTGAGTAAGGATTGCTACTGCAAGAGCGATTAACATGTAAACGAGTGGGAGTCCTGTAATTGTCACTCCAGGAATTATCGGTACGACACCACCTGCAGCTGCAGGTTCAATGAAGAACTTGATGAGATTTTCACCAAACATCCAGAAGGCAAAGATCATACCACCGAATCCAACTACAATTCCGATATTGAAGAAAACCACAGGAAACTTCTTTCCCATCTTGGTCAAGAAGGCATTGAGTCTCTCAGTCTTCCACATGAAGAAGAAGGGTGTTCCTGCTTCAACTCCTTTCTCTTGAAGCCTTTCGACGCCAAGATATTGAGCAATGAAATAGATAACTAGCCAAATGATGGCAATAAGTCCTAGCGCGGTCAAAGCATCCATGAATCTATACCCCATTGAGAGATATTGAGGCAGAATTCTAGCGGGTTATAATGATTGTGTAGCAGGTAAAGAGGAAAATCTATCAACTAGAACTCGACCCGACCGCAATCCTCATAAAGTGACTTCTTTAGCCTTCGCTGGAGTGTTCAGTAGGATACTCACCACATATCTAGGTAGGCGATTATATCTTGCCATTCAAACTTGTCATTTCAGACCCCGAAACTGGAAAAGCCATCCAGTACGAACTAGACGATGTTAAGACCAACGCACTTGTTGGTAAGCAAGTTGGGGAAATTGTTGAAGGAGATGCTTTAGGCCTACCAGGATACAAGCTTAAGATTACTGGTGGAAGTGACGCATCTGGTTTTCCAATTCGCCCAGATGTGCACGGTAGCGGAAAGAAACGCATTCTAATCCGTGGACCCCCAGGATTCAGATCCGACAGAAAAGGTACTGCCAGACGTAAAACTGTCCGTGGAAGAGAACTTGACTCAGCCATATCGCAAGTTAACATGCGAGTGGAAGAGAAAGGTGGTACACCTCTCGAAGAACTTGTTATGAAGGCTGCATAATAACCTAAATCCTACACTTTGGTGAGTGAACCTCAACTGTAAGAAATTTCTATGTTCCACCCTTCCCCTGCCAGTGTCACCACCATCCAGCATTTTCTCGAAAATGCTAAACTTAGCAAGAGCTTTGTCAACGTTCATTGGGATGGAATCCCTCCTGAAGACCTGGCTTCCTTCTCCTGTTTTGATACTAGAACATCACTTCCAGCAACAGCGAGCGTTTCCACAGTTCTTTCCACGGCGGGGTCATTATCACTCTCACTAGTTGCATCACTGAAACTAGCAAGGTCCGATTGGACAAAGTGAACAGCCGCGGACTCTCCAGAACCTGATGTTAGTTCCTTCTTGGAGAGTAAGGACTTCCCTTTGGAAGAAGACTTCTTCTTTCGGGCTTTCAGTCGCGCACGTCGTTTGGTTGTTCCACGAACAACCGCTCTAGTCCACAAACCTAGTCCTCTCACAGAGTGCAGTGACTTTGTGAGCGTAAGCATGCGTGCTGCGATGTTGGCACTACCATTTAGATCAGCATTGATACTGTAGCCACAGGATGGGCAGTGGAAGTAGTTCTGTTTAGGCCTTGTACCCTTGCTTCCACACTTCCAACATATGATTGAGGTCCATCCTTCAGGAACAGCTCGGAATCGAGTGTTTTTTCCCTCGACCTTCCAACCTAGCTGAGCAAGTCCATGTTTCAGACTGTCAGTTATTCGAGCAAAGGCCCAAGAATGTATCATTCCTCGAAACCTTCGCCCCTGGTAGTTTCCTTTCTTCGCACGCATTCGTATATTTTTCAGGCGACCAATGGCAATATAGAGTGTGAATTTCTTGGATAATTCGGAGATGTAATCGAGAAGTTGACGGACAAGGACTCTATCGTACTCCTTAGCTACATTCTCTCGCTTGGAACGCATTCGACGGAGTTTCTCTGCAACCCTGTCAGATGGTAGTCCATTATTTCTCCGGGTGTACGTTTCTCTCTGGAGATCAGCAACAAGTCTATCGTACTTCTTGATGGCTCTGACCTTCTCTCTCTGGACAAAGTAACAGGTTTCTCTTGTCTTCTCAGGAGTGAGAAGAGTAGAACAAGCTGCCTTCTCTATCCCAAGGTCAATTCCAAGAATAGCAACAGGAAGATTCTCCTCCGGAGATTCATCAATTGAAACCCTGACAGCAATGGTCATCCACCACTTCGTCTTTTTGTCTGTGAAGAGCTGCACTGCCTTCACTTCACCCTTCCTGATTTGATTCAGATGATATGGAGATATTTTGAGAGGAATGGTCAATCGATCATGACGGGTTCTCCCATCTCTTACTGTGTCAAGAGCATCTCTGATATCTAGCCACCAGTGAGATATAGAGGTCACTTTCTCCACGAGTTTGAATCTCTGAGAGAAGACCCATCGGGGTATCCTTCGGCTGCCATTGATTGATGTGGGACGTGATGCATTCCACCCTCTCTTATTCTTCAACTTGAGATAGCTTTCATAGAGTGCAACAGCTGTTTTTCGACACTCTGTCATTTCATTTTGAGAGATACGAGAAAATCTGACCTTGAAATCATGAGGGACAGTCAATCTCTGACTACACCCTGATTTGACCTTGAGTGCTGTCATAGTCAGTTGGTCTAGATTTCCATCATCAATTCTATCTCTGTTCTTACCTGTTAGCAACTTATTCTCATGTTGTTCAATTATTCCAAGAAATGCACGGATTACTCTAGTGTCTCGTCCGACAGTTTGCCTAAGCCGCTGCTTAGTTCTCTCGGTCATAGCATCCCAATTGATTGGGACCTTTACCGAGATTGTCACACCCTTGGAACGAGCCATTATCTTTCGCCTTCAGTATATAAATCTCTGACCCATTTCTTATGGTCAGTTGAGTTCACTCCCATCATTGTTTCCAAGGTTGGTTATGTACTCGTACAATATCTCTGTAAAATAGTATATAAATCTATTAAGACTGCAAAGTAAAAATAGTACAAAATTGCAGTTTACTTGATTATATACTGATAAATGATGTATTTCATAATGTCGAATTACCCGAAGAATTTATTATATTAATTACCGATATCATGATGTGACAAATATCCTGTATCCAAGAAATCCTGCTAGAATCCTTACAACTGCCTTCAAAATGGGAATGGCAATCACTCTAGCACTAGCACGGGATAGGGCCACAGGTAAGGCAAGACCACTATACTTTGGACAGGGAAATAGGATCAAAGGGATGGCAAGAGTCTGGAGTTCCGCAAAAGAAGAATATCATCAGACAGTAGAGGAGGGTCGTCCTGATGCATCAAAACTACTCAAGGCGGAAACCAATGTTCGACGTAGTTTTACTAGGATTCAGTTAAAGACATCTGTAAAATATGGCAACACGGAAACAAAACGAGTGAAACGAGAAGAGGGAAACAAAAAGTATCTCAATAATCTCTGGGACTATTCTGGAAGCAGATTACGTGATATCACAAAAAGCAGATTCAACTTTCCAAAGCCTGTATCGGTTGAGATGGATGATGGAACAGAGATTGATGGATATCATGGATCCTCGAAGATACCGTTCTATCCTGTCCGGCACAATCACATTCCAGAACTTGATTTTGCAGATATGATTAGAAGCCTACTGATGGAGCTTGCAAGACAGTGTCTGAAGTATGGAGTACCATTAAAGGATGCCAAGAAGTATATCGATGCGCTACTCCTTAGACTCATCCCCTTCATGGATTATGTCTACACAGGGAAAAGGTCAGGTCGACCTAACTATGTCCGAGATGGACTCAAAGAATTAAGAATCGTTGTAGACCAATTAAAGAACGAGTATGGAACAAGGAATGGCCAACGTCAGTCAATTACATCAGAGGTCATTGAATCTGTTACGTATGAAACTCCTTCAGAGGTTGACTGGATTCCTGAGGAAGTTGTTGAAGTCCCAGAAGAGAAATCGGGAAAGGAAACAGAGGATGATCATATATTACAAGAGGTTATCACTAAGGCTAAGAAGGACGGGGCAGTTCTAGATGACCCTCTTCAGTATCTAGAAACTTTGCTGAAGAATGGAACTCTAGACATTGAAGACTCACTGGAACTCTTGAGAGAGTATCAGGAGCAAAGCAGAAGATTGGGTGTTAAAGTTCATAGATTTGTAAGCAAGAACTTTCAGAGTCCCTTCAGCTTCAATGGAGTTGTCTATCACGGGACTGAGATGGCATATGATAATAGTGGGCTCGTCCTACTCTCAGAGGTTCCGGTTGATAGTGGGAGAGGACGTATCGATTTCGTTCTTGCTCGTGCAAGGCAACTGGCGCGAGTTGATGGTGCACCTTCAGTCGTATTATGTGAACCCTTCATGATTGTTGATTTGAAGACAAAGAACGCCTTCGACTTTGATATGTACGGGACTGAGTCACGCACTACAGATAAAAAGAAAATAGTTCGAGAGTTTGTCTTAGAACACAGGGAATTAACTCCCGATGAGTGGGAGTGTGTCCTCTCAAACACTCCAGAGGATTATGAAAAAGAGCAGCTGGATGCATATGAGAAGGAGACTCTCGCAGACTACAAGAATATAATGTGGAAAGATGATGATTCTCAGAAGAGCCTTGTAAAAGCTGTGTTAGTCGTTGACTCACACCAGAGCTGGAAAGACATTAGTGAAGCAATACTTCCTCTGGTCTTGAAGGCATACAACAAATGTATTGATGGTACAATATCCGAGGGGGATTTTCTCATCCCTTCTGATGGGGATAAGGACCTCAAAATTGCCATGAAACTGCTCTCAGTCACCAGACCTACCACTGAAACTGAAGAATTGGATATTCCTATTCCTCTGAAACCATTTGAGAAACGGGTTGAGGATGAGAAAGAGTTTGTTCTCTATCTCACTGTTCCAGGAAGAGGTTCTCCCTCTCAGTCTGCAGCATCCATCGCAGAAAGATGGTACGGTCTAGAATATGTACATAGTCTTGCACGAAGACGACATCGTGATGTGTTCTGGCTTGATCTAGTTGGTGAATACGTCGACCCCGTTCTGAGAAAGAAGCAGTTCAGGTCGAAGTTCCAAAAGAACTCTATCAAACGGTTCTTCAGAGATAGGGTTCAGATGAGGAACCTCTCTGACCAAGTGCGTGAATATATCTATGAAGGAGCACCCATTAGCTCTCTTAGAATATGGATACAGAATTTGCTCAGAGATTGTCAGAACCCTATCATTGTGGTTTCAGGATGGGAATCTCTCCGGAGAAGTACACCAAATTCACATCAAATGTATCTTGATGAGATTGTGGCAACCATCTTACAAACAATCCCGGTCAAGAGTACAACTATGTGGTTCGCGCGACCTGTGCCTATTGCACAGAGCAGTATTACCTATTCGACAAGGTGTGTTGCTCCTTTCTATCAAGGGTCACTGTGGCAGAACATTGTAGACACAATAATCTGGAACGTCACCATGCCACCTAACCGGTCCGGAGCAAGAATATCTACGAATTACCATGAACGTGGTATTCTCATAGAGCAACCTGATAAACCACTTGAATGGAAGATAGTTGAGATTGAGCCATTGCGAGGTTGGGGACAGGACTTTCAATCAGGTGGGCGAAAGATACCTGAGGCCTATTACAGAGGTGGGAGAGCAGTTATTCAACAGAGCAGTTGGCATATGGAGAAACAACTGAAAAGAACATTGGAGATCATCCCGCATTTGCTACCTCATCACGAGTACAATCCAGAACCAAAATCGAACTTTGATCTTGATATTGAGAAAGTACCAGCAGAGTACGGTGAGTCACAAGAGTCAAGACCAAGACTGACGTTCATGCCTACTCAGGTCCGTACAGAGAAGGAGGATGAAGATGGGCGGGTCAAGCCTCTGCAACCGATAGCTGACATCAATCGAAGAAGAGAATGTAGACAGATGAAGCTTAGTGTTCCATCACAACAACGGACCACGCGCCCTCCCTCAGAGTATTATCTATCCCCAAAGGAGATAGACTACCACAAGCTCGCCCTCACTGAGATTCGACACCTGAAAAGCACAATCATGTTCTTGAAGCGAGCGGAAAAAAGTCACTTGAAGGAACTCCTTAGTCAGATATCAGAGGTACTCGAAATAATCGATGAATCAAACTATGCAGGGGATACGAAATCCCTCATGAATCGGCTTCGACTCATTCGTCAGATCTTGGAAACCAACGCTTTGAGCAAGCAGGTCTGGGCCCAGTTACTTCCTTCTCGCTCTACTATTTCAGGAAACCTTTCGAGAACCCAGAGAAACCATATCACTGCTATTCAGAACCGGCACCCAGACATTCTCTTGATTACAGGAAATCACCTCTTCTTCCTGATTCTTGCAGCTCTTGGTCCTAATCCTGTGGTAGCATATACAGGGTCGCTGGCTGCATTGTGGGACTATGTGTTGCCATGGCACCTCATTGGTCTAGGATTAAAACCAGTATATCCTAAGAGCCACATTACTGGGAGATCAGTATTTGATAGACACAGGCTCTTGAAGCGATTGCATCATCGGATAGTAGAACGAAACAAGTCTATTGACCTGCAGGCATCTTTGACCAATGTTCGATTTGGACGACTGATAGATCTGCCCTCTTCGGGAGCTGCTAACTCTACCTATCTCTGGTTGCTATTCCAACGAACTCCAGGGACCAATGACATGAATGCAGCTCTCTTGAATCCAAGGGGTATCGATCCATTACTCCCGATTGTTGATACTCTCCGCGAGATGATCTCGAAGGGGACCTATTGGAGTGAGAGTGACCTGAACCTTCTGAGTTGGTACGCTAGATTACAGGGTGATGAAATCAAATTACGAATAATGGTTGCAGACCAGCACGGAGAGCAGGTCCTCTGGATAGATGACAAGAAACGTAGAAGATGGATGCCCATTGGGAACATCCACTATACGACTAGACGATTTGAGGATGTGACTCTGGTGCGCACTATAACCCTCTCTGCAAATCCGCATCTTCAGTCCATTGAATATGATGATGTTCGGCGTCCAATTCATAGATTAGAGGACATGGTCACTAGAGCGACGTTCATTCTAAACAAGGGACTAGAGGGAAGCATATCTGTTACCTGTAGGGTAACGCTTGATACTAAAAATGAGATGTACAGGGTCATCTTTACTGACAAGAGATCTGAGGAGATGATAGGGGAGCTTCTGATCAAAAAAACAGCTGATCTATTGGAAGTCCTCAGACGCCCTGACAGCGAATGTGAATCGGTTTTGGTCAATGGACACAAATTGATCTGGAACAGGTTCAAAGATATCTCATACGATGATGATGTTGCAATACTCAGACCGTGGGTAAATAGGCATAATCCCTTTCCAAAGATGAGCCTGAAGATACCGCCTACAGCAAGGGACCTGCTACATGCTACCAAGGAGTTTGATATTACCATAGAGATGTATCACGATTCATGGACCTGCCCCTTGAAACATATCTCACTAGAGGATATACAGAAGAGTCATCGCTCAGCCCAAACCAATAAGCATCACTTCCTCTTTGGATTTAGGAGTTCACTTGGAGAGCCCATACACGTCAGTAATGAGCCGGATTGCACCATGGGTCATGTTGGAGGGCTCATGTTGATTCTCCACACACCCTCACACCTGAACTTAGGGAGCTCATGGAGGTCCGACTCACTGATTCCCAAGCACGATCTCTCTTGGGTTCTCAGGAACTAGCCTATTGGTCAAAGGAAGGGCAAAAATGGGTGACCCACACTTTCAATCTAGTGGTCAGAAAGGACTGCATTGAAGAAGTGAAGGAGTCCTGGCAGCTCCGCACGATGCTGGCGGAGTTAGGGCAAAAGTTTGACCCAAGACTTCCCGGATTGTATCTACAAAGCCCTGACAGGTGGACCCCGTACATCACTATCGAGCCAGAATGTGTGATAATCGGACTGAGAGAGAAGGACACCAGACAGATTAGAGAAAAGAAAGTTTCTAAGCGAAATGTTGCATTGTTGTACAGATATGAAGTACAAGAGATTCTAGAGCAAGAGATGAAGAGGTTTCTGAAAGAGAGAGGAATAGTGACAAACAGGAGATTGACAGCAGAGATCCAGAGAGAGATAACAGACTCGATTAAGATGTCTGGAGTGGAGGAGGACAAGGCATCCGTAGAGTTTGATGGTGCAACTGTTGAGCAAGACTCAACAGGTGGACAAATCGTCTATATGGTTTTGACCTCAGAGATTGAAATCCATAAGATTCCTGTTACTGGGCACCTGCATGATATCAGGCAATTTGGACGTGTTAAGAGGGAGGATTTTGTGAGTAATGTTAGAAACCTCCTTGATGTGTTCAATCTCAGCGATGAGGACAGGGATAGGGCTGTAAAAGAGTGTGTCAGAGTAATGAGAGAAGAGAAACTCATCACAAGATGAACAACATTTTCTCCACTCTATAGGAACAAGAGCAGATTCATCCCGAAGAACATAGTTCTTTCCCTGTGGATGATGGGGAATCATTATAGACTACAATGCTTCATGTTCCAGCCAGAAACAATGTCCATAAGCCTTACATTCATGTGCATAAGTTCACGTAAGAGTATCTGTGGTGGTTGAGCATTTGTAAAGTTAAGCTCTGCACTATTCACTGATGACAACAGTCGTTTCACTATCTGTCTTGGGTACTCCACGATGCATCTCAATGAATATCAGAAGGATACAAAATCCTAGATATGACATGATGTTAAGAATATCCACAATTGTAGGTTTAACCTCTACTGGCAAACTGATGTGTGTAAACACAGCTGCATTAGTCATAAGAGCTAGAAACAACCACGATACCGCAACCACAGTTATTTTAATTATCGATATCACCCAATACCTCAGATTGGTCGAATCTTTCCTATAACCAATAATCAACATCAATATTGTCAAAATTGCAATTGCAATTAGAAACTCAAATGAGTTCACAGGAAATGTGTCAATAGTTGGAATTCCTTGCATTTACTCACCTCTCTTCATCTTCTCCTACCACCCTGGCCAACGATGCTCTGACCAGTGATGTGCACAGTAGAATGGATAATCCCTAACACTGAAAAGTTGTACTGTTGCCATTGCGCACTGGAAATTCACACAATATCTTTCCTGAAATATCTACTACACTATTATCACGATTATTCTTCAGAAAAAACATGTACACTACTTTCCATATTGGAAGTTCCTCGATATCTCTCAATCACTGTCAAAAGAATACACAATCCCAGAAATATCAGTGCAATTAGAATATTAATGATGATCAAAGATATCTCTAATGGATACCCAGTATATGTTATAATGGCTAAAGATGCCATTTCAGATAGAAACCACCATGAAAATACAAATACTGAAACTTCGATTGCAGCAATAATCCAATACTTGAGTGCCCTAGCACGCTTTCTATAGCCTAGAGTGGCAACAAGTAGCACCAGCATTACAGCTACAATAAATAGCATAGATGCATTCACAGTGGGTCCAATATCACCAGTTGGAATTCCTTGCATTATCATATACCTCCTAATTATTTGTTACCATCCAGGCCAGCGATGTTCCGACCAGTGATGAGCACAGTAGAATGGATAATACAGAATATTGAAAAATTGCGCGCTTGCCATTGCACACTGGAAGTTAGCACAGTATTGTTCCTCTCCGTTAGGTTTCCAATCAATGATATTAATGTGATGACCGTATTCGTGTAAAATGATAGTCCTTCTACACGCTGAAATCGGATACAATCCATTGTCTATCATCAATTGATCGTGTATAAATATTCCATAACCTCCCCAGTGGCCTCCCCAATATGATTCGCGGATTCCATTTGAGATTAAATAGTTTGCACAGACCAACCATTCCCACTTAGAATCCCCAATATGATCACGATAAGCATTTGAGTAGGTCCAATATGTCGAACTTGGCCAGATTCCATCAGTACTTAGGTCAAATTCGTACAGATACGGAATCTCATCATCCAAATGGAACTCCGCTCGATCATACCCAAGAAGTATATAATATGCTTCTAGAACATCAAGATCTTCTTGGGAAGGTGCATGCCCTGACATGTAATCCACCTCAACTCCACCCTTGAAATGATGAACTCGATTTATCGACAACCTCTTACCCCACTGAGCATATCCACCAAACTGTAGCTCAACGACAACTTCATGAACTGAATCCTCAGGATAGTTGCCAAGTGACCACTCCCATGCATCATCTCCAGTATCTGAGTGTTTCAGCTGTCCATCTACATAGACCCTAGTAGTTCTGGAATATGTATCTTGATCTGCTTCAAGTTTCAGATTGATTCGAGAATCTGTGCCCAATCGTGCAAGATATGTGAGTCGTGCTATATTCGCTACTGGGAAATACTCGCCCACAATCTCAAGGGGTTCTCCATTTGCGCGCTCTGGATAGAAATGGACAAGTTTCCATCCCTTTTCTACATGTGCCCCCCAATTGATTTTCAATTCTACTTTTCTTGTACCATATCCCCACACTGGAACTCTTGCGTCGAATCCGTTTTCGTTAGTAATTACTCCAGTATAATGAACTACACCTTCTACAGTTACAGTTAGAGTCCGGTCATAGGTGTCTTGATCCGCCTCAATCTTAATTCGAAGGTAAAATGATGTATCAATATATGGCTGGTTCACTTGGAAATATAGACGAGAATAGCTTTCCCGAGGAAACCAGTGACCATCCATTGCTGGTGTTAGGGGATATGCCTCAAAAGCTGTGTCGGGGTCAGTATCCACACCTAAGTAGATGGAGTCAATGAATTTCGATTCATATGCAAAGTTTAGCTTATTTGTAAAGTAGATAGATACACTCTTGGCAAAACGACCCAATTCAGCTTCTGATGGATCTGTAACAAGAGTGTATGAGGTTCCCAAAATCGAAGCTTTTATTGCGTCTGCAGTTCTATCATACCAGATTCTAAGAGTACCACTCCAACTGTAACTTTTCTGAATAGCTTGAGTGAAGGTATCTGTACCTAAGGCGTAATAACCCACGAATGCATCACTTCTTGATCCATACCATGCATCCGTGATATGAACTCTGAACATGATTTCATCATTCATATCGAATACTGCAACACCAGCATGTCCTGCCTTGTTCCAGTTGAAGACGTGTTCAAAATCGACCTCTAGGTCAAGTCCTTCACCTAGACTTGCTGGATATGTTAAAGTCTTGAGCCACATCCCACCATGTGAATATGCACTAGAGGAAGGAATGCTACTACTCATAAAACGGTCATTGCTAACTAAGAGACTGATACCACTCTGAACCTCACTCATTAGCGCCTCTCCAGTCCACGAATTCTGTACAATCCATCCAGATGTGGAGCTGCAACTATCACTGAGAAGAGTGGTTCCTGAGCTGTCCCCACGTAATGATTCTATTCCCGCCTCTTTTGAGGTTGAAGAATTTAGATCCTTTGCAACAGTTGAGATTATATCACTATCTTCAGACGATCTTGGTTCTGGCCAATCGATTGTACCGTTATTCGCCTCAAGGCGAAGGCTCTCTTCAGATTTTATGTTCCAACTTGTATTGACGAATCTTTCTATTGTGGATTGAAGACCTAAAGATGTAGTTGTGTTGTCCTCTTGATAACTAGACGACAATACCGAAGCATCAAAAACTTCGGGAGAATTTATTGATTGGTTCTCTATTGAATATAAATCATCATTGAATTCTGGCTTTGAGCTGTCTATTGCTCCGAAGGGTGTTCCTGAAATTGAAACTACCAATAGAAAAACTAACAAAACCTTTGTTGTCCACCTTAATCCAAATGTAAGTATTCTACCATAACTCATCGAATATCCACCACGATTTTCAGTTTGAGAAGAGGAAGTAATTCCTCTTTACTTAATAGAATATCTTCCTTATTAAATCCATATTATAGCAAATGGGCAATCAACAATATGGATTCCCTAAATAATACAGATTAGCCCCCTTCCTCATATGATACCATTCGGACCCCCTCATAGAACTCCTCAATATTCTCAACATCATAGTATGAGAGAGGACCTCCATCTACCGTCATCAATTCCATGAGATTCTCAAGGTTGTCTATCTCAACTGGAAATGAACCGATCTCTTTCAGTTCAGTATCATGTTTAATCCTACTGCATAAGCCTTACATCCTTGACCAGAAGTCATTGTCCTTGGTGTCAACCATAGACTTCATATGGGCAACAGGAAAATGTGACTACGCCCTAACAGCCGTTGGCGGAAGTGATTATTAAGTGACCAGAAAATACGAGGGACAATCAGAGATTAGCATTGGTACATTGGGCCACGTAGACCATGGGAAAACAACACTGGTTTCCTATCTAACTGGAGAGTGGACTGACCGCCATTCGGATGAAATTAGACGTGGAATTTCAATACGACTTGGTTATGCTGCAACTACTCTGATGAAATGTAAGAAATGTCCAGAGCCAGATATGTACACTACGTCACACTTGGCTGAAGATGGTAAATGTAAGAAATGTGGTGGCGCTCTTGATGTCTTGCGTGAGATATCATTCGTTGATAGTCCCGGTCACGAATCTTTGATGGCAACGTGTCTTAGTGGAGCAAGTCTGATGGATGGAGCAATTCTTGTAATTGCTGCAGACGAACCTTGTCCCATGCCACAGACTGCAGAACATCTACACGCTCTTGAAATCGTAGGTGTTGAGAAAATCATTATTGTTCAGAATAAAATCGAACTTGTTTCAAAAGAAGATGCAAAGAAGCACTACCAGCAAATCCTGGACTTCGTTAAAGGCACAATTGCAGAAGGAGCTCCAATTGTACCAGTATCAGCCGTTTTCGGAGCTAACACTGATCTTCTAATCAAGACCATAGAAGAAGTAATCCCCACTCCCGATCGTGATGATGAAGCACTCCCAAAGATGTTTGTTGCGCGTTCCTTTGATATTAACCGACCCGGTACTTCACCTGAAAAAATGCAGGGCGGAGTTGTTGGTGGGTCAATTGTTCAAGGTAAGCTGAAAATTGGTGATGAAATCGAAATTGCACCGGGCTCAAAGGCTGAGAAAGGGTTCAAACCAATAAAAGCCAAGATTGTCAGTCTTCTCTCTGGCAGTGGAAATTCTATAGAAGAGGCATTTCCTGGTGGACTAATAGGTGTGGGAACTGCGTTAGATCCAGCCTCGACCAGAGCGGACCGTCTTGTTGGTAATGTAGTTGGTAGAGTTGGCAAGATGCCTAAGATTTTCGATAAATTGATGCTTACACCGATACTCATGCAGCGAGTTGTAGGGATGGAGAGCAAAAAAGAGGTAGAAAATCTCAGACTCAATGAACCAATGATGCTTGTAGTTGGAACCGCCCCAACAGTGGGTGTGATTACCAGATTGCATGGTGATGAGATTGAATTAGCACTCAAACGCCCTGTAGTCGCTGAAAAGGGTCAACGTATAGCAATTGGTCGACGAGTAGAAAACAAGTGGCGACTGATTGGATATGCTGAGATTTAGACTCCAACCAATACGACAATCAGAGCACATCAACAGGTGTTGAATTTGCCTATAATCGTGGTACTTGATACAAACATTCTAACAGTACCTGCTCAGTTTAGTGTGGATATATTTGCTGAATCTGAAAGAGTTGTGGAAAGAAGAATAGAATTTGTCGTTTTAAAATCAGTAATTGAAGAACTTGAAACAAAACTTGAGGTTGCAGTAAGAACTGAGAAGTTCAAGTTCAGAATAGCCTTGGATTTTGTTGAAAGATGCACCATTATTGGCTTAGATGAAGTGACTAGTGCCAAACCAGTAGATGATCAGGTCCTAGAATATGCCCTATCAGTAAATGGTGTTATTGCAACAAATGACAAGGAACTTCGTGAAAAATCTCTGAAACGAGGAGTTCCTGTTCTCTTCATGAGGGGAAAGAAACGACTAGAACTCCAAGGCACTATAAGATGAGAACATGTCACAATGTTTTTATGGTTTCCAAAGCGATGCTGCCGCTGAGCCCGTCGGGTTCAGATACCAGGGCATGCCCTAGGTTCTGATTATTCTGAGAAGAATTGTCCTGTCAGGTAAGGAGCGTCTTGAATTGTACAGTATAGTCACGGTAAAGGATGTCGTTCGTATTCCACCTTCACAGTTTGGGTCACCAATCGAGGATGCAGCGATGATCCACCTGCGAAAGCAACATGAAAATGTTCTAGATAGAGACATAGGTCTCATGATTGCTGTTATAGGGATAGATGATATTGGTCAAGGTCGCCTGATGCCAGGTGATGGTGCAACATACCATGCTGTTGCCTATCGTGTTCTCGTTTTCAAACCACTACGAGGAGAACTTGTTGAGGGCAATGTTGTAGAACTCATGGACTTTGGAGCATTCATTCGAATGGGGCCTCTTGACGGTCTTTGTCACGTGAGCCAAATTTGTGATGACTTCATCACTCAAGACGCTAAAGGTAGTTCACTTCTTGGAAAAGAAACTGGAAGAACACTCTCTGAAGGTGACATGGTTCGTGCCAGGGTCACATCAATTAGCTTCGAATCTGGCAATAAATCCGGAAAGCTTGGTCTTACTATGAGACAACCATTCCTCGGAAAGATTGGACCAGAAGCTTCATGGATTGAAGATGATGTGAAGGCAGCCCGTGGAGAAACCAAGAAGGACAAGAAGAAGAAAAAGGAATAGGTGGGAATAGAAATAGCAAAATTAAAAGCTTGCAAAGCCTGTCACTATCTCACACCTGAGAATGTGTGTCCCAACTGCAAGGGAACAAACCTCTCAACATCCTACACAGGGATTGTTGTAATCCTCCCAGGTAAAGAACACGAGGACCCAAGAAAGGGCTCCTATGTTGCCTCCCGCCTTAACATCGACAAGCCAGGTAAGTACGCACTGAAGGTCCGGTAAGACCTCAAAACTGTGTCACTGGTGAAAGCTTTATTAGACAACCAAAAAACGAATGCCTGACCCACAACAGATGCGGTCCGATTCTCAGTAAGTGATGCCAATGAATATCGAGATTCTAAACGAAAGGGAGAACAAACCCCTCGGAAGGAAAGAAATTGCCTTCAAGATAGATCATGCAGGTGCGAGTACTCCCAGCAGAGCAGACATTCGTTCAAAGATTGTAGCACAATTCAATGCAGACTCCTCATCTGTAGCAATTAGCACTCTCGATACCCACTTTGGGATTGGCATAACAAAGGGTTCTGCACACATTTACACTGATGCTGCGCAGATGAAGAGAATCGAACTTGACCACATGGTCAAGAGAAATGAGCCCAAGAAGGAGGGCGAAAAATAATGCCCAAATCACACAACATGTACAAAGTCGATAAGTCTGGAAAGGTAAGCACTGCCAAAAGATCCTGCCCCAGATGTGAAAAGGGCACATTCATGGCTGAACATTTTGATAGGTTCGCCTGTGGTCGTTGCGGTTATACTGAATTCAAACGCAAAGACAAGAAGAAATAGAAACTGAAAGTTTCTTTTGCATTTTTACAGTCTTAGAGAACAGTCTATTCACCGATTATGGCCATTATCCATCTGATGAATAGGAGCACTCCAACTATCATTGTAATTAGAATATCTGCCAGAAAGACCCCTGGAACAGTCACTTCAAGAATAGCTGATACGAGGAGCGCTAATGGAAAGGTCACAATGAAGGGGAGTGTTGCAATGGTGAGTGAAACCTCCTCACTGGAAACCATCACATTCACAAGAAGCACTATCCAGATAGCATAGATTGCGATGAGAATTGATGCTTCAACTATCATTTACACTGGCTCCTGATGAGATGCTTGCTATTTTGATAGAACAATGTGTGTATCACAATGGAAACTCTAGCAATCCCTTATCATGTCATATCATAGGAAAATGCAGTAACTTCTAGTAAAATCATTCGCCTTTCTGGTTTCATGAGAGAGTGAGTTGCTGATAAACATAAGCAATTACAGGTCACTGTGGTTAGTTCTAGTTGCACCTCACCATACCATGGTTTTCGGTATAATGGGGGACGGGCTGACAAGTACGGTACACTATCGTGAAGTGTCAATAATTCCGCCAATTCTCTCGAGAATCCCAATCGCAGATTTTAGAAACTCCGATTTTTTAATACATTAATTATACAAAAGATGAAACAATTTTTATAGAAGTACATCTTAGGATAATATGACAGTAGGGACCGTTTGAAGACGTGTGGGAACAATAGTACAATCTCTGAGATGGAATCTGAAATTCCTCTTCTAGACTATCAAAGAAGACAACTCCCATTTGAGAAGGTACTAAGATTATCGACTGGTCTCTTTGAAATTACTAGGAGGGACAAATCTGAGTCCAGAAAGTTCAGAATCAGGAAAAAGAGTTTCAATTATCGAATCGGTGCAAACACCATTAGGCTTTTTCACATTGGCAATACTCGTTCTCGAAGCGATTCTCCTTGGTGAATCACTAACCACTGGTCGAATAGAGCCATGGATGCCAATTCTACTTATAGCTGTTGTAATTGTGTTCGTATTTGTACTAGTACTAGTAAAACCCTCAGCTGTGGGAGTTTTACAGAAAACAGAACGATCTGAAATAACTGTAACAATGATGTTCCCGAAGGAACATTCCAATGTCAACTTTAATATCGGATGTGGAGAGCTGTCAATAAAACCAAAAGGAAAGAAGAGAACCACGGAAACCTTCACACCAACTGCCAAATACGAAGGAGGGTGGTATCACACACTTCCATCCCATGTAACTCTAGAAGACCAAATCAGAATCAGTCTCAAAGATACTACTGGAAAGACATGGAAAACTAAACCCTTCATTCCACGTGCAATAGCACAAAATTTGGAACTAGATCCAGCACCTGTTCCTGCTGATGGAGGCGGATGATCAATGAATCCTGATACATTAGAGTTCAAATTTGAAAATGAGAAGGAGAAAGATGGGAAGCGAACTTTTGGGAAGAAGGAAACTCCTTGGTATAAGTGGACAGTATACATGAACGAAGATGGCGAAAAACTAGCATCGGTTAAATATGTGGAATATAGACTTCATGACACCTTTCCTAATCCTATTCGATTCTCCAGGGATGTAAAATCTAAATTCGCATTGTCTTCAGCAGGTTGGGGAGAGTTTACAATCTTCATCACAGTCTATCTTAATGATGGTCAAGAAGTCGAAACGACTCATCGTCTAAATCTATCCATGTGATTTCCTCCGTTCCTACGAATAACTTTAGAACTCGGTCCAGCAAACCTAGCTCTGCAATAGCGCGTTGGGATTTGGGAAAGAGCGCTCTACTTGACCACAGGACAAGCACGAATGGTTCGAGCATCCGGCATTATACGTCTATCTCTACCCACCTATCACAGGAATTTCATGCAAGATTTTTATAGCATCAATGATTTCAAATACAATTGAGGAATTTAGAATGAAGATTACAGCAGTGAAAGTGATCAGTTTCTCCCCAACTGGGGGGTCAAAGAAAGTAGCCGAAGTCATCGCCAAAGGAACCAAAGCCCCCATTGATCACGTAGACTTAACACCGCCCAGCGCACGAACCCAGCAATTTACGGAATTCAAGGATGAGCTCGCCATCGTCTCAGTTCCCGTCTATGCAGGACGGGTACCCACTGAAGCTGCCTATAGGATACGGAGGCTGACAAGTAATAGAGCGCCGTGGGAAGTCAAACGCCCAACCAAAATCCCTGCAGTCATTGTCGTAACCTACGGCAATCGAGCATACGAAGACGCACTCCGCGAACTAGGCGACATCATTTTTGAGGTGGGATTCCAACCCATCGCAGCCGGTGTCTTCCTCTGCGAACACTCCTTTAGTGTCCCAGAAACGCCTACAGCGCATGGACGACCAGACGCAGAGGATCTAGCCAAAGCTGAAAAGTTTGGCAAACAGATACGGGAAAAGTTTGAAGGTGTCGATTCCATCGAGAACCTTTCCCCAGTCAATCCTCCTGGCACAACTCCATACACGTTATCGATGCGTGCCAATCTCACTTGGTACGACTATGGTGAATTAGCTACTCCTTACACCAATGAGGAACAATGTACCAAATGTGGGACGTGTGTAGATGTATGTCCAACTGCTGCGATTCGGATACAGCATGTTGCATCAAATCCATCGCCTATGATTGGATACAACCTTCGTCTAATTTCTACAAATCATAATTCCTGTATCTGGTGTTGTGCCTGTGTCAAAAACTGTCCAACCGGCGCTCGGGCCATGAGCCAGCGTATACTTCAGTCACAAGAAAGCCTGAACAAGAAATACCCAGAAAGAAAGGAACCTGAAACATACCTCTAATCCCATGTACGAGTTATCAATTTCTACTGATTCATGTGGTTAATTTCTGTTCACTATAATTCATACTTTTACGGTCTACACTCACCCCCTACGAATAACTTTAAAACTCCCGCAGCCAAAACCCAGTCTAGCATAGCGGGTTAGGAACCGTTTATGTATGTTATTTAGGACGGGGTGATTTTCGTGAAACGAGAGATTATTGGTCTTTTCATCATAGGTTCTTTTGGTTTTCCAGCTCTACTCTATATCTCTGATGCAGCTTCTGGTGGACAATATTGGACATCTTATCCAGCACTTCTAGAATATTTACCTGCATATATTGCAACAGTACTCGGTGTTTTCATTGGTTTATCATCAGAGGGGATATTTCGAGATAGACAAACAAGTAAAAGACTGGACGAAATGAAGATCGTACTTAAAGACGAGCTTGAGAGAACTGTTTCTTATCTTGCTCCACAGAAGGGCAATTATCTTCAGGTGCAGGCATGGGATTCGTTCATTAATTCTGGTGATTCAGCATTACTCGAACCTAAACTTCAGAGAGAACTCTTCAAGATATATGACCAAATAAAAAATCTGAATATTGATGTGCAAAGCGAGGCGGCTGCAGAGCAAGCATCTCAAATGGACCCAGCAAACATAGATAAATTTCAACATCATGCTGAGTTAGACAGAAGAAACAGATTGAAAGAGCATAACCTCTCAGAGGTTATCAAGAAATTAATCGCCTCAAAGGTTCTTGATTCAACTGAGGGTTGAAATTGAAAGAAGAAAAGAGTAGTTTCATTAGGGACTTGATAGCAAAAGGTGAGAGTCGAACCGTAGAATTTCTAAAAACCTTGGACTTGTCTGATTCTAAAGACCAAGAGAAACTCATCAAAAGTATAGTTGCATTTGCAAATTCAACTGGAGGATACATAATCATAGGCATTGATGATTCTGGAGAAATATGTGGCATCCCTCGTGATGCATTCAATCCTGATGATCTGAATATGTTCATTATTGATTCTACGACTCCAGATCCACATTTCGAATCCTACATGGTTCCCTTTGATGACAGATACCTTGGTTTGATTACCATTCATAAATCTCAAGTACCAATCGTGACAAAACGGGGTAAGTTCTTTGTACGAAGAGGAGGAGCTCCAGTATCAATTGATATTTCATCATTTTTCAAGCAGAAGAAACTGGAAAGTGAAAGTAGGACCTTACTTGTGCTGACTTTTATAGCAGTGATTATGGGTTTTGTTATAAATTTTCTATCAGCTTTTCTTAGTACAATAATCCCCACCGAAGCTGTTATACTGACAATCTTTGTAATTGGTGTTACTGCTATTATTACATCATTGTCATTTCTTTCATCACAATCTACCCTAATGGTTGAAACAATCACTAGGAGAGCTGTCACATATTTCCGCAGAGCTTTTCCCCTCATTATTGGAATTGTCATTTTCTTAGAGTTTTGTATTGCATTCTTCTGGGTCTCTTTTAATTTGGGGATGTTATTGTTATTGGCAATGTTCCATTTCGTCATCTATCTACTCTTAGGTGCTGTTGATTTCATTTCAACAACTAAACTTCGGCAATGGATTGGTTTATTGACAGTCGCTGTTTTACTGGGACTTGGACTTATCTTTATCCCTGAAACATTGGGTCTATCGAACATAGCGGTTGAAATCACGGGCGTTCTCATAGGCATCGTTGCAGGTATTTCAATATCCGAATCTTGGAAAGAGATGGATTCTAGACGATCAATAAGAGAGTTAGATTTGCGTATCATAAATGAATTATCAATGATACAGGAACAGGTTCTTGCTTATGATGAAGTTCCTCGACCTTGGCCTGTCTGGGAATCTGCAATTTCGAGTGGTGCAGTTCTTCAGATATCTAGAGAAAGATATGAATTGCTTTCAAATGCATATCGTGCAGCCGAAACCTATGACCAAACTAAAAGTAGCTCAAACAAAGTAGCAGTTCTTTCAGCAATAAGTGCAGTTTTTGAGTAAATCATCGAGAAAACACAATTGAACTGTGATATTCATCAAGCAACAATCTTACCCTCTACGAATAACTTTAAAACTCGCCCAGACAAAATCCACTACCATAGCGGGTTGGGGAAGCCAGTCCTGCTCGGATTCGTCCGTGCATGGGCAAAGCCTATCCCGCGGGGCTCATAATGCGGCGACGCTTCGAGCTCCCGCATCGGAAACCCCGAGATCAATGGTTCGACGATTCATGATTTCCATGAATCGGGCCAAAATCCATTACCCGCTACCATTTCTTCTTCCTCACCATCGTTTCTAGGGAACTTGAAGTATCTTTATCACTTCGATTGTGAAATCTTTCATTTAAGATACTCATCCCAAAGTGAGTCAACAGATAATCCATCACTTTCAATCTGTCGTGCAATTTTCCAACTACGTTCTTCATCACTAGTAATCAAACTAATTGCTGCTTTCATCTTACTAGGATGATTTGGTGGAGCAACAAGTACCCAACGAATTGCATCATCCCTTCCACTTGTTCCTCCATGTGATGATAATGCAAGTCTCTTCGAATCACTATAATATTGAACAAAGACTTCACTAACATTCATTTCAATTCCTAAAGGTTCCATAATGTAGTGTACTTCATCATGAAGTAATCTATGCTTATTTTCACTAATTATCTGTAATAACTCGTTAGCAATTTCATAATGAGTATTTGATTCATCATTCGCAATCCCATCTATCGCTGAAAGATTCAGCTTGATTACATCTCCATCTTCATAGCATAATGTTTCTTTCAAGGGTGTTCCTTTATCTATGACGAATTGGATGTGTTCCTGAGTAACAACAGGTTCTATCCCATACTTTTCCCTGTATTCTTCCACTTTCTTTCCCGCATGAAGTACATTGTGTCGTGTGACCGTTACACATGTACCTGTGATACACCCATCTTCTGGTACCATCTCTTTAGGATAGTACGGTTTATCCTCTAGAGGTGCATTCTTGACAGTTTCGTGCAATCCTATGTTATGGACTGCTTTATCGCCCCTAGGAATTCCCCACTTCTCTGCCATGGCACCATACAACCGCGGTAGATCAAGCCGCTTCTTATCAGTACGATGAATCTTCACCTCAAAATCGCCAAACTCTTGATAGAACTCTATTGCAAGTTTCATACGTTCCTTGTTCTTCTCATAGTAGGTAAGACGTCCATCCTCAGCAAGATGAGCATCACTCTCTGCGATGCCCACGAAGCGCATACGAAACTTTCTGAGTTCGGGAAAATGCAGATTGGACACCTGCGCAGCTTCCTTGGTCCCCATATGGGTGATCACATCTCTATAATCCTCCAACCGCTTTCCCTGCAGGTCACCAATGATATGCATCATCTCCCCATCAAAGGAGTAGACACTGTCGTACTTTCGAATCCTGTTTGCTGCAGGGTCCTCCAACTGCGTGAGCTGACCCATGAGGTCATTGAGATAGTATTCCGAGGTCTGCCCACCACCACGGATGTGTAGATGGTCTCGTATTCCATCGATAAGGCGTGCCTTATCCTCCTTATTCATGTAGAATTTCTGGTCCTCCAGCACATTCACCCATTCGTCGGGACTGGTATTGATGTGCCAGTAGTAGAGCCTGCTGTCGGTGACTGCGACACGGACCTCTTGGTGGGGGATCTCATCTAGACCCAGACGGGTATTCAACTCAGCCTGAATGGTTTCCCTGTTTCTGTAGATGTCACCAGAAATCTCCCGCAGACGGTCTTCATCTAGGGGTTTCTTAGTATCGTAGAGTTCTGCATAGCGAACCGTGTTTTGTTCAGGATTCTCAATCCTCTGGTGAATATCGTATACAATATCTGAGAGTTCCTTCACCGACAGACTCTCCTTCTCAAGTGAATCAGATGCAACCTCGTGGACATCTTCTGGGGAAATCCGATGCTCAAGAGCCTCCTTGGAGACCTCGCTTTCATGCTCTAACCGTTTCATCTCATGAATCTCGATAGACTCAACTGGTTTTGGTCGCACTCCCTCTCGCCAATTCTCCACTACTTCTTCACCAAGTTCCTCTCGTTCAGCAATCTCCCTACTGGAAACCTCCTCCCCATCTGAGATGACTCGGATGTACTGTTCACAAATATCATAGCTTTCAGGCGAGAGTCCATTCTTCACATGGGGATGCTGTTCTACTGCTAGGTCAATCTCTTCCATGGACCTCAACCTAACCTCGCAATCCGACAGTCTATCCGTACTTGACCCTCTTTCTAACTCTGGTTCCGTATCGCCACCAGTTTCATCCAGCTCATCAATGACTTCCTTCAGCCTACTCTCGGTATCTCGTGGAACCTTCTCTGGTTCCTCAAGATCCCCCAGCGCACGCTCCATCCGTTGTGAGACCGTTTCCTCGCTGCGCTCCTGTACCTCCATATCTTCAAGCGCCTTACGAAGACGACTTTCGACCTCACTATCTCCACTGGGTTCCTGTGGTCGTCTGGGCTCTTTGGGGTCTAACTCCTCTACCTCTGGTGGAACTACCTCAACGGTCTCTTCCTTCTTTGGACTATCTTCTACCTCACCCCTGCGCCTGCGAGACCGTTCAGAGGCATGCCCGACCATGGGATTACCCTCAAGCACTCTCACTCCTGATGGCTACGAGGATGTCCGAGAGGACAGTGACATCCTTTGGCTCATGAAGTACCCCTGCAGCATGAAGAAGCAGACGTTCAGTGAAGGGGATGAGCGTGCTATCTGAAGGACAGAACTCCTTGGCCACCACACGGAGCATCTTTACCACTGGAAGGGCGTTTCCAGTCTTGGCAGACCTAATGCGGTCCAGATACTTCTCTACAAAGAGTGGTTCGCTGACGATTTCGGATATGTCGGTTTCAGAGTTCTTTGAAAGGGACACGACTTGCGGTAGGGTGGGGGTACCTTGGATTGTAGTTGGTGCTGGTTGACGGACTCCTTTAAGCAAATCCTTCATCTCATCAGAGAGAGGATGACTCTGCTTGAGCTCAGGGTGAGCGTTGAAGACATCTGCCATGGTAGTCCTGACCAAGGCATCATTCCATACTCGGCGTGGGAGGGAAATATTGACCAGTTCCGAAAGTGGCTGTACTTGAAAATTGGCTGGAACGTTCCTGGTCATGATGCGAATGACCGCCTCTCCTACACCCATCCCACCGATGTGGTTGATCTGGGCATCGGTGCACAGAGCCTGCCTACCCACCAGTAGACGTTCCTCTAAGTCGGTGAGAGTGTGAATGATGACATTCCCCGGAAGTTTCACAGCCTCTGGAACCATGCTACCAGGGAGCTGGTCAATAAGGAGGAGACCGAGACCGTTTCCTCGCTGGGTTCGGAGCATCTCGACGATGTTGTCGATGGCCTTCTGTTTGGAGGTTGGTTCTGCATATCCTGTGGGTCCTGATACACGCTTGAGTAGGTGATGGGCCTCTTCCAGCACAAGCAAGTGACTCACCTCCTGCTTCGGGTTAGCAATGAGGTATTCCCCGATTCCTGCGGTGAGTGCTCCAGTGAGAAGGGCTCTATCCTCAGGGGAGAGGTCTCGGGTTTCGATGATAGTTGGATGGGCTAGGAGTTCAGGAATCGATAGACCTGCGGGAGTGTTGAGCATGTCCACCAGTATATCGTTTCTGAACATGCTGCGAAGACGGGCATCAAGAGCCCCGTAGAAGTCTTTACTCATCTCTTCCCCATATGAGATGTGACTTGTAGCTACCTGTTGGAACGCCTGATAGAGGTCTGCAAGAACTATAGGGCGACCCCTAACGTTCCCCATACGTCCCCAGCCGCAGTTCTCGTACATGGTATTGAAGATGTCATCAAAGTGCATGGAGATGACACCGTCATTCGGGAGCGCTGCAGTGTGAACGTCTGTGAGTCGATCAATGTATTTACCCACAGGGACTCCAGGTGGGACATCCCACATATTGTAACGGAGTGGTGCAATGTCGGGATTTCCCGCAGTAAAGATACGGAACTCAGGGAAGAGGTCTTTGAGTAAGCGCCAGTCCTTGACATTTCCAGGAGTAATGATGATAGGAATTACCTGATTACGATAGGCCTGCGCCACAAGACTCACCGCAGTGGTTGTCTTTCCGGATCCAGTATTCCCGTAAATTCCAACATGGGATGCCAGCATTTCTGGTACAAAACCCTGAGGTTGTGTCTTCTGTATTTCACCATTTCTAAGAGTATAACCTAAGAGAATGAGCCGCTCCAAAGGAAGACTCCAGAGACCTTCCCCCTGCTTTTTCTTCTTCTTAGATATAGGTGGGGGGCTAGGTTTCTTTTGTTCATCCAGCTTCTCTCGAACAAATGTTTGCATGGGGGTTTCTTTGGCGGCTAGTATCTCGGAAATATCCGTACTACCCGATGCAAAATCCTCTCGTCGGGAAACCCTCAGTCCAATATCGCATTGTGGAAGGGTGAAATAGGTTATAGCCTCTTCAGGTGTGAGAATTGTATGGTTTCCTACAGGTCTGCCTGCAAGAGCCTTTTCAAAATCCTTCTTTCCCTTCTTGATCTTGATTTTCATGTCTTCCTCCGCGTCAGCTGGAGTTATCCCACTCATGAGCATGGATATCACACGTTTTGCCTGTGATTCGGCATACTTCTTGTCCTGATGCCAGTGGGTGGCAATCACTGAAACCTTTCCAAGATACTGACTACTCATTCGCTGAATCTGTCTGTTCAGACGTTCAGCTTCACGTGTTGCTCTAGCGTTGACCTTGGTTGTTGATTGTTGAGAGGATTGAGAGAACATTCCTGGAGCAGAAACCACCTTCTGGGAACGAGTCATAGCATACTCGTATTCTCGTTCAAGACCCTTTACTTTCCGTTTGCTGCTCTTTGAAGGGGTGATGAATACCTGAAAGATGATGTTGTCAATACCCTGAATTACTTCACCTACTGCATCCATGGGGTCAATTTGAGGGAGCCCTAGGTTTTTATCTTCAGTGATCAGTGGTTCTCCAGTTATGCAGGCAGATACTCCTTCCATGTTGATATCAACGGTGAGTCCAGAGAAGTGTGATTGAATATTCGATTTGAACTTCGGTAGATGTACATTGATTGTGGATGAGAGGGAGTCGATTCTACTCTTCAGACGGTCCTCATCATTGCCCCAAGTGAGGAAGAACACTCGGGTCGTTCCATCGATACGCTCAAGTCGAAGTCCTACAGGAGTTTCTATGACCATCATACCGCGGAGGATGTTTCTAAAAGCCTGACGATAGTTTGGATTTCTCTTTCCAGTTGCTGTGATTGATAGATAATTCTCTGGAATCTCAACTAACTCTACTGCTCCAACGAGCATTGGTCCTTTCCATGATTCAAACATAATTTACCACCTATTACATGGTGAAAATAGATGAGTCGAGTAATCATATGCCTTTGCTAAATGTTAGAAGTCCAACATGGACCAGTTAATCGTGTGGAGAAAGAAGTAGGCTCTTTCGAGTAGCTAAATCCATTCTATGAGTCCTTTATTGATGATTAGAAGGCACAATGTTAGACTTCTGATACTCATGAAGGACTCATTTTGCAGGATTGTGATATTCTATACTCATGATTGAATATAATTGAAATCAAGCCAAATCTTGAGTATATCATCCAATTTTTCACGTTCATCCAAATCCGATTTCATACTTTTAATATATTCAGAGAAACCCCCATGAACATCCATTAGAACAAGATATACTCTGAGTGCATTAGACGTTACTGAGAATAGAAAGTCAACATAGGGTAAGTTTTCAGAATCAAAAGTTCCACCATGAAAAATCGGATTTCGTATGTTGAGATAAATATTATCAAGTTTTTTCTTGACTGCTTGTTGGTCTTTGGTTGTGATTGCTATTATCTCTGAAATGAATGAAGCTGCATCTCTTCCAGTTTTCTTCGAGATAGTTTCTAAGATAATCCAGAGATCTATGACCTCATCTTCAATAAACTCACTGCAAATAGCTCGATTATATCTACGTAGTACTCTAAGCAATCTGGGAACTTCTTCATGCTCTGAAACTGCGATTTCCTTTATTCTATCAAGTATCTGTGAAACACGTTTCCAATCAACTGCATCAAAAATACATCTCTGCCTCCATCTTCTGCTAAATGTTGCAGGATAGAGATCTGATCGTATATTGTATCCACCGCTGATTGTAAAGCTTTCATACCGGTTGCAACTAATTATCCAATTGACACCAACTGAACTTGGGTTTAGAAGACGAAGACTAGTCAATAGATACTCTATTTCAGTAATTGGCTCATCTCGCATCATTCGTTCAATCTTTTCAGATTCGCTCTTAATTCGTGGGTAGGAGGGATTAGGTATTATTTCGAGAATATTATCATGAGTGCCTTTCCATCCTTGATCTAGATCTCGACTAACGAAGTATGTCTTTTCAAACAAAGTTGCTTTCCTAATCCTCATTGTTTTAGAAATAACATGGATTTCTTGTTCCATGTCAAAATTGTACAGGAAACACCAGTATCTTCTTGGAGGTATTTTGAGCTCTACACATCGATCTAGTTCCTTACGTGCATATTCAGAAATCATATTTCCATCTTCTGAATTACTATCTGAAGGATCCCAGAATATCAATCCTCCAATAAGTCCTGAGAGCACCCTATTAAAACTCATATCCTTCAGAAGCATGAGATGGGGAGAAGCTTCAGCTATATCTTGCATGAAGGTTACCAGATTTTTCATCTCTTCCATATCGTGAAAGAAATCATCAGGTTCCATAGTCCTTGAGTCAAAAGAAGTATCTGTTCTTTCGATGATTCTTTTGAACATTCCATAGATTTTTTCTTTATTGCTCTCGTCGGTCATCATTTCACGCTTCAATTACTCGTCTGCCTAATCCGACTATTGTTTTCCTCCACAATGAGGACAGAAAGGTAGTCCATCCTCAATCTTTGCAGAACAGAATCGGCATACTCCGGGAGTTGCCGCTGGTTGATCTGCACCCCGAATTACCTGTACTGTGATATCAACGGTCTTTCCAGTCATCATGGAATAACTGTTGTCAAAAACAATCAGCAGAGGTTCAGTCTTCTGACAGTGATACTCTATCTCAATCTCATCTACCTTTTCTCGTGTGAAGTATGCCTTGTCAACGTGAAATGATTCTGGAGTTTCATACATCTTACTTAGAACATGAACCGAGATATCATTGCCTTTTGTTACCCTTCCAAAAACTCGGATTGTATCACCGGAGCTAGCATTCACATCAATGGATTCAAGATAGCGAGCATCAATCACGATACTCTCTCTGAGCGGCTCATCTTCAACTGACAATGGGGGATGTTCAGCTGCAACACTGATATCGAGATGATTATATTTCCTTGAATGAGGGTTTTCAAAGACAACGTATAGAACATCATGAACTTCCGAAGTAAATTCGGTCTTGGTCTTGCCACCCTTCCCCTTTTTCCAGAGGGCTCTCTTCTCATCATACCCATCAAGTATCCCGATTAGCGGTTTCTTCTTCATATCGCCTGATCTGATGATATATACACCAAAATTTTCTCCTCTATCATCACTGGCAGCTACTGAAAGAGTTGTTCCAACTCTACATGGCACTTGCACAAAGTCCCATTCCCCATTCTCTAATTCTATACTCTTACTTAGTTTACCACCTTTTAGCTTCAATCTAATCCCTTCCTAATATAAGATAAACCACACAAATCTTGTAAGCTGAGGGTTCGAATACATCTTTCGGTTCACTAACACACCACTACCACTTCTTCTAACAAACTACTAGAAACAGACTTATTCCCGTTCTTCAATGGTAATTAGTGGGACTATTCGATCTGGGGATAACCTATGGTACAAAAAGAACATCCCTGTATTGCACTACCATGTGTATTCATTCTATCAATGAGTGTAGGTGTGGCTCTAACTATAGTGTGTACACCCTTTTTATCAACAGGTGCCGTTCAAGTAGGTGCAGCAGCTTCAGGTCTAATTGTAGGTATTTGGTTTGTAATCTTAGCAGGTGCATGGTATAAAAGAAGTAAAGACAATCTTCTCTGGTCATTAATTACTACTGGTCTTAGCTGGATACTACTTGGAGCTGTAATTTCCCAAATGTCTCAGGCTGCAATGATTCCATTTGCAACATTGACTTGTATTCTATTGTTCTTTTTTTCCTACAAATTCATAGAGCTAAATCCAGAGACTTTCATTCCGATTCCTCGTTTGACAGCTGCTGAGGTTATTCCAGAATATCAACAACAATATCCATACGTTGTTGAACCAAGGAGAACAGAACCGAAATCTTTAGACTCAGGACAGACTTTCCAACCACGTTTCTGGCGTAGTTGGAAAGGAGAAGTTATTCGGGCAATAGCAGAAGCAAGAACTCCGCTAACTTTGAATGAGATTGCTATAAGATCAAAATTGGATTCAGACAAAGCACTAACAGTAATTAAAGAGCTCCATGATCTTGGAGTCATTAGATACGAAAGTGACCACAAGTATTCAGTTGAACGTGGATTATATCGCGAGTATAGATCCTACATAGAAGAAAATCAGAGAGATATTCCAGATTATACTCAACCAGCTCCAGCACCTCAGAGAACTGGTGGACATAAGCATCGAACAAAAAATGGTGAGATGGTGCGTTCAAAGAGTGAAGTGATAGTGGCTAATACATTGGCACGGTTAGGTCTCTTCTACGAATATGAGAAGAAACTGTACAATCCAAATGATAGAACTGACTACATACTGCCTGATTTTACTATTCGTCACAATGGAAGAGAATTCTATTGGGAGCATTTGGGCATGCTTCAGAATCCTAAGTACAAAGCAAAGTGGGAATGGAAGATGACATGGTATAGTAAATGCGGATATGGATACATAATCTCCAGAGATGGATCTGATGGAAGTATAGACGCTCAGACAATTGAGGCGACTGCAAGGAACAGAATATTACAATCAATTTAGAATTGACCACTACCCGCTACTATTACTTTTCGTTTTTGAAATCAAACTGTGATTAGCTACTTCCCTGTTTGAGTTTAAGATAATAATCTTCTAAAAGTGTTCCAATTTTACGTATTGGTGCATCGTGCTCGGATCTAACCACTTTCTTTTTCACCTCTCGTCTCAAATTCGATATAAATTGACGATATCTGGGTGACTGTTCTCGTTCTCCGAATGTTTTCAAATTTTCAAGCATTTTATCGAAATTGATATATTCCATTCTGGCTGCTAGAGTTGAAACCACACTTTGAATCTCATCAAGGTTCCAACCGACATTATTCTCCATGATAGCTATTGCAGTGAGAGGTCCCAATGTACCATTAATTACAGTTGGATGTACCTTCCATAAGGCTACAAGTTTTAGAATCTCAATCATATCTAGTAATTCTTTTTCAGCCGCAGCTACTAGATAAAATGCCAATCTATTAACTCCAACAAATTCACTTCCGGAATTTGGAATCTTAAGTTTGTTAAGACTGAAGGGTATTTCCTTCAGGATATCGAAATATTGACTTAGTATGTTTTCAAAAATCTCTTCATTAAAAATACTGTAAAATTCTGCGGATAGATTTAGAACAGAATCACGACTGGATGTTAATTTGACAAAGTGTCCCATTACATCTGCAATGGTGGTTTCTTCTTCACTGAAAGACGATTCACGATTCTCACGAATGACGGTTATAGAATCTGTAATTTGCAGTTCCGCATTTTGAAGACAAATATCTACCCGTTGTGAATTTGGACCATGGATTAATCCAACACTCCATTGCAAAAATCGAAGGAAGTCGTTCACCAATCGCCATAATAGACCTTCTGGATTTGGGATACCAAGCAGTTCCTCCAAGTTTCTACTTTGGCGATCAAATCCCCTCCAATCACCTCTCACTGCTAAATCAATAGTGGGAGTGACTATTTCGAGAGTAGCTTCTAATCTTTCTTTTACGTCTGATATCTTCCCAAAACCCGATTTTCGACGGGAAAGGTCCGTTGATGTATCCTCTTGAAACCATCGTGCAAATGCGTACTCGATGATTCGTGTGAGTGTGTGTTGATTCTCTCTGAGCAAAAGGTATGCCAGAATACAGCCAATGCCAATTCCACCAGAGAGCAATAGCAACAAAGGAATTGTGTAGAATACAACCAATGTAATGAGAGAAAAGGGAGTTAACAGAAGTAACCAAAATGCCTGTTTGTAATTATCGATTTGATCTTTCAATTCTGGACTTCTCAAAGTCCGCTCTAGATCTTTTTGAAGTGATTCCTCTATTCCAAATGCGTTCTTTGGTGATGATTCCCAAGGCATGATATACAAGAGCGCTGAAGCCATCCGAACCTTAACCTTAGCAAGTTCTTCTCTTTTGTAGATGTATTTGAGTGTATAATGTTCAATCACGCGTCTATCTGGCTGTGTTATCCAAAGTAAAAGAGAGAGTAGCCCAACTATCGGTACGATGCCTGCACTCGTTTCTACTGCTATGATGATTTCCAGTTGTAATAGTTGAAGGATCATGATTGTGGTACTTACGACTATCAGACCAGCAGCAACAACATAGATTGTTCGACCAGATTTAGATGAATCCATCACTTGAATTATACTCATTTGATAACTACTACGCTCCCCATTGCAAATAGATTACAGGTAATCTTATTGATGGACTGACATCGAAACTAAATCAATCTTAGCTATCTCTTAAATTTCAAGGATATATCAACACTACCCGCTACCACTTTTCTATCCATCAACTATACTGTTGTTATTGTGAATAGTATCCATGAATTCCAATTACTGAAACTGAAGAATTTTATACAGGACTACTTCATACAATAGTAGTCGTGGTGAGAAAAATGGCTTTAGCAGCACTTGTTCCTCCGGAGAAGAACGAAGGTCTAATCTATGTTGTTCCCGGATTTGCAATCGCATTCTATCTTGTATCACAGTTTTGGAACCCAGAACCATCTAATGCAACTTTAACCAATCAGTTGGCAATTATCGGTATTCTTGCTTCTGCCATAACCATATTTCTATACATTTTAAAAATTGATGAATGGCTAATCAAGAGCTACATCAGAAAACGAACGAAGTCACATTGGGAAACAAGCATTGAATGGTTATATCTTGCAGGAAATATTCTTGTAAAAACCTGGGAAATCAACCTTGAGGATACTAGTCCCCTGAAGGATGAAAGAAACCATCCTTACCTTAAGGATCAAGCCTGGACATACATTCAGAACATGGTGTCAAGTTCTTCTATTAGACAAAGATATTGGTCACTTAGGCTTCTGTTCTACTCATGGTTTTGTCTTCTTGGATTGATTATCACCGGAAGTTTGAGCGACGGACTATCCAACTTCGATATGAACATTGAAATTTTCTCATCAATCTACAGTACATTGATTTTCTACGGATTGGCCATTATTGCACTAGTTTTGATGATTCTACAAGCTATCTACCGAAACACTGGTGGAGAATCACCGTATCCTTGGAAACGAAACAGCCGAATTACTAGAGATACAGCGTTTCTTGCTGAATTATCGTATCTCTATGCTTTAATCGCAATGGATTCAATAGAAAACGCTGATGAGTATATTGCTGGAAAGAAATTACACAGCATTAAGAGCGAACTCGACTTTCTCATAGACACTATAATCAGAAATGATTGGTCATTGTTCAGTGATAGATGGAATAAAGTGAAAGTTAGTATCATTCGACAAGTGATAGAAGGATTTGATCATACTGTAAAGGACTATGGTTGGAATCTTTGGTCTGATTTCATTCGAAACAAGGAACTTGATCCTTCGACAGAACGTAGGAAACTGTGTTGGTTTACTTATTTTACTAGTCAACTACTAGACACAGATGAAATTTCCACCCCTCAATCTACTACATCAAAACCATCAACACCATCCTCAACTTCACTATCAGGATCTCCAAAATCACCTAAGTCCACAATTCCTCCGAAAGATACACAACATGTTGATAAAATCGTAGAGAGTATAATTGATACACTCAGAAAGCATTACGATGATGATCCAAGACTTGAAGGTGCTTTGGATATCAGAGAATTTCTGAAGACTAGACCAGACAAATTGATGGGTCACGATAACTCTGATTATCGATTCATTATTCAGGTTGCTAGAGCACTAGGAATACCATTCCATGTTACAGCACCGGGAACCGCAATGAAACATGTTTTGACATGCATCAGAGACAGTTCCGCACCAGGACCTAGACCAGAGCTAAGTAGATTCGTGATGGAGTATTCAAAAGAACTATACAGTCAAGGTCTAAACCCACAGATTTGGTCCCAAATGGAAACACCGTATTTTGGCTCACTTTATGGTCAGTTAACTCATGAGAATGATAGATTCTTTATCTTGCGTGATTTCACCAAGAACGGAGAACCAGGGTACATTGACGAGATTGTGGCAAATGGACAGTGGAATAATGACATACTGACTGATCAAGAAACCATTTTCAATCTCAAAACGAGAATAGAAAAATCTGCTAATCTCATGTCAAACTCAATAGAGCTTCTGAAGAAACATAAACTAAATTGATACTCCATTTCTTGAATTTATCCAATTCATAAGTTGGAGTATTTCTGGTTTATTTTTGTCATTGCAGAAACACTACCCGCTACCACTTCTTTTCATTGCAGTTGCTTAGCAGATTCCTGAGATACACCACGTTTCCTTCTACGAATCAATACTGCAACAGATAAGATACCTATGATACCGAATACCGCAATTAGTGGGGACATATACACAACCGCAATGTGCCATGGAAGGTTAAGGGTCAACATGCTAATATCATGGAATGTTGGCATAGTTGTCCTCCAATTTCCCAAAGAATCGTTCGCAAAGATACGGAACTCGGTAAAGCCACCTCCCTCAGCTTCTGCTCGATGAGATTCCCAGTCGTACCAGACTTTTTGCACAAATGTATACGAATACTGTCCATCAGTGGAATCACCAGATATCAATGATGGAGTCCGGTTCATCCATTCATTATTCCTGTTGTGTCTATACTGAAAGAACACAGTATCTACACCATCAGAATCGAAAATTTGACTTGTATAGGGCCATGTACGTTCCGTTTCTCCGACATAAACACTATCGATGTGCACTCCAGTTGCTACTGTTGCATTCTCTGAAAACATCCATCCAATTGATGGTGGGTGTGCACCTCCCACATCCAGAGGGTGGATCTCGACCGTATTCATATTGTCATTACATTCTACATTTGGAATTCCAGTGAATACCAAAACAATCATTAAACCAAACAGAAGATACCGATTTCCACGCAACAATTACTCCGCTCCATGATAATAATGGATTAACAAAGGTAAAAATCTTCATGTGTATGTGAAATGAAATACAGAGTGAGGATTGGCTGTGCCCCGCTACCATCACTTTTCTTAACCATTGTTAATAATTCAATCATGATGTTTTATATATTAGTTAAGTAATTGACAAAATGGGATGAAACGTAATGATTGAGATTAGAGATGCTGTGGAAACGGATGATGCTGCATTAGTGGACCTCCAGAAGAGGTGCCCCATGGGAAGTAGTCTCATCTTACAGCTCGACAGCTCTCCTAGCTTTTTCAACCGTTCTAAACATCAGGTTGATAATTACACAATTATAGCAGAGGAAGACGGGAGCGTTGTAGGATCGGAATCTTGTGCTATCATGGAAAAACGAGTGAGTGGTAAGATGCTTAAAACTGCATATACTTACAATCTCATGGTTGATCCTAACTATAGACGTAGAGGAATTGCTATACTTCTTGGTAAGCGAATCGAGGAGATTGCAAGGAGCCAGAATTGTGATTTGTTTTTCGGTCAAATTACTGAAGGTAACATTCCATCCATTAAATCACAAGAAAAGTTGGGTTCCAGAGTTATTAAGGACTCTACAATGTACGTTCTTTTGGTCTATAAGCCACAAAGACCATCAACTAGTACAGTAATTAGACCAGCAGAAGAGACAGATTTACCAATCATCGTGGATCTCATCAATAATACTCATAGTGAATACGACCTCTATTATCCTTACAAACCGAACGAGTTTAGCAATCTTGTTGAGAGAAGAGCATTTTATGACCTTCACAATATCATTGTCTTCGAGAAGGAAGGAAAAGTAGAAGCATGCCTTGGATACTGGGACTATAATAAAGTCACAAAAATGACAGTACTTCAGCTCTCAAGAAAAAATCGGCTCATGAATCTATTACTTGCTTTTGCAGGAATTTTCACTAAGATGCCAAGGATACCTGATTCTGGGCAGCTTATGAAACAGTATTTTCTCCAAGACATTGGCTTTACAAAACCTGAATACCTGACCGAATTAGTAAAGCACCTCAATAATATTGCATTAGAAAATGATGTTCAATATCTCACAATGCTGGGAGTAGAAGATCCAATTTCAGAAGTCTTGTCAAAGTTCATGAACACAACTGCGATAGAACACATCCACGCAAAACCACTCAAAGAATTAGACTTGACGGGTTTTGGACAGAGAAAGCTCTTTCTCTCTATGGAATAGATTGCGTGCTCGCTACCATTTCTTCTCCTAATGCCTGTTATTTCCTGCTTAAATCACAAGTCCCATAATATACTCTGAAAATGAATATGTATGAGTGAAGAGATTATTGAACTGGGAAATGTGCTATTCTCCTCTGAGGGTGATGAGGCGACCTTCAAGAAGATGCTTTCTCGATATGAATTCAAGCCACCAGTTGTGATAAAACCAAACTGGTCCTCATCTCTGATTTTCACAGAAAGCCAGATTCTAGACTGGGTACTCTCTGCGATTGATACTAAGGTCATTGTTGTTGAGAGCTATGCAATGTGGCGAAACGAGAGATTTGCAGATCCCACACAAGTACGGGGAACAGAGTTACTAGAATTCTTCAGAAAACAGAAGAAAGCTGACCTGAGGAAGAACGACAAATGGTTCTTAGAATTCTCGGGAATACAAGAAGTGCTTGAAAAACACGATGTGGAATACTTGAATATCAGCGAAGAATTATGGGCGAATCGGGTCTGCAATCCTGAACTCATTCACGAAGAGGTCAACAAACAATTCCTTCCTGTGGTTACTGAATCCCTCTCCACATCTGTCCCTTCTTGTCTTTATGATTTGAAGAATGGAACTGTGCTTAACCTTACAAAACCAAAAAGGTCACTGAAGGAAAACTTCGTTTCTCTAAGTTTGAAGAACATGTTTGGCATGATTCCAACCCCTTGGAGAAGGAAGTATCATGGCGAGAAGGAGGAGCTTCTGACACAGAGTATAATGGACATCAATAAAATCTACAACTCTCTCTTTGATGTTGTAGGAATCATTGAGGGAGTATTTACCACATCAGAAACCATAGGCAATCCAATGAATCCTGTTATCCACTCAAATACTGGGTATATCTGGGCATCTAGGAGTCCACTGGAACTCGATGCACTAGTAACAACTCAGCTTGGATTGAATCCTCACGATGTTGATTACCTAAAGCAGGCATCAGAACTTTTTGGTGATTGGAGTGGTCAGGTTGAAGAGCATGGGAAGAAGTATAGAATAGATTTCTCAGAATAATAGAAGAACCAACCACTACCCATACATCAACATGGAGCTTGTGGCATATGTGGCGTTGAACAGTAGTTTAAGATACGAACAAGAGTATCAACGTATATGTTTCATCCAGGTGTGGGAACTCCCCAAATACAAGAGATAGCTCCAGGGGTCTTCGTTTTCACTAAATTAGTCCACTTCTTTCACAAGATCGGAGTGAATGCAGGTATCATCCAAACACCGGAATCCATCATTTTCATTGATTCTGGAATGTCTGCATACTCGGGTGCATTTCTTTATGATTATGCAAAGGAACGGATGAATGGGAATGAAGATTTGTATCTCATTCTCACCCACAAGGACACAGACCACTGCTTTGGTATGAACGAGATGAAGAAGCATGGAGCAACTGTGATCGCTCACGAACATTCCGCAGAAGTGATAGTTAAAGAGAGCAATCTCTCCACCAACAGAATTGCAAAGATGATCAAGAAAACCTACACTCAGGAAGTTTTGGGAGATGCAGTTCTGAGTAGACCTGATCAAACTATTACACAAGATACTGTTCTTGATTTAGGTGAAGAGATTCATCTTCTATCAGTTCCAGGGCACACACCTGGTGATATCGCAGTCTATCATCCCCGTTCCAAGGTTCTCTTTGCAGGTGATGCTCTTCTTGAAGGGATGGACCCATATGTACGTCCGGATTCAATCGATATCAAGACATGGATAAAAAACTTAGAACGACTGATAAAATTAGACATTGAGTGGATAGTTCCAGGACATGGTGCACTATCTAGACCTGATATCATTGACTTCAATATTCACTTCTTGAGGAATGGGAATCACTAAGCAAGAATCATGTCACGAGGAGAATAGGTTCCAGTATCTAGCACATGGTCCCAGTAGATAGAATCATCACTATCGAAATCAGGAAGTCCCTCACTGCGACCAAGCCATCGCCAACAGGGTACTGTACCAACAAGCTCCAGTTGATAGAGATTAGCCCGGGTAGCATTGAACTTTACTTCAAGGAGAGTTCCCTCGGGGAGTGTATCAATATCTACAACATCGAGAAGGGATTTTCCATTGGACCGCTTTTCTCCAATCTGTGAGAGATAATATCTGACCTCTTTTCCTGAATGTGAATCAGGTAAAATGATAGCTACATGTGGTCGGGCAACAGGATCCCACCATCTAGGAACCGCAGGTCTTCTGATTACATAGTCAATGACCGTATCAATCCGTGTGGAATAGTCCAGTTGAATCGTCATCCTCTCCAAGTAACCCATCTCTTTCTCTGTATATAAGGAAGGTTCGAGTATTACAGAGTCTCTCTGGGTTAGTTATATGCCACGTAGACTCGCTCTAAATTGTTAGTAATACAGGGGCACGTATAGGAAAAAACAGCATCCTAACTTCCCTTTACTTCCACTGCAACCTATACTTAACAAATGGCCATGTCCAGATGCTAAGACTAGTCCTCTGCAGGTAGTCCAACTATGAGAGGGCGCCCCTCGACGATAGAACGGGTCACCTTTTCCCGAGCGCTGACCAGTAGTCTCCATATCGTACCTCGGGAAACCCCCATTGCAGAGCCAGCTTGTTCTTGATACATTCCCTCAAGATCGACAAGTCTCAATACTTCGACCTCTGCTAGGTCAATATAGATTGACTCGCCGCTACCTTTTGGCTCTGGTACCATTGTTTTAGCAAACGGCGTACCCTTTATTTTTGGTTGAATAGGAAACCTTCCACGGCCTCCTTTCCTTTTTCTGTGCATCTGCATCCCAGATTATGATATACACCCCTTCTTATTACACTTTTTAACCTACTCAAATTTGGAATAATTGTTCCAATGCACGATTTTTGAGCTTTATTCCATTAATTAGCTAACTAACTGAACTCCTCATCTACTATGGAAGTAGCTCTATGATACGCTTCCACACTTTCCTTAGAAGTTGAGAAATCTCATTATCAGGAGCAAACTCTGGAAGTGTTGTTGCTGCTACCATTGAGTCAGTCATGATATGATCAAACTTAATTTTACCAAGGATTTCAATATCGTTATCTTTACAGTATCTCTCAATTGCTTCGGTATTTTCCATATTCAGATCGAATTTATTGATAATTACTGTAGCTTTGATTTTGAATTTTGCAAGCAATTCCTGAACTCGCTCCATATCATGAATTCCCGACAGGGTTGGCTCTGTCACTATAACACCCAACTTGATTCCGGTCACAGTCGCAATCACTGGACATCCGATACCCGGAGAACCATCAATGAGAACGGTGGATACTCCATTATCAGTCGCAATCTTTGAGGCTAATTTTCTAACTTCAGTGACTAATTTTCCAGAGTTGCCTTCACCAGGTAAGAGTTTTGCATGTGCCATCCGACCTACTCTTGTATCAGAATCATATAGGTTGCCAGATTGACGATCTACCATCTGTATAGCATTTTCTGGACAAACAATTTCACATACACCACAACCTTCGCATGCAATTGGGTCTATTTTCGAACCAGTAATTGCATTGAATCTACATGCTGTTTCGCATAATCCACAGTCTGTACAGAGATCATAGTCAACTACAGCAACTTTACCCCCGATAAATTCGTTTGTTGTTCTATTTGTTGGATTGAGCAGTATGTGAAGATCAGGGGCATCAACATCACAATCTGCCATGACAATCTCATCTGCGATAAGCCCTAGGGCTGCGCATACTGTTGTTTTTCCGGTACCGCCTTTACCGCTTATGACAGCAACTTCATTTGCCATTTTTTACTAACCTCTCTATATGATTAAATAAGTCCTTGAATTTCTGACGCCATTCAGGCATCTCTTGTACAAATGGGACTCCACGAGAATAGAGCTCCGCAATATGTCGATCAAAAGGAATTTCCATCAGTATCTCAAGGTCATTCTCTTTACAGTACTTTACTACTCCATCATCACCAATGCCTGCTCTGTTGATAATTATCCCGAGGGGCATTCCTAATTCACGAACAACATCAACAGTCATTGCCAGGTCATGTAACCCAAACGGTGTAGGCTCAGTGACAAGAACTAGGTAGTCACTCTCCTTCATTGTTTCCAAGACAGGACAAGCAGTTCCAGGTGGCGCATCAAGAATATTGAGTCCATCCTTTGAGATGTGGGTCTTTACTGCGTGAATTACAGTTGTTGCAATCGGTTCTCCAATCTTGAGTTCTCCATATACAAGATGTATATCCTCAATATCTGATTCGTGGATATTCCCAATTGGTCTTTCCACCTCGGTGATGGCTTTTTCAGGACAGACTATAGCACAACCACCGCAAGAATGACACATTTCATTGAATATCATTACCTTAGTCTTACCTACAAACATTGCATTGAATTGACAGAATTCTGCACACTTTCCACAGAGCGTACATTTTTCTTGGTCAACAATCGGTGTAGGAACCGTTACAGGGGATGTTTGCATATCGTCAGGATGAAGAAGAGTATGTACATTAGGTTCTTCTACATCACAGTCCAACAGCTTTGCAGAATCTAACGATAAAGCCAGATTAACTGCTACTGTAGTCTTTCCAGTACCTCCTTTTCCAGATGCCACTGTAATAATCAATAAACCACTTCCATGAATCAATTTGTAAGTGTTATTTGTGATGAGCTTCCGCACAGCCCTCAGTGAGTTCGTCTAGCTGCTTTTGTGTATACGCTCGAACCAAATCCTCAACTGAACTACTATTTGCTCGAAGAACTGCTATGTTCTTGGACTGGAAATTCATAATTCCTCGGGGGCCCATTCCTTGCACAATTATTGCTTGGGGTTGATGTTGTAAAACATTATCATGAGCATGACCCTTCCCACCAGAATGTTCTCCCGTATTCGGATGGATCATAATTTCAATAGTATTCCCATGCTCATCCAAATCTATTACAGTGAAGTATGGTGCTCTCCCAAAATGAGCGGCAACCACCTTACCTTCAGAGTCTTGTGTCGGAATAAGTATCCTGCTTGTCACAGATTTCCACCTCCGCCACCTCGATGGCGTCTTCCACGTCCTTGACCGCCACCACGACCATATCCGCCTCCTCCGCCCATTCCTCCACCGCCGCGGCCCATACCGCCTCCGCGACCCATGCCCAGCCCTCGTCCTGGACCACCTTGACCCTTTCCAACATTAGCTGGACCAGGGGTTGTTAGCTCCTGCAATGTACCAGTCTTGTAGCTCTCAATTGCAGCTTTTACAGTACCTGACACTCCCGTCATTACTTTTATTCCTGAGTCCTGCAATGCAGGGAATGCATTAGGACCAGCACTACCAGTTAGTACAGCTTCTACATTCATAGAAGCTACTGTCTGAGCTGCTCTAATTCCAGCACCACCTGAAGCCATTGCGGCCTCATTTGAAATGGCCTCAAAGTCTAATGTTTCAGGATCGGTTATTATGAAGTAGGCGCACCTACCAAATCGTGGATCAACTGTTGATTCCAAAGTTGGACCCGATGATGTAACGCAAATTTTCATCATTGTTCATACCTTTTATAATGAATACTGATTCACTATTAATATGAATACTGATTCATTTAAAGTCATCGGTATTTGCACAGAATTGGTCTAGATATCTTCCACAAAATCCCAGAGTGAAGTGTTTAAAACCCATATCTTACAATTGTGAGTGAACTGTAAGAGACTCCTGTGTTTCACATTTCTCACGACTGCTGTCACCAGCCTCCGATAGAACGGAGTCTTTCAAAGTGTCATGAGCTTTGCCCCTCTTCACTGGAACATCGTTCCTCCGATGGGACCCGGCTTCTGTCCGCTGCATCGATTCACACGCACCAGATGGTGTGATAGCAGACGGTGTTTCCACAGCATTTACCATGGCAGGGTCTTCACTCCTCGCAGTAGATTCTGTAAGAATCATCTGGTCATAAGAGTCGGCCACGGACTCCCCTGTCGAGGCTGGCGTCCTCTGGGGGAGTGCGGACTTCCCATGAGAAGAACGAGTCTTCCTCCGGGCTTTCAGTATGGCCCTATCCTTGACGGTGAGCCACATCCCTAGTCCGTTCTCATTCCTCAGTGAGGGGATGAGCATAATAAGGCGCTTCCCGATGTTGAGAGCACCATTCAGGTCGGCATTTGTCTTCAATCCACAGGTGGTACAGATGAAGAGGTTCTGTCGGGGTCTCTGTCCTTTGTGTCCGCACTTGTGACACATGATAGAGGTCCATTGCTCTGGGACTGCAAGATATCGTTTGGTATCAAATCCAAGAGAAGCAAGCTTGTGACCTAGCATCTCACGAATTCTCGCAAAGGCCCAGCGATGGATCATCCCTCTGAACCTTCTTCCTCGATAGTTGCCTTTTCGAGCAGCATTTCTGATACCCTTCAGTTTGCCAATTGAAACATAGAGGTCATAGATCTCGGTCATTTTGTTGATGTAGTCCGAGATATCTCTGATCAATTTCTTGTCAAACTCTCTACTGACACGCTCTCTCTTTCCACTTAGATCCCTGAGCTGGGCAGTTACTCTATCAGGATTCTCCCCTTTGGTAATGAGCTGTTCCTTCTCGTATTGCAGGGAAGCAACCCGCTCATCAAGTGTCTTCATCCGCTTAAGCTTGTCCTCCTGTTTCCAGTAGCGAACCTGTCTGTAGCCCTTTCTTGTGAGAAGGACGGAGCAAGCAGTCTTCTTTATCCCAAGGTCGATCGATAGTACAGCAGGAGGTCTTCCAGTAGAATCGATTTTTTCAATAGCGAGCGTCACCGTAAAGATTACCCACCATTTTCTATTGGAGTCCTTGAAGATTCGAACTGTCTTGACCTCTCCCTCTTTCATCTGATTGAGATGATAAGAAGAGATAGAGAGGGGAATCATGAGTCTATCGTGTCGTACTCGACCCTGTGATATCGAGTCCAAGGAGTTTCTAAGTTTCAACCAGTGACGAATCTCAAGCTCCGGTGTATACACCAGCTTGAAACGCTGAGTAAATGCAAATCGCGGGATCTTTCGGGTTGAGTATCCTTTTGACCTAAGAGGTTTAGAACCC
>Ga0114923_10000015_pt1 | contig 196492 bp, 269 predicted proteins | sample SumtaG_FD_89578 | JGI IMG/M metagenome (GOLD analysis project Ga0114923, IMG submission 89578) | Deep subsurface microbial communities from Indian Ocean to uncover new lineages of life (NeLLi) - Sumatra_00157 metaG | ecosystem: Environmental > Aquatic > Marine > Oceanic > Sediment | place... | reverse complement strand
CATCTCCGTGAACTCATTGATGATATGTTTGACTCATTCTGTGATGAAGATCCAGTTGAGTCAGACGATGATGATGTCTTCGATAGTCTAGGTTAACTCGAAAGGAAAACTATGCTTATACGTCTTTCATATTTGTTTTGGTGCGCAGCTTCTGGTGGTGTCATCGGGCATTTCATAAAACCAGCTGGTGCTACATTCTTTATAGCACTGATCGCGCTCTGTGCGTTCAACTTTTGTCTCTATTACTTCTTTCTTAGTAATTACACACAAGATTAATTCAGAGACGCATGAGACACAGTGGGCAATACTCCATACGGAGCCAACCCCGAGGCCTTAGAGTGGAGCTGGAGAGCTCTAGTGAGGCGTGAAAGGAGACCGACTTGTTGAATCGATTTTTATTTGGTGTGAATATTTTTGCTGGTACTCTGTGTGCATTAGGTGATGTAAGCGCTTACATACCAGCAATGAACTTTAGTGTTGCTGCTTGGATCTTAAGTGATATCATTAAGGATGCTATAAACGATGGACGATAAATTCTTCAAGGGTTGGTTTATATTCGTAGGTTTAGCAATGATCACTTTCTGGATCGGTTTATTTTATCTCGGATATAGACTCATCGATAAACTGTAGGCATAGATAAGTTATGGCAAATCAACCAACTGTAGAAAACTGTACACATTCTAGGATGCGGCCACCTGATTTTGATCTCAATGAAGCACGTGAAATGAGTGCTCATGATATTCAATTGAAATTCCCACGATACCAAGGCGAATGCCCAGATTGTGGAAAATTTCTAACAATTTACGCAAGCCCTGAACACAGAAATGCCGGTGGATGGTGATGGAGTACATAAGGTTGAACAACTATCTGAAGATGTCGACCTAATAACTCTCCGAAATAAAATACCAGGATCTACCGCGATTGAATATCAGCAGTTTACATGGAATAGAAAAACACACAAAGATGCCCGTATCAGAAAGTTAGTTTGTTTCTGATAGATCACACACTCAACTCATGTAAGAGTGTGCTAGAACAACAATAAGGAGCGTTGGGATGGCTAGTTTTGGTCGAGTAAAGAAATCGTCAATATTTAACCCTATTGTCTTTCCAACACAAGCATTTTCTACTGGAGGTAATATTGTACTCGGTAATACAAATCCCACAGTAGAAACTAAGCAAACCGAATATCTTGATCCGCCAGAACGAAGACTATTCTACAAAACTTGTATACATCCTGTAGATGACTACATTAAAAATGAAGTAACGGTTTATGGTTCATTAATAGGTAACAATGGACATCTCGTCGGCGCTGGTGAAATTAGACATGAACTTAGAGATCTTGCTATAGCATTGAAGAACCCAACTGTGTGGATTGCTGGTGGTGCCGTTGCATCATCACTATTAGGTGAATATGGAAAAGCAAAAGATATCGATATCTTTTGCGGTAGTTACAATTCATTTCTAGGTACTTTAACAAAGTTAGAATCGATGAATTTCATTGTTGATCCTGAACACATAAAGGAATGTAAAGCTGATCCTTCAAGAATAAAATTCATCGAAGCAAAACCAGGACCCAAGTGTACACAGACAAAGACTGTTCAAGTTATCAAAATGGTCTGGTATGAATCAGTATATGATGTCCTCGAGTCATTCGATATGCTTCATGTTAAATCTGCCATATGGGCAAACACAGACGATTCTAAAATACAATGTGCATACCACAAAGATGGTTTAGACCTCTTACGAAAAAGACAAATTGTTATCTCTAATACAATTTTTCCAGTATCTATGATGCGTCGTATTAAGAAGTATGTAGACCGCGGGTTTACAATGGCAGACGGCGACATTGTCGATGCCGTCGCTGAACTTGGTCATGAATGTGATGATACACATGTTCCTTTAGAGATAATTTCATCTACAGTTTCTTTAGATGAAAATAATCGTTGGTCAAATCCTGAGTACAAAAAGGATTATTACGAATTGGAACCCTATCAGTTTAAGCATAAATGGGGATAACTCAATGAATATGGATAACATAGAAAAATGGAATTTCCTCATTAATGAGTTAACTGACACTGAAATAAACTGGGTGAGCAATTTCTATGATAAGTCTATTGTTGCTGATCTTATGTATCTCGATGGTTTAGTACAATCACGTGATGGCATCCCGTCAGAAGGTGATGTCGTAAGATTAGAGAATATTCTTAGTAAGATTAGAAAAGCCGTGAAAGATGATCAATAAAAGTTTTTCATTAGATACTCTTTGTGTTATAATGGATACAGTTTTATGCAATATTGTATTTCTAATAAACCTAAACGTAAACGACGTCAAACACTTGTGAATGAAATCCCAATTGATAGTACGACAAAATGGTGGGGAGTTTCTGTGCCTCGTGGTATTGCAATCATTATGAAAAGAATTGCTGATGAAGTTGAAGCTGGATGTGTTAGTTCATTGTCATTCAAGTGGGATGGCAGTGATGAGGTAATTTTTTCAGTAGACAATGAACAATGCTCCATTCAACTGGATGCGCGCATTTATGGTGTAAAGAATGATGAATAACAATACGATGTATGCTGTTGAGATTGATGACGATCTCGTGTTAGTCAGGGACGGCGCGATCAATCTTATGCTAGATCAAGGGATGGAACTTGAGGATATTGCCAAGAAATTCATGGTGTCTCTTGATGATGTAAAATCAATTTTATTGGAATAAGGCTCACACTTTTAATTTAGAATGGAGAATAGAATGAGAAGGTTACTAGTAGTTTCGGCGCTCTTGCTTTTTGCAATATCATGTCAAGCACAAGTTGCTGAAGAATGTAGAACGTTGTCTGAGACAGCGTTATGTGCAGAGATTGTTGTTGCTACATGCGAACGAGCAACCATGTGTGTAGATAATACACCTGAATTCGAAGTAGCATGTCAAGAAGCTGGTCTTAAGACGTGTGCACACTACAAAACGAATCCAGCACACGCAGATCTTGTATATGACTCATGTCTTCCCGCTCTTTTAGCTACATCATGTGATGATCTAATGCGTGGTATTTTCCCTGATGAGTGTACAGCTCTTTATGTTCTCGCAGATGCACCTGACGCTGGTGTGTAATGGAGTTAGATATGACAAGACTATTTGAAAAACATGAAATTATTCCAGTTGGCAATTATGTCATACTGAGACGAGCCGACATTAAAGAGAAATCTGCAGGTGGATTATTTCTTCCGACAAGAGCTCAGGAAAAGTCACTGCAGGCTGAAGTACTTGCTGTGGGACCGGGAATGTATTTATCTGGTGGTGGATTTGCAGAAACATCTGTAGCACCTGGCGATACTGTCATTATCGATAAAATCGGTGGGATCGAAATAGAGTTAGAAGGTGAAAAGCTTCTTATTGTTCGTGAACCTGAAATTTTCGCTGTTATCAAAGAAAAATAACAAATGAGTAATCTTAGCAGGATTGAATTTATTAGATCAGCATTGACCGACGCGCTTGAGAAGCTTGATGAAGTCGATAAAGAATTACGTGATCTTCGATCGTATAAGTTAAAATGGATTTGGAGAGGGGATCTCGACGAGCACATTGAAGATCCTGAAGCAGAAGCTGCAGTCGACAATGAATTACTCTCAGTACCCGAACCCATTGATGATAATGAATATTGTATCCCACATTACGTTGACGATATTTCAACAGAGCGTATTTATAAAGGAGGATAGATTGAGTGATCGAAGTTACAGATATTTCGCCAGGAGATGGCGGCGATTGGATGTTAGTTAGAGCAAGGGATCTTAAAAATCACTATGTGCATAAATGTTTATATTCTCAACTCGTAGCAGACTTAGAGTCAAGAGGATATCACATATACGATTCTACTCCAACTGTAAGTACAAGATTCGAACTCCCGGTTGCAGTTTATTTTGCAAGTCGACCAGAAGAACATTTAAAGATTGATGTTTTAAGCATAACGATTCCGTCAAGAGATGTTGAAATAACAATGCATAATCTAATGTCATTGCCAGAAAGAACATTTCATGATGACAAAGAATACTTTAAACTCAAATGCGAACGAACCTGCATAGTCATGACACCAGATCAACGTGATGCATTTGCATTGGCTCTTCAAAGTTTAGTAGTTAGAGCAAATAAACGTGAAGATGCATTTTTCGAACGATTAACAAACGAGAAAAAGAAAGAAGATAAAGAATGAAATGGTTATTGTATATTCCCCTTGGGATTCTTGCGGCAGTCGTTCTATCGATAGCAACATCAACTATGTGGGGTTGGTTTGTTGTGCCGGCATTGGGAGTACCTGCAATTAATGCAGTTGAAGCATATGGTTTAATACTCGTCATTGCGTTATTTATGTCACCAATAACGACATCACTTTCTCTCAAGATGAATGATAAATTCAAAAATGATGATTACGCGCAGGGAATGGTACGTTCTCTCGCAATTCTTATCATGTCGGGTATGGCTCTACTAGTCGGTTATGCCGTGAGCAGCTGGTGGATGTAAGAACACCAAGAAAACAATCTCCATACTCTCTGATACAGGAGCAATTGCGCGGCGATGAGTGGAAGCTTTTCGTCGCGTGTTCCATGTTAAACCTAACAACAGCCGTTCAAGTCAAGCAAATTATCTGGGAATTCTTTCGACGCTGGCCGACAGCAAGTGACTGTGTTAGTGCAGATCCAGACGAAATTCGTGAGCTGATACGTCCCCTTGGCCTTTATAATAGGCGCACACGTACGCTCCAGAGGCTCTCTCGCTCATTCAGAGACGGCTCGTATAAATCCATTAGGGATATTCCAGGTGTAGGCCAGTATGCCGCCGACAGTCACAGGATATTCTGTGAAGGAATTCTAATCGAAAATGCTAACGACATAGTTCTTCAAACATACTTAAAATGGGCGAAGAACTATGTCAAAGTCAACAAGAAACCTAGAACGAGACAAACAACCACACAACAAAACAGTGCTGGACAACGGAGAGAAGTTCCAAGCAGCGATCGATAGATTGAGGGCGCACCTCAAAAAAAGATGTGATGCAGCCAAAGCATTAACTGAATCCATGATCCAAGAGAACCACCCGAGATCAGAGCTCGCCGGACAGCAGTTTCTAAATTCTGCAGAAGAATATCACGCTTTCACTAAGCTAATACAGTTAGTATCCGTTATGGCAAGTGATCTAAATGAGATCATAGAAAAAGAAAAAAATAACATTAGTGAATGTAATGTAATAGAAGTTGTTGCGCTTCCCGGTGCTGCAAAGAGATCATCAAGCGGAGAGGATATGAATTGATGTCTGAAAGTACTTTCAAGCGACATTCTAAGTTATTTCTTAAATCAGGTGGCATCGGTGGTCTAATGAATATCGATGACATTGAATATCAAGATATGGCTCGAATCGTCGCAGAAGTCTTCAGTTTATTCAAGCTCAACAACGACATGGATAAATCTTATATCAAGGTTTTATCGAAGTATGGAATAGTATGTCCACATCCATCAGAAAAACGATTGTATAGTGGAACGACTAGGTCAAAGAAACCACTTGTAGTTCACAGGTGGTATGACTGTGAAATGTGTGATTGCAGTGTTTTCAATGAGCATTGGATGAAAGCAGTACGCGAAGAGGAAGAGAAACAAGCAAAAGATACAGGAAAATAAATGTCAACTCTCTCTAAAGAGCAACTGATTGTCATAGCTGAAGAGATGTATTCAGATGGTACATTCTTCTCCGAACATTACTCAGAATATGCATGGAAACAGAAAGGTTGGCCGCCCGTTGACGATGTGCGAATATATAAGATATTAGACTCGTATATTAAATTTCTAAGAACAACAGATGAGTACCATGGAAAAGAAACCCCACAAGGTGGAGCAGGAGGAGCCGTTGGAACTCTCCCTCCACGATCTTGGAATAAGACCTAACTGGCAGGTCTGGACGCTCTCCGTCGCTATAGTTATTGGTTGTATTGTCTTTTTGCTTAGTACACTATATTATGCTAATCAATTTTCAGAGTCGATCAATCAACTACTATGAAACAGAAATGTAAAGACTGTGGAAAAGATCTAACTGAATTATTTACATCCGTTGTATGTGACTGGTGTGATGGAATCGAAGAAGAGTGGGATTACGATAAAGATCAAATCACAGATCCACTGTATCCCTTTGATTGGGCTAATCCCATTTCTTTCAATTTCTTAAAAAATTACGACCCTTTCGACTTCGAAGATTAAAGTCCTTTATTCATAGTTCATCTTGTGTTATAATGAGACATGGGTGATTTTGAAAAACTTCTGAAGTATGCTGAAGATCGTGATGTGGCAGTAAGGTTCGTCAGAATGGTTGGCGGTTTTGGCATTGCTGCATATGATCTGCAAATGAATGAAATCCATCTTGATTGGAAAGGATTGAGTCGAAAAGATCCGCAGACACTGTATATTCTTGCGCACGAACTCGGTCATCAACATGACTTTGCCAAGCGTGGTGATGAGTATTATGTAGCAATGAATACAGCAGGAGGGATATTCGAAGAATGTATGAACTCAGGTCTTCAGACGCCTAAAGAGATCGTTGGCATGATTACGATATCAGAGGAGAAAGCATTCGACTACGGCGAGCAGATACTTGAAAAAGCAGGTGTCAAGCTTAAGAAAATTGATATGAAACGATGGCGAAATGAAGCTATGTCGATATATCGCAAATCATTCAAGGGACTTAAATGGAAGAAATTTCTATCATAGTAAAAGTTTTTTGCTTTGGGTTTCTAATAGATTTCCTCTGGGTATTCTATATTCTGTTTGTCACGAAGAAATTATACTCGATGGCATCTGGAGCAAGCATGGCAATGGCTGCGCCGGCACTTTTTGGATACTTCGAAATGTATGAAGTAAGGTGGTTGACTGTTCCATATCTATTTGGTTTAGGTTTTGGTACATACGTGGGTCTTAGGACTCATGGTTATCTGGAGAAAAAGAGTGTCATACAGCGAAAAAGCGATTGAATATGAATTTAAAGATTTTCAAAAACGCTGGCCCAATATGTTCAAGAAAGTCTACTGTGGTTTTAATCTACCAAGAGGTTGGAATACGGTCGTATGGAAACTATGCGATCGTCTTGAAAGTTTAGGATGTGAAGAACCTGACGTGTTTCAAGTAGCACAAGTTAAAGAAAAATTTGGTGGTCTTCGTTTTTATTATGGTTTTGATAAAGAAGTTGATAATGAAACAAGAGCTAGTGCAAGAACATATGTAGAATTTTCTGAAAGCATGAGTTTTTATGTCTGTCAAACTTGTGGTACAACGATCGATGTGTGTTTTACTAGTGATAATGCTTGGTACAATACACGTTGCACTCCATGCCGTAGTCAAAGCAAGAAATATCATATCTCTTTTTAATTCCCTTTTGATAAATGAGTTGATATAATATACTCACAAATTTAAACACAAGGAATTTCAATGCCAAAACTAAATCAAGTAATCGCTATTGAGAAGGGTGTGAAGACTCGAGCAAAGTCGGAGCTCACAAGGTTGTACAAGGTCGCTCAAAAGAGTGATCTTTTTAACGGTTTTGCTAAATCGTGGCGAAAGAGTAATGAGGAAGGTGAAGAACGCCCTAACGAGATCAAGCATGTCCAAGCGCGTGTTGATGAAGTTCTCGATGCGGCGTCTGAGTCGCTTAGTGAATTGTTTGATGTCACCGCTCAGAAGGATTTTGCCAACACTGCAGCAAAAGCTGATGTTGTTGTAGACGGTGCTGTTCTTTTGGAAAAGGTTCCAGCAACGTATTTGCTTTTCCTTGAGAAGCAGTTGATTGACATTAGGACATTCGTTGAGTCGCTGCCAACTCTCTCCACGGATGAGGAGTGGAATCATGATGATGCTGCGAGTCTATTCAAGACTGCCGCAGTGACAACACGTTCGACGGCAAAGGTCCAAGAGCCGATTGTCATGTACGATGCAACGCCAGAACATCCAGCTCAGACACAGCTCATCACTAGAGATGTTACGGTCGGTCACTGGGATACAGTGAAGCAGTCCGGCGCGATTCTCTCTTCACGGAAGAAAACGTTCCTTCGTCGTATTGAAACTCTGCTTAAGGCAGCGAAGTTTGCACGTGAAGAAGCAAATAGCACCAATGCTCCAAAGGCAACGGTCGGTAAACGAGTTTTTGACTACCTGTTTGGTAGCTAGGAGGTTTGAGGTAAGCTGAGATTTAGACTAAAGTTCATTGATCATTTTAGGGACGTGTAGGTTCGATGCCTGCCCCGATAACTAAACCAGTAGATATACTGGTTAGGAGCAAAGATGAATACGTTAAGTCGTGGATATCTCACTGCTCCGTTTATATCGGGTGGCGAAATTGGTAGACGCGTAGAGATTAACTCTCTATGTCCATTAAAAGTGATAAGTAAAACTTAGACTATTCCTCAAAAGTTTAATATCGTTGTGGTAGGTCATCTCTAACTCTTCGTACAAATTCACCTGAAATGCTGGTTCGTATCCAGCCCTTGTCGCTGAGTTCATTGAAATAATCAGTGAATTGAGCGACGAGGTGGAGTAATGGTAACTCGCAGGTTCTTAGATCTAAAGACGAAGATTAAACGTGTTGATCAACATAAGTCGCAACAATTATTGATTCATAGTCAATAGACAACGACCCGGGGAGAAGGCTATTCTCCTTGGGTCTTTTTTTGTTTTACAATTGAGCTTCAATGGAGTAAAATGGAATCATGGTGGAAAATGAAAAAGTGAAACCGGAGAGCATGCAGCGCTTGATCTGCTATGAAAAACATCGTTTTGGGACTTTTAGAGAAGCTAAAATAGCAGTAAATGACGCTGAAATTCTCAATCCTGCTCCCTCCAAGGTGAAAATCGTACGGCGAGGGCCACGGAGAAGCAACAAGAGAGAATATTTTGAGCTCCGGTTATATAATCCAATCAAGCAGGAGAAGCCACAGAAGAAGACTGAGGAGACTCCAAAGAAACGATCAAAAGCGAAGAAGTATAAGAAGAAAAGTTAGTGCCTATATACTGAGACGGGCATTTCGCCCCGATAGGAGACACTAAAATATGGTCAAGAAATATTGGTCGGAATTTAAGAAGAAGACTCCCTATTGGTTCCAGGTTTCCTGGTGGATGGTTCTCGGCGGCGGCGTCGTGACCTACCTCGGTAGTTGCTAGCCTAAAAAGGGAATTTTCGTAGGCGAGCTCCTATATAACTCTAGAGACATGAGAAAACTCCATTGCATAGAATCGTTACTGGCTAGTTGGCATTTGTTTTATCAAACGCCTTCACGCCTTGGGATGGAGAAGTCTGTTGATACAGCGATTACTAACCCGAGGAACATAGCCCCTTGAAGTAGTCAATAAAGAAAGACACTAAAAGGGGCTGCTCGAAAGGGCGGTCCCTTTTTCATTCGGGAATGGTCTAATGGTAAGACAAGCGACTTTGACTCGCTTAATCGAGGTTCAATCCCTCGTTTCCGAACCAGGAGAAAGAAAGGAAGAAAATGGCAAGCGTACTAACATGGAAGACGTTGAGTGGAAAACATGTTGATGATTATGTTGCTGAGGTTGTGAAGTCAACTGCTGATGGTAATCGCTTGATCCACGTTGGTTGTGACTCACAGCAGCACGAGCTTATCACTGAATTCGTGCGAGTCGTTGTCCTCTTGAAGCCTGGAAAAGGTGGAAGAGTCCTGTGGACAACGGAAAAAGTGCCACGCATCACATCTCTCAGGGAACGTCTTCTCACGGAAGTATCGAAAAGCATTGAGATTGGATTCGAACTCAACGAAGTTTTATCGGAGGATGTTGAACTTTGTATCCACATTGACGTAAATCCAAAGTTGCGATACAAGTCTTCAAAGTATTTGCAAGAACTTGTTGGTTACGTCACTGGTCAGGGATTTAATGTTCTTACGAAGCCAGATTCATGGGCTGCTATGCACGTTGCGGACTTCTGTGTAAAACATAAAAATATTGGTAGATATAATGTTGGAAGCAAAACACAAACACGTTAGAAGGGGGTGATAGTAAATATCACAAGATATAGCCCGCCGATAGAGCGGGCAACTGGAGAGTGCCGTCAAGGCGACGAACAGGGTTTGAACCCCTGGGGTGCTGAAAGGTACGGGTTTCGATTACTCCACTCTCCTCCAATGGCAAACCATAAACGGAAAAGACCAAAGAATAGACGAGCCGGCTGTTTACTCTGCAAACCACACAAGGCAAACGGAGTAAATGAAGAAAAAGCAAGCGTAGAAAGAGAATTACAAATAGACATAGAAGAAGAAATTTTAGAATACGAAAGAAATTCTTCATGCGTTTAAAAGAAGATAATACTAGTTGGAAATCAGGCGGCATCAAACATAGGGATAACAGGCACGACAAGTCAGTAGAAGACGTGCCAAAACATAAAGCAAAGAAGAAAAATAAGAAGAAATGGTGCAAAGGCAAAGAAGGTAGAAAACACGTCTTGATCTTTCAGAAAAGTAAATATGGATCTTGGCGACCGCAGAATAATCCATTAATGGAAGTAGCATGTGGAAATTGTGGAAAAGTCCTTGATGTCGACTGGGGTTTCGGTGGTTGCCCTAAGAAAGGGCGAGAAGCAATGTTAGAAGAGTGGAATAAGAAACTAGGTTATAAATGAAAAAAGACGACTGGACAAGAAAACTAATAACAAAACTAGCTTCTGGACACATGAATAACTCAGCGATGCGCGAAGCTAGTAATTGGCTACAAGGAAAAGAGCCGCCGAAAAATTGGGAACCTAAAGCAAAGAAAGAATACGATAAGAAAAAGTAAACGGGCGTGTGGTATAACGGGATTACGTCAGCCTTGCAAGCTGCTCGATGGGAGTTCGATTCTCCCCATGTCCACCAAGCAAATAAGAGTTTACATATGAAAAGTGAGATGGTATAATACTCTCACAATGGCGCAAAGGTGCTGTGCTCATTGATAATTGAATAGTGAATGTAATAAAAACAACGAGAGGGTTGTCTAAATGACGTGGCCCTTTAAGAGCATCATCGTTGAATGATGACCCTCTCTTTTATGGCGGTAATAGCATAACGGTTAATGCACAAGGTTGTGAACTTTGCCAATGTCGGTTCGAATCCGATTTACCGCCCCATGCTCCTGTAGTCCAACGGCAGAGACATCCGGTTTAAGCCCGGTCCAGCAAGAGTTCGAATCTCTTCAGGAGCACAATCCAGGAGCACGTTCCTGGTATGTTCGAACCGGACGATCATTAGCTGCTGTAATATTAATTGCATCGGAATCAAAAACGTGTCGGCCGGGTTCAATCGCGGTCGTTAGCCCGTCTACCCCAATTGGAAGAGGGATCACTTTCAAAAAGTGAGAGTTGCGAGTTCGAATCTCGCGGCGGGCACTACTCGTCTGGAAATCCTTGGGCTATTCAGGATGAGTTATGGATCTTCAATTGCAACTTGTTGATTCATTGAGATAGATTGCAAGCATGTTGCATGACGGTTGTCTTCTATCTCTTCTGCTGATGTAGTTTAACGGGAAAACGTGCGTTTCATATGCGTATAATGGTAGTTCGATTCTACCCTTCAGCACCACCCACGGCATCGCAAGCGCGTATTGCAGCATCGTGGCAGATAGAAGATACGTATCGCTGTAAGATCTGTACTATTCCTTTGGTTCGAAATGTGAGGATTAGCTGAAGACTTACACACGTCGTAATGCTTCTCGTGGGTGACTTTATATTTGTTTGGTGTAGTGGTAGCACGACAGTTTCCAAGTCTGTAGGTGAGGGTTCGATTCCTTCAACATCTGCCAATTTTATGGAGGGGCGGGTATTAGAGTCCGTGCAGAGAATTTGCAAGCTCTGTATAAAAGACGTAACCATGGATAAGTCTTGCCGGTGCGAGTCCGGCCCACCTTCTTCTTTATGTCTGTACGTCCCAATGGTATGCTACTCACGACATCAGTGATGGAAGTCCGGAGGGTGGCGGCAGGCAGTTTTAGGGCGCGCGCTGGTTTCGACTAGGTTGTAAGCCGACAAATGGAACAATTTAGGACAAGAGTTCGATTCTCTTCGCGTCCACTTTTTACCTCGTTAGCTCAATGGCAGAGTGTGCGGCCGATAACCGCACGACGATCAGTTCGATTCTGACACGAGGTACCAAGTTTTTGGGGAGTAGCCGATTGGATAGGCAGCCGCTTTATATGTGGTGTTAACACCTAGAAGTCCAGCAATTGGACTGGCGCGAAGTTTTTAAAGGGCTTCAGGTTATGCGGGTTCGAATCCCGTCTCCCCCACCAGTTTTGTCCTCATAGCTTAACCGGAAAAGCGCCACCGTGACATGGTGGAGAATGTTGGCTCGAATCCATCTGAGGATACCAAAGGGGTGTGCGTTGGTTCGAATCCAACCAATTCTGATGATGTTCGGCCATGACCGACGAGGAATTGTAGCTCAGCGGCAGAGCCACCTCAAGTTTATGGGAAACGCAGGTTCAAATCCTACTGCCTTTCAACTTACGGATGCATACGTAGGGAGGTATCGTCTAGTCTGGCCTAGGACGCCCATCGTTTATAGTTTGTAGCCATAGGATTCTGCGAGCTTTATTGCATCCGGATCTTTTAACTGCTTAGGTCCTTTATAATGACCCGAGTTTATTTTTCGATTGATTGATTCAAGTTCTTTTTTTATTTTGTCTTCTGGCACTTTGATTTTGATGATGTCAAGCAAGTTGTAAATTTCGAAATCTATATCTTCAACTTTCCATCTATACACTGCACGTTCAGCAATGATATTGTTGATGTCTACCCAAAATCTTTCGTATATCAGCTGTCTTCTTTCTGATCCCCTAATGACATATCTTTCGGGTTTATTTGTGGTTCGAGAAGCATGTGCTTTATCTTTACCAGATTCTAATATAGTCCAGTGCATCATTGATTTGATAACTTCTGGAGGATAACGAACTTGGTGCAACACAATGACATCTTCTGGAAGAACATCAAAGTGTTGGACAGAAAGCCAGCTAGATTCACCAACAACACCTTCTCCCCACGCAGCGATATCATAATTATAGATTTGCTCCCAACCACATTTAATTCCTAAGTTGCTTAAGAGGTCAGCAATGAATTTAGTTCCAGATCTCGGACAACCAGTAATAAGAAATCGTTGCATAGAATAAATATGCTAGCAAAGTGAAATGTTATAATTTGCCGCCTTCGTCTAATGGCAGGGCCTAGTCTTTACACGGCTGTGGCGGGAGTTCGATTCTCTCAGGCGGTACCGTCTTCAAAGTCTGGTTGATCGCCAGGTATAGGAGATGCTTAGCAGGCTCGACTCCGAATCGAGGGATCCTGTTAGTGGGACTTTGCTGGCGGTCCCATGTTTGCCCTCAGCCACTGGATGGAACTTCCGGCTACGAACCGGAATGGAGAGGTTCGAGTCCTCTTGAGGGTACCAACGGGGAGTTTTCTAGAAACAAACCGGACTGAGACGCTGGAATACCAGTAGGTCTGATTGATCAGTTATAATCTCCTTGGTTAGGGAGTCCTTTAATCTCAGTTATCTGCCCCGATACTCCAATTGGAAGAGAGACACGCCTGAGACGCGTGACAGTGTGAGTTCGAATCTCACTCGGGGCACCAGCATCGTTGGATCACAAATCCAACAGCTATACCGCCGTACTCCAACGGCAGAGAGAGCGCGCTTAGAACGCGTAAAGTGGTGGTTCGAATCCACTCGGCGGTACCAGACTATTGTATTAGAGACCGGGCACTAGCGTTAAGCAGATACAGCGGTCGGTGTAAATCGATCTTGACTTTTACAATGGTGGGCCTTTTTAGTTTCACATTGGTTCTTGATTTGATATAATAAGAGAGTATAACAGGGTCACGAAAGGACCAAGAATGAAAAAGTTTATCGGGTTTACGATTGTAATTTTTGCGATTTGTCTCATTACCTCATCGTGTGGATCTGGTGGACCTGATCCTGTAGAAAATGGTGTGACGTGCGAGCTAAGTGAAGAATGTGTATCTGGAAACTGTGTAACAGAATTTCAGGATGAGACAGAAGTTGCCGGTGGTTTTTGTACTGATGAATGTGCGTGGCTCACCACCGACGGCGAAGAATGTGAAGCTGGTTTGGATTGTCTAGTAGACTCCTGTCCAGATACAGAACTTTGTCTCAGGTATAATCCGACCGGTGAAAAAGTTTGTTTTCAAAAATGTACTGCTAATGAAGACTGTAGGGTTAATGAAGGTTGGGAATGTGTCTGTCTAGACTTCTTCTGTGATGCTCAGGCCTGCGTTCCACCTCTATAGAAAGTCAGACGTTAGTCGTGCGTCTTTAAATTAAGTCGATCCGCCGGTAGGTGAATAAACAAGAGTCGGTATACCGGTAACGCCGATCGTACGGGTGGAAGGCCTGATCTAGGGAGTGCTGAGCATTGGCGAGCTCACCTGGCTGTAAACCAGACGCTTCGGCTGTTGGTGGTTCAACTCCACCGGCTCCCACCGAATGAAAAGGAATATCATGAAACTACACAGCTCAAGTAAAAATTCAGTCCTAGCAGAATTCGAAGATGGTATCGACTATAAGCATAATTTATGTTTTAGCACACCACTGTATCACCACGAATTTGTCTGCACGGATGAAGCTCTTCAGACTATCGAGTCCTGGTATTGGAATAATGTCAGAAGCGATAAAGATGAGTTGATCGAACCAGAATTTAATTTCGATGCTTGTTATGACATTCCTGGTATGATGTATGTAAGTGCTTGGAGTGATGGGTTCGATAAAGAAGACGGTGAAATTATCGGAACAACATACGGAAGAATCTGTTTGTAGATACTCAGGGCCCTTAGCTTAGCGGTCTAAAGCTCTCGGCTCATAACCGAGTCATCCTAGGTTCGAATCCTAGAGGGCCCACAAAGTAAATAGGCCAGTAGCTCAATGGTAGAGCGCATGCCTTATAAGCGTGTGATTTAGGGTTCGATTCCCTTCTGGCCTACTAATTTTTATTGCCTCCGTGGTGTTTAATGTGCAGCATACCAGACTTTTAATCTGTGCGGTGAAGGTTCGAATCCTTCCGGGGGTACCAATTTCGGCGTGGTAGGATAACGGTAGTCTCCGAGACTTTCAATCTTGGTTGTGCGAGTTCGACTCTCGTCCACGTCACCAAACAGTGGGTGCCCGTCCGTCACCCAGTAGCAGTATACTGCAGCTCTCTACAAAGTGAGATAAGCTAGCTAAAGTCGAACAACGGGCAAATTTCGCATCGTAGCATAAGGTAGTGCACCACACTGTCAATGTGGAAGGCGAGGGTTCAAATCCCTTCGGTGCGACCAATTTCCCACTCTTGCAGAGATGGTCAATGCGCTCGGTTGAAGCCCGAGAGATTGTGGTTCGAGTCCACAGGGTGGGACTAATCTTTCTTTTGTTTACATATGAGTGTGAGAGTGGTATTATATAATTCACACTCTCAATTGAAACGGAGAAAACATGCAAAAGTATGGAAATATCGATGGCGCACTTAGTAAACTTCAAGAATATGATTCTAATATTTTTACCCAAGCGGTAGATGTTGGAAAGCTAACATTTACAGACAGTGAAGATCACGGGATGCTTGTGACAGAGGATGACAAGCGTCTCTCTCTCACGAAAGCTAGCGTCACTTCGTTGGCAAGATTTATCAAGCTGCCTGCTGGTTACATCCGGACAGCATCTTCAACACTTGTCAATAAATCGCTCAGGGAGTTCGGTGAACAGCTTCAAAATCCAATCGGTCAAGCTATTATTCATCAGAACCCTGTCGACGGTAGGTTCACTCTTCGTGGCGTTATCGCTGAAGGAAAGAAATTCCGCGCCAATGCTCTTATGTTGGAGAATGTAAAACGCATTTTCAACGACGATGTAAAGATTGAACATGCTCCGTGGTCAGTTAGTGATCATCCAGCGTTCTTCCGCACTCGCCTCATTTGGCCAGATACTGGAATTGAAGTTGATGGCTCACCGATCATGATGGGCATGGATCTGTTGAACTCTGATGTTGAACATGTCCAAGAGCAGATCAATCTCTTGCTTTACCGTCAGATCTGCACGAATGGAATGATTGCGCAGTATGGTGGTCGACCGTATTTCTACATGGACAACAAAAAGTCCGCAATCTTCGATTATGAAGCTGTCATCAAGTCAGTATCTAATCGAGTTGGTGATGATGCAAAGCAGTGTTATGAAAATGTAAGAACTGCACAGACAGATCGCATGACTGCGTCTGATGCTCTCGACAGGCTCGTAGAACTTGAAAAACAAAAGAAATTGCCTAAGTCCTTTGTTGTAAAGACGATGACTGCAATTAGTGAAGATCTCTCGTTCAAGAGTCGTTGGGACCTGGTAAACGCCATCACCGCTCAGGCAAGGAAGTATAAAGACGAAGCACGTCTTCGTTATGAAATCGTTGGTGGTAATGTTCTTGGTCTTTCATTCAAGGCCGAGAAAAAGAAAGTAGAAACTGTAAAAGCTTAGATTAGTTTTCCCGACCCGACGGGAAGGAGAGGTTAAAATCCTCATCGGGATATCCCTCCTTGGTGGCAATGTGCAACATACCGGGCTCTTAACCCGTGAGATCTAGGTTCAAATCCTAGAGGGGGGACCAATTTTTTGAAAGGAAAATCATGTTTAAAGATCAATTTGGAAATGTTTTGACTATTGGTGATGTCGTAGTTTATGCAAAAGGATATTCTACAAAAGTTGCAACAATTGCAAAAATTACAAAGATGGTTCTAAGAGAAGATAGTCGTTGGGAACGCTCATACATGTCAGTTCGACCTCTTGAAAAGCAATACCAATATGCAACGAAGACATATAAAACCGGTTTAGGATATGCGCGCGGGCTGCAGCGGCCAGAGCGAGTTATCAAAGTTGATCCTGCTCTTCTTGAACAAGCATTAACAAAAACTTTCTAAGTTTTGCCATCGTGGCTCGAAAGGATAGGCGCCGGATTTCTACTCCGGTTTATGGGGGTTCGAATCCTCTCGATGGTACTCATACTTATATCGTGAAGCGTCAGAAAAAGAAGTGGTCCTGCGGCGCTGCCGTCGTAAGAAATACTTTCCGAGTATTTGGAGTGCGAGTCGCAGAACACGAAATTAGAGCATGTGCTGGAACTCACCAAGATTATGGAACGTCAGAAGTAGGAATCTTGAAAGCTCTCAGAGCTTGGGGATTCCATCCGAAACAGCACTCCTTCGATGATAAGCAGAAAGCAACAGAGTGGCTCCACGAGACTCTGGCGAACGGCCAGCCGGTTATATTAGCCGTAGAGAATTGGGAGCATTGGATTCTCGCAATTGGCAGTCTAGGAACTTCTGGGATTGCTATCTTCGATTCCTCGAATTTCAAAGTCAACTTATATGAGAACGGCACACACGTATGGAATGACAAGAAACTCATACATATGTGGTGGAACGATAGAAAGTCAATAACGGTAGATCAAAAGAGAATTTATGCGATCAGCGTTAGAAAATAAGTCGAGCAATCTGAGATTAGGCGAGATTCCAAACCTTGCTAGCGTGGGTTTGATTCCCCGGTTCGGCGCCAATGGCTCCGTAGTCTAGAGGATCAGGCACTTGATTCCTAATCAAGTTTACGAGGGTTCAAATCCTTCCGGAGTCACTTTTAGAAAAATCTACCATGTTTGCATACTTAATGCATGAGAAAGCAAGCAGGTAGACGAAAATACCACTACATTTATAAAACAACATGTACTATAACGAATCGATATTACATTGGAATGCATTCTACAGATGATCTCGAAGATGGTTATCTAGGATCAGGAAAAAGACTTTGGTATTCAATTAAGAAATATGGAAAAGAGAATCATGTTCGAGAAATTGTAGAATTTTTTTCAGATCGAGAAAGTCTTAAAAAACAAGAAATACAGATCATAACAGAAGATTTGATCGACGATAAACTGTGCATGAATCTCAGAAAAGGCGGGAGCGGATTTGATAGTGAAGAAGCAAGTCGAATATCTGCTATGGGATGGAAGAATGGAAAAACAAGAGAAGCAAATCGTCAAGTTTGGATTATTCAAAAAGAAAAAATGTTTAAAAACCTTGAAAAAGGTCGAACAAGTGAAGCTCAAAGAAAAAAACTTTTAAATAATCAAAATTGGTTAGGTAAGAAACATGAGCCAGAAACAATTGAAAAAATGAGACAGTCTGCAGTTGGAAAACATATGGGCGACAAGAATGGATCTTTTGGATCAAAATGGATCTTTAATGAAAGATTAAGACAATCCAAAAGAATTATGAAAGAAGAAATAGAGGTTTATCTTTCTCAAGGATGGAAGATTGGAAGAAAGCAATACAATGGCGAGTAGCACAATTGGCGGTGCAGTCGGCTCTGACCCGAAAGGTTGTAGGTTCAAATCCTACTTCGCCAACCGCGCTGGTATAACATAAGCTGAGAGGAAAAGCAAATGAGTAGCATTGAAGTATTTGAATGTAACGCTGAAGCTATCGTCTGTGGAGAGACTTACGATGTTAAAATTGTGACTGGCCCAGATGACGACAACTTATGCAAAGTTGATATACCTTTTGCCAGCGATTTTGTGGAAAGAGTCGCTGTGTTGAGATCAAATATCTTTCCAAGGGATGAAGTAGCAGTTTCTATCTTAATGGGAGTTTAGCTTAGCTTAGCGTTGTTCGGGAGGTTCCGACGCTATATAAAAGAACAATCTCCCCACTACGGGGTGTAAGTCAGTGGTCAGACAACTCGTCTTGGACACGAGAGGTCAGCGGTTCGAATCCGCTCTCCCCGACCGGCAGTTTTGTTCTCTTCGGGTTCTGCCAAATATAAAAAACTCGGACTAATGCGGATATGGTATAGTGGTATTATTCGACGTTGCCAACGTTGAGATTAGGGTTCGATTCCCTATGTCCGCACCGAGACATGGCGAGCTTTGGCGGCGTAGCGTGGGATCTAGCGATGCCAGAACAAAGAGCTAGACGAAGTAACCACAACCATGTCTCAACTAAGCGCTTGTGGTATAAAGGCAGAATTCTAGGTTTCCACCCTGGCGATGTGGGTTCGATTCCCACCAGGCGCTCCAATATACACTCTAGCATCCTCTCTCGTCCCACCAGCTCCACTCAGAGACACTCAAGTGAGACACCCATGGGGTTACACCCCGAGAGTCGAGAGGGACTCTGAATTGCCCTTATAGTTCAATGGCAGAACCATGGTTTTGTAAACCATATATCTCAGTTCGATTCTGGGTGAGGGCTCCAAATGGTAGGTTGGATAGCTGAACATAAATTTTGTCACCTTGGCATCGGAAGATGTCATGAAGAACTCAAGCTTGTAAGTTTCATGAGCGATCGATTACTGGTCTTCGAATCCAAAGAAAAAGTTTTAGAATTTATCTCATGGAATAATCTGTACAATGTTACACCGATGGAGCATGTGTGGTACGATGACTATGAAATGCCTGGATGATTCAATGGTAGAATATCGTTGTGGTATAGCGAATATGAGAGTTCGATTCTCTCTCTAGGCTCCAAATGTCAGTGATTACATGTGATTGTGACTGTGATCTTTGGAATAAGATTGGAGCACCAGTTGATAAAATCCCAGAATGTGTATTCGGTGGAATTCATTATTTCAAGAATAAACGAAAAGCTGCAGAGAAGTGGATCGAATTAAAGTCATTCTATCGTATAGTTTCTGGATCTTGTTTTTCAGTGCCATACTACTGGGCAGTTCATCTGAATGGGAAACACATACTTAAAGTCAAACCATGAATTTTGTATTTGATGTAGATGGCACTCTCACTCCTCCGCGGAGCAAGATGTCAAAAGAGTTTAAGGAATTTTTCCTTGAATGGATGAAAGACAAACAAGTTTATCTTCTAACCGGAAGTGATAAAGACAAGACGATAAGTCAAGTTGGTCAAAAAATCTGGGAAGGTGTGACCGCAGTTCATCAAACATGCGGTAATGAAGTCTGGACTCAAGGAAAACTTGTTTACGAGAATAAATGGGAAGCATCTGACTCCATGATGGCTTTATTCAATGACATTGTCAATAAATCAAAATATCCTGAAAGACACGGAAACCACGTTGAAGTTCGAACAGGGATGGTAAATGTCTCAACGGTTGGAAGAAATGCAACGACGAAACAACGTGAAGACTACGTAGCTTGGGACGCTACCAATAAAGAGCGTGAACACTGGTGCAAAGTCATAAAGAGAATTCACAGATACACGCTTGATGCCTCAGTCGGTGGTGAAATTAGCATTGACGTTCATCCGATTGGAAAAGATAAGTCACAGATATTAGATGATCTGTTTGGCGAAGTTCATTTCTTCGGAGATAAGTGTGGCAAGGGTGGAAATGATTATCCACTTGCTATAAAGATGAAAGGGAGTATACAACATCATGTCCACCAAGTAAAAGGACCTGAACATACAAGAAAGTTGATTGAGAGATATTGAAGATTGAAGAAGTAAAGTGTCAGAAATGTGGAAATGGAGTTGTCCTGAGACACAACAGAAAGAATTTAAATTCTTTCTACGGATGTTCAATATATCCAAAGTGTAAAAGAACAATGACAGTTAAAGAATATAACAAGCAAGTTTGTGATATAATTGGAGATTATCCAGATATTGATGAAGAACTTGATTACTTGGATCACGATATATTTGGATGGTAATTTATTGCGGCTAGTGCAAACAGACGCTGCGAGGCTCATAACCTTGTGAAACTTACAGGGCGCAAGTCCCTGGGCCGCATCTATGGAAGATTGACAGAACGGTAATGTGCGGGATTGCTAATCCCAGGCCGCTGAAAGGTGAAGAGTGTTCGACTCACTCATCTTCCTCTCTTTATTTAGTGTACTAACACACTAGATATGATATAATTGCTCTTATGGTGTTAATGGTAACACATGGCTTTCGTAATGCCAAACTCGCAGTTCGATTCTGCGTAGGAGCTCCATTCCAGGGTAGGCAAATTGGTAATGCCGGGCGCCTGTTAAGCGCTTGACTTGAAGGTTCGACTCCTTCTCCTGGAGCAAATTTTAGGGTCGTTGGCATGTCTGGTTTGATTGCGGCGGACTGTTAATCCGTGATAGGTGAGTTCGATTCTCACACGGCCCTCTACGAGCGATTAGCCAAGCGGAAAGGCTTGAGGTTGCAACCCTCAGATGCCCCGGTTCGATCCCGGGATTGCTCTCCAACTTAAGAAAAGAAAGGAAAGGAAATGGCAGAATCAACAAGTTCAGGTGGCGTAAGTTTAGGTACTGTTGTATTTATCATTTTTCTAGTGCTTAAACTAACAGATCATATCGATTGGTCTTGGTGGTGGGTAACTGCTCCACTTTGGGGTGGATTAGTATTGATATTGGGTATAGTTGCGATAGTAGCTACCATAAAAATAGGGATACGTATATGTACTCATCCAAAATGACATGATACACTTTACATCAGATACACACTACGGTCACAAGAACATCATTAAGTTCTGTGATCGGCCTTTTGATTCCATAGAACACATGGAACGTGCATTTATTACGCGTTGGAATTTACATGTAAAACCAGGAGATACAGTCTACCATCTAGGTGATTTTGTCTTTGGTGGTCGAAAAGACCTAGCACGGATTGTCAATCAACTGAATGGGACAATTAGATTGATTCGAGGTAACCACGATAAAGTGCTCAAGAGTCTAGAAGCTCAAAAGCACTTTGAATGGATCAAGGATTACCATGAATTGCGGGGTCCAGATAAAGTGAAGATTGTCTTGAGCCACTATGCTTTTGAAGTCTGGAATAAGTCTCACCATGGATCATGGCATCTTCATGGCCACAGTCACGGAACACTTGGTTTTAAGGATATCAAGAGGTTAGATGTCGGAGTAGATAGCAATACTTTTTGTCCTGTTTCAATGGATGAAGTGGCGGAGATCATGAAAAAGCGCGGATATGATGCTCCAGATAATCATGGAAAACGATCAAGTAGATGACACTATTTACATTGCATTCACTATTCAATGAAACCCTATTTAAGGATCTTCAATGAGTTGTCTCGAAGTCGTACTTACTGCTCTTATGGCTCTCAATCCTACATGGAGTGAGGATAAGGCTGAGAAGTACGCAGAACCTATCTGCATTGAGTCTGAGAGGCGTGATATCGATCCACTTATTGGTGTCGCTATCATGAGACATGAAACTAATTTCAAGCCAAGAAAACTGCATACGAATAAGAACGGCTCAGTCGATATTGGTTTGATGCAGTTTAACTGTCGTGATCTAGACCAAATCCACATGAAATGGAGAAGACGACTCTGTGATCCTAAGCGTCGTAAGTATTTAAGAACGATTAAAGGGAACATTTATGCTGGGTTTAAAGAAATGTCTTTTTGGAAAAAAGCTTGTCTGAAGAAACATGGAGATGATAGATTCTTGCATTCTTTTATAGACTGTAGTAATAAACTCTCTAGATCTAATCTCTTTATATTTAATATACTAGATCTTTTAAAAGACTGTAGGGTTTGTAGGGATTGTAGGTCTGTTGCCCTAGTCCCTGATAAGTATCAAACTCAAAACGATCAGATACGACTTATAAATATTTTAAAGTCTCATTGGTGGATGCGACACTACAACTGGAATAGTAAAAGACACTGGCTGAGCGTGATGTATATCTACAAAATTCTTCTCGAGCAAAGAGATGAAAACTATGTAATGGTGAACTCTGATTATTATAGAAAACTCGCTAAAAAGGGTAAGTTAAAGAAATGTCTTGTAAAAGATGACATGTGTTTAAGGGAATATGAAAAATGGCAAAAAAGACGAAAACAAAAGTAGAAACAGAGAATCAAACTGAGCGAAGAACAGGACATGAAACAACACATCAAGTTGAACGAAAGACAGATTATGAAAAAGTGCTTGAAGCTGAAGTTAGAGCGCTTAAGGCTGAAGTTCAAGTATTGAAAGCAAAACACCACTCAGTTGATCTTAGTTGTGACTATGTTGTTCTTGATGGTAAGAAACACAAGATTAAGCTAGTTGCAGCAGCTAAAGAGATGATAGAACAGATCAAAAAGCGCTATGTCATTGACGACGCAACAGTAATTGCTATTGATCGAAGTGGCGCGTAGTGGGAGTTCGTCCACACATTAGTTTCAGTGAGTGGGGCCTATGGAAGGAATGTCAATGGCGCTGGATGCGCGATTATCGTGAAGAGCGTAGATCGCAGATATACGGCGTTAATCTTGAATTTGGTAAAGCAGTACATGATGCACTGGAGAAATTCAAGCATCCTGAAGTAGAAAAAAATCTAAACCTGTCAGATTCTTGCGATCTTTTTGAAAGTAAGTTTAGATCAAGATATATCGAAATACGAGACAAAGACAAGAAGCCCCTAACAGACAAAGAAATTGATGAGTGGGTAGTTGCTGGTCGAAGAATAATTGAGAATCTCCATCATTGTGGTGAGATCGAAGAAGCACAAGTTCTCTTCGTTGAGTACCCCTTGATGGAGAAGATCTCAAGAACAGATGACGTTGAGATAAAATTCAAGGGTTTTATCGATCTTGTGATTAAGACGAAAGATAAGAAAGGAAAGTCAATCGTTTACATCATAGATTATAAAACCTGTAGTTGGGGTTGGCCTCGTGCTAAGAGACAAGACGAGCATTTAGCATCTCAGATTAGACTTTATAAACATTTCTTTTCGAAGAGATTCAATCTTGATCCAAGAAATGTAAAGACAGCATTCGCTTTGCTTAAGCGTGTTGCTAAGAATCCAGAGCAGACTACAGAGTTCTTTTCAATCAGTGCAGGACCAAAGACTGTCATGAGAGCTGTCAGTAATCTCAACAGCGCGATTACTGGAATGCAGTCGAATGACTACAAGAAGAATCGTGAGGTTTGTATCAATAGATACGGTGATCGTTGTGCTTATTACCAGACAGACTTGTGTCTAGATGATTAGGAAATCTTATCTAGTGTAAGATGCCCGATACAAATCGAAAAAAAATTCTAGTGCTATCAGATCATCCTCTCGTGCCTTCTGGAGTGGGGATTCAGACGAAGTACCTCATCGAGGGTTTGTTAAAGACTGGGAAGTATAAATTTGTCTGCATGGGTGGAGCAATCCAACACCCAGATAAACGAATTCAACATGTTAACCCTGAAGAATTCGGTGACAAGAATTGGATAATCTATCCAGTCGATGGTCATGGAAACAAAGATCTACTCAGGAACTTCCTTCGTCAGGAAAAACCAGATGCTGTCTTACTTGTCACAGATCCTAGATTCTTTGTGTGGGTTTGGGAGATGGAAGACGAGATTAGATCAGTTTGTCCTCTGTTGTATTGGCATGTTTGGGATAATGACCCATCCCCTGATTTCAATGAAATCTACTACGATTCAACAGACATGATCGGTTGCATATCTCTAAAGACTTACGGTCTCCTTCAGGACTTAAAATATCCTGAGAGAAAGTTTGGGTATGTACCTCACTCTCTACCAGCAGAGCTCTTTAAACCACTTCCAAGAGAAGACGTAAAGAAATTTAAGCAAGAAACTTACGGACCACACAAGGATAAGAAGTTTATCGTGATGTGGAATAACCGCAATGCTCGCCGTAAACAGACAGGCGATGTTATCGCAACTTTTGCTAAATTTGCAAAGAAAATAGGGAGAGATAACACGTCACTGCTAATGCATACATCTCCAACAGATGAAGAAGGACAGAACATCATGGCAGTCGCCAGGAAATATGATGTTGAAGATTGTCTCATAATTTCAGACAAACGTGTCCAATCTGAAGCGATGAACATGTATTATAACTCTGCAGATATCGTGATTAACATTGCGTCAAATGAGGGATTTGGTTTATCGGCGCTTGAGTCTCTCTACACAGGTACACCAATGATTGTTCACATGACAGGTGGTCTTCAGTACCAGATGGGTGATTGGTACGATAAGATCAAAGACTTCAGTGACCAAGATAAACTAACTGCTGGTGCTAAGAAAGCATGGGTTAGTAAAACTGCACGATGGTGGGGAGTTCCTGTTTTTACAGCATCAAGAAGTTGCACAGGTTCACAGGTAATCCCATACATTTATGACGATCGTGCTTGCCACGATGATATCGTAAAGGCACTAATGAAGCTTTATGAAATGGGAGATGCTCGCCGACGTGAGATTGGCGCAGAAGCACGAGAGTGGGCTTTGCAAACATTTGGCTTACAGCAGATGACTGACAAATGGGATACGCTAATTGAGATGGCCTTTGATGATTTTGAGCCCGTCAGTATGCGAAGAGCGGTGATATGAGTGGCGTGCATAGATGGAAAGATATTAAAAGAAAGCAGTGTGACAAAATGGCAGTTGCAGTTTTAGGTGGAGCAGGTTTTATTGGATCAAATCTCGTTGATAAGCTTTTAGCTCAGGGCTTTGAGGTTACAGTACTTGATAATTTCTCAGAGGGTAAACGTGAGAATCTAGTCAAACATCCAAATCTTGAAATTGTGAATGGTGATATACGTGATTACAATATTGTGAGACGTGTTGTAGACCACAAAGATTGGGTGTTTCATTTAGCTGCGATGAGTCGAATTCAACCTTCTATCACTGATCCACTTCTTGCATTTGAACAGAATATTACTGGTACTGCAAATGTGCTTGAGGCATGTAGAGATGCTGGCGTAAAAAGAGTTGTATACTCTGCTAGCTCTTCTGCATATGGAAAGATTAACGAACCACCGTTAATGGAAGAATATGAGACAGATTGTCTGAATCCTTACTCTCTTAGTAAGAAGGTCGGCGAGGAGCTTATGAAGCTCTACAATGATCTATATGGTCTCTCCACTGTGTCACTCAGGTATTTCAACGTGTATGGTCCAAAACACCAAGAAGAAGGTGATTACGCTACTGTTATTGCTATCTTCATGAGACAACTTCGACATGGGAAACCATTAACAGTTGTTGGTAATGGCGAACAACGTAGAGATTTTACGTTTGTAACAGATGTCGTAGAGGCAAATATCCTTGCAGGGATGAACAGAGATGTTACTGGTGTGATCAACATCGGCACGGGTGTAAACCATAGCATTAATGAAGTTGCTTACTTGTGTGCTAGAGTAAAACATGGTGATACTGTCGGTGACGTAGATTTAAAATATCTGCCTCCACGACTAGGTGAGGCTCAAATAACATTAGCGGCAGTAGAGAAAGCAAAAAACCTTCTTGGATGGCAACCAACTATTTCTCTTGAAGAAGGTCTTGCTATCACACACGAATTTCAAAAAAGGACAGCGATAATCGTTGGAGTATGAGAAATGAAGAAACTCCTCTTTAAAGGACCAGTTACAACAGCATCCGGATATGGTGTCCATGCTAGGCAGATTCTAAAAGCGCTGGTTGCCAGTGGTGTCTATGATATCAGCGTAAAAGCTATAAGTTGGGGTAATACGTCGATGATCCATGACGGTTCTCTCTTCTTCGATAAAATCTATGAGCTTGCTTCAAAATTTGGCAGTGAGCACGAAAAAGGCGGAGTTGAATATGATCTGTCAGTTCAGGTTACGATTCCGAATGAATTTGAAAAGCTAGCTAAGTGCAATATCGGTATCACTGCAGGTATCGAAGTGAACGCATGTTCTCCTGAATGGATCGTTAAAGCAAATGAGATGGTGGATGCCTTATTCGTTCCATCAATGCATTCGAAGCAGGTCTTTGAACAGACGGGATTTCAAGATCAAGCAGGAAATACGCTTAGCTTGAATAAGCCGGCATTTCTTGCACACGAGGGATTCAATCCCAAGTATTTTAATACAGATGAAGTCAATGAGTCGTTCAACGATTTCGAATGTGATTTCAATTTTCTTTTCGTTGGGCTCGGTATAAGTGGGAAATTTGACGAAGAAAGAAAGAATACGTCAAATCTCATTAAGTGGTTTTGTGAAGCATTCAAAGACCGTAAAGATGTCGGTCTTGTAATGAAAACAGCGATTGTTAATAATTCGCTTGCAGATTTTAGAAATACAAAATATCTAATTGAACAGATTAAGAAATCAACTGATTGTGGGAAATATCCGCGTATCGAATTGATACACGGTCGTCTCTCAGATGAAGAGATGGCACTACTCTACAAGAACCCGAAAGTTAAAGCTTTCGTTAGTCTGACACACGGCGAAGGGTACGGACTGCCACTACTTGAAGCTGCAGCTTGTGGTCTACCAGTAATTGCTACAAATTGGTCAGGACATCTTGATTTTCTTAATATTCCTGATGTAAAGACGTCATTCGTAAAACTTGACTTCGATCTGACACCTGTTCCAGATTCTGCAGTATGGAAGGGTGTAATTGAAAAGGGAACGCAATGGGCATCAGTTAAGGAAGAAGATGTCAAGTTTAAGCTACGAAAAGTAGTTGATAGCTATGACAAACCAAAAGAGTGGGCAGAAAGTCTCGCAAAGCATGTACATGAGAACTTCACTGAAGGTAAAGTGATGTCTCAGCTCGTTAATGACATCACACGCGTTTCACATATGCATCGCCAAGTGAATCCAACATCTGTAAACGAAGTCATTAGCACACTTAAGTCGAGTTTCGATAAAGAAGATTCTGGCTTGAAACTTCTTTATACAATGCCAATATCTGCCGGTGATGTATACATTTCAACTGCAGTTGTTAATTCGCTGAAGAAGAAATTCCCAGAGCATAAGATTTTCTTTGCGACAAGCCAAGAGTATACATCAATTCTGAAAGATAACACTGATATACACAAAGTCTTGCAGCATCAGGACTGGATGAATAATGTTCCATTGCTTGAGCAAGTATTTGATGAGGTTTATACGCCGAACCTTGCTGTCCAGATGACATTCTCAAACTGGGTACATGGTGGAAAAGGTCGTCTGCTTGCAAATGAAATTGCAAATCAGTGTAATGTAGAGCTCGGTGATTATTTCATTAAGACAGAGGAGATTTCTACTCCAGAAAACTATATTGTCTTCAATCCTGGTTCCGGTGAGGGACAGTGGGAAGCACGGAACTATCTGCACTGGCAGGAGATCATCAATAATCTTATTAGAGAGCTAGGTGATGAAACACAGATTGTTCAAGTAGGACTGAAAGACGATCCATTGTATGCAGGCTGCACTGATTTTAGAGGGAAAACAGAGAACTTTAATCAACTCGCACATGTGATTAGCAAGTCAAAACTCGTTCTCGGCATCGATAGCGTCACGATGCACATGGCGGCAGGTCTCAGTGTCGATCACGTAGCGCTCTTCGGTAGTTCATATCCAACATCAACAGGTCCAGTAGTTTCATTAATTGACGTATCAGACAATGGATTTGTAGAGTTTGGAAAAAAATCGTGTAAAAGTGTTCTTCTAGAGACATCAAGTCGCTATACATGTGACAAAGCATGCTATAAATATCAGTGTGAAGTTGACAAAGACTATCCTTGTATCAACGAGATAATGCCAGAAAATGTTTTTCGCTCAACGTTAAGACTTCTCTATCCAGATAGAGATCAAAAGAATTTTCTTAAAAACTATGAAGAATATAATCCAAAGATCTCAGGATACACACATGTCTATAATGCAGAAGGCGGAGAGTATCCATTCGTAGAGTCAATCAAGTCGATGCTTGGATTCTGTGATGAGGTAATCGTCGTTGATGGTGGTTCAGACGATGGGACAGTAGAGAAAATAAATGCCATCGGAGACAAACGGATTAAAGTCATTGAGCGTAAGTGGGATTGGGATGAGCCAGGCATGGACGGCATGCAGAAAGCATATGGTCGTGCTATGTGCACTGGAGATTTCCTCTGGCAGCAAGATGTAGATGAAGTTGTCCATGAGGAAGATTACGATAAGATTAGAAAGCTTTCAAAGAGATTCCCGAAAGATGTAAACTTACTTCATCTTCCAGTTATTGAACTATGGGGTGAGCCAGATTGTGTTCGAACAGACCGCCACTCATGGAAATGGCGATTCTCAAGAAATGACTTTAGGATTACTCATGGTATCACTAAACACGCAAGATTGATTGATGAGAAGACTGGTAAGGTCTATGCGAAGCGTGGCCAATCTGACGGTTGCGAATATATCGACATCATGACGAATGAATATATTCCCCACAAGGGATTTTATACGAACGAGATCGATCAAGTAAGACAACAGGATCCTGCTAGATACGGTGAACTAATGAACAAAGCATTCAGTGAATTGCCGTGTGTCTATCATTATTCATGGGCGAATATTCCAAGAAAGATTAAGAACTTTAAACAAACATGGGATGCTATGTGGTCTAATCTCTACCGCGAGCAGGAGCCAGAAGATAGATTTCCTGATGTAAAGGATGAGAATGATAAAGAAAACATACAGAGAGTTGCTGAAGCTCTTAAAACTCAGGGTGGGGAACACGACGTTGCTAAAACGTTCAGGTTGGATCGTACAAATCCGACCGTGATGGGAGATTGGCTTGCTGACTGACATATTCATAACTTATAAAAATAGAGATGATCTTTTTGAAAGATCTTACTCATCTTTTATGGAAAACACAGATCCATCGTTATATCGTTTAACGGTTATTTGTGATGGATATGATATACCAGACTTTGTTAAAGACTGTGATCATATATTGTGGCACGCAGATAATCTTGGTCTTGGTCCGTCGATAAATCAGGCTCTTGCTCACATTGATGCGTTGAATAAATATTACGAATCTTCACCTGATCCTGCTGATTGTAACGAAGTGACCGAATTTGTTTGCTACTGTCAGGACGATCTGCTATACTCTCCCGGTTGGCTCGAGACGCTAGCAAAGTTCTTCTTATTGTTCGAGCGACAAAAGAATCTCGGTTTTGCATCTGGTGTAGAATGTATAGAACATGAGATGAAAGAGGTAGTGGGAGAATTTCAAGGAACAAAACTCATCACGAAAGATTGGATTCGTGCAGCACAAGTATTTGGTCGACGTGATTATTGGATGAGTATGTTTCCAATTCCTGCATTTGATCCTGAGACAGGTAGAAAGCGCGCTAAACCGAACGACGGGATGGGATCGGGTGTCGACTGGCATTTTATACGAAACCATGAGAATTCCGTGTGCAAGTCAGGAAAAACGTGTTTAGTTCTACCTGGTCTCGTAAAACATATGGGATACGATCAATCAACGTGGTTAGATCGTGAAATGCCAGAGTCTAATGAAGATAAGCGTGCCATCCGATGGAACGACATAACCAAAAGCAAAGCTGTGATTAAGGACATTAATGACTGGTAGATTAGTTACAATTTCATTTACTTCATTAGATTCTCCTGGTGGTGTTCCACGATGGTGTCGAGATTTTGCTAGTTGTTTTCCTGAGACAAAACACTATTGCTGGCAGGACTGCCCACTTAGCAAATTCAATGAGCCGATGGCTGAGTGGGATCGAGCGGCTGTCTTGAATGCCTGGCTTAGGAAGTTTGGTAAAGTAGACAAAGATGACATCTTCATCGTAGATGGATTCTGGGGCCAGGGCCTCGAGGATTTCCCAAATGTTATCTCAGTGTGCCATGGTATCTGGTCGCATCTCATAAAAGAAGAGGCCGACGCTGGCAAGAAACCTGACTTCCCTCTTAATCACGCGATGCAAGTGGGATACAGGAAGGGACATTTAAAACGAGGCGGAAAGCTCGTCGCTGTATCTCAGTTCATCCAGCACCAGATGCAGATCCAGTGGGGATTCGAGTCTGAAGTAATCAATAATGCTATTGATCTTGAGAAATATACTCCATCAGATGAACCACACTATTTAGGAAAACCATTCATTATACATGGTATAAATGATCGTGGGAATAAAAACAAAGGATGGGAACATATTGAATATCTTAAAGAGAATTTAGATGCTGTCATTTTATCTCTTGATGAAGCATCCGGTCATCTTGATCAAGAAGATAAGCATAAAGTTTTAGCAATGGCAGATCTCGTCGTCATCCCGTCAGCATATGAAGGAAATTCATATTTTGCATTAGAAACGTTGGCATGTGATGTCCCAGTGGTGACATATAATGTTGGATTATTCTATGAGCTAAGTAAACGAGATCATGATCATCCCTTTTGGCCAGCAAGATATGACGTTGGTTATATAATGCCAAGAATCTGTAGAAGTAAAGAGATGACATTGGAGTATGTAAAGTTAGCATTGGAAGGTTTAAAAGATTTTCCACATTCTAATTCTCCACGTTATGTTGCAAAAACCTATCAAGTGTATAATTTCCATGCACACTGGAGAGCCTATTTGAATAGGGAGTTTGGATATGAGTCTTCGAGTCAGAGTTGATGATTTTCCTGGAACGAAACCAGAAGAGTTCTTTAAGCACAATCTTGAGAACTTCAAGCGTTTTAATGACATCTTCTGGAATCGTGACATTTCATATGTCTTGGGTGTAATCCCAGGATATACAACTCCCAGAGATCTACAATGGCTTGCAGAGCAGGACCATATCACCATCGCCATGCACGGTGTGGTCCATAACGAGAGCCACCCAGACGAATTCAGAGACCACACATATCAAGATATAGAGAACTCCTTACACCGCATGAAAGATGTCTTTGAGAGCTCTACAGGCGCAAGAGTGGTAGACTATATTCCACCACATAACACAGTCAATGCAGACACAGTTCTTGCATTGTCTCGTCTAGGGTTCGAAAATATATACGGTGGTCCTGAGACAGATGATGAGATCAAGCGCTATATCACAATACAAGGGATGAACTACATTCATTCTGAGCCGCCATTAGAATATGGTAGATCTGATGAGCTGATGGAACGAGGTTCTGTTGAATATCTGCTTGAGAATGCATCGAAGAAAGACATACATCTTGCTCTACATTGGACATGGGAACACAACATAGGGCTTGATAATCTTAGAAACTATCTGGATCGACTCAAGAATCTTTTTTAATGGAAACTATCTGTTTAGTCATACCTCCTTCTCTCTTTCTTCTTGACGAAAGAGTGTTTCCATCACTTGGCATTCTCAAAGTTGCAGCATCATTGGAGGAACGTGGATGGCCAGTGGAAGTATTGGACTTGAGTGGGATAGAAAACTATCTGGAAGTTCTGACTATACATGCAAAGGATTCAAAAGCTACTATATGGGGATTTACGTCGACTACCCCACAGATGCCTGCGACTGCGAAGCTTGTAGATACTCTAAGGGTGGAAAGGCCGGACGCTGCTGTCATTATTGGAGGTCCCCATCCGACGTTGATAAATGCTGCAAGAAAGAAGGAAGAAAAGTCACGTACGAATGGACGAGCACATCGAGCATTCAGTGACTTAACGTGGATGTTTGACATAATTGTTGCAGGAGATGGTGAAGATGCGATTTTTGAAGCTTTGGATCTATGTGGTAAAAGCAAAGGGTTGGTTGACGGGGATGATCCAAAAAGCCCTCTCTTTCTTACGAATAAGAGATTAGGTGAGCTGCCGCCACCAGCTAGACATCTAATAGATTTAGACACATACAAATATATGATCGAAGGATTTAGCGCAACGAGCCTAATCGCTCAACTTGGTTGCCCATTTCAGTGTGGGTTTTGTGGAGGTAGAGAATCTCCAATGCTTAGACGAATTCGAATGCGCTCGATTCAGAGTATTATTGATGAGATGACATTTCTTCATGAGCAATATGGCTATACGGGATTCATGTTCTATGATGATGAGCTAAACGTAAATAAGAAGATGGTGGAGCTAATGAATGAGATCTCCAATCTTCAGGATCGTCTTGGCATCGAATTTAGATTAAGGGGATTTGCTAAAGCAGAGCTTCTTACTGAAGAACAAGCTAAGTCAATGTACAGAGCTGGATTTAGACAATTACTCACTGGTTTTGAATCTGGTTCCCCACAAATACTTGAAAACATCAATAAAAGAGCAACTCGTGATGATAATACTCGTGCTGTTGAGATAGCAAAGAAGTATGGATTGAAAGTCAAGGCTCTCATGTCAATTGGTCATCCAGGCGAATCATATGAGACAATTGAAGAGACAAAACAGTGGCTTCTAGACATGGAACCAGATGACTTTGACTGTACGATTATCACGACATATCCTGGCTGCCCTTACTATGATGAAGCAGTAGAGACAAAACCTGGAATATGGACTTATACATATGAGAAGACAGGCGATAGACTTCATGCTATCGAACTGAACTACAACGAGACCGCTGACTACTACAAAGGCGATCCTAATCTAGACGGCGGCTACCAAGCATATGTATATACAGATTATATATTTTCAAATGACCTTGTAACTGCAAGAGATGACCTTGAACGTTACGTTAGGAATAAACTTGAAATTCCATTTAATCAATCTACTGAATCAATATGTTTTGATCATTCAATGGGTCAAGGTTCATTACCTTCAAGTATCCTTAGAGTATCTCAAAACAAACGAGTTTCCAAAATGCCTAATCTATTACCTGTGATTGAGTAGCTATAAGGTGAAAAAACACATTATAATTTCTCCTCGTGAGGGAAGTGATTTCTCCATGGATCTCATTTTTGCCGGTCTTGTCAGGAGGTTTGGTAAGGAGAATGTAATCGATTGGCCACCAAGAGCTAAGCATCGTGAAGGAAAGCCAGAGCTCATTGGGCATGACGAACAGGACTACGGAGCCGAACGCAGATCTCTATGTTATGTAGAGGGTTGTGGAGACATGAAAGAATGGTCACGTTCTGAAATAATAACAGAGATCTTTTCGCACAATGTAGACGCTGTTTTCTTAGATGAGACAAATGAGTCGGCAGTGTATTGGCATGAGCTCTTTGCTCTGTATTCAGGAGTTGTAAGAACGGTTGTAATAGCAGGACATGATAGCTTTAGAGGATTGCCTAGAGGAGTTTTAGCTAGTTTTGGTCCCAATACAACAATGTTTGTAGATGATTGGAAGTCTGAGTATGACGAGTTAGAGAATACATACCTTACAAACCTCTCATGTAATTTCGATCACTTGTGGGATGTGGAGAACAGAGATAAGTATTTAGCAGACAAGAAATATGACATTTGTTTCATCGGCTATAATAGCAACCCAGCGCGGAAAGTGGTGATAGACCATGTAAAGAAGAAGTGGGGACATCTCAACAACTGTATTGTATTTGAAGAACGACCGGACATGTATGATGCTTTTGTACGACATGATGAGATGTTTCGTCTCATCGCCCAAAGCAAAATATGTCTTAATTTGCCCGGAGCATCAACAAATGGAAGGGCTCTTCGATACTACGAGATTCCATATGTTGGATCACTTATGGTGTCAATGAGAACGCTTGCTACTGACCTTGCTATGGCTCCAGCGATGGGGTTTTGTTTTGAGTCGTTGGAAGAACTGGACAAACTCATTCAGCAACGTCTTGACGATAATGGATATTGTGAAGATGTCGCCTGCCTTGACCATTATGGATGTATGGAATCGCACACCATCGACGCTAGGATGAACTACATATTCGAGGTTTTAAACAATGGTTGATTATATTAAATTTATTGCAAAGAGAAAGAAACCTGGAGCTCTTTCTAGATCTCTTATTCCAATAGGAAAAATTTCAAGTATGCTTCAATTGTTAAATGATGTGACGTCAATTGAAGGTGACGTTGCAGAATGTGGAGTATACAGAGGTGGTTCTGCATATTTTATTTGTGAATTTCTTGAATCTGTAGAGTCAAATAAGAGAATACATTTGTTTGACACTTTTACCGGCATACCATATTCTTCTTTAGATAAAAGTGATTCTCATAAAGTTGGAGATTTTTCTACTGTAGACCTTACAGATGTTAAGTCTCATCTCCAAGATCATAACGATAAGATAGACTATCATGCTGGTGAATTTCCTAGTACATTTAATAACTTAGATATAAGTAAGAAATTTTCATTTATCCATGTTGATTGTGATGTATATGATAGTGTATTATCATGCTGTGAGTTTTTCTACGATAGAATGAATTCAGGTGGTATAATTCTTTTTGATGATACAAATTCACCATCATGCCGAGGTGCACTTCGTGCCCTTAATGACTTTGTCAAACATGCAGGTATAGAATATCTTAGAATTAATAATGACAATCATTATATTGTTAAAGAATAATGAAGATACTCGTAGGTAAAACATTCGGGTTGGGAAATGCTGTCATGTGTATTCCAATGCTCAAGGCACTTCGCTCATTAAAACCTGAACGTCTCGATGTAATGATAGGTGATACGCCTGATGATTTTGGTGCTTATGATATTTTTAAATATTTGCTTAAAAATGGCATCATAGACAGTATCAACATCAACGTCTCTAGGGATTATGTCTATGATGTAGCCATAATGTCTATACCATTCGATGGAAGATGGAGAAATCAAGAACATTACAGAGCATATAGGGTCATGGACAGTAGAACAAGACCTGATCCATCTACTACTGGATTTATTTCATGGAAGAAACATGAAATAGAGTATCAGATGGATAATGCTCGTGAACTTGGATATAAAGATAAAGTTCCAGATTGTTCTTTTTATGGTGATGTAGATAGTAATAATTTCGATATTTATATTGGCGTAGGATATAAGAAAGATGCTGCGGGTTTTTGGAAGAAGAAACATTGGGGCAACGAAAAGTTTGCAGAGCTAATAACACTTTTATTGGATGATAATGGTAATAAAGATCTTACTATATGGTCAACAGGAAATACGTTAGATTGGGGTTTATCACTCGGACCAATTCAAAGATTAGTATCGAATAATAGATTTAAACCTGATATTACAACTTTAGATAATGCTTTTAAGAAGTTAAGTACTTGTGGATTATATATTGGAAATGACACTGGTATAACGCATGTAGCCGCATCGATGGATATTCCATGTATCGTGGCAAATTTTATAGAATATTCAGCTGTAAAATCTCATCCATGGAACAGTCACAGTTGTAGTTGTACTATAACAAAAGATAGTGCCGAAGGTCTTTCAGTACAAGAGATGTTTTCACATGTAAAAAACTTTAAGGGTTATATTGAGAGATATATTGCATTGGGTGAAACAAGTAAAGCTAAAACTAGAAGAGAAAAGAGCAATTTCTTTGATTTGTATTGTAAAGGTAAAGGGATTGATATAGGATGCGGACCAGATCCCATCTTGCCTGACTCTGAAAAATGGGATATTCTTCTTGGACATGGGGATGCAACTTTAATGGAAGGTGTCGAAGATGAAACATATGACTATGTTCATTCTAGTCACTGTATAGAACATACCACTAGTCCTATTCTTTGTCTAAAGAATTGGTTTAGAATCTTAAAGAAAGATGGTTATCTTTCAATACTCATGCCCCACAGGGATTTGTATGAACAGCAAAAAACACTGCCTTCTAAGTTTAATCATGACCACAAGGTTTTCTTTTTACCGAATGAACATGAACTACCAGATACATTAGGTTTTAGACAACTTGTTGACGAAATACTTGAAGAAGGCTCTTATGAGATCATTTATATAAACACGTGTGATGCTGGCTATCATGGCGTTCCAAAAATGCCAGATGGACATGCACCGTTGGATTCAGAATATTCAATAGAAGTTGTTATTAAGAAATTAAAGTGATCACACGATGGCAAAAGTAGAAAAAGTTACATGGGATGACACATATCGTGCAAATCGCACTTGGGGATATGAAAAATGGGTCGAAAATCTTGATGACTACTGTGGAAAAATACTTGTTCTACAGAAAGATAAAAAAGGCTCAATGCATTATCACATGAAGAAACTCGAAACGATGTACTTGAGTTCAGGACGTGTTAATATTCGCTTTAGAGATCCTTCAAACGCAGAAGACTATGTCATAAATCTTCATGTAGGAGATAGTGTTAGAATACCACGTGGGCAACAACACCAAATTATCGCATTGATGGATTCGACGTTGATTGAGTTTAGCACGAAACATGAAGAAGAAGATTCTTATAGAGTCGAGTTAGGATCAAGATGAAATATTTTGAAGATAAAGCCGACAGATCAAAACCTAGTGGTACGACTTTAGAAAAGGTAGCTAATCAAGAAGATATTTCTAAAGTAGAAAACAGCTTGTTTGTAATGTATAGACATTCATATGAAGCAGATATTCCAACATTCGATTTAGACATTATACACTATATTAGATTAGAGTCTCTACCAGAAGATTTAAGAAACCAAGTTCGCGAACACTTTGGATGGGATCCAAAATGAAGATTAACATGATAGGTGCTTTCGTTAGGAATGCTCCATTTGGCACTGAGATTGCATTCAAGAAAGGACTTGAGCAGATCGGTGTTTCAGTGTTTACATGGGATCCTTCACAAAAAGAATCTCAAACGCTACGTAATGATGCTGATGCAACTATTGTATTCAAAGATCAAGGAGAATATTCGCATGTTGTTCTTCGTGATATGAAAACTTTTGGTCAAACTGTAATTGAATATCAACCAGATGATATCCGTGCACCTGGCATCCGTGGAATGATGGAACACATGCGGGAGTTTTGTGATTATGCATTCACGTTTGATAAGGAAGGTGCTCGTGTAGCGAACGAGATCGGTTATAAGAAAGCCAAAAAATTACTTCTGACTGCAGATCCGGATCTCTATAGACCGCTCGGTCTTCTGCATGATATTGATTTTTGTTTTATTGGAAGTCTTTCGAATCCAGTGATGCACGAAAGTCGAAATAAGATGATTAGACTTCTAACTGCAGCTGGTCATAACGTGGTTGCTTTAAGCATTTTTGATCCAGAAATAATTAATGCTATCTATAATAGATCAAAAATCGTGTTGAATCATGCTACAGATGTAGGACAAGATTTTGGTTGGGGTTATGGCTACCAATGTAGACACTTTGAAGCAGGGTTCGCAGGTTCATGTCTTCTTTCCAATTCACTTCTTGATAATGATGGAGATGGGCCAGAACAGTTTTGTACTTTCAATTCAGAAGAAGAGCTTCTTGAAGATTTAAATCTTTTGCTTGATGGGTGGTATGATGGTCCAATCAACGAACAACAAGGGAAAGCATTGTTACAAGAACTAATGGAAGGACACACTCCACAACACAGAGCACGTGAGATCGTTCAGTTCATCGAAGAAGTGAGAGAATGCGATTAAATTTAGGATGCGGTTCTGATGTACGGGAAGGCTATATAAACGCTGATCTGCTGACATTAAGTTGTCGTGATGTAGTTAAGGTTGACTTGACAGTGTTTCCGTGGCCGTGGAGAGATGCAGAAGAGATCTTGATGCTTGATGTTCTCGAACATTTTTCTTATCGACTAACAGACACGATCCTTCAGGAAATTTGGTTTACATTAAAAACTGGTGGATTTGTTGAAATTCAAGTTCCTGACTTTGATCACTGTGCTATGGCTGCAATGAAAGACGATTGTCTTTGCAACGTATGCGCAAACAAGATGTATTCAGAAGATAAAAAATGTGCAAAATGCAACACGCCTTTCAATGATATAGCTCAAGCTGCTATGAATAGACTCTATGGCGGGCAGGATTATGAGGGTAACTGGCACTACACAGCGTTTACAAAGTCTCTTTTAGAGCATAAGCTCAAACGAATAGGATTCAGTGATATCGAATTTCTAGATAAAAATGAGAATGGTGAGACGTATTTTCAGAATTGGAACTTTAAAGTAAGAGCTTTTAAATCTGAAGATGCTTGGGGCTAAATATGGGCTGGAAGAACAAAAACGTATTAATCACTGGCATCAATGGTTTCATTGGCACAGCTCTTGCCAGAAGACTTCTTCTCGAGGGAGCTAATGTTTCAGGTTTAGTTAAGGAAATTAGCCATGCAGCTGATATTTTGTACCACGGAAACTGCAAGCTCTTCACGGGAGATATCTGCGATTACACGACATTAAGTGAGATAATCTCACTTCAGGAGATTGATGTAATCTTTCACTTTGCAGCATTTGCCATTGTTAGATCATCTTCAAAAGATCCAATGTCAACGTATCGTATTAATGTAATGGGAACTGTGAATGTTCTTGAAGCTGCACGCAATGTTGGTAGATGTAAGAGCATTGTAGTTGCTTCCTCAGATAAAGCATATGGAGATCATGAGGAACTTCCATATACTGAAGATTTTGCTCTACAACCAAAGAATACATACGATACCTCTAAAGCATGTATGGATATGATTGCTAGATCTTACGCGCATAACTATGATATGCCAATCTGCGTAACGAGGTGCAGTAATGTCTACGGTCCGGGTGACATGAGCTTATCACGAATCGTTCCAAATACAATCAAGCTAATTCTTGATGGAAAAGGCCCAATGCTTTATTCAGATATTGAAAGCATGGAGCGTGAGTTTATCTACATTGATGACGTAGTTGAAGCTTATCTTAAGTTAGGGACAGGATATTGTGCACTTAAACCAATCAAAGCGCCTCAGGGTGAAGCTTATAACATCGGTGGAACAGGCCCAGTGAAAATCTATGATTTAGCTGCCAAGATATCAGAGCTTATGGGTTCAAAGAAGAAACCATTTGTAAGCCGGCGTGATCCATTGTTTAAGGAAATTCAAAGACAGTACATCGATGCTAGTAAGCTTTTAACGATACATGCATGGAAGCCTCAAATAGATCTTGATGAGGGTCTTAAGAGAACTGTTGAGTGGTATAAGTCTTTTTACATAGATGGTGAATATAAGTGAGAATAGCTTTTGTAGGAATTGAGAGGAATTGGGAAGATCTCGCTAAACGTGATTATGTTTTTCAGTTTATTAAATGTCATCTTGAGCTTCCTTACTACTATTCTCTATTTGGTAAGAATGAAGTTGATATTGTAACAGATTTTGAGTGGGGTCCACAGACAACTCGTGACGGAGGATTATCATGCTTAGAGGTAATCCTGTATGATATCTTTAAGGAAAGAGATTATGATGTTGTTGTCCACTGGAGAAAATGGATTGATACTTGTTATAAATCAGAAGCTGTAAACGTAATCAATAGTCAGGACCACACATACGGTCTTGGTTGGTTGAAGACTGTCGAGAAAGCTACAGAAGAAGGCAAGCTTGATGGTATTCTCTGTTTTCCTAAGTGGCATGAGAATAATTTGGCAAGTGAGCTCTCACGCCTTACGAGAGCTCCCCAGCTCCTCCCTGGTGTCACGCTTGGTGTTGATACAGAGACATATCACCCCTGTGAAAAAGACCCTCGAGCGCTTCTGTGGGCTTCTGATATCGGGAGAGGCTTGCAGGGTGCAATAGAGCTTACACTGAAGCTTTTTCAGCGCGATAAACGCTTCAAGCTACATATTTGTTGGCCTGACTACACGAATGGCGGAGTCATCATAGATCATCCTGCATTGGAATTTCATAAGAATCTTGACAATGGTCCTGAGTTATGGGGATTATTCAATAAGTGTAGTTTTCTGCCGTATACTTCGACATTTAAGGAACCCTCTTCAAGAGCTCACAGGCAAGCAATGGCGGCAGGATGTATAGTGCTGTATCCGCCAAACATGGGAACACCATCAGACTTGATTACATGCGGTGTCTATGGCATCGTATCCCCTGTCAACAGCTGGATAGATACGATCATCGAATATACAGAAGATTCGACAGCATTCGCTTTGATATCAGATAATGCTAGGACTTACGCAGTGAGTGAAAACTGGGAAGTACAAGCAAAACGCTTCAATAAGCTATTCGAAGGTATGATAAATGACAAGCATTAATACACCCGATTTCTTGGATAACTTTAACGTTGCTGATATGACAGTCGGCATCGTTGGATTTGGTTACGTTGGTCAAGCAATTGAAAATTTCTTCAATGATCAGTGTCGTACCGTTGTCTATGATAAGTTTAAGAAAGTTCATGATACATACAAGCTTGACACACTTGAAGACGTTGTTCGTGAGTCAAATGTGGTCTTTCTTGCAGTTCCAACGCCAATGAACAAAGATGGCAGCTGTCACACTAGCATCGTCGAAAGCGCTCTCAGTGATATTAGAATAGTTGCCAAGAGCATTGATCGTGATACGAGTGAATTCGTCATCGTGATCAAGAGCACAGTGACTCCTGGGTTCACAAAGAAAATGCAACAGACTGGGCTTCGTGTTGTTTTTTCTCCTGAGTTTCTTACTGAGAAGAATAGCTTTGCAGATCTAGAAAATACATCACGTGTTCTATTTGGTGGTGATGACGAAGATACGACTATCGTCGTAAGATTCTTCCAAAAGAAACTGCAGAACAAAGCAGTCTTGGGGATGGCAGATGATCCAACGACATTAGAGATGGTGAAGCTCTTTACGAATACACTACTAATGACAAAGGTTCTCATTGCAAACGAGATTTTTCAAGTCTGTAGACATCTCGACGTTGATTACGAGGAAGTAATGCTTCTCACTTGTTTAGATCCACGTATTGCACGCAGTCATTTACAAGTTCCAGGACATGATGGACAGCTCGGCGCGGGAGGTCACTGTTTTCCAAAAGACATTAATAGCCTTAGAAGTGTCGCAGCAGAGTTCGGGACTGGTGAGAAACTATTTAGTGCAGTCATCGAGCGGAATCTTGAGCTTAGAGAGAAGAAGGATTGGCTTGAGATGAAAGGAAGAGCAGTTGTCGAAGACTACGAAGAAGATAGTGATGGATCTGGACGGGACCCTGTGTACTCAGGAGAGTTCGGGAACATATCATCTAGCACTACCAAATCTTGAGGTTATAGAGGAAGTCAACCGTCTTTGGACGAACGGCTGGCATGTAACGATCTTCACTGCTCGTGGCATGGAATCGTGTGATGGAGATGTCATAATGATTGAGACAATATATCGTGAGATGACAGAGAAATGGTTGAAAGACAACAGAGTCTGTCATGATCGACTCTTGTTTGGCAAGCCGTCAGCAGATTTTTATGTCGACGATAAAGCTATGCATCCTGCAGAGTTCATAAATTTTAATGATAAGTAATATCGTATTCACGAATGGTTGTTTCGATCTTCTGCATGCTGGTCATGTAGGAACGTTGAGATACGCAAGAGATCTGACGGGCGGTCGCTTAGGTTCTGTGGTAGTTGGATTGAATAGTGATGTCAGCATTAGGAAGATCAAGGGCAACGATCGCCCAATAATCTCTCAGTGGATGCGACGTGATATGCTCTTGGCGCTTAAGTATGTCGATCGTGTCATGATATTTGATGAGGAAACACCCTACGATTTAATAAAGAAGCTAAACCCAGACATCATCGTTAAAGGCCCTGAATACCTGAATAAAGATGTTGTGGGATCTGATATTGCACGTATTGAAATAGTGCCTAAATCGTACTGTGTCGATATATCAACGTCGAAGACTATAGAGAAGATAAGGAAACTATGAGTAGAATCCTAGTAGTTGGTGACATAGTCATAGATTGCTACACACACGTTACGACTTCTCGCATGGCGCAGGAAGCAGATATCCCTGTTTTTGATAAAACTGGTGTGAAAGAGCGTAGATTAGGTGGAGCTGCAAATGTAGCAGCAAATATCAAAGCACTTGCTGGAGATAGTATTTCTGTAGATCTAAATGGAATAATGAGAGCTCTAGATGCTGATCTCATGTCAGATAATGATCTTAACGGGTGGATGGTCTGGGGAGATAGTTTAGAAAAACATAGATACGTCTGTGATGATAAGATAGTGTGTCGTGTAGATAACAAAAAGAAGTTTGATCGAGCATATAGAGAACATTTTGAAGAGTGTTTTGAGCTCAGTCAGCACTATGACCTGATTGTCATATCTGACTATGACAAGGGGACAGTAACAGAAAGTGTCACAAAAAAGATTCTAGATTCTGGTATTCCCGTCGTTGTTGATTCGAAGCGAAAAGACCTGAGAATATTTGAGGGAGCAAAGTTCTTAAACGTGAATGAACACGAATACTCTCTTCAGGTTTCGAATAAAGACTACACGGCCGTTGAACGATTGTTTGACTTTGTCATTGTGACACTTGGAGAAAAGGGAGCTCAGCTTCACCAGTGTGAGAGCTCAAAAAGCGATGATAAATCGTACATGGTTCATACTGAACGTTTTTCGACAAAAGAAGCAAAACATGTTGTAGATGTCACTGGTTGTGGTGATACACATACTGCAGCATTTGCGTTAGGGATTGTTAGAGATCCACAAGATATTAGAGGCGCAGTTAGATATGCGAATGAGTGTGCCACATTAGCAGTAGAGAAGTTTGGTACAACGAGGATTTCAAGATGGGATTTTTCGAGGAACTTGCAAGAGTAATAAAAAAGTTTGGTAAGAGAAGACCACTCACTCCAGATACACAACTAACAGAAAACTTCAAGTTGGGAGAGTTTGTGACAAATGATGACAGAAAGACTCAAGTCCCACTTCAGTTTGTCGACAATGTCAAAGAGCTTGCTAAGAATCTTCAAGTAATTCGTGACCATGTCGGTACTTCTATCAAAGTCTTTTCAGGGTATAGAACGCCTGAACACAACGCAGCTATAGGTGGAGTGAAAAATTCCAAACACATGGTTGCTAAAGCTGCAGACTTAAAGTCTCTTTGTTCTACGGCTAAACTCCATGAGTTAATTTTGCTACTTATCGATGAAGGAAAGATAAAAGAGGGTGGAGTGGGACACTATCCTGGTCGATTCGTGCACTACGATATAAGAGGCACTCGAGCCCGATGGACCGGTAAAGGAAGATAAGTCTTATAAGCCATCGGTAGGGTTTACTTATGGTTTTGCCAATGGTATAATTGAGTAATGGAGAATACACAATGAAATTAGGACCAGATGTTCTTATCGAGATCGTTTCTATCGTACAGGGTGGTTTGTTTGCGCAGACAGACATATCCGATTCACTTAGAGATATTGAGTTATCAGTGGACAATGACGAAGTCCTTCATTTAAACTTAGATTATCTTAAGAGAAAAGGAAGAGTTGTTGGCGACGGCGAGGAACTGTGTTAGATAATGCCGATATATGCCTATAAATGCTCGAAATGCAAGATAATTGTTGAGATTCAACAGAATTTAGACAAAAAGAACCAACCGATGTGTTGTGAAGAAAACTGCAACATAGAGATGGATCCAATTATTTCGAAGTCTAATTTTGCACTCAAGGGATCTTGTTGGGCCAAAGATGGGTATTCCAAAGGAACGAAATGACTGCAGTTATAACAATTTTATTTATCGTGTCAGCATTGGGGAACGTTATTTCGTATTTTATTACTAAGCGCTTCATCAAGCGCACGATACAGTTTGATGAATTGTTTGAAAATGTCATGGACGATATCGACCTTTTCAATGAATATTTTGAATCACTTCTTGCTAAATCGACCTTTTCAAATTCACCAGATATCATGCACTTGAATCGAAATATGACTTTGATGAAGGGACGATTTGATTACTACGCACAAGTATTCAATGGTGTTAGAGTTGGACGCGCTCTTGCCCCGAAAGAAATAACTGAAGTAGAAAGACCAATTGTTGTAGATTAGATTATGCCACAATATTTTACAAAAGAAACTGACGAGTACATTAAGAAATTTCTTAAGACTGAAGATTCAGAAAATAAACATGCTCTATTCAATGAAGGCATTCGACCTGCATTTGAGAAACTGATCGAGAATCTTATCTTTGTGTACAAATTTTTTACAATCGATGATGTCGAAACTCTTAAGCAGGATTGCTTAGCAAACTTGTATGAGATGTTACCGAAGTTTGATCCTGAAAAAGGGACGAAAGGATTCTCTTATTTTAACGTCGTAGCAAAGAACTGGTTTATCCAAAAGACGAGAGAAAGAGCGAAGAAGAACAGGATTGAGCGCGAATTGCACGTGGGAGTCGATAGTGATTCAATACGTGACAATCCCTCGATGACATATTCTCCACATGAAGATGACGTTCTTGAGCAGGAATTCTGGAAGAGTCTCTTTACTGAGCTTGACTTCTGGCGTTCAAAGCTTGTCAAGAAGAATGAGAGAAAAGTTTTAGAAGCCGTGATCTTTCTCATGAGTAATCCAGAACTAGTCACTATTTATAACAAGAAAGCAGTGTATCTTTATTTAAGGGAAATGACTGGACTGAACGAGAAGCAAGTCGCAATGAATCTTAAGAAGATGCGTGAGCTTTATGCAAAGTGGAAGTCAAAGTATTTTACTGAGGGATATTAAAGATTGTGAAGCAATCAGAAGACTATATACTGAAGGCGCTAGAGAATATTACAGCTGATAGAAAGCGTCTAGAAACACTCTATGATGAGCTCAATGAACAAGGTGCAGCTGATCCATTCGTACGTCAGGCTATCAGTGATAATCTTGTGAAGATCGTTGATTCTCTCACTAAGCAGACTGGCCAGGTAGTGGAGCTTGCAAAGCTTAAGCAGAAGCTTGAGAAGCCAGAAACTACAGATAATAAAAATCTTACGAAAGACGACAAAGATAGTCTATTTGACGTAATTGAAGCAAAACCACTGGGGAGAACAGCAGATGCCTGATCTTTCTGTATGTGATGTTGATGACCTTAAAGCTCGTGTAGCAGCATTGTTGATTAGTCTGGACGATAAGCTTAAAGAAGCTGGTCCTCTTCTCGAGAAGATTGGTCGTTTACGAGAAGAGGTTCGAATCATCACAGATGAACTAGAAAAGAGAGGTGGAGACTAGATATCTTAGATGGCTAAAAAATTCCAAACGATTGAGAAATTCCGAAGACCAGAGGTCTTTCTCTCAGAACTCATCAATAAAAGTGTACGTGGTGAGCTGTGGGATAAAGATGAAAATGTACAAGTTTGGTGGCGCGCCGTCGTTATAGCAATCGATGTAGAAGGTGGACTGTTAGAAAATCCAGAGGGTGAGGGTGGACTAGCGCATGTCATAGACAAACGAGAATTTGAAGTACCAGCGAATGTTGGCCCGTTGAATCCGCGCAATAGTATCAAGGCACGCATCATCACTGCTGGATTAGATCAGTATGACGATGATGACTCACTTCGAGTATTTTGGCCAATGTTCCCTGATCATGACGCAATGCCAATCAAACCAGGCGAGCACGTCTATGTGACCTTCGAAGATACAGACTTTCAGCATGGATTGTGGTTTGGCAAAGTCCCAGGTCACCAGAATGTAAATTATTTTCGCGGTCAGGATTCATTTGAAGCGAGTGAAACAGCTCGTCTTACATCTCTTTATGATGATTCTGCAGAATTAGCGGAAGACAATACAGCGCTTACGACAGATCGTGATGCAGGTGAAAGAGTCGTAAGCGCTGCTCTCACAGTTCTTTTTGGAGACTCTTAGACATGTCATATGATATTGTTAAAGAAGAAGTTCCAGGATTCATAAGACGATACGGTGATAGAGTTATTGAAGGGTCAAATAATGTCACAATGATTTGTGGCGCCGATAGAGCAGCGCCCGGAGAAGCTCCTCTTGATTCAGGTCATGGGCATATAAATGCTCCTGGTGAGGGCAAGAGTGCAGGTTCGTGGCACTTGATTGCTGGTAGATCTAGCGTTAATCCAAATTTTGACACAGACATGTCATATATCTACGTGTCCATGAAAACAGATGTCGATAAGAACCTGCAAATCGAAGACTTGCCAAGTAGAGAAGCTGGCACGAACGCAAATGAAACTCCTGCAGCAATAATAAAGTCTGATTCTATCAGATTCGTTGCACGAAAGGATTTTCGCATTGTCGTGGGTGATTCACACATCATTGTGAAAGATGGAAAGATAATCCTCGAAGGTCCACAGATATATCTCAGCAACAAAGCGATAGAGAAAGTTGCAGAAGCTGTGATACGTGGAAAGACATTCACTCAGGACTTCAAGGGTCATATTCATCTAACACCAACAGGACCTTCGAGTAATCCTGTACCATCATCGATACCGAATATCATATCGAATGCTCATCTATCAACATTTGTAAAAGTGGATGGTAAGTAGTGTGCCACTCATCAAGCAGAAGCTGGTCGATGGATTTACAGCACTACAGAACAATCCACCAGCGTCGAAGCTAGATGCCGCTCGACGATGGGCAAAGGTATACCATGACTATGCTCAAGGAGCAGTCGCAGGACTGACGACGCCCTCAGGACTAGTTAAAGTGACCATTGAGTCACAGCTTGCCTCAGTAGGGTTTGGACAGTTTTTCGCTAGCCTTGAGCTAGCTATGATATCATACTGGACGCCTGCAGTATGGGCAGGTCCTGGATTCACCGGTATCACGACATCCGCTATAGGTGCAGCTGTTCAGTTGGGTATAGCTGCGGGTATCATTCGAAATATGGAAGATAAAGCTCGCGCCGCACGTGAACTGGCAGCCGCTCTCCATAGATACACGACCACAATTGTGGTAACAACTACTAACATATCTACTGGAATTACAGCAATAGTTAAACTAGCTTAAAGCGCCATCTTAAAATACCGTTCTGACATCCTACTTACGGTAGAATGTCGATCGGATTTACTGTACCATTCAACGTCACGACTGGCTCGCTTGGTCATTTCCAAGTAACGGAGACCGAGCTTGAAGCTGTTGAGAACGATATACGCTCAATCCTTATAACAAACTGGGGCGAGCGTGTAATGCATTTCAATTTCGGATGCAATCTCCGTGAGTTCATCTTCCAGCAAAAGAATAGCAATGAACTCAGGGGACAAATCGCAGATCGAATCAACAATCAGATGGCACTTTGGCTTCCATTTGTTGAATTAAATGAGCTCAATGTACTATTTTCAGATGACCTACCTGAAATACCAGAGAACGGGATCGGCGTAGTCATGGCATACAGGCTAACGAGCAAACCAGACCTTCAGGGTCGTTCGACATTCATAGTTACGACGTAGTGGAGACTAATGTAGATGGCTGAGTTTCTCAAAGATAAGACGATTAAGTTCTTGAATAAAGACTTTGATGGTTTCAAGCGTGATCTTATTAAGTTCACACAAGCACACCATAGCGGAGTGTTTCAAGACTTCAACGAATCATCTCCAGGTATGGTACTACTTGAGCTCAATGCATATATCGGTGATGTGCTATCATTCTACTTAGATCAATCATTTAATGAGCTTAAACAAGAGTCTGCTAGACAAGAAAAGAATGTCGTTTCATTTGCAAAAAGCCTAGGTTATAAACCAAAAGGTCCGCGCGCTGCCCGCGGACAATTGCATTTCATGGTTGAAGTGCCATCGACATCGAATACAAAAGGTGAAATTATCCCTGATGACGTTTTCTCTCCACGACTAGTCAAAGGCGCCCGCGCCAGCAGTAACAATGGTCAGCCATACGAGTCGCTTGAAGATATTGTGTTCAGTGCTTCAGATGGTCGTGAAGTCACGGGTTCGCAATTTGACAGCAATACCGGTCTTCCAACACATTTTGCGCTTAGAAAGTCTGTTGAGGTCATTGCGGGTGAAACAAAGTCAGACGCATTCATACTTGGTGACTTCGAGCAATTTAAAACAATTGAATTATCTGAACAGGACGTACTAGAAGTAATTTCAGTTACTGATAGTGATGGAAATGAATGGACAGAGGTTGATTTCCTTGCGCAGGATACAGTATTTGACAGTGACACGAATACAGGCACAGATAGCAGTGAGGTACCGTACACACTTAAGCTGCTTACTGTTCCGAGACGCTTCATAACTGATAGAAATCCAGAGACACGTAAGACATCATTGATATTTGGTTCCGGTGACGGCATTAATTTCGATGATGAGCTCATTCCAAACCTCGCTGACCTTGCACTTCCACTTGCAGGCCGCAAAACGTTTACAACATTCCCTCTAGATCCACAGAATTTCCTAAAAACGCGTAGTTTGGGGCTTAGCCCATTCAACGTGACTGTCACTGTCCGGTATAGAGTCGGCGGCGGCAGTGAAACAAATGTAGCAGCAGGCGCAATAAAGAATGTTGAAAATGCAACACTCACTTTCAGCTCAACAAACCTTGACACAGCCAAGAAATCAGCGGTTAACAACTCGATTGAATGTATTAACCTAACAAAAACCGACGGCGGCAGTTCAATTGAAACAATTAGTGAAGTAAAAGCTAACGCGGGCGCGTTTTTTGCAACGCAAAATCGCGTTGTGACTAAAGAGGACTTTATTGCGAGGATTATGACGCTTCCTGAGAAATTCGGGAAGCCTGATAAGGTCTTTGTTAAGCGAAATAACGCTAATTCACTCGCACTTGATATGCATATTCTAACAAAAGACCAAAATGGACAGCTTGATGTCGCATCTCAAGGTCTCAAGAAAAATATCATGAGATATGTATCACAGTTTAGGATGATTACTGATGGTGTTAATATCCTCGACGGTGATATCATAAACTTGAAGTTTGATTTTGGTATTGTTGTAGCACCAAAGTTCAATAGATCAGAGGTTTTAGCCAAGTGCTTGTCTGTAAGCAAGGATTACTTCGATATTGATAGACAGCAGATTGGTCAACCAATTGTCTTGTCTGATCTATCTGCTGAATTACAGAGCGTGCTGGGCGTGATTTCAGTTTATGAGTTAAAATTCAGGAATGTGTTTGGTACAGTAGATGGTTTTGGCTTTTCGCAGTCGAGGTTTGACGTCCAATCACAAACAAATAATAACATTGTTTACTGTCCAGATAATGCGATCTTTGAGATCAAATACCCGAATAAAGATATTTCCGGTGTGGCAAAATAATGGCGATCTTCAGAATATACCCTGAGAAAGACACATTTATTACGAATGTGCAGAAAAATGCTGTACAGATGACTGGATCAAACTTCGGTGCATCTGAGATACTTGAGATCTTCAAGAAGAGAGGAATTTCTGGATCTTTGACAGTAACCGCGACGGCTAGTCTTGCAAGGACACTACTTCAGTTTGATTTATCTGGAATAGCTGCACTCACAGCGTCTGGTAGAGCTCCATCAACCGGTTCTACGTACGTGCTTAGGATGACTAACGCGATCCACGTTGATACGGTTCCAACAAGCTTTGATCTTGACATTATACCTTTGTCACAATCCTGGACAGAGGGTGTTGGTATTGACCATGAAGAATATCTCGATAAAGGAGAGGCAAACTGGGATAAAGCGACACGAGCAATTCTTTGGACAACAACTGGAAGTGATTTCCTTACGACTTCGATTAATACTGCATCGTTTGTAACAGGGAATGAAGATATAGAGGTTGATGTAACAAATATTGTAGGTGCTTGGTTAACTGGTGGTCTTCCAAATAATGGTTTCTTACTCAAGCTCACAGATGCAGAAGAAACTGATAGTATCAATTACTTTAGAAAGAAATTTCATGGTCGTGAAACAAATTTCTTAGATAAAAGACCATCCATTGAAATGAGATGGGATGATTCACTAAAGGATGATAGGGATAATCTTGCTTTCGATGCTTCAAACACGTTATTCCTCTACAATAAATCAAAAGGAACTTTAGCAAATATTGCTGGAATCGGGACATCCGGTGAAGTCTTAACAGTAACAATCCAAGACCCAAGCGGTTCATTTATCCAACAAATATCTGGATCTCACACTGGATTGACAGGAATATACAGTGCATCATTCACATTTACGTCTGCATCATATTCTGGTTCAAGATTTAATGATGTTTGGCACTCGTCAAGCGTATCATATTTAACTGGTACGTTTACACCATTTAAAGATGGTCCATTCGAGGAAAACAAGCAAGAACAGCATGTCGTTAGTGTAAAGAATCTTAAAAAAGAGTATGAGTTAAATGAAGATATTCGCTTTAATCTCTTTGTTCGTACAAGATCCTATAATCCTGCAGTTGTACTAACAGGATCTCTTAAAATGGGCAACACTGTCATCACAAAGGGATATTATCGTGTTGACAATGCACTTACTGAGAAAAATGTAATTCCTCTTGGCACAGGAACATTAGAAACTACTAGATTGTCATATGATAAGAATGGAAACTACTTCAAATTCTTTATGAGCAGTCTATCACAGAGAGAAGTGTATAATCTCGTGTTTTTCTTTGAGATTGATGGACAACTACAAAAAGTCAATCAAGACTTTAGGTTTAGGGTCATATAGTGGAGTTCAAATACAAGACAAGAAGAGAATATGAAGATGAGCTTCGAGGAAGCTGTGAAACATACTGCTTAGAATGTAATGAATTGTCTGAAAAAGAGTATGATGAGCTCGTGGATGAGTTTATTGAATTCTGTGAGGTGAGTGGAAGTGGCGAATGATCTATTTGATCTCTTTAGAGATCAGTTAAAAATTGAGTCCGGACTTGTAGCCACCGATCCGCATACTCTTGAAACAATTTCTAGTAATGAGGAAGAGCAAGGATTAATTCTTGAACGTATTTCTAACCTTGAAACGACGCGTCTAAAGATCGACTATTCTGATTTTGACAACTTTGTATTCTTCAACTCAGCACTTGATTATTTCAATATTACTGGTGAGAAGATACTCAATGAATATCCTTTTGACGGGACATGTGAAAACATTGAGAGATTCGAAAATGACTTAGACCAATATCAACAACATGTAGTTAAAGCTTGGCCGAAGTCTGTTGGTCACTTAAGGATCGATCCAACGATTGCTAAGTCATACGTCGCCATTGAAGACATTGGCAGTGAGAACGGCAAGGCAAAAAATGGTCTGCTGAGTCCTGGAACCGGTTCGCTGACTGTTGAGATGTGGTATGAACCGTCTGTTGCTCTAACGGGCACAGACGATTTCCAGATGCTTATCCAAAAGATGAGCGGCTCATCATCGACGGAACGCTACGGTTACTCTCTGTTCCTGACTGGCTCAAACATAACATTCATGGTAAGGTCAGGTTCTGTTGCAGATTCAGTTTCAACACCATTTGCTCCTAGTACTATTCAATATGTTGCAGGTATCTTTAATCGATCATCGTTTACTGGTTCAATTGCGATTTTAACAGGCAGTCAAACAGAATTTCCAGTCATAGCCCAGTCTGCTTCAATTAATATACATGAGGCCCTTGACATTCCTGCTGAGAATCTCTACATTGGTTCTGGTACATTAGAACTACCGGCCGTTACGGCTGGATTAAATGTATGGTTTACAGGATCTATAGATGACGTAAAGATCTGGAATAAGGCACGAACTATACAGGAGATTAGCTCATCATTCAATGTAAAACAATTCGCACAGAAGAACCTCAATGCGTTGTATAGATTCAACACAACGGGATCAGCATTCGAAAATGAAGACAACAAGATTGCTCTCGACTATTCAGGTCATGGATTAAATGGTCGTATTCAAAACTATCACAGTGCACTAAGACACAGCGGCACATTTTTGGTTAGAGAGGATCCAGATCTAATTCTAAACCTCAATACTTCGGATATATCAGAATATATCGCTGTGCAGCAGGCATCTGGAAGTGCTTACGACAGACAGAACAGCAATAAAATTACCGACATGTTGCCTGAGAATTTCTTTAAACTTGAAGAGCTGCAACAGGGTCAGACAGATGTTCTTAAGAACTTCGTCCTCATCGCAGCTCGTCATTACGATATAATCAAGTCTAACATCGATCAGTTTATCAATGTTCTAAAAGTTAACTACAGCGATTTCGATCAAACACCTGACGCATTACTTGACGTTGTTGCGAAATTCTTTGGTTGGGAGTTTACTGGCAACTTCTTGAATACTGATGCATTCCAATATCTGATCGGAAGATCTGTGCTCAAGAATGTTCAGTCGAATGAGGATCTTGATAAGAAATTATTTGAGATTAAAAATGAGTTCTGGCGAAGGACACTCATTAACCTCATGCACTTATATAAAACGAAAGGTACACGTGAGAGTGTTAAGTCTCTTCTAAGAGCATATGGTGTCAATGAAAATTTCGTAAGATTAAAGGAGTATAGTCACCAGCCAGAAGTGAGCATTCAAACTAAACGAATAACGGCAGATAAATCAGTATATGCTCTTGGGTTCGGGTCAGGATCGGTTCTTAGTCGTGTTGAAGCTAGGTTTCCACTAGGGGCAGGATCATTTCAAGGCACAGGTAGTTTTACTCTAGAAGGTAGATTTAGATTTCCTTTAACTTCCTCGACAGATATTCAAGCAACTCTCACAGAGGGTTTTTTAATGTCTACAGGCGATTTCACTGCAGCAACAGGTATGGGGTTGTGGTACCATAAAGATAGTGTTGGATCGCATACAGGAACTCTTGCTCTTTCTTCTTCTGATTCACTTAGTCTTAATATAAAGACAGATAGCATAGGGATATTTAACAACGAGTGGTACAACGTTGCTATTATTAAAAATCAATTGAGTTCATCAATATCGATCGAAGTACGCCATATTGATGAAAGTGGAGATATAGATTTATCTGCCGTGGGAAGTTCTGGTAGTGTTGAAAGTGGTCAGATATTTGTTGGAAAATGGAATAGTATTACAGTCGGCGGCATCGGTTCGGATACACATGGTGTCGGTTCATCACTTGGTAAAACTACACAGAGTCAGTTTTGGGCTCAAGAAATTAGATATTGGGATCGAGTTTTAACGAAAGATGAGCTTGATGATCATGCTATAAACTTTCAAAGCTATGGCGTTAACGACATTAACGAAAACCTTAGTGATCTTAAGATTCACCTAAGGCTTAATGGCGGAGATGAAAGTGTCGGTACTCTTATCTCAGATATCGAAAATCTTGCAATACCAGATCCTTTAGGTTTTCTTAATGGTCTATTATTTGCTTCAGATCAACAAAGTTACAAGAAGTTTTTGAATAGATACCACTATATCGCATCACTAGACTTTGGATGGAATGAAGATAAAGTTCGTACATTCAATACAACGACACTAAAAAGATCCGATTTCGTTAATGACTTGAAGATCGTCAGTCTAGAGTTCAATATGATCGATGCATTAAATGAAGATATCGTTCAGATGCTTGTATCACTCGACGAATTAAACCAAGCAATCGGATTCCCGGCAAACAAGTATCGAATTCATTATGATGATATTCGAATACTTCGAGACAATTACTTCAAGCGTCTGCAAGGTCGTTTGAACTTCACTATTTTTGCAGATATGCTTGAATTCTTCGATCGAACATTTATCGAGATGGTGAAGAAACTAATTCCCGCTCGTGCATATTTCATCGGCGATGAGTTCGTGGTAGAGAGCCACATGCTAGAACGTCCAAAAGTGACATATGAGAGAAGGAAAAACCAAGAAACACAATTTGTTCCTGAGGGTAGGATTGAAGTCTGGACGAGATTCGGAAGAAACAAAGATAAGTCAGGTAAGAAATTCCCGCTTTTGATCGGTGGCGGTTCATAGTATAATGTCTAGACCTGGTGGAAGATTTCCTTCTCAGACTGACGCTCCGAGTACATTTGTATCTGGATCAATAAAGTCTACATCTACAGGTGTGCCCGATAGCATAAAAAATGATCTTGAGAGAAATAAAAACGAGTTTGGCATTGAGGTTTTTCCATTCACTGGAGAATAACTGTACATGTTCTTTGTTTTAAGGTAATTAATCAGAATGGCGCAATCACAAATTGTCATAAATGGTATCACAGGTTCATACTATGAAGCTGTCATAGGTTCTGCAGTAACTCTCGATAACGATGGTGATGGCGGTGAGTCAACTATCTTATGGGTTGCAGCTACAGGTAGCCAACCATCAGGCAGTTATGATGGATTTACTGATCCGGTAGCATTCAGTACAACTCTGACCGGAAGTAAGGAAGGCAATTATCTTGTTCTCAATATTGTCGACGCAGATGTCTCTCTCACAAGTTCAGCAATCATAGCATTTAGGCACCAGAAGTCAAACCTTAGTTCTCCTGCTGCAGGTGAGAAGACAGAGAGATCAGGTAGCTTTGGTTGGGCTCGAGCTCAGCAGGAATTAACATCTGTAGTCAATGACATGCTCGGTGAGGGCCAGTTTGTTGTCGGTCTTGCACAGGAAGCTCTCCAGAGAGGTGATCTCATCAGGCCGTCTGGTTCGCTTCGAGTCCAACCTGGGTTGCCTGGTGAGGAGCGCTTACTCGAATTCGCTAAAGTGTCAGGTGAAGCGACTGGGAGCTTCCAGAGCAGTCTCTACGTGGTGGAGGGCACGTCAATTACAGGCTCTGACATTGTGGTGTCTGGCTCGACAGCAGGGATTCCAGGAGATCCAGCTTCTGGCAGTTTCTTTATTGCACGTCATACAGGTCTATTCGGACCGCTAACTTCATCATTAGATGCAAAGATCGGTGATGATGTATTTGCTCGATCAGACGGTATCATTAGTCCATTCCTCGATGTTGTAGATCGTAAAATTGGAACAATCATTGATAGTGGATCTGAGGGTTATTACATTCACTTCGATGGAACGGCAGATTCTAGACCGGGTGGTGCAAGTGGGTTTTCTATTGGAGCGCCGATCAATGGTGGTACAGCAAATCGTGTAGTATATGAAGATGGAAGCAACCAAGTTGCTGAAAATGCGAATCTTATATTTGATGGCACTGATCTCACATTCGGTGGTTCAATCCAGGCGGCCGACGCCAACGGCCCGGCAATCCTCAACGAGGCGGCATCGACGATCAATCCGACTATCATCCCGGACAGGGCGAACCTGACCACCGGACTGTCGAGCGCAGCGAACAACCTCTATTGTGTAGTGGCTGGCTTACCAAGACTGACGTTTGGCAACATCTCCGCCACTGCAACGTTTTCGAATCTGGCTAGCGTAGGTATTCTTCAGGCGACGAGAACCAGCGGAACGCCTAATGCATTCAAAATCACTGGAGCACCACACACGAATCTCGCAGATGCGGACGCGACCAGCGCGCTGTTCGACCTGTCACCGTCGATCAACTTCGTGGATGTTACCACTGATCAAACAGCAGTACGTATCCTTGCACCGACGTACACAAGTGACGACGGCGGTGGCGACACGATTGCTGTGGCGTCCACACTGTTCATTGATGCAGCACCGACTGGTGACACAAACGTAACCATTACAGACCCGAGAGTTATCAACGCAGCACCGAACACGGATTCGACTTTCGTCTTCGGGCGTGCAGCATTTTCCTCACCTGCGACAGATACCGCATATTTTAGCCACTTCGATCAAAGAGAAGATCTTACACACTATGCTGTCAGGGCAGAGGCTGGCGGTAATACATCTGTCAACGGTTTTACGCAAATAACCTTCGCTGTTGGTGGCAACGCTGAGGTCTTTGTAGACAGTTCAAGCATGAGGCCAAATATCGATGTGACCGGTCTAGACCTAGGAACTACATCGCGACACTGGGGTGATGTCTACGGCGCCAACTTCTTTACGAAGGACGCCAACGGCCCGGCGATGCTCAATGAGGCGCCGGCGTTTAATAACCCCACTCTCTGCCCGGACCGCTCCGACACAACTGGAGGCATCGGCGCCGTCGTCGCTGGCGCAGTCTCGATTATCGCAGGCGGTATCGAGAAGATGCGCTATACGTCATCAGCGATATCACTGAGGGACGACGTGCTCGCAAGCGGGTTTAAAATCGAAGGAATAGGCCCTGACAATGTCGCGGCTTCTTCGACGGATGCCGATGTCGGGTTGAGCTGCACGAATGACACAGCCGCCACCGCCGGTGCACAGCAGTACAGCCCGATGTTCATGCTTGAAGGTCAAGGCTGGAAGACTAATGTAACTGCCTCAAGCCAAGAGGTCCAATTCGCACAGCAGATCATTCCAGTGCAAGGCGCAGCAAATCCGACCGGCGCATGGCACTTGTTCAGCAACATAAACAGCGCTGGTTTTGTCGATCGCTTCTCTGTGGATTCAGCAGGTGACGTGAGTGTCATTGGTGATATAAGCGTGGCTGGTACATACATCGATGTTTCGACACAGCTCGAACTTGGTGGTGCAGATGAGATCGACGGCAACAAACTATCAGCGTCATTTGGCGTGCTTGCAACAAGCGGTAGTGTGACACCGGATGCAGTAACGCACGGAACAGTGTGGGATTTAGTACTTAGTGATGATGTACAGATACAAGCACCAACATCGATGGAAGCAGGAATGACGGTACTAATGAAAGTAACCCAGCACGCCACAACACCAGACTTTGCGGTGACATATGATTCAGTATTCAAGTGGCCGAGTGGAGTAGCGCCGGTTCTTGCTCTGACTTCAGGTTCTATAGATATTGTCAGTGGTCTCTGGGATGGCACTAGTTTCCTTGGATCATTTGTGCAGGATATGAGTTAAGATGAGTCCAGTTGTTAAACCGGTTGCATTTTTTAGGGGCGCGTTCATCGAACTGCTACTAGACCTAGACTTCCGCGAGCCGGCTCAGCAGGCATTCCCGGACCAGGCGGGGAGTGTGATCCCAGGGCGAACTGCTAGCGAGATCTGGCTCTGTGATGAGACGTCTGGAAACCTTATCGGGGAGGTTGCGAGTACCGCATTGGTGCCGACCACCTCCCCCCACCAGGGACGAACATCTGTCGGGTTCTACGACGGCACAAATACTTACAACAAGAAGTGTGTAGCCTTCGATGATGCGACAAACCAGAAGTTCCTAGCAGCGAGCGCAACGCCGTTCGACGCTCCTACTACGTCAATCGCTGTGCTACTCGTATTCCGTCTCCACCCATCATCTACGACTCTTTACCTATTTGGCAAGCGACAAACGACACCGCCGCATGGCTACTGGATAACGACACAGACTGGTGGTCGCATTACTTGGGGTTGGTCCGGGGAAGATTCCGGCACCGTATCCGGCGCAGTTCAAGACGCGGCCTACGATTACCAGGATGATGCTTGGCACGCCGCGCTCACAATGATTGACCGCAACACTGGAGACGTAAAACTCTTCACTGACCAGGGCAGCGACTCGGGGACAATTGCGGGAACGATAGACCTTACGTCAACGGTCGGGTTCTCCTTGGGAGCATCCAGAACGCAGGGGGCTAAGGTAGATATCGCCTATTGCGCGATCTTCGAGGGCGCCGACGCCGAGGGCCTCGGCCAGAGCGACCTCGACGCCTTCTGGACGCATGCCACACAGAACACGACCCCCGAGCTCGACACGTACACCCGCGCGAGCTTGGCGTGCCCGATCGTAGGCGATGACTCGTCCTACGGCGACCGCGTGGGCAAGTACGGCCCGGGCCAGTTCGCGAGCGGATATAATAGCGTCCACACACACGCAAGCAAGCTCGGAATATTTGTCGAAGATGCTGCAACAAATCTATGCAAAGGAAGTGAAGAGGCTGCGACCGGCACTGACTATGTTGACATAGGAACGCCGACCAGTGTCGCCAATGCCAACGAGGCGCCTGACGGTACACAGACAATGAACACGATTGCCGCAGCGGGTGGAGTCGAGGGTCGTAAGCAGACAATCACGGTTCTCGCAGAGACCGATTACGCATGGAGCTTGTTTGCAGGCCGCGGCGATACTGGCGTCAATGCGTTCGGTGATGTCGAGATCTTTGACGTAACAAACACAGCTGTGATTGGTTCCGCCGCATTGGCGCTCGACTTCAACGTTGATGATAAGGTGCGCCGGAACGAGACGACGTTCACGACGCCGGCCGGCTGCGTCTCTATTGAGTTCCGGCTCAAGGTTGACGACGGTTCCAAGATCGCTGAGTGGGGCTGGCAGCTCGAGATAAATGTTGGAGGCAACTTAAATGAAGGGGCAACGACATACATACCAACACCAACGGGTGCGAGTGCAACACGAATAAAAACGGACGTGGTCTTGCTCAATGCGGGCGGTAACACGTATCACAATCCTGTGGCCGGCGAAGTAGAATCGATTAGTGCCGCATCTTTAGATAATGATGCCTCCGACGGGTACGTCTGGATGATTGGAAATCCGCTCAACGATAGGTTAGTCCTGAAATATCAGGGAACGTCCGGTGTTAACGATAGACCGAATTTTGTCCATTGGGATAGTAGCGCTGTAATCAAGGTGACCAAGACAGTCACCTCACCAGCGACATCGCACCACCTTGGACACACGGTTCGCTATCGCTGGGATTCAGTGGACGAACTAGACGAACACGCCGGGGAAAACTGGGACATTCATGTCAACGGTGTACGAACGGCAGGAGCTGCGGTTACATGGACTGCCGGTAATAACGCAGATAAAATACGTCTTGGTTTCGTCACTGGTGGGGCTCAATACTTGAATGGGACCATTGCACGCATCCGCATTTGGAACAAACCGAGAAAGGATGTACCATGAGCCGCCCCGTAGTCATAGGCGTCGAGCTAATCGAGATCACCGATGAGCACGGAACACGCACGGTGCCGGATATTGGTGAAGGCGTCCGCGAGTACTTCGTCAAGACCGGGCCAGGGATATTCACAGCGAGTTGGGATGGCCACGCATTGACCGTCTTCAAGATCGGTCGACTCGCAGGAAAACTCTGGTTCATCGGTTCAGGCTCCAAGCAAATTTTAATTGCACTTGCACATCTTGGTGCTGATATTAAACTGGTAGCAGACCTGACAGTGGCGCAGCGTGATGCGATTCTAGCGCTTGGTTTCAAACCAATTAGGCGAAGTAGTGATAATGCTGTCGTTGGTATTCATCCGCCAGTTGTATTTGCTGGGCAATCACCTATTTCAGTTGGTCTAGATGGACAATTTGAAGAGGGTGAAGAGTATATAGTTGGATAATAAGATAATTCGCGAAGGAATATTATGGCACAGACAAATTGGACAACGAGCACGAGCACAGATACAGATAGTTACGATGAGACGGTCATCAAGTATCACGTTGACGAGAACGGCGACCCGATTAATTTAGCTGACGTCGATGCTGACCCGGTCGTCCAGCGACGCAAGGTTACACGCGTGTCGAAGCGAATCAGAATGACGCCTGCTGACGGCCCATTCTCGAATCCACGACCCGTTCGACGTTGGTTTCGCCTAGCATCATCGGCGGTAGCAGGCGACGAGTACGGTGACCAGTCCGGCACTGACATGAGCAACCCCGCACCGATCACGACCGGTATTGCATCCGATCTCACAGCGTTGCGACAAGTCGATGAGCGTCTTAAGCTTGAAACGCGATTGCTCGTCAATGGTGACGTTGAATCATAGAATCTCGCTAATGAGGAATATACAATCGGATAATCATAGATGGCAAAACCTATATTAAAAAACATCATTGAAGGTACTGGATTCGGTGACGGTGGGTTCGGCGGTCTAGATGAACCATTTGGTGGTGTTGGTTTCGATGTAGAGCTAATTACACCACCTGAACCAACAAAAGATATTCTCTTCCCTCCTCCAAGAAGAGGTGCTGTTATGCTCGGAGGTAGTGTTACGGGCAAGGAAGCAGCAATTATATTGATAGAGTCAGGTGTTATTAAACTGGGACGAACAGCAAACGTTGATACAACAGGAGATACACCCAAGGCGACAAGGGTACTAAAGTTCGAATGAGTGACGAGAATACCACAATCAAGATTTCCGGTGGTTCAGTTGGTATCAATGCACGAGGTGCCACATCGATAATCACACATGCTCCACGAGCACCTAGTACATCTTCACTTGAAGTTGAAGGTAGCATTAACGCACGTCGAATAACTGAGCGAAATAGATATAACAAGTGGCTGAAAGGCGAAGCACTGCGTACTGAGCTTGGCCATGAAATTATCGATGGAGTGGGTAGCGACTTCTCTACTCCACCGTCGTGGGTACAGACACACACTGGACGTAACCAAGCGTTTGTGATAAATGAAGTAACAGCATCGATAGAAAACAGTCGTAACGTATTCCTCAGTCGTTCTTTAGCGCTTGAGTCGACCGCAGTGTCAGCAAGTGGATCAGAATTCTATAGCAAGACATCTACTGTTACAACAACATACAAAATATCAGGATCTGAAGATCTTGGAACAACAGACGCTGTGAAAGGTACAGAGTATAAAAATAGCGGAAATGCGCTAGTACCAGCATTATCAATTCCAATTGAAGTTTCTGATTATGGGAATTTGGTTGATATTAAAATTTGGTTTGAGTGTTTAACAACGAGAATAGGTGTTCCATCTGAAAAAGACCATCGCTTGGGTAATCTTTGGGTGACACTGGAATCTCCAAATGTAAATGGTTTTGATGGTTGGCCTGCAGGAAATGATATCGAAGCTTCCGATCAATTTAGCCCATCACGTTTTACTAATCAGTTTTTACTATGGATTGGTGGAACATCGAATGTCGGGTTTGGACTTGCTGGGCAAAGAAGAGTTTGGAATTCCGATGTCAATATGAGAACGATTTTCTGGGATTCATCAAATCAAAGAAATCCCTGTGATGTAACAGTATATTTTGCATCAGGTTCTGAGGTAGCAGATGAGCATTTACTTGGTAGAGGCTCTCCTGCGCAAGCTGTAACCGGTGTTGCATATGCCACTGGAAGTTCAATATCATGGATAAGTGATGCTGGAATCGTAACTGGATCAGAAGCTGCAGCGGGATCTCCTCCAGCCGGTTGGCTCACAGCTGCGGGTGGTGTTACTGGATCAAATGAATGGCCAACAACTGGATCAAATTTTGGCCCAGAAACAATAAGACCATATCTTCCAATATTAGACCCTCTTCTTCAAGAATGGCCCTTAACAGGGTTAGCTCATGAGCCACCACTTATTATTGGTAGAAGACCAGGTTTACGTAACACAGAGATTAATGGCGTTTGGACACTAAGAATATATGCAGATGAAGTAGGAACAGGTGACACAACATTTGTCAGGGGTTATTTTAGACAAGCAAGATTAGAGATAACCTACAAGAAAAATAAAGATCCAAGTATAGGAAGAATGTCACAACATCTCTTTAGTGTAAGAAATGCAGATACTTTCGCAACAAAGCGAAGAGCACTAATAGTCAGTGGATCCTTGAGCCCTGGAGAAGATCGACCAAAACATGTGAATCCAGATGTTATTGTAGGTAGAACATCTACAATTTTCTATGATGATGAGCTAACATCAAGATCACCGGGTCTAACTGTAGGGATAACATCAAACACAGCATCAAACCTTAGTGATTTTGCAGTCTTTTCAAGGTTGACTGGCTCACTTTCTACTAGATTGACAGGTAGTGATACAACTTGGTTTCTCATTAATGAATATGATACACCATTTATTCCAATTTCTAGTGGATCAGGAGAAGAGCCAACATTTGACATACAAACTGACCCATCAGAAAATCTTAGAATCCTAAATGATGCTGTAGCACCAAAACCACTCGTGTCAAGAGCATTGACTCTCAGGTCTATCATCGCCAACAAGGGATTAACAACACAATCTCGTGATATCATTGCGGCGGCAACTACAGGATCTTTATAGTTATCTGACAGATGGCTGGTTTTCTCGATAAGAACACACGTGTAATAGACATGGTTCTCACTGACTATGGTCGTGAGCTATATTCGAAAAATGAACTAGAGTTCTCATATTATGCGTTCTCTGATGATGAAGTGGACTATGATCCATATGTCAGCACTAGTGGAAGCATAACAAACACTCAGTTAACAGCGTCAAAAGGTGAGCAAATTGAAGCGACACTTGTACGAGAAGCTGTTTTTGGACTTCAAAAAGGTATGAATAGTGAAGCTCGGGATCAGACGAACATAAAAAACATGTTATTCACTATGCCACAGGGTCAGAAGATTCTGCCACGAATATCAACGAGTCCTGAACTAACGTCTGGCTCAATAGGGATGAAGCAGCAGAGACTTCAGGATATCTATGTGACGTTAGATCAGTCTGGTAATGTCATCACAAAGAGTGGTCCATTCGATCGTGGGTTCAAGAAATTTAATAGCTCAAGATTAGAGTTCAGTAAGAGAATTGAAGACTATTTCGATAAAGCATCACATGAGGGAAACCTCGTCCGTGTATTTGTTAGTGCTTCAAATGGTTTAACAGAAGTTGTTCCAAAGCGTGACAAGAAAGGTGTTCTTTCATACAATTGTGATATGAGACTTTTCAAAGATGAAGAGACTAAAAACTTGAGAAAGTCTGATTCTGACAAGATTGAGTCACTTACAAGATCTATTGGATTCTCGAAGGAGAGGAGATAAATGGCTGGTTCTAATAGTAGATCTGACCAGCAAGCTATTAGCAGCAGATTTAAACTGCCGCTTGGCAAAGGAACGCAGACACGAAAGTTCTTTGGCAAGCAGCCTTTAGATCGTCAAGATGATGTCTTTGTAAAGTCTAAATCGAACTCTGATCACCTTGTTGAAGCGGCATCTGGTATGAATGTTGTAGCAAGAGCTGTTGAAAAAGCCGCCGCCGCAGCAAGACAAACACTCGGTGAACTTGATCAAACTATACGTGAGTCAATCGAAACTGATACTGGAGATGATAAGCGAGGATTTCAAGGCACGAAGTATGCAAAGTCAGATTTGCAGGCAATACAGAATAGTTTTATTGACTCAGTCGTTACTGCTATTGGTCTTGAAACAATCAATAGTAGTGATGCAAGAGTGATGGTTGAGTCTGCTGTCAGCAGCCTCATCAAGCGTGGTACTGTATCTTCAATCGAAGATAAACCAATTATATCACCACGCATAAATAAAGCAGTTCCAGATATTGACTTTGTGCAAATAGTCTTCAGTGATCGTGGATTGGTTGACAGGTATTCTACACAGGTTAAATTCACGTTACCTAACAAACTTATTCGTGAAGAGAAAGTAAAAGCTTTTCGCATCTTTAGAGCAAAGAAGAAGTCTCCTGAATCTACACGACCACACCGCGTCCGTCTTAATAGACATGGTGCTGCTGAGATACAGGGTGTCACGATGCGAACGAGAAATAAGAACTTCGCAAAAGAGGGAGCATACGAGAGTCTCAGGTTTGATCAGAATGGAATTGAGAACTCACTCTCACTAACGACAAAAATCGATGAATTCACTGGATTACGCACGGGTCTTGTTAGTTCTTCAGGATCTGCAGTTTTTGCGACGCGTGATCCTGAAATGGAAACAAAAAGTTCTGATAATAAAAACCTTGAGTCTTTACTTTCATTTCTTGATCTGACAGAGATCGGTGAAATTGACGCGTCAGTTGTAAATGATCTAAAAGCAATAAGAAATATTCAGATTCAGAATCCAAACTTGACAACAAAGTATGACCCAGTAAGCATTCTATCAGGTGGTACGGAAGTTAGTGCTGACACGTTGTCAAAGCTAGGTCATCGACATAGAAAAGAAATTAAAAAGCGCGCCAAGATTCAAAGTAGTCTTGTTATGGATAAGCCGAATGCAAGCAACTATAAGGAGCTTACAGTCGTTCCAATCATACGTCTTAAGAACCGTAAGGTCGGGCCGCCCGGTGCAGAGCTTGTGGAGTTCTCTTACATTGATAACACTGTAGAACTTGGGAGTACATACACATACTATGTCTCTTCACTCGATGAGACAATTACTGAAAGTGTCAGATCAAGAATCGTTAAGATTACTATAGAAGATGTGGTACCACCTCGTGAGCCTCGTAGTATCGCTATAGCGAAGAATGGTAGTTTCGTAACACTTTGCATGTTAGCTAATCTAGAAGACAATGTCGTTAAATTTGAGATTTATAGAAAATTATCGATGTCTAACCGTAAAGAGGTTGCTCCTGAGAATATTCCAGTGATTGATAGTGAATTGGGATTTACTGTAGAGCGTGAGTCCCGTGAAGCACTTGATACGGGATATGTTCAAGTTGGTGAGTCGTTAAATACAAAGTTCGGTGGTTCAACATTTGTAGATAAAACTTCAGTTCAAGGTAAGAAGTACATATATCGAATTTATTCTGTTGATGTACACGGTAATAAGTCACAACACCCAAAGGAAATCGTTGTCTTCTTAAATGAAAGATCAAGTCGTATTACAGATCTTAGGAAGCCAACGATTCTTGCAGAGGTCGATGCTACGACAAAGAATATTCGTATCACAATAATCGGTGATGACCCTCGTGTAAAAGCATTCTTCCTCGCAAGAAAGAATAATACACTTAAAGAACGTGCATTTACGATACCAACACAACCAAGTCAAATTCGACAAGGTAATTGTGAGTCGGCCGGCTGCAAGACATTTGAAGACACTGTAATGCGATCAAGTGACAATGCATGGACTGGTTATTTCGAGAATAACAACAAGCAGATATTATTTCTCGATAAGACGACACGAATAGATAATACGTATCAATATAGTGTGTACGCGGTAGATAGATTCGGTAATAAGTCGTCATACGCAGTCTCTTCTCCTCTCTTTATCTCAACTAGACCACTTGTTGACGCACCATTGAATATTACGGCTATTAGTGGAAAAAATGGAGTCGTGACACTGGCATGGGATGATGGAAATATCGATATAGATCCAGAGGATAGAATCGGAAATAGAGATGTTCTTGAGGAAACAATATTCAGAACGCTATATCAGATTGAGCGCAAGAAGAAAGGTTCTGAAATATGGGATCAATTTCCATTAACGGAACATAGATCATTTGACGATCGTATTGCAAAGTCAGGTGAAAAAACTCCGTCATATAGACCTGTATTCCTCGAAGTAGATTCAAATTATATGTATCGTGTTTCCGCAATGCAGACAGGAAATTTCATTAGCAACTTCTCAAACACAGTTAGCATTAACACATTTACTCCTGTCGCTCGACCAATCAAGTTTAAGATTAAGTCATGCGATACGAAATGTGAACCATTCTTTACTACATTGAATTGGGATACACCGAAGAACTCTGGTACTGTTGATAGGTGGAAGATTGAGAGAGCTGTTGTTAACAATTTTGCAGCAGCACGTTTGAATGTTACGAATACGAAAGATATTGAGAAGTTAAACTTCGAACATGTAATCGACGTATTTAAGGAATCTAGTCGTTCTCGTGCACGAGTTTTCGATGTAATGGATTCAAGAGTTAATAAAGATTCAAGAAAGAATCGTGTTCTATCGGGTCAACATCACTATATTGATTCAGATGTTGAGTTTGGAAACACATACTTCTATAGATTAACCGCAGTCGGTATTAATACTGGAAATACAGCGAAACCAATCATTAGGGGCATTAAGATATCTGATCCGTCATTTGAAAGAAAGATTAACGCATCTATAACGCAGACTGAGAGAAATCTACTAGCACGTGATACGAAACCACTTAGGATTAGAAGCCCACTAATTCGCGGTTTTTCTCAAAAGAGGTCAGTCACGACAACAAAGAAATCAATAGTCAGACCTAGAAGACCGGGAGTTGTGACGTTGTAACATGCCTACAGAAAATCAAAATAAGATAATAGCACTTGCTGACTGTCTCTTTAGCTTGAGGTTAAAAGACAGTGCTATTAATATGTTGACTGGTGGCGCGCCAGCTTTACTTCAAAAATGTGACAATTCAGCAGCATTAGTAAATAACCCCAGTGACGTCATACCATTTACTGACTCGGGAGTTCCATTATCACACGGAGAGATTCAAGCGATAAGATCTGCAGCAAATAATGTAATAGAAGTTATTGATGATATTAGCATGTTCATCTCAAGAGCAAAAGCAGCAGGGTTCGTACCTCCTTCTAATCCATTTGCTGAGATTGCAAGATTTAATGAGAATCGCTCCTTGAAGTTTTCTGCTATTAGTGAGACAAAAGGACAGAGATTAATTGCGCCTATCATGATCGATAGACAGCTTGCAGATGATCTTGCATTCAATTTAGATATACTACTGCGCCTTGCAGAACGTGAAAAAGAGGGTACTCTCGGATTTAACGAAAGATCTTCAACAACAGGTGCCGCCGCAGGACAGATTTCGTCATATTCATTGCAGCTGGCAGGATATGATATGCCACTCGCGGAAGGTGTAGTAGACCTCCTCAGTTTTATTCCAAATGTAGATAAGATAAAGAGAGCACGCATCAGAGAATCACTGGGTCAGCTTAACTTCAAGAATCGTATTCCAAAGATAATCTTCACTGCAAAATATGATCCTGACAATGTATTTCAAGGTGCTATAGTAGGGTGGAAGAGAATTCCCGACGCGTCAGGATATAGACTTAGACGTCATAGTGTATTTGATAACAAAGACGTGACATTTGAGCTCTCAAATGAGCAGGCTGCAATACAGTATAATGCTCTCAAGGATTATATCAAGGAATGGGTTTTATCATTCTATGAGCAGTTCGATGATAATTCGATTTATGCATTCCTTGATAAGAACGTCACGAAACACAATTTTTACACATACCACTTGAAGGCAGTTCAGAATGCTCGTAGGGATTCTAGATTTGTATTCGATGTCGATGTAGCTCCATTTCCGATTGCTATGTTACAGCTGTCAGATATTGAGAAAGAGATGCAAAACCACGTTGACAGCACCATCGGGACAAAACTGGAAGGTGCGACATTTAACGACATCAGTCCATATCCATTCTTATCAAAGAAATATTATGGTCATGATAAGTACGATTGGATTATAGCTGCAGCAAATACATTGGCAGCAATTGAACGTGGTGATGATCGAGCTACAGTAAGAAGATTCTCATATCTGGGTGCAGATCTTAGTTTTTTGAGGGATCAGATACAGCTTAATAAATTCTTCCGTCCACTCGATCCAAATGAAGTGATTAAGAACTTGAAGGAAAGCATTGCTACATTTGGTGTCTCACAGACAATTTTAGAGATTATCGAAGCGACGGGTTTAGATTTATTCTTTGGTTCGAAGGAATCACCACAGGAAGACACATTCACAAGAGCGACTGCAGTATTTGATGAGCGTAGACTTGGTGGGTTGACAACAGTGTTGGCAGCAATAGATCCTGAAACAGCAACAGTTGACATGGAATCTCTTGTAAGCAATCTCCTAATCGTCCTACAGGGTAGCACAGATGCCACTCGAGTCGACGAGTCGTCCTCACCGACAGAGATTGATGTACCAGATACAGATGATAAACCAGAGTCAGCTGAGGACCCGATTCAATTCGTGGGCGAGTTTGACCCAAGTGTAGAAGTTCTTGACTTGACGACATTTGAAGGAATGAGCGAATTCGTACGGACGATTAGGCTATTCTTTGATCTCAATCCAAATAGAGCTAGTTTCGGGTCAGGACCTAGTGGACAGGATCTTCGAGTTGGAATCAGCGGAGAAGCAACATTGATGGCACCTGGTGCAGGAGAAGGTGGAACTCCACCTACTATATTATAGATGGCAGTTAAGTTCTTTTCATTTGGAGGTTTGGGAGATACTGTAGGAGTATTTGATTCTAACTCTGATACAGGTCTACCAGGTGGATTGGGAGATCCTATAGGTGGTAGAGTTATATCAGCTGATGGTATTGTTGTAATATCTGATTTTAATGAAGAAGATGATCGTGACTTAGCGGCTCCAATTATCCCTGAAGCTAATAATGGTTTAGTTAGTGATTTTGAAGTAACAACAGAACCACAGTTTTCTGTTGTAGAAACAAGAGAGTCATCTCCTGGGTCGTTTAATACTTTGTTTACTGCATTCAAATTTGAGGCTATTCCACACTACAATTATTATATTGAAGATGAAGAGACAAATGACGATGAGCCCCGCGGCAACAAGAAAGTAGAAGATATACCCAGATATATCAAACTCAAATGGCAGCGCGCTCCGTTTACAGATAAGCCACCATCATCCAGAATATCACCACCGACCGATAAGAGAACGAGAAGCTTTTCACTTAGAGTCAACAAACCAATTCGTTCTGACATCAAACGCGGCATAAGATTCGATAGACTCAGCGCTATGAAATTCGGCGTCATAAGGAAAGCTGTCGCCAATGGTTTCATATGCCCGGGTGTTATCTCGGCAATTGTTGAGATGCCTCTTACGAAAGCAGGATATTCTACTGTAGGACCAACAGCAAGAGTTGATGAGATGGAATATCTGTGTTCTGAAAGCACGAACGGCATCGAACTACATGATATCCAAACAAATATCAATTCTGATAATGGTATCATTAGAGCATCGAAGACATCGGTGGGGGTAATGTCGAAAAAAGCCAAGAGCATAAAGGGAGACCTATATGATGGTAAGTTTTCGATAGTAAAAACAAGTAGTCCAACACGTTCAATATTTTCAGCCCATGACGCTCCTGCAGCTATAACAATCCAAGGGATCCTACCATCATCTCCACTAATGACAATGAGATTAGTGACAGCAGAGAAAAGCTCACAGTCTGTTGGAACGTTTGGTACACAAGAAGAAGATCCACTTATTCATATAATCTATGAGACAGTTGCAGCTCCACGGAGAGTAACTGACATGACTGCATTCACTGAAGTTGTGTTTGTTGATCCTGCGATTACTGGTCTCGTGAGCGAAGGTAAAGTTGATCTAATTGAATACCCAGAACATGCTGAAGTTATCGCTGGTCTCGGACAATTCCTGCCAAATCTTTGTGTTCTATCAGAAACAGAACCTGAGATTAAGAAGAAATCTAATATTCCAACATTTCCAGCAACACAGGAAGAATCAGGTACTGAATATGTTGGCTATGTCATAGAAAAATATACACAAGGATCTGATGGTGTATTTCAGCTCATTGACGAGATTGAGATTCCAGACATTGATTGTACTGAATTTATTGATACGAAAGTCTTGTATGGAGGCATTTATCGATATAGGATAAAGATTATCCTCAAGTGGACACGGAAGGGTAATATTACTCATATGGGGTTCGAGGATGGAAACTTCTTCGATGCTGACTTTACACAGACAAAGGGTCTTGCAACACATAAGAGTTCATATTTTACAAGCGAGTGGGGCAGGAATTGGCGATATGGAGCAATTGTTGATACAAAGCTACCAGGTCCGCCAGATGAATTCTCAGTTCGAACTGAGTCACACAGGAAGAGAGTCGTCGTGACGTGGAAGCTTCCGTGCAATAGCCAGCGTGATATCCATTACTACAGGCTCTTCAGAAAGTTACGAGATGGCGCTGGAAATGATCTTACAGATTGGGATCTGATTGACATTAGGTTCGGTGCGCAGAATGTATTATTCTTTGACAATGACGTAAAGTACTTCCAAGACGGGAATCTAAAGTATGTTTATGCTGCTCAAACTGTTACAAGACATGACGAGTTCTCGTTTTTATCTTGCCAGCTCGCTGTTCGTCTAAATGAACAATTCAAGAACGAAGGCGAGTATCCAATAGAAAGTATCTCAGCTGCTGGTGTGAGGCTAGAGGCAATTGGTGCATTCGCCACGAACCCACCAGCGAGAATATTCAGAGAGACGACATTCCAAGATACACTAATCATGACATCACGACCAGGAACAAACAATCGCGTATTCTCAGATACCACATACTGCCTCAGAATGGAATCTCTGGATACGGGTGAGAAACAAGACATATTGGTTACAATGGTTTTCGATAATTTGAAACCAGAGATAACGAAACGTGAAAAGACAGTACATATCCAAGTGGATAAACCAAAGCTAGATGACAAAAATATACGAGATTTCCTTGACCAAGCTATATCTACTGGCGTTACTGGTATAGTCGAGGATCCAAGAGCAGATAGAGGACGCCACAAGGGGCTTTATGCAACTCAGCTCTTTGGTAAGTTATAAAAGGAAAAAGAACCATAATTATGGGGAACGTAGGTTCCCGCGGAGTTTGATATCATGGGTTTTCAAGACAATTCTGGGCAGATCTTCATCGACGCAGTCCTCACAGACTTGGGTCGTGAGAAACTTGCAAGAAACGACGGAAGTTTCGAGATTGTTGCTTTTAGACTGGGCGACGACGAGATAGACTATAGGTTCTGGAATGAACTTACTGGTTCTGACTCAAAAGATCGTAAGATCCTCGATACTCCAATATTCGAAGCATTCACAAATGAGAACATTGCTCTCAGGAATCCGCTCATAACGATCAGAAATGCTAGACTGCAGTTCTTGCCCAAGTTCACGTCCAAACCAACAACTATCAGTCTTAAGGAACAGACAGACTCTGTCGGCGGTGGTGTTGACGTGATCGTCAGCCAAGATATTTCAAGGTCTCAGACAGTCTTGCCAGCAGAGATTATCGACGTAAACTATTCAATTGAAGTTGACAATGATCTTCTCTTTGTACATGATGAGATCCCAGTATCGATCTCACCATTTGGCACAGCACAGTATATCGTTGCTGCTGTACCAGGAAGAGTGACATCGGCAGGTGGAACTGAACTCAAGTTCAATCTTCGCGTACAGACATTAACAACTGAAGCATTTGACACTTTGGTTGGCGCAAGCGTTACTAAGCCTAGGACGATTAGTGCAAATATTGTCGTTACTGGACAGCAATCAGGCATGAACATTAAAATTGGTGTCACTATCACCGAGTTTGCAACGAGCTAGGAGTAAAATAGAAAATGTCGTTTAAGAAGTTCGATTTAGCTAACGACGTAGCGTCAATCGTTTCATTTGTAAATGAGGTAATTGCGGTCTCAGGATCGATTTATTCTGTTGAGGAGAACATCAAATTCTTCGATAACATTTCATCTGGTTCATCAACAAAGCTTGGTGGATATTGGCAGACAGCATATGACGCGTCGCCAACGAGTTCATTGAGTACTCCATTGTTTGATATGACATTTGGTTACGCGACTGGCTCGTCATTCAATCAAAACCTAGCAGCAGCTAGTTCTCAGAATGAGAAGATCAAGATGTACAGACATTTTGCTTCAACACTTCTTGGAAATAGAGATTCATTATTCACTGTCGCTGGTTCAGAAAGAAGTGAGATATTCTTCATTGCTTTTAAGAGGAACATCCACAAAGATGAACTTAAGAAAGGTACGATTGCTTTAACGATCAACACAGATCTAGCAGAGTCAGGTGTCGCACAGTATACAGCTTCTGACGAAGGTGCAGTAACATCTTTCAAGCAAGATGTCGGCGGCGAATATGCTCCGTTGAAGATCAGCGGTTCTTCTGGTAATGAAGTCGGTCAGGTTTGGTATAATGCTGGAGTGATTGTTCTTCCTACATCTACCGTATGGGATTCATCTATTACTCAAAATGGTGTAGCTGCATGGACAGGTTCTGTATCACTACAAGGTGCTCAAGCATCATCTTCAATCGACTCATTGGTTGACGGTTTACGTGAACACATTGAACGCAAGGATCTACACAACCAGACAAACCTACACTCAACGATTTACTTCGCAAGAGCAACGAATACGGAGTTCAATTATTCTAGTAACTCAACGTTCATTGACGCAGAACAAAGAATCAGGGTGACATCTGGCAGCAATATCCTTCAGACAAGGACATATATCACGACAATTGGTCTTTATGATCCAAATGATAATCTCCTTGCAGCTGCGAAAGTCAACAAACCAATTACAAAAAGCCCAGATACTGAAGCAATTTTTCGTATAAGATTGGATTACTGAACTTTAAATTTATTTAGACGTCATGAATTGATGGCAGTTTACCACAAATTTGGACCTGCGGACATTGTTCACTATAATCTTAACACAAGTCCAAAGGTAATATTAGCATCAGGAACAGCTGGTTGGCGTGGCAGCGTTGGCACATCTGGTTCCATAAGTCTCTATGGGGGTATCCGCTCAAGAGAAACTACTGGTACCGATCTAACGATCCAGCCGACCTACAATCTGGATACGTATACGATTGATGGGAAAGTTCAGATCAGTGCATCATATCCATTTACTGGATCTGTATCATATGTTCAAGTAGTTAATCGTGCTGTTGATAAAAACACAGAACAACATGATAGTTTTTGGGGAGATGAGCACTTTAGGCCAATCCTCAATTTATATGATTACTACGAGAAAGTAAGTGTAGATTATACGACTGCATCATATGATTACTACATGTTGTATTCTGAACCGAGTACACAGAATATAGTAACATTCGGTGATGGCCCTGATTTCTCTACGATGACTGCATCATATACTATCGAAGCCATGATTAAACCACTATCGATTAGTGGTAGTAATAACGACTACACAATCATGGCTATGACTGTTAATTCCACTATGATGAAGTGGAGATTCTACATCACTGGATCAAATGGAAGACTTGGGTTTTTCAATAATGATGATGATGCAACAATTAATCTAACATCGTCTTTCTCTGTGACAAGAGATCGCTGGCAACATGTTGCATTTAGGGTTTCAAATAATACTGGTAGCTTTACAATCGACATGGTTGATGCTGGTGTCAGATCAACTAGCAGTCTAACGTTACCTGTACCAGAAATAACAGAGAGCTTACGTCTTTTTAGCTTAGGTGACACGGTTCAAACTTTTCATGGTTATATGTTCGACGCTAAAGTTTGGGCATACAATCGTACTTTTTCGGAGATGTCATCAAGTTTGATAGAACACTTGTTTTAAGTGGATCTGATTCAAGGTTGCTTGTATATGCACGATTAAATGATGGACCCAAGTCGATCCTGCATGGAAGAGCAGCAGGCTCCGGTGCGTTTAATTATGCGCCAGATGGCTCATCATTACATGGAAGATTGCAAAACTTTAATTCTTCTCAGAGACCAATATGGACACCAAATGACAATGCGGATTTTATAACACAGAAGAAGTTAATCCCATCATCACAAGCAACTATTAATGAATTTCGAGTTGTTCATATCCCAAGTTTATACTATGGACGAGCAATCGCTACAGGTAGTGTTCGTCTAGAGTGTAACTCATTTCTCTCCCAGTCAATCCAGAGAATTCTCGTTGATGATGGTAGAGGTGGACTATATCTATCAGGTTCTGCAACTTCTGCATCTTTCCCGGCAGATAAAGAAAACTATAGAGGTGTGCATTGGAATAAAGTTGGCAATGTATTTTACAGTGAGGGTCTTATCGTCATCAGGGATCCAGCTTTACTGAATTTTGGAGAGGTCAATCCGAGTTCACAAATGCCAAATGACTTACTACGAGTGTCATTCGCCGGCCAACAACGAGTGCCGACTAAGGTATTCATGTGTCGTATTAACGGCGCTGCAACAAATGCATCGAATAATTCATCTTTCACAACTTTTGACTCTGGATCCAATAAGCTACGTGTTATAAGAGACAATCCGACCACCTATGTAACTGCAGTAGGTCTCTATAACAAAGAGCGTAAGTTGGTCGGCATCGCAAAACTCGCACAGCCAGTTAGAAATCGAGAGCGGGATAAAATTAACGTCCGGCTCAAATTGGATTTCTAATGATAGTTGGTTTAGACGTTTCAACATCCATTACGGGTGTGTGTTACCTTAATGATGATGGGTCATTCTATGCAGCTAACTATATCGATTTGAGAAAAGTCGATAAGTCACTCATGACTAAAGCCAAAGCTGTCGAAGGTTATCTTCATGATGTTGACCGTTGTCTAGATGACAGTTTCACACACATCTTTGTAGAAGATAAGTTATCAGGGTTCTCTGGTGGTAGAACATCACAGCAGACAATTATGAAGCTTGCGGCATTCAATGGAATAGTATCGTGGATGTGGTATCACTTTAGTGGACTTAATGAACCTATTATGCTCCACCCTTCTACAGTGAAGGCGACGATGAAAAGAGATGGCCTAATTATACCAAAGGGTAGTAATAAGAAAAAGCTTACTCTTGACTTTGTAAGGGAAATCGTACCTGAATTTAAATATGTTGAGACTAGAAATGGTAATCCACAACCATATTGCTATGACATGGCCGATGCATATTGCGTGGCTCGTGCTGGTTACTTAAAGCACGCATGCGATCAGCAAGAAAGCTAGAAGCGCTTCGATCAATTTTAGGTCATGAAGAATTTCGAAAAGGTGATGAATGCATTTTCTTCTGCCCGAAACATCAACACCATAAAGCTAAACTAAGCGTTAACATAAAGACTGATAATTTTAACTGTTGGGTGTGTGGTTTCAAGGGATTTAACCTTAAGCCACTTTTGTATTTTAAAGGACGAAATGAAGAAGCTGACAAGTATGCAGAAAACATTGGAAGAAAAGATGCGAAAGATTCTAGAGATAGAGCATCGGAAGAATATGACGTCCCCACTCTCCCAGCAGAGTTCAGGTCTCTTTCAAGAAGCATCACAACCGATTGCCCGTATAGATTACATGCGGTACGGTATGTTCAAGACAGAGGAATATCGAATAAAGATATTCTACGATATAAGCTAGGATATTGTCTTGAAGGTCCGTACAAAGGGCGAATCATCATTCCTTCATTCGATAGTGGAGGAGATCTTAACTTCTTCGTAGGAAGAAAATTCTATGATTGGGCAGGACTGTCCTACAAGCATGGTAACTTTGACAAGAACATAATATTCAATGACTATCTAGTAGATTGGGACGAGCCAGTTACCCTTGTTGAAGGACCATTTGACTCGTTCGTCGCAGAGAATTCAGTACCATTGCAAGGTACAATCCTAAACGAGGATTCATTGCTTTTTGCGAAAATTGTAACATCGAAAGAACCTGTTTATTTGGCTTTAGATGCAGACGCTAGAGCAAAGCAGATGAAGTTAATGGAACTATTTATGAGCTATGGAGTGCCAGTCGGTTTGATCGAAGTAGAAAAACATGATGCGTTAGATGTAGGCGACATGACGCGTGGACAGTTTAAACACGCGAAACACACTGCATTCTGGGTACACAATCAAATTCAAGCGTTGAGATTGAAAGCTCGTGTATGAGGATAGTTCATGTATCCGATATCCATATCAGGAATTTAAAATACCACTCTGATTACAGGAAGGTATTCGATAATTTCTATGAGAAGCTAGATGAGCTTCGACCAGATCTCGTCATAAATACAGGCGATACGGCGCACACGAAAACCCAGATATCTCCTGAATTCGTTGATATGTGTTCTGAACACATCAGAGCTGTTGCATCATACGCACCGTACCACATTCTTCTTGGTAATCACGATCTAAACCTCGTGAATCCGAATAGGAAGGATGCGATATCTCCCATCGTGGATAGCATTCAAGGCAATACAGCATATCCAATCGTGCTGCACAGTGGATCTGGTCTATATGAACTTGGACACAAATATCAGGATGCTGGCCTGTGGATATTTAGCTGCGCAGATCAAGATAATTTTCCTAAACCAAATGATTGGAGTGATAGGAAAGATATAAACATAGGACTTTATCACGGTTCACTGCTCAGGTCAGAGACAGACATTGGGTGGAGAATGTCAGAAGCAGATACAGACCTTTCGATATTCAATGGTCTGGATTTTGTTCTATTGGGTGATATCCACAAGCATCAATTTATGGATAGTGCTGGTCGTATTGCATATGCTGGCTCTCTCATTCAACAGAATTTTGGTGAAGAGCCAGATAAGGGTTTTCTTGTGTGGGATATTGCAGGGAAGAACTCTTTCAATGTTCGACACGTTCAGCTCGGTGGTTCGAGAAAATTTTACACTATCAGATTGAATGAAGATCTTAGTTTACCTAAAGAGGACATTGAATCAAATTCTCGCATTCGTATAATTTCCCCTAAGCAGTATACGCTAGTAGAACAGCAGGCATTTGAGAAGGAAGTAAGAAAGAAATTCGATCCATTTGACATCATCTCTCTTGCTGCCAAGAATATTGGCAGACAAGAATACAAGACAGTCACTGGCAAATCCATTAAGATGGAGAACCTTCGTGACCAAAAGATACAGGAACGACTTCTCCGCAAGTACCTTGAAGATCGTAAACTAACAAATGAAGTAATGGACAAGATACTTGAACTTAATAGAAGACACCAAGCACACCTCGAAAAGAATGAAGATGTGTTGCGTGACTCTCACTGGAAGCTTGATACAATTGCTTGGAATAACATGTTCAACTACGGTGATGGGAACTTCATTGATCTAAAGAAACTAAAAGGTGTGACAGGAATATTCGCTCCAAACTCTTCAGGAAAATCATCACTCATTGATATTATAACTGAGACACTCTTTGATAGAACAACGAAAAGTGTTTCAAAGAATATCTTTCTCATTAATGATAACAAGGAAAACGCACACATGGTAGCTCAGGTTTCCGTGGGCGATGAGACATACGTTATTGAGAGAACGATTGAACGCATTAAGTACGGTAAGCGAAAGCTTGACGAGGAAAAAGAGTGGGGAAAGACATCACTTAATCTCTTCAAGATCAACAAAGATGAGACGACTCGATCACTAAATGGAACTCTCAGGTCAGAGACCGAACGAAATATTAGGAGAATGCTCGGTAGTCACGAAGACTTTCTGCTCACGTCATTCCTAGAACAAGGGCGTGAACATGACATCGTAAAATGCAAGGAGACTGACAGGAGGAAGATTCTTTCTAGATTCATGGACCTTGACATGTTCGAGCAGAAGGGAAGGATGGCAAAAGATGAGAGCAAGGAACATCTCACGAGATTGAAAGATTTTGAGGATGGCAACCTAGAAGATGTGCTAGCCATGGAAACAGTAGAGTCTCAGGTTGTTGATGAGAAGATTCTTGACTGTGAGGTTCACATCGATCTGTGTGATGCAGAGATAGAAGCTCTCCGTGATGAGATCGCATGTCTACGTGAGAGCAAGGATAAGATTACATGGAATATTGACGTACATGAAGTAAAAGATAAGTTACTAGCTGCCGAATCAGAGAAGAGCACACTAGAGCAAGAGCTCAATGAGCGCATAGACAAGCGCACGAGTGTACTAGAGTATATCGGTGAGCTTGAATTGGAGATTGAGGGGACCAATATAGAGGAGATTAGAGAGTCTCTGAGTGGACTGGAGGAGCTGAGAGCTTCGTATGATGATATACGAGATGAACTGGCTAAGGAACAACAGAGACTAGATCGCTGGGAAGAAGATGTAGCAATCTTGAAGAAAGTCCCATGTGGCGATAAGTTCCCAAAGTGTCAATTCCTCATAACTGCTGTTGATAAGAAAACGAAGATCAAAGAGCAGAAGAAGCTAATTGTATCATTGACTAAGAAGATGACTGCTCTCAATATAGAAGTAAAGAATAGAGAGAAGGAAGATTTTGAGTCTAAATACAACGAATACATGCATAAAGTGTCATCTGCAAAGAAAGATCGAAATCTAATTCGACAATTCGAACTATCAATCGAAAATACTAAGCTTAAGATTGAGAGCGAAAAGAAAAAGATTGAAGATGCAGAGGCTGACTTAAATCGATACGAAGAAAATCAAGAGGCAATTGCTAAGAATAAAGAAATCGACGCTGACATTGCAGCACGTTTTGCTCTCCTTTCTGAGCAGGAAAAACTCAGATCAGGACATAATGACAGGCGTTTGCAATATAGCAAGAAATTGGGTGCTAAAGAAAACGTAATCAAACATATCAAGAGCGAGATCGAGTCTCTCAAGGAGATTAGAACTCTCTGTGATGCATATGAACATTATCTAGATGCAATGGGCAAATACGGTATTGCATACCAGATCCTTGTAGAAAAACTGCCGATGATAAATGACGAGATCAATAAGATCCTGTCTGCAGTAGCTGACTTCAATGTCTTCATTGAACATGACGCAGAAGAGCAGTCAATAAGACTCTTCCTTCAGTACGGTGACTATAGAGGTCGACTGCTAGAATTAGGTGGTGGAGCAGAGCGTGAGTTAGCATCCATTGCAATAAGAACTGCTCTTCTTAGTATAACGAATCTCCCAAAGACGAACATGTTCATAATCGATGAGGGATTTGGTAAGCTTGACCCAAAGAATATGGACAACGTGAGCAAAATGTTCGACTACTTACGGTCAGTATTTGATCACGTGATTATTATCAGCCACATCGACGCACTTAAAGACATGGTTGATAACAATATTGATATATCCTCTGATAAGGAAAGATATTCGCACATCGAGGTATGCTAAATGAATAACTGTAAACACTGTGGAATAGAATTGAAGATGTTATTTACTTCTTTTTATTGTTCAAATGATTGTGATAAGGTTCCAAGACTAAAGCGAAGATTAAAATATGATCCTTTAACGCTTGAATATACAGGTGAATGGATCCAACGACATGACGTAACAATAAAACATATTGTGGAATATGAACCTATGGGTTTAAATGACGAAATGGAATATATTCGTAATCAAATCTATGCAGCATATCAAATTCCAGTATCTTTTAAGTTGTTTGGAGAAGAATAATGAAAGATAAATGGTTGAAGTTTCGTAAAGAAGGTGGTTTTGGTAAGATGATCGAAGACCTTATTGGTTCTGCTCGAGAGAGAATTGGGAAACCTAAGAATGTTTTAAAACCTGGTGAGAAGATTACATACAGCGAGCGGTTTACACACGGTGGCATTAATGAAGGTGAAGAGCTGGAATTTTTAGAACACGATCGAGGATACAGGATTAAGAAAAGGAAAAAGAACTAATGAGGTGGATTAAGAATACTAGCGGTCATCCAGATGCAATCCTAACATTAACACTGATGGGATTCGTAGTTGTTATCATCAAGCTATTGCTAGCTGGTAGTACACTCATCTTTAATGACAATACGTACTCTTTTGGTGATATTGGGGCGGCAGAAATCGCAGCAGTTCTTACGCCGACACTGGGTGCGTACGTCTCAAGACGTTATACTGATAAGAAGTTTAGTGCCGAGCATCCCAAAAATCAAGATACAACTCTAGAGAGCTAGCATGTTAAAGAAGCTTCAGAAATATATTGTTGTAATTCTTGTTGTGTCTATCATAGCAATGGGTCTTACAATGTGGGTACAACAACGTATTCATAGAAAACAGATCGTGGAGCTCCATAACGATATTGCGATGTCGACAAAGACAGTTGAGATCCACAAGAATGCATTTGAGAAGAAGTCTGTTGAGTTAGAAAATCTCGAAGATGTTCTTAAGACTTTTGAAGCTGAAGGCGAACATGACGCTGAGACGATAAAGAAACTTCGTAAGCAAATTAAGAAACGTGATGAAGAGATCCTTGTAGCAAGCCGAGTTTCTGCGACATGGAAGAAAGCATATGAGGCTGCAATTAATGCAAAAGAGACAACTCTTCCAGGAGATGATCCAGACGATCCAACTGATGATAGGGTTCGTGTTGATTTTGATAATGACTTCGGTTATATCACTGTGGAGGGATTTACACTCACAAACCCTCCACACGCTTGGGTAAGCATCAAGCAAAAGCGTCCTCTGCTCTTGACTTTAAGTGTTACACAAGCGAGAGATGGTCATTGGACAACGTATGTTACGTCGAGCGAGGACAACGTAGACCTAGACGTAAAACTATCTGGGGTCAATCCATTCATTTTCAAGGAAAGGTGGTACGAGAAAATCTCCCTAGACTTTGGCATGGACATACATTCAGTAGGAATCATTCCATACGTTGGCTTATCTTATCCGGTCGGACCAGTATATCTGTCCGGCGGCGTCTGGGCAGATTCTGATACTAGTAGTTTAGGGTGGTACACGACCATTAATTACTCGTGGTCTCCATTTTCGAGGCAATAGATGAAGAAATTCGATGGTAATATAGTTGTCTTTGATCTTCGTGAGACATATCACGAATTATGTGAATACAGTTTTAAGATAGTCCTCAATCCAAAACTATTCAAGAACTGTCATGACGTCGATGTTAAGATACTTGATGCGAATAATGACCTTATGGAAGTCGACGTACGCAGGTGGGGAAGAAAAGTTAATTGTACTTTTGTACTCAATGAGACAATACCCGATGGTGTATGTGTGGTAAGATTGAGAGCAGCTGCAGATAGTGGTAAAAATGTGGTTGAAAAATTTAGTTTTTGGGTGATCAAGTGAATGAAGAAATGAGAAAATCACTGCGTGTACCTATGTGGTGTCCTGTATGCAGGAGTATCATGAAGGGAAGCAAGTCAAACCACACGTATTATGATTATAAGTGCTGCACACATTGTTTTATTGAATTCGTTGAAGGCCGTGAACAGAGGTGGAAAGACGGTTGGCGACCAGATGAGAAAACGATTGAAAAGTTTAGTGATATGCTGCAGGGAAATAGTTAGAGGAACTAAATTTTTCGGCTTTTTTAGAAAAAAGTATCTACTTATGCATGACTTGATTGATTTTCCAAGGAGAGAAATCGAGCATGCCAAATGTAGAGAGCTACGAAGTACAAGGAACACCGTACGAGCAGACTGCGGATAAAACCGCGATGATTAACCAGATTACCGAGGATATGATCTCGGATCATGCTGGTTATGGCTTCAAAGTAAAGTTCCACAATGGTAACCAAATGACGGTTACCTACCATTGTTTTGAGATCGATCTTCCATCGAGAATAAAAGAGGTCGACGCTCAGGCAGAAACATATCTCAAGGAGTACGAGAAGCGCTTGAAAGCTGATTTCAAGTCACGTACTCGTTCTGCCTTAAAGCTCAAAGAACGTAAAGCAGAGCGTTGCGGTAGTGTCGAGAAGGTCTCATTAAATAATAGATACTACTACAGGTCGTCACGCACATATGAGCTATAGGGAGACTTCTTTTGAACAGGAAGTCCTTAAAAGCTGAGATCATAAAGTGTGGCACTGATCCTGAATATTTCATACGAAATTATGTAAAGATTCAGCATCCAGTCAGAGGATTAATTCCCTTTGACTTGTACGACTATCAAGCAACCCTGCTAAAGGACTACCAAGAGAATCGCTTCAACTGCATTCTAAAAGCACGACAGCTGGGTATCTCTGAGACCACAGCTGCATATGCTACATGGATGATGTTATTCCGACGTGATAAGAATATCGTCGTTATAGCAACAAAGAAAGAGACAGCGAGAAATATCATTCGCAAGGTCGCCACAGCGATCAAGAATCTACCAGCATGGCTGATGCTCACGTCAGTCGTTGCAAACAACGTATTCTCAATCGAGCTGACAAATGGTTCACGTATCAAGGCTGTCTCAACAGCCAAGGATGCTGGCCGTTCAGAAGCAGGTTCATTGCTAATCATCGATGAAGCTGCTCATATTGAGAACATGGAGGAGATCTGGACTGGTCTTCGTCCGGTTGTTACAGCTGGTGGTAGTGTCGTAATGATGTCGACTCCGAAAGGCATCGGAAATACGTTCCACAAGATTTTTGTTGGTGCTGACACGGGGGAGAATGAGTTTAAATTAACGAAGCTCATGTGGTATGTGCATCCTGAGCGAGTCATCGATGAGAATGGGATTAATGATCTTGAAGATGATCCAGTAAGACCCGGATACAAGATAAGCAGTTGGTTCAAAAAAGAAACAGCTGGAATGGACAAGCGAGAGGTTGCACAGGAGCTTGAGTGCAACTTCAATGCATCTGGTGATAACTTTATCACATCTGAACAGATGCAGTGGATCCAAGATAATACAATTCTTCCACCTGTCTCATTCGAAAACTGGGATAGAAAACTCCACGTGTGGACACCACCGCAGCCAGTGATTCAGTATATGATTACTGCAGATGTTGCCAGAGGAGATGGGAATGACTATTCTGGAGCACATATCTTTGATATTGGCACACTGACACAGCATGCTGAGTACTATGCAAAAGTTCCACCTGATCAGTTTGCGGAATTACTTGTCCGTACAGGGAATGACTATAATGGAGCACTTCTTGTTGTAGAGAACAATTCAGTCGGGCTAGCATGCTTAGAACACATTAAGTTAGCTGAATATGAGAATATCTATTTCTCACGTAAGGGAGACTTTAAGCCAGGGCAGTCATTTAATGCAGCTCTGCCACTTCCATCAATGACAGAGTATGTTCCAGGGTTTACGACATCTGTTCGCACAAGACCGCTAATGCTACAGAAGTTCGAGGAGTATATTCGAACGAGAAACATAACGATTCGATCAAATCGAATGCTTGAAGAACTAAGAAAGTTCATCTGGAACAATGGCAAACCTGAAGCAATGAAGGGTTATAACGATGATCTCGTTATTTCCATGGCTCTTGCATGCTGGGTAAAAGAAACATTTCTTTCTCCAAACATGTTAACTGAAGATATGAGCAAGACATTGTTGGGTCTAATTAGTAAAAACGTGACAGATCACACTCAGATACCGGGAGCTACGAAGGATCCTAGATTTGTTAAAGCAAATGACAGGATATCTGCTAGTCCAGGAGTTAATCCGTACGAACTAGTGCTGCCTGATGGTACTGTAGAAAATTTAGGTTGGTTGATTTCAAGCAAATGAGTTGGCCACGACTTGACGAGATCTTCATCATTGAGAAGTTTGATGAACTAAACATGAGGGAGATGCCATGGTCGTTCGATGAGAACGCTTGGTGGCAGGACACTGGTATCTTATTTCATGGTACTCACATTAGCAATCTCGATAAGATATCAAAGGGAGGACTTCAGGCTGGCCATGGAGCAAAAGGTGTCGGAGTTTATTTAGCGTTAGATCCGTTTACTGCACGCGGCTATGCTGCAATGGCAGGAGCAGGTGGCGAGAGGGATTTCAGGCGCTCTAAAGCTGTCAAGAGCGCACCGATGAGTGAGAGAGCTGTTATTGTAGTGCAGCTTCCGTCGAACATGTGGGATAAATTCGTTACATCAAAGAGAGATACCAGGATCTATGACCATGAGACATGGAAAAAGAAAGGCAAAGGAAACCCTAGATATTGGGAACTTGCAGAGGTAATGTATCCTTCTAATATTCCTGCTAATTATATCAAGGGTTACATGGTAAAATCGTAGTATGAAGCAAATACATAACATATATCTCTTTGAAGCTGACTGTCCAGAATGTGGGGAACCAGGTGCATATGTGGGAATGCATGATGTAGATTGCAAAAATCCCGGGTGTAGACATTCAGGAGCTGACATAGCTAGTCATTTTTCAAAAGAAGAATTGAAACAAATAATTTCATTAGCCAGTAGTGCCGATGCTCCGTGGTTAGATGGAGAAATATCAGATTCAGATAGAAAAAAACTTGTTAGCTTTGTTGTGAATGGCAGATCTACGAATAGTTCTGGACAAGTAACACATGATACGACAAATGCAAAGTTAGCTTCAAATGTAGATTGGAAATTGATAAAAAAAATGGTTGAAATTGCTAAAAGCAATGAATTAATTTCGCCAGAGTATAAGAAATCTTATCAAAATATAATTGACAAGATTTCGAAGATTTAAAATAGAACATGCCACCACTGATTAGACAACAAGAGAGTATCTGGGCTCAGTTAACTAGGCTGTTCCGCAACGGTCCCGTCGTACGCCACAAGGTCGCGAGTAGCTCGAAAATGTACGAGCCTCAGGGCACTGCACGCGCGTATAGAAAAGAGCTCTCGTCGCTCTACGTTAACTCTCTTGCATCATATGGACAGTACGAGCGGCTGGCGAGGTATGCAGATTACTCAGAAATGGAATATTGCATTCTAGGAAGTACACTTATAGCTGTACCTGGTGGATATAAGACAATTAAAGAACTAGCTGAAGAATATGGTCTTGAGAAAGAGTTTGTTGTTTTTTCTTATGACCATGAAGTTGGACAGATTGTTCCTGCTATAGCTAAGCAAGCTAGAAAAACAAGAACAGAACACGCGTGGAAAGTAACATTCGATAATGGAAAAGAAATCATAGGAACATCTGACCATAGACTCATGTTAAGAGACGGATCTTATAGGAAGATCTGTGGATTAGTTGCTGGTGATTCTATGATGCCATTCTATCGTCGTTCATTTCGTTCGCCTAAAGGTAGATTTGACACAGAACACTATCAGTATATCTATTCAATGACACCCGATACGAAAAACGGGTGGCAGACAGAACATAAAATGATTGCTGAATGGTCTTCTGATAGAATCATGGAAGAAAATGAAGTAGTCCATCATAAGAATTTCTTAAAGTTTGATAATAGACCAGAAAATCTTGAGATAATGAATCGTGATGATCATTCACGTCTTCATAGGATTATTTATAACAAAGAACATAAGTGGAACTACGAAAAGAATAGTGAGTGGATTGAGAAGTTCAAACGTGAACATTCGAAATTCATGAAGGAGAATAATCCTGCTGAGCGTCGAGATATAACATTTGCAAAGATTTTACAAGCCGCTGAGAATAACGGATTTAATCTCTATGAGACATGCAAAGTTTTTGATACCGATCCCAATGTTATAAAGAGAAAATTAAAAAGATATAGTTTCGCTAATTGGGAGATCTTTGCGAAAACATATAATTCCGAGTGGAAAAACCACGGTTGGGATAATGCAGGAAGTAAAAACCCAAGATGGGATGATTCTCTAACGTTTCAAATGATCTGTGATGCATGGACACCAAACATGAAAGGCATGGATCTTGTGAGAAAGTTAGATGTCACGCCCATGAAAATTAAAGGTAGAGTTAAACAACACGGTTATAAGAGTACTGCAGACTTCTGTAGAAACTACAACAATTGTAAGGTTGTGTCTGTTGAATATTATGGACATGAAGACGTATATGATTTAACAGTTGACAAATACAAGAACTTTGCAACAGATTCAGTAATATCACATAACACTCCAGAGATTGCTTCTGCTCTGAATATCTACGCAGATGAAGTAACGAATGTGGATGAGAAAGGCCACATGATCGAGATTGAGTCTGATAACCAACAAATCAAGAATATTCTTGAGACGCTGTTCTTTGATATTCTTAATATCGAGTTTAACCTGCATTCGTGGGTAAGAAACCTGTGCAAATACGGTGATTTCATATTGTTCGTGGATGCAAGTGAGCAGAATGGAATTCTGAACATGCTCCCGATTCCTATCAATGAGGTAGAGAGGGAAGAAGGCTATGATCCAAAGAATCCGTTCGCATTCCGATTCAGGTGGCTGACACAGGGCAACATGATCCTGGAAGCATGGCAGATCATTCATTTTAGACTTCTGGGTAATGATAACTTCTTGCCATATGGTGCTAGCATCATTGAACCAGCACGACGCATTTGGCGTCAGCTTATCCTCATCGAGGATGCAATGCTAGTCTACAGGATCGTGAGGTCTCCTGAGAGGAGAGTCTTTAAGATTGAAGTTGGTAACGTCAAACCAGAAGATGTGCCAGCAGAGATGGAGCAGATCCAGAATAGACTGAAGAGAAGCAAGATTATTGATGCAGCCACAGGACGTGTCGATCTTCGCTACAACCCTCTCTCTGTCGATGAAGATTACTTCCTGCCCCAAAGAGACGGGAAGGGTTCAGACATTACAACATTGCCGGGTGGTCAATTCACTGGCGATATCGAAGATGTAGAGTATATTCAGAATAAGCTCTTTGCAGCACTTCAGATTCCAAAGGCGTACCTCGGATATGAGGGTGATGTGGGATCTAAAGCGACACTTGCGCAAGAAGATGTTAGATTCTCAAGGACAATTCAGCGAATTCAGAAGATTGTGCTCTCAGAGCTCATGAAAATCGCGATTATCCATCTTTATCTTCTTGGATTCCGTGATAACGAGCTAATCGATTATGATATTAAGATGGCTAATCCATCTACGATTGCTGAGCAGCAGAAACTTGAACTATGGAGACTAAAGCTTGAGATTGCAGGTTCTGTCCAGGAGGGCATGGTCAGCAAGACACAGACATGGCGTGACATCCTTGGCATGTCGAAACAAGAAATTGAAGAGATGCAGGATGAGATGCGCGCTGATAAGTTATTCCAGATGGAGCTTGATGGCATAACTGCTGAACCAGAGACTGATGAAGAAGAACCTAGCATAGGTGCAGCACCAGGAGCAGAACCAGAGCCAGGCGGTGAAGCAATACCAGGAGAAGAAGAACTGCCAACATCACTCGGCGGCGAAGAAGAACTTGAAGCTGGCGTCGACTACGATGACCAGAATGACGATGAACTAACATTATCGATGGCACCTATTCTATTAAAAGATGAAGATGAGTGCGAAGAAGATAAAAGTGAAATCGATGAGTCTGGCGAAGGTGACGAAAGACATAACCCTGGAAGCCGCGGCTGTAGCTCAGAGGTATCAGTTAACAAGGGTAAGGACTTATTTGACCCGAGTGAAGACTTGTTTAACCATGTATTCGGTACTGAGAAACAGACAGCATCTGATCCTTTCGATATGAGATCAATAAAAAGAATGATATCAAACCCATTTTCTGAGAATGTGACAGAATCAAATGAACCCGACCCAATCGGTCAGTATGTGCAATCTTCGTTGGCTAGAGTAGAGAAATTTGAAAATGACCTTAGAAAAACGAATAGCATTCTTAAAGAAAATCTCTATAGAGGATACAGCACTAAGAATTCTTCCTAGTTAGATTAAATCCATAGGAGAATGGAGACATCAACAATATGAGCTCTAAGAAGATGAGGTTTAAGCATAATAAGCGCAGGAATTCTGGGTTAGTCTATGAATTTCTCGTTAGAAAGATGTCTGAGTCGTTGATCGACAAGGACTCTCGAAGCTATAAGTGTGCCCTGGCAATTACAAAGAAGTACTTTGCTGCTGGCCAACCGATGGCAAAGGAGAGACAGCTCTTTGAAATTATAGCTTCAACTCGAGGTGTAAAACCGAATGTCGCACGTCGAGTGTTGGCAGAAGTTATCATTGTAGCGAAGAAGCTTGATCATAGACTGATAGACATAAAGAAGAGCAATGCAATCAAGGAGATTCATCGTGCATTCGGAAAGAATCTCTTCTCTGATTACAAGTTTGCTGACTACAAAGCATACGCATCGATCCAGATGTTGATTAACGGGTGTAATCCGAAGAGTACTATCAACGAGAGCGTCCAGCGAGTACATCTCGAAGAAGCACTCATAAACTACATGTCAGTCGATACAAAGAGACATGCTATAACTGAAAAGATCGATCCTCTGGTTTATTCAATTACTGTCAAGAAATTCAATGAGCGATACAATGATACATTGTGTGAGTCACAGAAGAGATTGCTCAAGAAGTATGTCGTTGCTCTAGCATCAGAGAATAGTTCTAGACTCGTTACTGCAATGCTCGTTGTTGAAAGAAAGAGACTTCTATTTGAGATGCAGTCTGCTCATGGTGTAAAAGAAATTCATGAAGATAAGCAGATGATAAAGAAATTAAAAGACGCTGAAAACATGCTTCGTGAATTGAACCTGAGAGAATCTCATAGTTCACACGTTGAAGACATGCTGCTTTATTGCAAGCTCGTGGAGGAATTAAACTCTAATGGCTAAGAAGACACTAAAAGAATTTTCTGGTGTCGGTGGAATCGCGGGGTTCCAGGTACCAGTTGGCATCAAGAAAAGGAAGAAGAAAGTCGACGAGATGCTCGACATGAATGAGACCCTTAGTGTTGTTGAAGCAATTGCTTATTTCTGTGGTCTTGATGAGGAATCATCTGGCATCGTGGAAGGCATGCTTGATGAGAACGAGTACGTCAAGCTAGCTGAGATGATCAAGAAAGGATTCGCAGAGAATGCACTGCGTCAGGTCATTAGGAGTAAGGTCCGTGAGATCGTTCGAAAGAAACAGGGTGGTGAGGGGTACGTCCTCTATGCACCGAATCCAGGAAAGAAGCAAGGCTCGAAAGAGGTCGGTGAATTTCCAACGAAGCTAGCCGCACGTCGCTCTGAGCTCAGTAGATTTCCACCAAGGGATCCATCAAAGCTTGCAGCGATGAAGAAAGATGTTGAGCAATTACGCAAGCATCCTGAGAAAGCTGCTGAAAAAGAAAAAGATCCCAAGACCAAAGCTCCAGCTTCGAAGAAACATGGAAAGAAAGAATCTCTTAATAGGCTCGTAGCGAGCATAACTGAGTCGATCTTCCGTGAGGAAAAGAGCGGAAGTAGTTGGGACGAGTACGTAAGCAAACTCTCAAAGCAAGCAGTCCTCGCTGATAAAACCTTTCAGGGCATGCAGAAGAATATTGCAAAGAAGTCCGAGAAAGCACTGAAAGACGCAGCGGGGACAATAAAGAATTCGCTTGAATCTGCGGGCTTCGAAGTTAAGGAGAAGGGCGTAAAGAAAGATGTTGAGAAGGGTGAGCTCTACATGGAGTTCTACATTGGAGACAGTGAAGGAACTGGTGAGGTAGGTCCATTCTACTTGATTATCGTGAATGGGTACCCAAAGATTGATGTCTCTGAGAATGCACGTGGCACGATGGGAAAGATTGATCCAGAAAGATCCAAAGTGCTCAGAGCAGAGATGATGGCTATTCAAGAGGATGCACTCGATACGTCAGATGACGTTGCTAAGGCAGTTCAGAAGCGTGATGAGTACCTCATGAAGATGGAGAAGAAAGTAGACGGGTTCGTGGCAGATCTCAATGCACTCGAAATCACGATGCTTAAACGTACTCTAACATCTAAGTACAGGAAAATATCATAATGAAAAAGACACTTTTAAGAGAGTGGTATGCACTTGAATGTACTGCCGATGCCATCAATGAGTCAAGGAATAAGAATGGTGGAAAAATTCTTCTGCCAGCAATTCTTCAGAAGTCTGGTACGAAGAATCAGAATGGTCGAATCTATCCAAATGAGATCCTTCAACGTGAAGTATTGAACTATGAGAAAGTCGTTCGTGAGAACAGAGCTCTAGGCGAACTTGATCATCCTGAAACATCAACAGTTGCACTCGATAAGACATCTCACATTGTCAGAGAAATCTTCTGGGAAGGTGATGTAGTTCGTGGGATGGTAGAAGTTCTAAATACACCGAAAGGAAAGATCCTTGAGTCACTTCTTGAATCAGGCGTCAGAATTGGAATGTCGAGCAGGGGAGTGGGAAGCACAGAGTCAACGAATGAAGGTACTGACGTTGTACAGGATGACTACCAGCTCATTTGTTTTGACGCAGTTAGTGAACCATCAACTCCTGGCGCGTTCATGAATGAATCAGTTGAAGTTGACGTTAAGAGAATATGGAGCAAGGCTGACAGGATCTATAGAGCTCTTAATGATATACGAGTGAGGAAGTAGCAATATGGCATTACACATCGGAAATTTTTTAGGAGTTGCAGCAGCTAGTGGAACAAGAGTGCCAGCAACAGGCGCACTTACTACTGTAATTCCTGAGAATCTACATCGTCGTGCTGCAATGATTTACAATTTCAGTGAGGCAATACTGTTTTTAAAACTTGGAACAAATGCATCAAGCAATGACTTCACTGTAAAGATGGGTTCAGGTTCATACTATGAGGTTCCATTGCCAATGTACACTGGATCTATAACAGGTATTTGGACTGCGACAACGGGATCTGCGATGGTCACGGAGCTTACTTCTGATTAAATGATCCTAACACCTCTATATGGACCAGAGCTCGTGACGAGGGGGCTTAGAGAGGATCCACGTGTCCTCGGTGGGGACTTGGCACATTCTGAATCAGTGAATGGAGAGCTGGTCAACACTCACAGCGCTCAGTTCACTCATGCCGGCACTAACACCAACAACCTTGCAGAGATCCTTGGGCTGGTTGGAGGCGAGGGAATCAACACGACTGGCGACCGGACGTACGAGACGCTATTTGAGCTAGACACCTTTACCGGGGCCGCCACCCAAACACTGATGTCGAGATGGGGCTTTGTCGCCGCCACTCAAAACGACGCTCTGTTAATCACCTCGTCAGGTCCTGATAGAGTTTTCCACGCTTTTGTGCGAACAGACACGGGCGGGTTTCAGCAGCAGAGATGGACTTGGGTTGGCGGCGCAAATAACGTCTGGACGCACGTGGCGTGGACGTGGCTTGCCGCTGCCGCATCACAGGCGGTACAGCACGAACTTTTCATCGATGGAGTGTCGCAGGGAAACGGGACAATCATCATAGCGCGAGCCGGGTCATCGACCGTCAGCGGTGATAGATTTTCTATCGGTGGCAGTTCGACGCTCAGCGGAGCCGTAGCATCCATTGATGGCAGGCAAGACGAGTCACGTGTGTGCAGCACAATCCGAACTCAGCCGCAGATCGACGCCAACAAACTAGCTCACATCACCGCGCAGCCCGGCCTGGAAGCCTATCACCAGTTGAACAACGTTTGGTTGGACGCGAGCGGTAACGGATGGACTCTTACCCCGACCGCTGGCGGCGGAGGTGCTCCAGCTCTCCCGACGTTCTCCACTGATGTGGCGTTTGTATAATGGCCGTACCTGATAACACTGTTCATCTGGGCTGGCCGACGAGTAACGACGTCAGCGAGCACAGCGCGCGCGTCACGGTGCCCGAGTTCGAGGCATTTCTGTCGCAGATCCGCACTGTGCTGGAGAACCCCGCTCCTGTAAAAACAATCGTTCGCGCCCGTGTCGCAGCACTAGTAGGACCCCAAGCGGACGTGGAGCCGGATGACTGGATCTTTGACGTGCTGGCGGTTGGTCAGATTGGGTTCGAGAATAAGCTTAGTCAAGATGAGATGGACATGCTTAGAGCGGAACTTCTATCAGAAGTCATATTCTTCTCCGCACCCATCTCAGATGGTCCGCATTTTGTCGAAGGTCTTGGTCAGCTAGAGACAGAACAAGATCTTCTTGATATTCCAGAGGAAAAGATGAAAGAAATAGAGAAGAACGCGAAACCATCAGACCTCATAGTCACAAAGAAGTCAGAAATAACCAAGTGGAAGAACCGTGCGATAGTTGCATATCTTGTAGCTGGTGGATTTGGTCTACTTTCATTGTACCAGCTATTTGCATAGATTATGACTCCATTCTATGATGCATTCGGTCGATTGATTACTGGTGGTTTGCACGAAGACCCACGTATTCTTAGTGGAGATCTGTCACATTCGGATTCAATAGGGACTTCGTGCATTCCAACGGGGGCTGAAGTATCTTCTGCTGTCACTGACACAAATTTTCCCATTACTGCAGCAGCAGTGGCTACAGCCCTCGGCGTACCTGCCGCAACACCCAGTTACATCTGGACATGTCAAGAAACAACCGATAACAACCTTGTCGATGCGCTTCAGGATGAGCAGCTTTTCGAGGGTGATGTAGATGGTGCGGAATGGGCAATTGCAACATCAGGATTACAAGGCAGCCGAACAGCGATCAGACTTACAATCTTATCCAGTGAACGATTTGCCGCGAGCAACGTCCTCATCGGGGACCTTACACAGAGCACCGCATGGATGGCCGTGTATAACGTAGCTGTCGAAAACGCGGCGACGTTGGCACTGCTCTCAAAGGGGCGGGGGCTGGCTGCCGCGCCCGCGGCTGACAATGCTGGTATTGTCTCTTCGTTTGACTCGCTCGGACGCCTAACCACTACGATCAGTGATGGCACGGCCAGCGTAGCCAATAGCCTGATCGTCGGTGATAGTAATGACGGAAACTGGCACATCGGTGGCATGGTCTATAATGCGACCGCGCAGACGGTCAAGACAATGAATGAAATATCGGAGCATACACGTGACGTGAGTACACTGACCTTCGTTACCAATAACAGCTACTTCACGATCGGGGATTCACGCTTCCCCGCAGCAGGTGCGGACATTGCTTATGTCCTACTGTTCGAGGGTGCCGCAGCGGAAGCGGTTACACAAGCATCTCTCGCAACCTTTCACACACAGATGGTGACAGCATAATGGCTAATCAGGTTATCATTCTCGCTGGCCAGAGCAACGCACTCGGCTTGGCCACCGACCCTGCAAACCTGACTGGAGGTTTCGCTAATTACGGAGACGAATTCCCGGGCGTGAGAATCGTGCAACAATTGCAATGTTCTAGTGATGACGGTGCATCGCCTTGCGCATTTGAGTGGGGATGGCACGATACAAAATCGCGCGTCAACTCACAGGGAGAGTTTGGGCCTGAAGTTGGCATTGTTCGTAATATACCAAACATTCAGACACACGGAGAAGTCTACTTAGTTAAATGCGCTACCGGCGCTACTGATTTAGCCAATGACTGGGACGAGACGGCATCTACTGGTACCGTACTTTACAGTCGCATGAAAGCATTCCTGGAGAATAGAGCAGCACAGCTCAATGCATGGGCTGGAGGCTACGAAGTCGTCGGCATGATTTGGATTCAGGGTGAGGCGGATTCCATAGTGGAGGTCGAAGCCGACGCATACGAGACAAACTTGAATAGTTTCATTGCACAGGCTCGTATTGACTTCAATAACGCCACGATGCCATTTATTATCGCGCGACTTAATGCAGACAACGTCGCGGCTTTTGCGGGGACTATTCGCACGGCGCAGGATGCTGTAGCAGCGGCTGACTCGCGTGTCACAGTCGTGAATCCGGACGTGATCAACCTAGATATAGACAATAAGCATTACACCGCCGATGGTTGCGCTGAACTAGGAGAACTACTGGGAGCTGCATTAGATGCTTTTATACCTGTTTGTAGTTGACATCTATACTTAGATGGTAGATAAAATTAAATGAAAGTGTATTAAGATGAAGAAACCAACAATGGTAGAGATGATCAGAGTGATCGTAGCGGAAGAAGTGCGAAAGCTACTTCCTAAAGTCGTATCTGAGATGTACATAAAGAACCTTGTACATGAAGCTGTTGGATCACCAGTCCAACCGCAGAGGCCACCATCACCGCAGCGTCAATCAATGAAGTTTGAAGATATCTACGAGAAAGAACTTTCAAATGCAAGAGATGAGCATGTTCCTGAAATGATGGACAACTCAGACGAGGGAATCTATCAACAGGGGACAATTACTCGTAAGAACGAAACAGCAAGATCTGCGCTGTTCGCAAAAGAAAATCCGCTGCTTGCGTCAATGTTCAAAAATGTCGTCCCTACAAACATGCGTGAAGGTGCTGGCAAACCCTCAATACCAATTATGGGACCTGTGGAGACAAATTCTCGTGGCGAATTAGAAATGTCAGATCCGTCACGCTACGGTGAGATCTTTAGAAAGATGTCAGGTCAAAGCAATAAAGGAATAATGCAGCAGACAACTCAAGGCCAAGAACGTGCACTTGAGGAACGACGCAAGAAACTTGATGAGATTCGTATTGATACGAGCAAAGCTCCAATTACGAGGTAATGAGCATAAGAGAAACATACTATCGCTCACTGAGAGAAGACCAGTCTAGCTATGGTGGCTCGATGTTCTTCCGTCCGGATACATCTGGTATCCGTGGAAAAGGAGTCAATCGCAAGGCATACCAGACGGGAGATGATAAATTCCCATACGGTAAAGCACAACCTAGCTGGGGTCAACCGCACGCATATTCACGTGATAGTGCTGGACACGGACCATCACTTCAGTCAGTTCCAGTTCCTAAAGGTGTACCGTCAGATGATGAACGTTGGATAGACGGGATGGACGGGATGGATGAGATCGATGGAGTCTTGAACGGCACTCCCATGCAGGGAAATATCGTAAGCAATCCGCCGCGTTCTAGGTCAAAGTTTGGTGTGCCAGACGAGAAAGATGATCCATGGCTTGATAAGACAGCTGAAGCAATGGGCGTCCCATTCAACGTCGCCAAAGCTGGACAAGGAACGGGCGGCCAACATACTGGTGGAAGGGTACATCCAGGCACTTCGGGTCAGTGGAGCGCTCGACCAAAGGGTAATCCATGGGATAATGCCGTGACTGACGATGATCTTGAGAGGGCTGGTAAAGGAGAAGGTCCTTTCCGCAGGCAAGACGAGTATAACTATGGACTGCCATTTCAGGGAAATATTATGAAGCGTTCTCCTGAGATGAGTGTCCAACACCCAGAAGATGATGATATCATAGCATTCCATATTCCAACAGACGATGAGACAAAAGATACGGACACTATTGATGCTAGGATGAAACAGGTCGGTGGAGCTAAGTTTACACAGACACCTGGTCATTCATTGAAATACTCTAGGATGCAGCCTGGATTTACGTGGAAAGAAAACTATCACTACGGATTGATAGAAGCTTTCGTTAGCATGAAAGATACACCTGCAGCACCGAAGCAGTGCTCTCACTCCATGCATGATGTAGATCTAGATTTTGCAAAGAATACGTTCATGGACGTACATGGGACTGCACGTAAGCAACTTGATACAATGGACGAACCTAGTCTTGTGAAATTTCTCATTCAAATAGAACCAGAACATTTCATGAAATCTCTCGGAGAAATCGGAAAAGACAAACTTCTCGGTATTTATGAAACATGGGCATCTGACGTGCTCACCGGTGAAGGAATGAACATCGAGAGAATGTCTGAGAGGATCATGAAAGCAATTGGCGGAGCGGGGCACTATTAAAATGAAGCTTACTATAGAAGAACTAAAGAGCGTTATTCGTAAAGTAGCTAGAAATCTTGTCGAGAAAAAAGCAAAAGACGACAAGAAGAAAGACGAAAAGGGCAAGAAGGGCGTTGATGGTTATGTCGATGAAGATGTATCTCCTCGTGGTTTTAGTTCTGGAGGGAATTTGGACTTCTCACAACCTCTCAGTACTTCAACAAAGGAAGGCAATCGCTTGCAGAGACAGGGCAAGTCCAACATGGGACCGTGGACATCTGAGTCTGCGCTTAGAGCAATCGTGAAACACACGATGATGGAAGAGTTCAAGCTCAAACCAATGCCGAACGCGAAGATGAAAGAATCTGCACCGTATAACACACGTGTACATATGGGAAAGCAAGGTAGTATGAGCAATCCAAAGATGGAAGGCTGGAAAACTACAAAGAAGGAAGGAGCTGTCTGGGAGCAGCTAGCTCACTGGTACAGCGTGCCAGTCAGAGAGTCAAAGAATTTTAAGCCTCGCGAGCCGAAATATGTTAAGTCGATGGAAACTCAATCACATAGTAAGAGGTTAATTGAAAATACCTCAAGAAGAAAGAAGAAATAACATGAAACCACCCGGAGATGCTGTCCTGATTAAACACCTTGAAGTTACCCCTCGTAAGAATGAAGCTACAGATCGTATGATTAAGCGCTTCGCAAAGCTAGTGAGAGACAATGGAATACTTAAAGAGGTAACTCACAGGGCATACTTCGAGAAACCATCCGTTATTAGAAGACGTAAGAAAGAAAAGGCGAAATGGACTGCAAGAAATAACGTTAGAAAGTAGAAAAATAGTTTGAAAAGAAAGTCTTACATTATTTAGTTGTAGATTCATTAGGTCAATGGAGATCAATGATGGGAGCTAGCGGTAGAAACATCGTTAAAGAAGCTGTGGCAGACGCGCAACAGGTTAAGAATGCAGCCGTTGAGGTTGCGAAACAGAAGCTCGTCGAGGAGATGTCTTCATCTATTCGAAATCTCGTCGAGAGGCATATCAATCATTCTGTCAGATCAGAAGATGTCGACCGAGTCCGTCGAGGAGAAGAGGGCCGAGGCGAAAATCCTGAATTTGAAGAAGGAAAGCAGCTCGAGGGAGAAGACACAATGGCCGAGAAGAAAGACGACAAGGGTAAGAAGGACGAGAAGGAACTCGAGAAAGAGTCTCTTGAATCTATGTTCCCTGGTATTGCCGAAATGGGTGATGAAGAAGAGCTCGGCGGAATGCCACGTCGCGGTGCTGAAGGCGACATGGATGCTATGCAGGACATGTCATATGAAATGGGCGGCATGCCTCCGATGGGCGGCATGGGTGACGAAGAACTGCCCGAAATGGGCCATATGGGCGGCGATGAAGAACTGCCTGAAATGGGTGACATGCCTCCGATGGGTGACTATGGTGGTGACTTCGGTGGCGATGAAGAAGAATATGATCGTGAAGACGAATCACAAATACCTACACTCGGTGAAAAAAAGGGTGCACCAGAGGAAGAAGACATGGACGAAGAAATCACTATCGACGAAGCAGGTCTAAGGAAGGCTTACGAAAACGTGATGAAGTCTGCTGCAGCACTGCAGGAAACTTCCGTTGATTGGAGCCCAAACGTAACGAGTGGTTACGCTGACACATATAATACTTCTAAGTGGGAAACTGAGAATCCTCGCAAGGCAAATGACTCACAGGGTCTTCACGATGAAGATAGTGATAAGCCTTGGGAAGAGGGCAAGCCACCGCAGGCGCAGGACTACCAGGTAAAAGAGGCAATCGAAAAGGGTCTCAAGGAAAACCAGGAGCTTGCACGCTACGTCATGTACCTTGAATCACAGTTCGCTCAGGCAGCTGGCGTCATCAAGGAACTAAAGAAGCAAATCCATGAAGTTAACCTCTTCAATAGAAAGGTTCTCCATGTAAACGAAATCCTCAATGATTTCGGTAAGAACTTGACCAATGAGCAGAAGAAGCTTGTCATCTCTAAGATTGACGAGGCTGCAAATGTCAGGGAAGCACGCATCGTGTCCGAGGCTCTCAAGGCTTCGTTCAAGTCGGCGCTCCACCTCAATGAAGGAAGAGTCCGTCGCAACCGACCAAACGCTCAACGAAGGCTTACCAGCGGATCACCGGACCAAAAGGTCCTCAGGGAATCTGTGGATGGAAATAGCATGCGAACACAATTCGCACGTCAGAGGGAACTCGCTGGCCTCGTATCATAAACATTGAAAAGAAAGATTTAAAGGAGATACAAAAGATGCCAAGGCAAGCTAATTTCAACCTCGCAGCACTTACGAAGGACATTTATAAGAATGATCGTAAAGCTGAGGTAAAGAGACTAGTTGAGAAGTGGACCGTCACCGGTCTTCTCGAGGGTCTAGACGACAGTCGTAACCAGGCTGACAAGTCTAACATGGCCGTTCTTCTCGAGAACATGGCTGGCGAGCTTCTTAACGAGCAGTCACAGGTAGCTGACATTATCGGTTTCCAGAACGTTGCATTCCCAATCGTACGCCGTGTATTCGGTGGTCTGATCGCGAACGAGCTCGTTTCTGTGCAGCCAATGAGTCTGCCATCAGGACTTCTCTTCTACCTCGACTACAGGTTTGATACTGTCAAGGCCGGCAATAAGAACGACGACTTTACGGTCGGTGGTTCATTGTTCGGTGACCAGACAGCACCTGGAACTGAGAACCTAGGTACTGGAGGTTTCTATAACTTCGGTACGAGCTTCTCAAGTAGGGAAAGAGTATCAGTCGCGTCATTCAACTACACTGCAGCAACTGCATCGTTGTCAGACGTCGCACATGATCCTGATCTTTCAGGTTCAGTGACGAATCTTATCAAGCTCACTGTTACAAGTGCACGCTCGATTCTAGTCGGTTCAGGTTCTGATGTTTCTATCGGTGGCTTGAAGCATTGGGTACCCGTGTCAGGTTCGTCAACGTCATTCACGACAACGAGCGACGGTGTTCCTATTAGACTCGGTACAGATGCAACAGCAGATGTCGTAGTCTACAGGCGCCACACGGTAAGAGACGGTGATAATGTTGTATTCATCGTAAGTGGTACACTGCCACAGCTCGGTGGTGCAGGTGTCGGTGTTGACGGCGCCATCAAGATCAGTTACCTGATTGATCCTAGCCTCACAGGTGGAACTTCTGGTACGTTGACCCTCCCGGTCTTCGAGTCTGACCTTGCTACCAGCCCAACTCCGTCGATCCCAGAAATCGACCTGCGTATCCAGTCAGTCAGTGTGACTGCTGAGACCAGGAAGCTTAGGGCTCGCTGGACTCCGGAGCTTGCTCAGGACCTCGCTGCATACCAGAACTTGGATGCAGAGGTTGAGCTTACTCAGGTGCTTTCAGAGCAGATCGCTCTTGAAATCGACCGCGAAATTCTCGCTGACTTGCTATACAATGCAACTGGCGCGAACTTCTTCTGGTCACGTAAGCCTGGTAACTTCCTGGATAAGACCACGGGCAACACCGCAACTGGTGCGTCCTTCACTGGTACTGTTCGCGAGTGGTACGAGACTCTCATCGAGACAGTCATCGACGTCGCAAACAACATCCATCGCAAGACGCTTCGTGGAGCAGCTAACTTCCTCGTCACATCTCCGGATGTCTGCACGATTCTGGAAGCATCAGTGCTCTATAAGCCAAACCTTTCGATGGACCCAAAGGAGAGCCAGTTCACCGTCGGTACTGAAAAGGTCGGTAGCCTGAACAACAGGTTCACGGTCTACAAGGATCCGTACTTCATCAGGAACAAGGTTCTTGTTGGATACAAGGGAGGTAGCTTCCTCGAGACGGGCTTTGTGTATGCACCTTACGTGCCATTGATTGTCACTCCGACGATCTACGCACCTGAAGACTTCACGCCTCGCAAGGGTGTGATGACCAGGTACGCTAAGAAATTGGTTCGAAGCGACTTTTATGGAACCGTACAGGTGCAGGACCTCAACGTAATCTAAGTCTGGTTACTAGAGTGTACTAAATCAAATGGTGCCGTCTTCGGACGGCACCATTTTTTTGCCCGAAGACACAAGATCTTACGAACCCATATTTAAAACAACGGCGGAGGTTTGTGGTATGAAATTGAATGAAGTGTTTCGAATCGTAGAAGAAGAAGAAGAAGAAGCTGATAAAGATGTCAATAAGGATGCTAACAAAGATTTTGGCAAAGATGCCGACAATCATGGCACACGCATCGATAAAGCAATTAAGCTGATGTTTAAGAGTCCAATTGTCAGGGACATGAACGAACATGAGCTCATTCAGCTCGCAATTGTTATCTTGGATCATGCAGGGGTCGATGACGTAGTGCAGCAGAAGTTTAAGCAATTGCTTGGCGTTGTAGGAAAGACACCGAGATAAGAGTGAAACTAACAAGTCTATATCTTCTTGAAGCGTCAGACATTACAACAAAAAGAATAGAGAAGCTTGTTAATCAGTATGTCGATCCCAACAGTGTACATCTAAAGAAATGGTCCAACGGAAGAGAGATACTGATAACACTTCTTGCTGATTCAGTGGAAGCATACGGAGAAGGCAGAGATATAGACGGTTCAGAGTATCTTGATCAAACTGTTCAGGATTTAAAACTTAGGACAGCAGATAAAGCATGGTTAGTATATGACGGTCCTGAAAAATGGTACAACCTCAAAGCAAAATATGCTGCTACATGGATACTGGAAGCCTTTGCAACAGCCACACGTGAAAAACAATCAATAGCTAATTTTGTTAGAGACTTGGATTATCGATTTGTAAATGAACTGGGCAGAGAATTTAAACGAAGTGCTCAAGCGAGAGAACAAAAATGAGAACACGATTAACAGAAGCATTTAAGATCTCTGTTGAAATTGACCCGGAAGACATCAAGGGCATGCAAGGAGCTGCAGAACAACCCTCAGGAATGATGTCACCGAAGGAGAAGGTCGACCACAATAAGACCGAATCTTCCGGCAAGTTTGGGCAGTATGTGGCGGAGCTGGCTCATGGCTCACGAGTGAAACTGGAGCTCAGCGAGATGGCTTGCAAGCTCAATGAGACAGTGCAGGATATCCTTGAGGATGTGGCCCTTAGAGAGGACAAGAGAGCTTACAATACAGCAGAGTCACACGCTATGGGAAGAGTGCTTCGTGAGTGGCGTGTGTTCCTCAGGGAACTCGGCGCATTCGAGAGGAGATTTAAGTAGAGAGATGATCAAGCTCATCAAATTATACGAAGCCACGCTTCAATGGGATTTCGATAAGCAACAGCCAATAAAACCTAGTGATCCAAACCCATGGGAAAAACAAAAACAATCAACTGGTACATCATCGACTGATAAGATTCCAGTGTTTACATGGGATCAATTTACAACAAAAGAAAAAGAAGCTGCAGACAAGTTTGCTAATGATTGGAGTGGCCATCCAAATATGGATTTAGATGCGTCAAAATGGGAATTCGAAGATTTTTCAGGTGAGTGGCGTGCATATAACGATAATTTGAAATCTGAAATTGGAGAAGATTATCTTTGGTGGGATGAACGAAACAAGGTTTGGGAGGGTGGACCATGATCAAGCTCACTGAGATATACAAGCGAATTTTTGAAGCCAACTTCCCTTGGGGTAAGTTTAAAGATCCAAAGGGAAAACATCGTGCAAGACCGACTCCTCCAAGTGCTGGTTTAACATCAAAAGATCTCGGCGTCGGGAATGCAGATGCCACCACCGACGGTAAGCAGATTCAAAATGTCGACTTCTATCGCACAGTCGGCAATCAGCTACATACTGCTTTTGGAGAAAAAATTGAAGAAGAAGGTATAGATCTTGGAAAATTGACAGACGTGACTTTATGGGATCATGGTGGAAAGAAGTTTAGAACTGAAGTAATTGACCCGGACTCAGGTGAAGTTTTTGTATTCTTAGCACATCCAGATATTGATGGCGGTAAAACTTGGGAACGTCACATACATCTCGGTAGAGAACCTGAGATACTTAAAGATTTTGGTTATGACCCATTTGGTGGAAGATTAAAATAAATGGCATTTACAGTAGGCGCAACACCTTTCGGTATTTTTGATAGTGACGTCTGTTTCCAGGATGACGCAGACAAAGTTGAGAACTGGGTTCGCAAGAAGCTTGGGGGATCAAAAATCTGTGTAGAACTCAGTGCGTCTGACGTGTATTCATCATTCGAAGAAGCAGCAATCGAGTACGGTGCATACATTAACCAGTACCAATATAAATCTGTGGCAGCTAGTGTGCTCGGTTCTCCAACCGGTTCTCTTACTGGATCAGTTGCTGGCGGCGGGCAAGAGAATAGGTACTCACAGAATCTTCTTGAATTCCAGCGTCGACAGGCAGAACCGTACGGAGAGCTTGCTGGTGTCGGAGGTTCTTTTACGCTACACAGTGGCTCTTTCACAACGACGGTCGGACAGCAAGACTACGACATTCAAGTCATCATATCGGGCTCACTCACAGGATCAGACGGTCGAATAAGAAAAGCACAGATTAAGGAAGTCTTCCACTTCAGTCCACTAACGCAGTATAGATTCTTCGGTACGACGTCTGCAGTTAACTTCCTGAATAATCAGTTCAGCTTTGAGTCATTCACACCTGAGACTATATTCTATCTCCTTCCTGTCTGGGAAGATATCCTTCGCGGAATGCAGTTTGAAACATCCAATAGAGTTAGGAGATCACAGTTTAGTTACGATATCAATAACAACGTGATTAAGATGTATCCGACTCCGACAAATGCAACACGAATCCACTTTACATACTGGTTGCCGAAAGACCCTTATGTTCCGGACTATGATGATGCACAGCTCGACGGGGTTTCAAACGTATCGAATGTACCGTTTAGTAACATTGAATACTGCAACTTGAATTCTATTTCAAGGTCGTGGATTTGGAAGATGACTCACGCATTATCGAAAGAAGTGTTAGGTGAGATTCGTTCAAAGATTTCCACGATCCCGATTCCAAACGGTGACCTCACTTTGAACGGTCCAGAGCTTATTTCAGATGCAAGGACTGAACAGGAAAGACTTAGGTCAGAGATAAGAGAGTTCTTGGAAGATACGACATATCAAAATATAGCTGCACGTGAAGCAGAGGTGGCAGAAAACTTGAATAGGCAGTTGGCTCAGGTGCCATTAGGAATTTACGTAGGATAGAAATAATGCCACACAATAAACCAGCATACGATTGGTTGGACAATAGCGTAGAAAAATTTACTCCTACTTCTTCATTCCTATATGTCGGATGGAGAAAGGGATCATATCTCCACTGGGTAGACTATGCAAAGAAGCTCGGTGCGGAGAGGATCGGTCTACTTGAGATATTCAAACCTAATCTGGCTCAATTTGATGTAGAAGGTATTGAAAAACATCTCGGTGACATCGCAGACTTGCATAAGATGTTTGAGAAAGATGAGTGGCACACTGTACACTGGGATCACGGTCCTGAGCATGCTCTCAATGAAGAATGGCTCGGTGAAGTTACCAAAATGTTGAAGAAAAATGTGAAGAGGATCATATACGGATGTCCGTGGGGCTTATGTCCGCAGAAGGCATCATATGGAAATGATCGTGAAGAACATGCAGTGACAGTCACAAAAGAAATGCTGGAAGGTTTTGATATGGAAGTTGCGGCATTCAATACACCAGATACTGGTGCGGGCGGCGAGCTCATTGGATGGTGGGAGCGTGATGATTAGACTTACTGAAGTATATAAACTTTGTGAAAACGATGAAATATCTACAATTGTAGATGACGTGATCGATACATGGGTTAAAAATCGACGAGGTGATGTTAACCATGAGATAGTAGATGATCTGAAGCAATCTACAGTAGATTTGATTAATGATATTCATCGTGAGCATAATGATATTGATGTTGTTATTGATGAACTCGAAAAAGGCCTTAAGGGTTTCTTTTATGATGCTGGCGCAACCGGTAAACCACACATGTTAATGAAAATATCACAGCAAGATATTGGAGCTCTTGCATATAAATTAGCGACAATCGTTGATGTCGATATTGAAGAACCTGGATCAATTTTTGATATACGGAGGCCAGAACAATCTCTAGAAAATTCATAACATCGAAAGAGCTCGATTTTATATCGAAGATAAACAAAGAACTCATCCAGAACTTTGTTGGTCAAGAGGTCATCTACTACGCAATCTCTGAAGAACACACTGTCTCACACAGGTTGTATCAGGAAAGCATAAATAAGATATGGTTTAGTCCTGTGAAAATCAATGCTTTGGTCAATTATGACAATCCAGGCGTCGATACGACACAGTTTACACTAGATTCAAAATACAGTCTTGATGTTTATTTCCACACAGATGAACTTATCGGCAGGAATGTTTCACCAAAAGAAGGTGACTTCATTGAGTTTGGTCAAGTAGTGTTTGAGATAACATCAGTCACGCAGCCACAGCTTGTATTTGGTCAGGTCAATGAGAAGATCATGACTCAGTGCAGGTGTACACCATCACGTGAGGGTCAAATGCAAATACATAGTGATTCCGCTCAATTCATTGATAATTCCCACCCAGTTGATCCGTCAACTTGTGGGAGTTAATGGGTGCTTAGATGGTTGAAATACTGGATTATTATTTGTGGCGTGGCATTTCTGCTCTCTTCTAGAGAGTATCGAGCTACACAGGAAGAAGCTACAATAGAATTCGAGCCGGATGTGATAAACATCCAGCCGATAACGATGCCACATGAAGATCCAATTGGATCGTTTGACAAAGATGCTGCAGAACGTCGAGCACTTGTTTCACATGCGGTTTTTATCATAGAAGACTTAACCATACTTGGTCTAGATAAATCAATTGTCGGATCGTCAGGAACGGGGACAGTTATTGCTCTTGATGAAGATGTAAATGAGAGCCTAATATTGACCGCTAGTCACGTATGTGTTAATGCATTCAGTGTTGGAGATCTGGTTAATGAAGGAATTGTGCTTTCTATAGCAAAATATATCGTGACTGTTGATGGGAGAAAACTGAAAGCAAGAGTGCTTTATAGAGATATTGCAAATGATATCTGTGCAATGGAAACTACAGGACTCGCTGGTGAACCAGCTATCGTGGCGACGTCCCACCCTCCAAGACAAGCATACCTATTGACTGCTGGAGCTCCAAAGGGAAATTGGGGAGCAGATGATGTAAATGTCGTCTATGGGTTCTTTTCAGGTATCAACAAGAGCACAATTCTTGGATATAGCGGGTTTTACCACACTTCTATTCCTGTAACATCTGGTATGAGTGGATCAGGTGTTTACTACAAAGGAAAGCTCGTTGCTATACTTACAATAGCAAACATGGATTATCCACATCTCAGCTGGGGACCTGGAATTGATAAAGTAGCTCCATTCATTGATTACGCACTTCGAAATTGGAATGAAAAGGATCCTGTCAATTTGGGATTAGAAGAAGATGTCAACTGACGAGAGAACAGAATATCAAGACATTACGATAGAAGATGTCGATCAATCAATTTATGATTGGTTCGATCGTTCTGTTGATGCATTCGTTGAGACGCCTACTCGAGAACTCAAGAAAGTACCTGTTATCTTCGCATCAGGTGAGAGATGGTCGACAGCTCGAGATCAGCGCGGACTGAGAGACAAAAATGGTCTTCTGATACTCCCTCTCGTTAGTGTTAGACGCACTTCCATGGAACGTGATAGGTCGATGATGGCTCTTGGTACTGAACAAGCAAACCTAACAATTGCGAGGAGAGTAGACAAGAAGACTAGTGTCGTGCAGAATGCAATCAGTTCACGCACGTTGCCGAACCAGGATAGAAGTGGAAAAATCGTCTATGAACTAACGAAGATACCGATGCCAGACTGGTTCGTGACTACATACGAAGTAACAATCCAAGCTCAGTATATCCTGCAGATGAATAAGATTGTTGAGAAAATCTTCAATGCACTTGATATACAGAACCAATTCGTCGCACCTCTTTACAGGAGTAAGTTCGAGAATAAGTCGAGTCAAGGTGTCGAATTCGAAAATAAAGATCCGCTCAAAGGTTATTACTTCATCGGATTAATCGACACTAGCCTCACAGACGCTGGGAACTTCGAAGAATTCACAGATCAAGAGAGAATCGTGAAATATTCTTTCAACGTGACAGTTCCGACATACCTTCAACTTGACCCGCAGGGTACACGTCCTGCTATTCAAACTGAAAAAACTGCTTTTGATATCAAGTTCTCAGATGAAAACGTTTGTTTTGTGGATAGTGAAGATGAACTTGATGAGATTTTCTCTCCAGGAGCAATTCTTAAGACATACTATACGCTCCCTAGTTAGGTTTTGAATATTTTGCCAAAAAACTTTCCAGAAAAAAGGGACTTTGACTGTCAACAAATCTAATTAACGGTAGCTATATCTGGTCGTTTACCTTGAATCCTAGGCCAGATTAATAGGAGATATCATCGATGGCTTCAAAGTTTTTAAGCGCAGGTGTCTTTACCAGCGAGATCGACCAGTCATTCTTAGCACAGGGAGTTGCTGGAATCGGCGCCGCAGTTATCGGTACTTCCAAGAAGGGACCAGCTATGGTTCCAGTTACGCTAGCTAATTTCCAAGAATTCCTTGAGAGACTGGGTGGTCTAGACGTGCTTAAGGAAGGACCTTATGCCGCACAGAATTACCTTGCGAACAACTCAACTCTGAATTTTGTTAGAGTTCTAGGCCATAATGATGGTCTGGCTAATGTAACTGCTGGATATTCCGTAGATGGAATTAGTGGAATTTATGATACCAGTGGTTCGATTGAAACTACAGGTAGCATTCTTGCTGTAATCCATCATAGCGGTACAGTGAGCGAAATCAGTGTTGTTGGTGTTGATGGTGATGCTGACAAGTTTGTGTTTACAGCTGGAACATTTTCTGCAACTGCGTCATTCTTGACGTCATCTGCAGAATATATCGGAAAGGTTCTTAATACAGACCCGACAAGATATAGCACAGATAATCACTACGTATACCAGATTTTCAAGTATGCAGACCTTCCCGCATCAGCTTCATGGGATATAGTAGCTGTTTCAGGAACAATTACATCGTTTGCAAAGAACTTTACATCTGGTTCTACGACATTCGTTAAGTCACAATTACTCGGTGGTAATGAGTTTAACCTCTTTAAGCTCCATACACTTGGCCATGGTCGTTCGACAAATGACGAAATAAAGATTTCAATCCAGAATATTCGACCATCTGTAAATGACTTGTCAACTCCGTTTGGAAGCTTTGATCTAGTTGTAAGAAACTTCTATGATACCGACATTCGTCCTGAGGTTTTCGAGACGTTTATCGGTCTTTCTCTTGATCCTGATGATAGGAATTACATTTGTCGTAGGATTGGTGATATGTGGGAAGAGTTCGATACGAATGAGCGCAAGTTTGTTTCACACGGAGATTTCCCAACAAAGAGCAAGCTAATCAGAGTTGAAGCTTTAAAGAACAATGGTGCACCGTCGGAAGCACTTCCATGGGGATTCCGTGGATATGATAAGATGGCGTACTCTCGTCATGATACTGAGCTTGATGGTGACGGAGATAATAGGATTCCTGAACTTAAGTTCCAGCCGAACCAAATTGACACAAATGGAAACTTCAATTCCAAGATTTACTGGGGAGTCCAGTTTGTGTCTGGTGGAATTGCTGACAGGATGAGGTCACTTCCTGCACTTACCGACCAAGAGGTAATTGATAATGTAGTAAGCATAGCCGGTCAGGATGATACTGACTTCTCACTTAAACATCTCAGTGCATCGTTCGCAACGGGCAGAGAGAGGTACGAGTACAACACGGCAATCACGGCATATGCGCCAATCTTCATTAGTGCTTCATTACAGCAGTTCACGTTTGCAATACAGGGTGGTTTCGATGGTTTCGATCTTAGAGTTGAAGATCCACTTGATATCGCTAACAATGCCAGTGACACGAACCTCGCTGTTACATCCATGAAGAGATCTCTCGATACTATCGCGAATCCTGACTTCATCGATATCAACATCTTGGCAATACCTGGTGTTGAGAACCTTAAGGTCACTGATCACGCGAGATTGCTTGTAAATGATAGGATGGATGCAATCTACATCATGGACATCACCGGCGCAACGCCAACTGAAGCAATTGATGGATTGAAGTCTCGTGAAATTGATGACAACTATACTGCAACATACTATCCAGACGTCAAGATCGATGATAGGGACAATAACAGGATTGTTAGAGTCAAGCCGTCGACTGTGGTTTTGGGTGCGTATGCATTCTCTGACCGCGTCGGACAGCAGTGGTTTGCTCCAGCAGGTCTGAATCGTGGTGGTCTCAACCAGTTTGGTGTCGTTGATGTAATCGACAGATTGACATTCTCTGATAGAGATTCACTGTATGACAACAGGGTCAATCCAATCGCGTCGTTCCCAAATGAGGGAATTACGGTCTGGGGTCAGAAGACTCTTCAAGTTGCAGCATCGGCACTCGACAGAGTGAATGTGCGTAGGCTTCTCATCTTCGCAAAGAAGACGATTGCATCTGCAGCTAAGTTCCTAGTCTTCGAGCCGAACAATCCTGCTACATACCAGAGGTTCACAAACCTCGTCAATCCAATCTTGGAAGACATCAGGCAGAAACAGGGTCTTGAAAGATTCCAGGTTGTAATGGACACAAACCTCAACACGCCTGACGTGGTTGACAGGAACATCATGATCGGAAAGATCTTCTTGCAGCCAACCAGGACAGCTGAATTCATTGACTTGCAGTTCATTATCACCGCATCTGGTGTTGAGTTCACTGCGTAGGGAGACAATAGAGAATGTCAATAACTCATGTTCTCGGATTATCCGGGTCAGAACTAGCAACACGTCCGCTACATTATACCTCTCGTCTTGAAGATGATAGAATCGAAAATTACAATCGTGATCAGATAGATTCACTTGTCGGACACTTGACAGCTTCATTTAATGAGGTAATGCATGTGTCCGGCACAATCGCCGAGCACTTGGGGCAAGGTCAGGATGTTGGTGGTGAGTATTACGGTGGACTACGCTACAATGCACAGTCTAACAGAATCATCACGAAGATCACTGCATTCCAGAGAATGAGCGGATCCGGCGGAACGACTACAGTCGATATTCAGAAGATTGCGGCCGGTGCACTTCCAGGTACAAATGAGTCGATTTTCTCTGACTTGGTATTCAAGTGCAATCTCTCTGCTTCTGACGGTGATGGAGCTGTTGCTGAGACATCTACATTCGCACCAGGTTCAAGTAGTTGGGCGGCAGGTGAACTCCTCGGCGTAGTGCTTGATGAAGTCACAGGTGGTGAATCTGCAGATTTGACAGTTCAAGTTCATTGGAAACCATCTGCTAGCTTCGCGGTTCCATCATAGACTGTGTAATCTAAGTATAATGTATGACTCATGGTTGTCCACCAGCTGGTGATTATTTCCCAGATGAGAATCTTTATAGGTTAGATGAACTTACTGGTTCGTTTGCAGAAGCTACAGGTTCTTTAAATTCAATAAGTGGCAGTCTTGGGCCAGGATCTGCGATCAGTGGATCTGCGTTGATGAATCTCAGATTACAACCGACACAGGTTTCACTTTTGGAAGATATTCTGTGTGAATTAAAAATTATGAATGCGCATTTCTCACTGATTAACGACCAGAATATAGAGAAAGAAGACATTGATATTTAGTATGATTGTAAGGATCCACCAACGCGTTAGGGAATAAGAGAAATGGCATTAATCCAATCACCATCAACAGGAAGAAGAGCAGAAGTAAGCTTTGATAATCGTTTAAAGACAAGAGCAATAACTGAATCAGATGAAGCTCACGCATCTGAAACATTAACTCTTTATAATTTCAACTCAGGCTCTATAACTTTGACTTCTGCTAATCCTAGCGCAGTGTTGTTTCTTATGAATAACAGCACAGTTAATTACTTAGCTAAAGTTCAAGGCGTCGTAATAGACACACCGATTGGTCCTGGTACTGGATCTGTATTAGTTGAATTTTTTAGAAACCCTGGTTCAATATCGTCGGGTTCAATTGTTGAAACACCCAACATGAATTTTGGTTCATTGAAAGCACCGGTTGTTTCAGCGCAACTCGGCGGCGAAGGAACGACATTCGACAATGGTCAGATATTCTTTTCTGGATATGTGCCAACTGGTAGGACTGTCACTGGAACTGTACCTATTACTCTTCCTCCTGGATCATCATTAGGAATGCAAATAACTCCTCCGCCAGGAAATACATTTCTCAGAGTTACGCCATTTGTTAGATTCTTTGATCTCTTAGAAGAATAAATGCCAATAAAGAATATTATAATAAACCCTGACGATGAAACAGCGGCTATTGTTACTAAGCAGAGAGCTCTTAGAGTTACTAATGTACCCGATGAGCTTCCTGCTATTGGAACTTCGAATCGTCTTAGGTTTTTCGGCGGGTATATAGGGTCGAGTGGTATTACAGGTCGTGTAAATGGAAATATGAATGTTGATGGATCCACGACTAATCAAGAATTCTTTATTGCTGCAGATGCCGATGCAGATATTCACATCGGAAAAATCATAATAATAGTCGCAGATTCAGCCGTTCCAACAAATAGGTTTGGAAATATCATTAGCGGTTTAACAAACGGTGTTGATATAAAGATTGAAGAATCTGGAGTTGAAACGTTTGTTGTACAAGATGTTCAAACAAACGGTCAGTTCTTAGCTTCAACGGCAATGGCTGCTGCTTGGGGCACCGCGAGTGCAGTTAATCAGATTACTAACTGGACTTCTACAGACAATGCATTGATGATGGTTCTTGATGTCGCAGCCATTGTTCCCAATGGTATTCGTCTAGGTAGAGGCACAGAAGATAAAGCCGTAGTAGTCATAAAGGATGATCTTACATCTCTCACGGAATTTACAATGAGAATTGTAGGCTATAAGCAATTCTCATAGGCGCCAGTGGCCACCAGCTCCTCTCTGTTGTTTTCAGTCTAGGGGGTCGTGGAGTATTTAACATGCTAAGTCTAGAGTCGCTCGAAGTACGTGACATTATCATAGATTTATAAGAAACTATGTGAAAACAGACACATTTCATTATTTAGTAGTAGCGGGCGCAGCAGAAGCGCGCGGGAGAATAATAAAATGGCAGAAGTACTTGAAGTTGGGCAGTTACTGGCTAACACATACGAACCGAAAAGAAAATTTCGTTGGTTGCTCGAGATCGACGGTGTTGATGCATTTGTTATGAAGACAGCTGCACGTCCACAGGCAACATTCGAAGAGACAGTCATTGACTATATCAATGCAAAGAGATGGATCTCTGGTAAGCAAGCATGGAACCCGATTGCTGTTACGCTCCATGATCCTATCGCTCCGTCTGCATCACAGAAGATCATGGACTGGATGCGATTGAACTACGAGAACTTAACAGGCAGGATGGGATATGCTACAGTGTATAAGAAAGATATCACACTGAAGCTTCTTGACCCACAAGGTGCAGTTGTTGAGCTATGGGACTTAAAGGGCGCATGGCCGATGGACATCAACTGGGGTGACCTAGACTACGCTAGCTCAGATAACGTAGAGATTAGTTTGAGCATAAGATTTGACAACGCGATCCAGCAATTTTAGATAACGCTTTATATTAAAGCATAATCAAACACGATGACCCCCTAGTTAGCTAAAACTGCTAGGGGGTTTTCTATGTCTGAAGAGAAGAAGTATTGTATGTGTGGTTGCGGCGCAGAGGTAAAGAATAAGTGGGTTCGTGGTCACCATTCACGGGTTAATAACGTTTCAAAACGTGCCGACATCAGAGAAAGACGTCGCGTATCTATGAAAAAAAGACATAAAGACGGTATTATGCCTGAAGTTTGGAATAAGGGAAAGACTATAGAATCAGATGAGCGCGTGAAGAAAAATATCCAAGGGTTGATAACTGAAGCAAAGTCAGAAGAAGGAAAATTACGAAGATCTAATTCTCTCAAAAAGAGATGGAAAGAAGGAACTATAAACTTACCTCTCACAGGTCCCGATCATCCCATGTGGAAAGGTGGAAGTTCTGCAGTCACACAGAGAATTCGTGGCTCACATCAACTTTATAAACACTGGAAACGACCGATTCTTAAAGAAGCAAATTTCCAATGTGCACAATGCAAGTCGACAGAAAATCTTATTGTTCATCACTATGAGGAACGAATGGCTGAGATCATCCAAAGATTCATGTCAGAACATTGGCCTAAGATGTCATGGGATGAAGAGACTGAAGTTGTTGAAGATGTCATCGCATATCATTTAAAAGAAAGTGTCTCTGGTATCACACTTTGTCAAGAATGTCACGAGGTTCTGCATATGGAAGAAAAGAACTTAGGAAGACATCTATCTCTCTCAGAGATCACGTCTTAAAAAGATGCTCCGAGACATACTTATGTGGAGCAATATCAAGAATAAAGGAGCTTGAATGTCTACGGATAAGATTGATTTGTCGAATGCTGCGCCGACTGTAAATGAGCAGCGAGCGCTACATCAGACACAGATGGAACAGGCTGCAGCAGGCGGAGAAGATGATATTCAGGTGCCAGTAGCATCTGTTTCTATTCCAAGTAGAGGTAAGATTTACCCAGTTGAGTCGCCGCTCCACAACAGGGGAGAGATTGACATCAAGTCAATGACGGCAAAGGAGGAAGATATCCTCACATCAATGCCTCTGCTTAAACAAGGGAAAGCGATGTCTGCTCTTCTTAGAAGCTGCATCATTGATAAGTCAATTGATCCAGAGCAGATGCTGGTGGGTGACAGGAACGCTGTGTTGATTGCGATCAGAGTATCAGGCTACGGTGCTGAGTATGATGGTAAGCTCGATTGCCCAGAGTGTACTGAGTCCTTCGATCACGTATTCAGCCTTGGGCATATTCCAATGAAAGAGCTCAAGGTAGAGCCGGTTGAAGAAGGGCGAAATCTCTTCTACTTTGAATTACCGGTACTAAAGAAACGAGTCGTATTCAAGTTGCTGACCGGTGCCGAAGAGCGTGAACTGAACACTCTTCAGGATCGTTCGAGAAAAGCTCGTGGCGTGGGTGCACAGGAAAGCAACGTAACGATGCGCTTATTGCACCAAGTCGTTTCAATCGGAGCTGTTAACGACAGGCAGAAGTTAGCTAAGATGATCAGGAATATTCCTGCAAGGGATTCACTTGGGTTGAGAAAATATATCGATGAGATTTCTCCCGGTGTAGAATTAAAGGGAAATGTTACATGTCCTGCGTGTGGTGAAGAATCGGAGGTGGACGTGCCTTTTGGCGCGGATTTCTTTTGGCCTGAGCTCAAGTAACAAAAAATATATCTATGAAGAAATATTCACCTGTGTTAGACACTGCAAGTTAACATTTTCTGAAGCATGGGATTTACCTGTAGAAGTTAGAAAATGGTGGATAGATAGAACCAATAAAGCAATCAAGAAAGAACAAGCAGCGGAAGGTAGTGGTGAAGGACACGTAGACCCACACGGTAGGAAATACGATTAGAAATGGCAGGAACTAAAGATCCAATATTCGGCGCAACTGAATCTCAACTTAGAGGTTTAGGTGGTCGTATTAATGATATCGCCAATCGTATTGATGGAATGAGCAGCAAGATGCTTGGTTTCGTTAAGGAACTGGGCAACGCTGGTGAGACTGCAGCCAAGACTAGTGCTGACATCGGTAACTCGATGGACAAGATCAGTAAGGGCACTGATAGCGCTGCAAAATCGATGTCCAAACTTGAGAAAGGATCTCGTGGACTTCTCAATGTATTCGACAAACTTGGTAGGAGTCTCATCAGTCTCAATGCATCGATCATTGGCTTAGGAGTGGGTCTTCTCATTACTGCCGTACAAAGGGTCTACGAGTTAAAAGAGAGATGGGCTGAAGCCACAGGCCTATTGAATATGAAGATGGGAGCATTGACTCCCAATATCAAGAACTTAACCAAGACAGCTAATGCTTGGCGAGGAACCATGCGAGGGTTGACAGGTGATTTCAAACTCGGTGGTGCGATGTTCACGGAGTATGCTGCCACGCTTGAGACAACTGGCAAGCACGTACAGGAATTCAATAAGCTTGGTCTACAGCTAGCTCGCGGATTTGATCTTGGTGCCAAGGGTTCTGGTAACTTAACCAAGACACTCAGAACACTGGGGTTTTCAGCAGGTGAAGCCACAAAAGAACTTGCACAAATGATTGGTATATCCGGATTAGAAGGAGTTGATGTAAACGTACAAGAAGTAATGAAAGATCTCGCTGAGGCAGGCGATTTCATGTCTGAGTTTGGTCGCTCAGGTCAGAAAGCTTTAATTCAGTCAACAGTATATCTTAAACAATTCAATATTGGACTTAAAGACACTGTACGTTTCATGGATGTATGGGACACATTTGATAGTGCGACTGAAGCAACTGGAAGATTGAATACAATCTTTGGCACAACTATCAGCTCAATGGACATGCTACTCAAGCAAGATCCAGCTGAGAGATTTGAGACTGTTAGACAAGAATTGCTTGCGCAGGGCAAGACATTCGAGAATCTATCACGTTTCGAGAGGAAAACTCTTGCAGATACATTAAAGATCGGCGAGCAGGAAATCGCATTCATGCTTGATCGTAAAAAAGCTGGCATTTCCTATGCTGACTTCAAAGCCAAAGCAGCCAAAGTAGAGATTAGTGAGCGTGATGCACAGAAGATGATGCAGGAACAAATGCAAGCAACTGTGCAGACCTTATTCGACTTCGGTTCTGCAATGGATAAGGTAACGACTGCGATTGCAAACGCACTGCGACCACTCTTTGAAGAAATCGGTCTCGTTGAGAAGGGTAGTGATGCATGGTCTGGTTTCAGTGGTATCATGAAGGGAGTCACTGCAACGCTCGTCAAAATGTTCAATTCACTTGCAAAGTCTGATGAATGGAAAAAGATGATGCAAGGTTTAGGCAGGAGCATTAAAGGTGCCGCAAAGTGGGTAGCAAACCTGAAGTCAGCTGACATTACCGGTTTCTTTGATAAGATGATCAGTGGCATTCGATCATTCGTAAAATGGTCACAAGTTCTTATTGCATTTTGGATCGGCGGTAAAGTTACAGCTATGCTTCTAAATCTTGGTAGAATGGCTAGCACGGTTGGTGGTCTTGGCGCTGGTAGTGTTGCTGGAAGTTGGGGCGGCAAGAAGCTTGGGCTAGGTGGTAGTGGTGCTCCAAGTTCGAATATTAAATGGGGAAGATTTAAACACAGGGTTGGTGGTGCCGCATCGGTTGCTGGCAAGGGTCTAATGGGAGCTGGTATCGGCGCCGGTGTTGGTCAATTAACTGGTGGCGGAACAACTGGCGGTACAATCGGTGGAGCCGCTGGCGGCGCTTTGGGAATGGTCTTTGGTCCGCTTGGTTCTGCACTTGGTGGAGCTATAGGTGGTCTTGTCGGAAAGGAACTGCAAGGTATTGTCGATTATTTTACAACACCATCTGCAGAAGATATTCATAAAGCGCAAATGGTAAAACTTGAGAAGGAACGTGTTGGTCTTCTTAAAGATCTCAATATGGAAGAGCGCCGAAGGTCTATACAAGCAACAAAGTATCAGATAGTTGAAAGACGAGAAGCTATATTTCGTGCCAAAGATAACGCAAAGCTAAAAGACTTATCTGACAAGGCTACGAAAAAAGGAGTAATCCTCTCAGGACAAGAAGCGGCATCACTTAGAGATAAGATAAATGTCCTTGGTGACTTCGGGCTTGCAAATAAGAAAGTTACGAGTGCACTTGACGAATTAGGCGCTGGGGAAGGTCCAGCAAAACTCTCAGGAAAACAACTTAAAGCGATTTATAATGCATCCATAAAATATGAGGAAAAACTCAGTGAGCTTAAGGAAGCAACAGAGAAAGCGACAGCTGCAGCTCTTCAGAAGATTGAGATCGAAGGGATCGGTGCAAAACGTAGATTAAAAACTGCTGAAGTAGAGGAATTTAAACTACAGAGTGATGAGGCCAAGCGCGCCGAAGAACTTGCAAAGAAGAGATTTGGTTCTGAACAGGAAAGACACCTTAAGGATCTTGAATTTCAGGAAGATGCAGCAAGATACAATAATACGACACTTAAACCACAAAGACAAGCGGAACTTAAGCTTTATCGTGATTTAAAAGAACAAAGAAATCGTACGAAGATTGAGTCTCGATCTGCAGAAAAGAAATTAAAGACAGCACAGAACGAAGAGATTCGACTTAAGATTGGACATACAAAACAAGTCATTGCGATCGAGCGTGCAGGACTCATAAAAAGATCTACTGAATTCATAGAGTTTAGTCAACAAGAGAAATTTGCAGGAGGCACTGAGAAAGATATTCTCACGCAGTTCCTCCGCAAGGGTGGAGCAAAAAAACAAGGGATTGGCGGCGGCTTGTTAAAAGCAATGATCGAAACTGGCCAAGTTAGCGGCGCTGTTAGGAAAGCTGACGGTGGTATCGTAACACGTCCAACGATGTCGTTAATCGGTGAAAGAGGCCCTGAAGCAATCATTCCACTTTCTACAATGGCACGCGGCAAGGGCAGACAACCTACGAGATTTGGCGGTGGTGCTGCTAAGAAATTGGTAAACTATGCATCAGGTGGTTCTTCAGGAGATAATAAAGCTGTTGCGACCGTAACAGCAGGGCCTGTATATTTAGATGGAAGACTTGTAGGAAGACACCTTCTTAATAGCATCCTTGAGAACTCAAGTACATAATGGCAGACGATCCAAGAAATAAACTATCAATCGGGGGTAAAAGATTCCATATTCCAGATCCTGATGCTACCTTTCCTGAGCTTGGACCGACTCCGAATAAGCTCGAAGATCTTGTGGGTGCAAGAAGTCAGCGTGATGATCGCCCTAGTTCCTTAATTGATCCACTAACTGCGAATCCAAACCAGCGCGCCGAGTGGCATCCACAAGTGCGTCAGGCTGATGAGCGTATAAGAGATCTATTAAATAACATTGACAACGCTGCATTTGAAGTTCTTGGCATCGGTGGAAAGTTCGCACCGAACGCTATAGCACCGCATAGTCCGTTCGGTGCACAGGGTACATTGGGTCTTGATCCTAGGATATACACGAAGTCGTTAATCAACATAGGAAACGCTCTCGGAAAGTCAGGTCTTGCGTTGTTCGGTGTACAGCAAGCAACACTCTTCGCATTGAATAATGACGGTCAACAGATTTGGGATCCTTTATATTTTGTAAACCGTGCACCGATTATTAATAACTTCATACCAGTTGCACATGATCCAAATAATCCACTAGCGGGCGTCAACGATAAGCCTGGATTATATGAGCAGAGGATATTAACTCGAGAAAACAACATCTCTGAAGGAACACAGTTAACTAACTATCTTAAGAGTAATGATAGATTTAACTTGCGTGTAACAAATGACTATAATCCTCCGTTTAATAATTTTGAGGTTGGAATAGGATTCGCGGGGACATTTGCAGAGAAGAACATGAATAGCCCACGTTCAGCTGGTGCAGCAAGTCAAGATGGATCGCTGCTGCCACGTGACATGGCGACAGATTCAGGTCTTGCAGGTCTTACTCCTATTCCCATTGTCGATCTAGCATTAAAGATTAGAAACCTTTACACTCCACCAAGCGCAGAATCTCCTGGTGCTACAGCAGCATATGAAATTAATGCTAGGTGGACTGTTGGTGAGATTGTCGATGCGATAATTGATGAGACAGATTCAGATCTAATTGTCAATAAACCAATCCCGGGTCAGACGAATATCGATCGAAAGAGATTCAATCTTAGCTCTGTGTTTGAAAAGAACCGTGTTGATCTAGGATGGGCTCCGACGCAAGCTTCAAGATCTGATATTCGTACTGCTAAATATGTAAGAGATAGTACGCTTGCAGCTGCAGCATTCCCAGAAGGAATCATTCCAATGAATTTCTCTGGTGAAGACGACGACGGATCGATTACACATGATGGCGTACCGCAAGATGTAGATGGATTTTACGACGATCAAGTGTACGTGCCAGTATCATTTACAGATGTTAGACCATTCGGAAACAATGATGGTAAGTTTAGGACTGTGTATTTCAGGCCGATCATTACATCATTAACAGAAGATTTTGCTCCAGAATGGGATAAGAAAACATTCTATGGTAGACACGACCAAGTCGTAACATACATGTCTACGCTTAGAACAATCTTTCTAGGGCTTGAACTGCATGCATTCGCGCCCGAAGATGTCAAAGTAATGTATCAGAAACTAAACTGGCTTGCATCGATGGTCTACCCAGAATATGATTCAGAGAGATTATTGAAAGCAGGTCCAGTGTGTAGGATGAGAGTAGGTGATGTCATAAAGAGCGGACAGCTTGGATTACCAGGTGTGATTGACTCGCTCAGCTTTGACTACACGGATTCAATTTGGGAACTTAAGAAAGGATCTAAAGTGCCTAGGTCTATTAGAGTTTCAATTTCATTCCACGTACTTCACGATACAATCATCGGTCGCGGAGAGAATGGAAAGTTTGGCACAATTGGACGCGTCGGCCCGGATGGAAAATTCAGGACATCGAGATCTGAAAGTACATTTGACATCGTTGCTGACGATACTGGCAAGACAAGTCGTGTCACCAAGACAGGAACACATGAAGTTAGTACACAGAACAAGGTGGAATCCAGCAACGGATTCAGGGGATTTGGAAACATAGATGGCAAGATCTAGATACGATAGATTTGAAACAATCAATGACAATCAGTTTGAGACATTTACTCTTGAACAGACCAATGCTATCAAAGAACCTGATACTTTTGCTGGAATTAACACATTCGAGTATACTGTGAAGCGTGGTGATAGGCTCGACCATCTCGCTGCGAGATATCTTAGTGAAGATAGATACTGGTGGATCATCGCACTTATCAACAACATTGTATTACCATTCCTAACGCCAGGTCAGAGATTGAGAATTCCTTTCAACGCAAGAAGTGTCTTAGATAGGGTGTAACAGAGATGGGTTTGGTAACCATACAATCAGCATCAAATTCTGCAAAGTTTGTTACTGGGCCGGATTTAAGACCAATACAACAAGCATCTCAAGGTGCGGTGGAAATGCTTGAGAGCATTACTGCTACGGATATGGCACAAGCTGTACCATTCCTTCAGATAGTTCGTGTTGATCCTGGTACACGTTCTCCATTGGAAGACGCAGAATCACTTAACGTCTTCTTTCAGAAACCACCTGAGTTTGGTTTGGCTATAGCAGACCATACACGCCACGGTGAGAGGCCACCAGTCTCTCTCAGAGAGTTTAAAATCGGCACGACACAGGACCTTGGTCCGCTTGTATTGCAAGACGTCGAAATTAATCTGGTTGTCCATAGGCCAGATGCATTCTTTGATGATCCTGAAAACAATGGATGGGTCTCTCTCATTACTCCTGGTGAGTCACACATAGTGAGATACGGTTGGGCAGGGTCATCAAAGAATGAGTTGGTAAATGGTGACGTTTTTTGTGAAAGGATAGGCAATACAACTGTCGCTGTTGATTCTATCAAATCAGTCTTATTCACGACATACTATTATACATTCACGATTAGAGAGAATGGTGAGTTTGAAATTAACATCAAAGGCAAACAAAACGGTGACTTTGCACTTAGGAAAATGTTAGTGGCAGATATTGATGAAGTTCATGAAAATGAGAATTTCGATCGTTCCCAATTTGCTTTAAATCCTGAACAGAGTCCACTATTTGGTGAAAATGCGAAACCACTGCGAAAATTACTCCAAGCGAAAATGACAGATCTCATTGAAGCTTCGACAATTAAGAAAAATAATAAAACGACACACGTTAAAATGATCGATGTCATGAATAAACTGGTTGCTCCTACAATTGCTAGAAGAGCAAAGCAGTGGGGTTATGACAATGTCGAACTTTTACTTGGAAATTTCAATGTCAACGTTGGAACTACGACAAAGAAATATAATAGTAGAAACATGAGTGGTGAATCAATCGGCAGCTTTGAGATACCAGTCGCAACACTAAAAGATATTGCAAAAAGATTATCAGCAAAAGGGTCTGAAGTTACGATGAGAAACTTCATGACAACGCTGACTAGCATAGCTGGAAGCGGAGCTTCTTGGGCAACGAACAAGGATACTTCTCGCCCGCAGTCTAGACCGACAATAAAGATCGGAGTCTCAGAAAAGAGCCTGAAAGGAAAGCAGATTCTTTCAGTTGTGGTTATTGATATTCGTCAGGAACTTATCAGATTTGATCCGTCAGATCAACTTGAACCTGATGCAAAGACAGGTAGAATATCTCGTGATAGAATTAGAAAGAAAGTTATCGAGAAAGGAATTCCCTATGTGTCGTTTGGAAATGCGCTGTCTTTCATAAAAGATGCATCATTTGAAGTCGAAATGGATCCTTTAATCCAACGAGCAATGATTGAGAGATACGCGCAGCATCTTAAGACACGTCAGGAAGTAGCACACGAGACGAAAGCTGAAACAGAAAAACCAATGTCTGAGAACTTCAATGACATATGGCAAAGCACGTTGAAAGGAAATGTCAACATGCTCGGTAATTTTGTTTTCAATGTGTTCTCGTATATTTGGATAGATTTTGGTGTCTCAACCTGGAATGGTCTCTTTAGTATAAGACAGAGATCTGATGTTCTTACTGCTAATGGTTTTGAAACTTCAATCGAAGTGTATACTGAGGGTGGTGATCCACTTAATACGAAGACATTACTGAGTGCCGATCAACTTGCAAAAGAAAAAGAACTTCGTCTTGCAAAGATCGAGCTCAAGCGCGCCCGGAAAAAAGCAAAGAATAGAGCTCAAGCCCGTGTTGATAAAGCTAACGAAGCTCTTGGTAGAAAGACTGGTAAGCAGAAAGGAAAGAAGAGAAGAAAATAATTTTCTCTACTCGTACTGCTTTAGTCCACCACTGAGTGATCCGAGGAACACTAGTGGTCCAAGAATTTGAATGAACACTGGTGCTTCCTTATAGTAGTCCCAGAAATTCGTGACCATATCGTAGCCGAACCATCCGAGTCCAAGGCAACTGATGAGAATTGTGAGAATAAACCATGTTAGCATGTGTCTCATTATACCATCTCACCTTCGGCTTGTAAACACTTTTGTGTCATACTTAGTATTAATTGGCACAGAGATGTGTTATAATAAAGGAGATGGCGCATTTGGAGACTCTGAAGAAGAGAGCCCAGAATGAAGGGTTCACTTTCGAAGCAGTGAAGGACTCGACCGGAGTCAAAGGCATTTCTCTATCCTTTGGTGCAGATCATTATTTTGTCCTGAATAACGACTGGGACGAATTCGATGGTTTCATTCATGAGATCTTCTCTCACAAGCATGAGAAGATCTGTTTTGACATGCGTGATGTGCTTAAGCTTGGTTGTAATTTCAAGAGATACTGTGATGTGATAGATGTGTCAGTGATGGCAGGTGAGGAAAACCTGTACAAAGCAGTCAATAAGCATATCAAAGATGCTGATGTCGTTGAGTATCTTGCAGGAAGACATGAGTACAATTCACATATCAAGGCATGTAAAACAGCGAAGATTAATCTTGACGAACACTCTCTCATTGATATAATCCCAAGTAAGGTGGTAATATCATTCTATAGATTAAGAAACTGGATGGTCAATACACTGGTGAAGAAGTTTGATAGTGAACAGTTTCGATCTTTTGGTTATGATAGAGCACGTGTCCTATATCTCATGGAAGAAAATAGTGTGCACGTAGACCCTGATAATATTGATCTTGATGCAGGCATGACAACACACGATTTGGCATTCATCCAACACATCAGAGACAAGATGTCTGGATCATATGTCTATAACAAGTTCATACCACAAAGAACCAAGACCGGAAGAGTCCATACAGCGAAAGGTTCTTTCAAATGCATGAATATACCAAGAAACCATGTACGTCAGAGTATCGTCAGTAGATTTGATGGCGGCAAGATTGCAACCTTCGATTTCAACGCTGCGGATTATAGGTGCATTGTAGCATCAGTTGACGATGAGAACCTTAACGCATACTATGAAGGATGCGACGATTTTCACGATAGAACTGTAGAGTATATCTTTGGAGATAACGAGTTCCATGACACATCTGGTATCAGACGACGTGTTCTAAAGACAATCACGTATACACGACTTTACGGTGGATCATTGAAGAATCTGCCAAAGACAACTGGTTTGTCGAGTGAGAAAGTAGGAGTTCTCGTTGAGAAACTCAATGAACTATTCGCACCAATCGTGTTCTTCAGAGAGAAGATGTATTCTGAATCAATGAATCAAGGGTATGTAATTACACCAGATGACATGAAAATTGATCTGAATGGATCAGAACATCCAGGCAAAGTGCTCGCTCTTTATGCACAGACTTGCACAAGTGATGTGTTCATGGATTCAATCGTAAGTCTACATGATTTTCTTCAGGACAAGAAATCAGTGATGCTATTCACTGTGCATGATGAGCTAGTTATCGATATGCATCCAGACGAGATGGAGTACCTCGATGAGATGCGAGACATAATGGAACTCGGTTCAGCTAGACTTTTCGGAATGAGACTGAAAGTTAAGGTAAAATCGGGTCTAAACTATTGGGATCAAAATGATTGACTTTCAACTAAACCTCGAGAATTTGGTTAGACAAGACTCAGCAAAAATGTGTGTGAAGGGTGCTGAGGTAAAAGCAGAATATCGTCTACACAAGGATGATGTCAGGGATCCAAAGGATCCAGAAGGAAACCCACTAACATTATGGTGTTTACACTATCCTCAGGTAGATGTATCATATGTCGATCAGTCTGAGGAGCTTGTGTTCGAAGCAGCCATGGAGTTCTTTGAGACAGACTTCATTAGGTATTTTGCACAGAAACTTGTCGAAGAAAGAGAAAGCCGTGATAGCTGAACTACAGAAAATGGAGAATGTCGAGAAAGTAATGACGCTCATTGAAGCATTTCCAGAGCCGAGACGTACGAAAGTTAAGGAGATGATGGATGGAAAGATCGGGGAGAGTTATTTTACTGCACCCGCCTCGTCACGGGAAAGCTTCCATAGCGCGTATCCTGGAGGCTTATGCTACCATAGTCTCCTCGTGGTCGCTAACCTTTGGCGACTGGTTAAAGATCTTTGTCCTGACCGCTATGCTAAAGACCAGCTTGCATTTGTCGGGCTTTTCCATGACCTTGGAAAAGTTGGTGATGGAAGCGTGGAGAGATACATTCCCAACAGGAACAGCTTTCAGCGAACTGAATATGGAAAGCTGTACACGATAAACCCAGATATGAACTACATGACAGTCACCGACGGTGGTCTGTTCATTCTTCAGAAGTATGGTATCGAAATAGGCTATGATGAGTATCTGGCACTTCGTCTTGCTGATGGACAGTATGATCCAGCTAACTCAGATTACAAGATGAAAGAGCCCGAGTTGGCACTTCTTGTCCACTGGGCAGATATGTTCGCTTGCAAGACCGAAAAGTCAACTGCAACTTAGGAAAGATACTTGAGAAAGATACTTAGATCGAACAGTTGTATCTCAATACAAGGGAAGATACCATGTCGATCAAGTTTAAGAAATCTAGAGTTGAGAAGATTGTCCGCGAAGAGCTTGAGCTCCTAATAAGAGAGTTCTTCGAAGCAGACGATAAGGAAGATAAAGAGCCTGGCGTCCAAGGTGCTGATAAAGACAATGACAATGTCGCACCCGAGAAATCTGGCACAGACATGGCACCAAAGCGGGGAGCTGAGATAGCGACTGGTGCTCCAGAGGGTGATGAGCCAAAAGCACCACCTCCGGGAGAAGAATCGCCACCGGAACAGCCAGCTGATCCAGAAGCGGGTGACCAGGACATTCCTGATGAGGAAGTTCCAGCAGGAGATCCAGATCCATCAGACACAGAACTGTCGCAGGATGTCGAGGATCAGGGAGATGAAGAAGAGAAAGAAGGCGGAGCTATTTCGAAAGAAATAACCGGTCGACAGATTCAGTCGATTGCATATAATCCTGAATCTAAGATGATGGGTGGTGCACATGAGGTTGTCATCCAATTCGAGGAAATCCCACATCCTCTCCATATTTTGCTTGGAAAGTCCGGGATGATAAAATTCTTCTTCAAGGGGCAGATTCGAAACGAACTGTAGAATAATGCCATTTCGTTCAAGACAACAACAGAAGTGGGCCTATGCTAATGATCCAAAGCTTGCAAAGAAGTTAGGAAAAGGAACTAATTACGACAAGCTGCCTGATAAGAAGGAACATGCTAATCCCATCGCGATGGAACGTCTACCAGGCGGAGAAGGATCACAGTATGATCCCGGGCAGTTCGATCAAGTGCAGCTAATGCAAGGTATGCACCACGAACTTGAACACACTAGTGATGTTGCAGCAGCAATGGAAATAGCGATGGATCACCTTGTCGATGATCCACAGTACTATGACCACCAAGAAGAATCGAGGATGCCGAAACTCGAGAGCATCTATCGCTTCAGTGAAGGTTTCTATTCCTCAGTAGATCCTCGACATGATCGTGATGATGTTCCAGATTCTAACAATGGTGCTTTGGGAGAAGTTGAAGTAAGTCAAACGCAAGCACATCTGATCGACGATGACGACTTGGACCCACTTGGAACTGGGATTAACCACAGCAAGCGACCACTGAAGTTTGGTGGTTCGAGCATGCGAGTCTCGAATGTGGGAGTCTAAATGATAAGACTAAAGAAAATATACAGACGTCTTTGGGAAGCTGACTTCCCTTGGGGTAAGTTTGATGATCCAGCTGGAAAGAGGAAGCCGACAGGCAAAGCAGATCCTTGGACAAAGAGGTCACAACCTGTGTCTACTAGGACATCACCGAAAGGAATAGATGACGTATACAATTCTCCTGCAAAGAAACTATCATGGGGTGATGTAACTTCTAAATTTCCAGATTTTGCTAAGTATTGGACATCCATAGAGCATGAAGAAGTTAATCCAGATCCGTCAGATTGGGTTTTTGTTGAAAAAGACGAGACTCTTTGGGCTGAAGCTGGCCCAATTAAGGATGATCCTGTTTGGATTTGGGATCCAAAAGCAGATGGCGGACAAGGGGAATTAGCCAACTATAGTCCAGGAGAAAAAAAAGTATATTATGATTATCCTCCTGGAACATGGGAATCGGGTTAATGATCACTCTTAAAGAAATTTATATTATAGAGAAACTTGAAAACGTTTCAGCTAATAAGAGTTTTTTTTGGGTATCAAACCCCGCGGAGGGTTCTACTAAATTTGAGCCAGGCATGCAAGTTCCAACATTCAATGGTGTTAGAGGCATGGAAGAACAAGAACAATTATTTGATCAAGTGAGAAAAGAAAAATGGCCAGATCGACCATCACGATTAGGAAGTAAACTGGTATTTCCAAGTATATACGCAGCAATATCATGGGCAAGTGACATATGGTCTGAAGATAATTTCAATGATGTCTATCAGGTTGAAGTGACTGGTAAAGTATTTTATACAAACATGGAATATTGGACAGAAGCAGACTTTAAATCAAAAGAAGCCCGTGCATATGCAGAAGAATATTGGAAGGGTGATCCATCAAGTATGTCAAAGAAAAGAGACGCGTCCGACATGGTCGAAGTACTTGTTGATGGTTCTGCTAAAATAATCAGGCATATCGATCCAAATAAAGTGCGATTGCTCCATACAAAGAGATGGGAATCAAAAGATAATAAGAAAGAGAAGACTCACGGTATAGGTGAGTTTGACCCGTTCGGGACGAGAGGAGATGTTCAGTTTGGCCCATCGACTGGAGGAAGTGGAACATGAGTGAAGAATTTGACATCGAAATTCCTGATCTGCCATTAGAAGCAGAGTTAGAAGAATATGAGGATGAGTCCCTAGAAGACGAGTCCGGCGGTGCTGTGACATATGCATTCCTCGGTTCAGGTCAGGGAGGCTGTCGGCTAGCTCAGGCATTCTATAAACTTGGCTACAAGAAGACACTGTGCGTGAATACTGCGATACAAGATCTCAGCAAAGTTGATGTGCCAGAAGATCAGAAGGTGCTTCTCAATGCAGGAGAGCAGGGTGCTGGAAAAGACATGGCGAAGGGAGAGTCTGCAGCAGCTGGTTCACAGCAACAGATACTCGACCTCATGAAGAAGAAGTTTGGACCAGTCGATCACATCATGATCTGTGTCGGTGCTGGTGGTGGATCAGGTGGCGGCTCAACACTTGTTCTCGTGGAGACTGCTAAGTTATATCTCACTCACATTGGACAACCAAACGCAGACCAGCGTGTCGGTGTAATCATGACGCTTCCAACTGCGGGTGAGTCAGCGTCAAAGGCAGTTGCTGAAAATGCCGAACTGCTTTCAAAGACACTAGTCGGCTACGCAGACAAGAAGCTCGTTAGTCCACTTATATTCATCGACAATGATAAGATAAAGAAGATGTATCCGAAGCTCTCAGTTAAGAGTTTCTGGCCAACTGTCAATGCAACAGTGGCGGGTCTCTTCCACGTGTTCAATATCATCACGAAGAAGCCGACTGAATATACAACATTCGACACAGCAGATTACATGTCAGTCATGCGCAGCGGCGGCTGCATGATCATGGGTGTCACGTCTGTGAAGAATCTCGACGACAGCGGTTCTGTGTCTGCTGCACTGAAGAGCAATCTTAGCAAGACTCTGTTAGCAGGTGGATTTGATCTAACATCTGCATCACACGCTGCAGCCGTTGTTCTTGGCGGTTCGTCAATCCTCGAGGAATTAGACAACACAGCAATCGAAGAAGGTTTCGATACTCTTGCTATGTTGACAGGTGACGCAATGATGCACCGTGGTGTGTACGAAGATGAGAAACCTCGTTTAAACGTGTATACTCTTATTGGTGGGATGAAGGGGCCGGATGGTAGAATCAAGGAGTTGAGCAAGTTTCAGCAGCTTGGTGGTAAGAAAGTAAAAGAACAGAAGACATCAAAGGCTAGCTACGGTCACCGTCTGTACGGAGAGTAAATATAGTGATTTCTCTTGCACGAATATTCCTGTTCGAATCCATGTATAGTGGTCAGGAAACGAGATATGTGAAGTTTAAAGAACTACCACCTGACGCGAGGCGAAAGTTTGTAGATGTGTGGAAGGAATTTTTTAAGAGTATGGCTGATGCTTATAGATCAGCTATAGAGAGAGATTCTGAAGATATAGCTGCAGGTATTAAGCGAGCAGACGGCAAGCCAGCAACAGAAGATGATGTAGAGAGTGCTCGAGAAACGTATAAAAAGTTTGCAGACATGCGCGAAGAACATTTTAAAGATATCAGTAGTAAAGGTGAAAGTTATTTTGAAAATGGTGAAGAAGAGTGGTTTACTGATGGCGATATTGCAGCAAAGCTTTGGTGGGATGATAGATTTGCGATGTTTGATCCGCAAGGTGAACCAGAAAAGAGAAAAATAAAAAACCCAGATCACATCTATTATTGGGATGGAAATGAGTGGTATGGTGATGATGAGAGAATGTTTCCGCAGAAGAAATTGACGTCGTCGATGCGACAAATTGCTATAGCACTCGCGTCAACACAAGACTATGATCCGGGAATTAATCCGGAGCTTAAAAATATTCCAAAAGGTGAGCTTGATAAAGCGAAAGCTGCACGTAAAAAATCAGGTAGCGGAGAAATAAACTAATGGATTCCCCAGGAACAGTCGCTGCTCTCGTTACCGTAATCATTGCTTTATCGAAAGTAATCGATTTCTTTATTAAGAGATGGGATACGAAGAAAAACGGAAAGTCGCCGATACACTTGCATCCTGAAGTTTCAAGACAGATTAGAGAAACCTATGAAAAGGTTCATACAAACAATATCATGATTGAGAGGGATATTAGTGACATGAAAAACCACCAAGAGAAAATGGCTGAGCACCTAGCAAGTGTAGCCAAACACCTTGACCGAGTTGTTGAGACACAGGAAAAGACTCTTGAAATCATTGAGAAAGTCGATCGTCGACAAGACATCGAAGACGAAGTTCGCCGCCGAGTGCCGACTCTAGTGGAGTGATAGATGTCTCTCAGTTATCTCGACAAGATCATCCGTGAGCAACTCTTAGAGCTCACTGGACATAAAAATGCTGCTACCACACAGACTGTAAACAAATCAGGTCCTGGCGGCGGGCGTTCTAGGGGTATGTTTGCAAAGTCATATCCACTTGGAGGTATGATTAAGGATCCCGATGAGAGACCCGAGTTGCAAGATGAGGCATTCTCTGATAAATTAAGAGAAGATTCTCGTGGTTCTATCGTTAAGCTATTAAAGCTTCCAAGAAGTATTGCTGATGATCTTAATGAGATTAATCCAAAGATAGCTTTTGCATTAGCAAAGATTTTTAAAATAAAACATGTTAGTAATAACATGAGTGAAGAAGATATTGAAATAGTATATGAACATTGGAGTGACGACGACGGCGATGAGGGTGGAAAGAGATATATAGAGATGCTTGAATTGAATCCATCTGTGGCAAAAAAAATAAACAACGCTAATGATGAAAAAACAATAGACCAGATTTTTACCAATATATCTCTTGACAAGAAAAGAAGTAAAGCAATAAGAGATGAAATTTTTATGCAGTTTCCAGATGGGTTTTATTGGTCAAACCTTTCTAGCGTGAGTGGATTTGATGCATGTTCATTAGAAGGCGGGCTCATGCAGCATTGTGGTCAGGTTCAATCTAAGGGTGAAATGTTTTCACTCCGCGATCAAAATGATAGTCCACATGTTACAATGACATGGGATGAAAAAACAAAACTCGTTACAGAAATTGCAGGAAAGCAAAGTAAAGATCCAGATAAAAAATACTGGAAATATATAAATGCTTTTCTTAAAAAGACTCAATCTTCAATCGAAAATTCTACCAATGAAGTATCGATAGGCCCACAACTCACAGAACCTATCCACGATGCAGACCCTGAAGATCCGTTGCTCATGACACGGACTGGTGAGATTGATCCACGTATAAAAATCGCAAAGAATCCTAGGCTCAAGGAAGGAAAGAGTACATCTGATTTAAAATCGTGGCTAAAGGAAGCAATCCCTGTTGTCGTCTTTCAATTAATGGTATGTTCACGTGCCGTTAAAGTATGTTCAGGTATATCACCAGCGTTTGCAAAAGCAGCTAATGAGTCCGGTTTCGAAGCATACGTAAAGCGTATACCAGGTCACGTGGTTAACATCGTCGTAACAGATGATGCAAATTATGAGATCGACATGAGTGCCATACAGTTTGAAGTCGATAAGGTTAGAAAGAAATTTGACGACAATGAAGATGATCCATTTGGTATCGAACGCGCAACGATAGAACTACTGAAGAAAGTTTCTGCAAACCCATATGCCGCCGTTAGTATAAAACGTATTGATTCAATTGACAAGTCGAGTCTTGAAAAACCCAGTGGAGAAGAGTGGTTCGATTACAAAAAGACAAAGTCATTCATCGAAAAATTAAAGAAGAACGACAAGCTCGCGATGAATTACATTGAAAAGATCTTTATGTCAGATCCAGATCCTGATGTCCTTGATTTTCTCAAAGAACACGCAGAACCTGACGTTGAAGTAGAGAAGCTCGATGGCTATGCAGAACAGATGGGTTGTGGCGTAGAAGATCTAGGTTACAACGAAGAAGGTTTCAAGCTCGATGACAGGTATACATTTCAGGATATCCCAATCTCTATAGAGCAGTCAAAGGGTTCTTCACGTGAGTGGACTGACAGTGACGGCAAGACTGGCAAGACCAAGATGCAGCATGACTACGGCTATGTCGAGGAAACTGAGGGCACCGATGACGATCCAGTAGATGTCTATATCGGTGATGACGAGGATGCTGAGTGGGTCTATGTCGTGCACCAGATGACGAAGCCTGACTTCATTGAACACGATGAAGACAAGTGCATGCTCGGTTTTGGATGTGCTGATGAAGCGAAAGCTGCCTACCTCAAGCACTATGATGATGAGGGTTTCTTTGGCGGCATGTCTCAGATGCCAGTGGACCAGTTCAAGCAGAAACTTGCGGAGCCAGGCGGAAAGATTACCAATGAGGCCGCTGCCGTCGTTGGCAAACAACAGCTTGGAAAAGCGTTTTCTAAATTAAATGACAGTGAGATAAAAGAAGCTAAATCATTTATGTCACGCTACGGGCAAAAGACGCTTATTGGTATGTTAAATGAAGTCGTTATGTGGGTATGGGGCAAGGAGGCAATCAAAGAAGCAGGTAAAAAAACGACAGTCGAAAATGTTAAATTCCTATATCAAAATCCACAAGCGCGCAAAGAAATTTTTACTACCACAAGTCTACCACCACTATATCGTGGATTAGTGTTAAAGAAAAGAATCGGAAATGGTGAAGGTTCTGTGCTGGCATTACCAACAGTTGGAGCATTTAGTAGCTGGACAACACAACCACACGCGGCTCTCAGGTTTGCAAATATAGCAAATGCATACGGTGTTGATAGAAACGAAGAAGGTATTGGATACATATTAGAACTGAAAGACAAACCTGATATATTAATATCTGGTCCAAAACATACTGTTTCATGGTTTGATAACTTGATAAACTATTATACGAGAAGATTATCTACAGACTATAGAGACGAAGAGCAAGAATACATTGTAATAAACCATGGTTCAAATAATGTTAAAATTATAGTAGAAGAGGACATGGAAAAACTTCATCGTTCTGGTAACAATAAAGGAGATTGGTATGATAAGAGGAATGATCGTGGTACTCTTCCAAAAGAATTTACAGAAAGCAAAAAAGCAGATACTTTGCGTCCTGAGTGTTATACAATTAGCACTATGGGAAAAGGCATTCCGCACATCGGTAATCTAAAGGAAGAGAAATTCTGGGAGTTCATCGAGGCCTGGCGTGCAGGAAATGCTGAAATTACCGAGAAGCTTGACGGTTCAGCCTTCATGGAGTTCGGTGTCAAGGAAGGAACCCTGTGGACCAAGTCAAAGAACTATGGGCCCGTCATGGACTCGAGAGACTGGCCAAATAGCCGTGCCATCTCGTCTCTCCAGAGGGCGCATGAGGCTCTTGAATCTCAGGCTGAGGCCATCATATCAAACTGGCCTGCAGGAGCACTGAGCGTCACCTGTGAGATTCTAGACGGTCCTGTACCCAATGTGTTGGAGTATGGGCCAAATGCCATCGTGTTGCACAACACGTCTGAGGAATTCAAGCGTCTCACGGAAGCTGTCAAGCTTGACGGTTGGATGTTTGAGTGTGTTCCAGTTGGAAAATTCATGCTTCCTGTGGTGAAAGAACGACATGTAATTGAAGAACATCTCATGACACACGTTGCCATGATCTTTCCACACTTTGGCGGGAAGATTGTCGAGGGCATTGTCATTCGAAACACGCTGACAAATGAGATGGTCAAAGTTGTCAACCGCCATCTCTTCACTGAACTTAACAAAACCATGTGGCGCCACCGCGAGCAACTCGGTAAGGGATTGAAAGAAGATGGCGTCTGGACTCCAGGTCTGACCAAAGAGTTTAGAAACAAAGTTGCGGAGCATGTCATTGGATCCAAGACTCTCAAGATTCCAGCAATTGTGGGATACATGAAGAGGCACTACGGAAATCTATCACTCGGCGAGGCACTCAGCAAGTTCTGCAATGACAACAAGCTTTTCAGTGAGGGATACAAAGAGAGGTATCTTGAGACTGCAAATGCTACAATCTACAGGTTTTCTAAGCTTGCTGAGGCGTGGAAGACGCAGCCTCTACCGGTATTTGAGAGCCACATCTACAAGATCGCAATGCATCCGATAATCGTGGAGAGGACAGATAATGAGTTCTTCTCAGTGGATACATGGATCCGCGAAGAAGTTATGACTGAGGATTTCTCTCCTCTCAACATGATTAGAACTGCACTTGGAAGGGTGAGATGGTTCAAGCTTTGTGAGGCATTTGGTGAGATGAAAAAAGATAGTATCAATTCTTTAGTAGAGAAATTAACTGAAGCTTTGGGTGATGAGTTGTTTGGTCCTCCTGATGAACCAAGTGCCGTCGGTCGCCGCAAAGGAGATAAACTAGGTGCGAAAGCTGATGATGAACCTGGTTCAAAACCATTGGACGATCCAGAGACTGGACTTGTGGGACTAGATCCTTCCAATCCAGCAGATGCAAAGAAGATCCTCGAGAGGAATGCTGATCTACTCAAGACAAAGAAGCTCATTGATGTTTCCACTGCAAAAGAACTAGGTAAAGGAACACAGGGTACTGCTTTTGATGTTGGTGGCCGCAAGGTTCTTAAGGTCACGAAGGACTCAAAAGAAGCTATAGCGTCCAACAAGATCAAAGGCATGACCATGAAACATGTCGCTGCAATAATCGACGTCTTCAGGTTTAAAGATCTTCAAGCATACGGGATCATACAGGAAAAACTTGAACCACTATCAAAAGAAGAATCAGATAAATTTGACAACATGCTGGTCTTTACTGGTCTTCCTATCTGGCTTAAAAGAGCTAAGACATGGGAAGAAGCTGTTAAGGAATCAATACGACATGCTGTAAAGAAGAAGGGTGGTGGTGATCCTGCATCTAAAGAGGGTAGGATTGCAAAAAACTGGGCGACTGAAATCCTTGACAAGCTTGAAAATGAATACAAAGTAAAGTCTTCATGGGAGGAATTGAAAGGAAAAGGCATTTCATTCTCTGATTATCGAGGTGAAAACCTCATGAAGAGGGGAGGCGAATATGTCTTGATTGACATTGGTCTTTCAGATGTCCAAGGTGGAGAAGAACCCGATGTGCTTGAGTCAATCATTCGAGAACAGGTTTATTCTATTTTTCTAGAAGCCGGTAGTGATCAGACCGCCAATGAGGCGGACACTGTCGGCATGATCGATGAAGACTCACGTGGAAATATTACGAGGCTTCTTAAGTTTCCAAAATGGGCAGCTGATCATTTCTATGAGATAGATAAAAAACATACTTTTGCACTTGCTACAGCGTTTAAACTTTATGGTGAAAAATGGGATGACGACTTTGTCGAATCTCTCACCATCGACGATCAGCTTCCACCTAATATTCAGCGCTTTAAGTTGGGAAAAAGAAAAGATAGAGTCGATGAATTTATGGAGGATTTTGGTTCAAATCTTCTTTCTACTTTGAAGAAAAAACCACATCTAGCCAAGAAAATACAGGCAGCAAAAGACTTTAATACAATTGAAACGATTGCAGATGATGCTTCGGCAGAGCGAGATAAAAGCAATGCTATCATTGAATTTCCTGATGGTTTTTATTGGACTGATCTTAAGAAATCGTCATGCCCTCATGAAGCTGAAAAAATGGGACACTGTGGTGAAGATGAACGTGGCAATTTAATTTCGCTTCGTGATCCAAGCAATAAACCACACGTGACGATGACGTGGAATGAAGCAAATAAAACAGTTCTTCAGATAAAAGGAAAAGAGAATAGAGCTCCTGATCAAAAATATTGGAAGTATGTGAAAGAGTTCTTCAACAAAACAAAATCAGAACTTAATGATGAGGAACTTCTTCGTTCTAAGGAAAATGAAAAATTTGTTGGATTCATCACTGGAGGTGATTCAAGAAGCGCTGTAAAAATAGATGGTGGATATGAGTGGCGCAATACGGGTCATGATCCCGACATGCTGGCAAAACGTGCAGACTTATGGGTCTTACACAAGGGAGATAATCCAGTTTTAAAAAATCGTGGAGCGATGGTAACAATTACACCTGACATGAAAGAAGTGCATAATATTTCTGATCTGGAAAGTGGTGGTTTGTCTCATATACATTGGAATGCGCTCGTCGATTTCTTTAGGAAAGCTGCCCCGAATGCGAAGATTCTTTCTCATGACTTCGAAGATTGGGATGCTGATAACGACGATTTCGGTTCACGTGGGGCAGCGAATTGGGTAAAGGAATATGTTCCAGGCGTTCAAGTTTCAGAATCAATGAATACCGTTGATAACATAGTGTCTGAAGTTGTGAAGAGCATGTTTGAAGAACCAAACTACAACCCAGCAGACACTATCGGCGTGACTATCGGTCGCTTCCAGCCTTTCCATAAAGGACATGCAGCGATCATCCGTGACCTAGCATCAAAGTTCACAAAGGTCGTGGTCATTGTAGCAGGAAACAAGAGAGACAAGAAGAATCCGTGGTCATACGAGACAAGAGTAGAGATGATGCAAAGATCTCTACCTGATGTCATGCCGAAGGTTGAAGTGTATGTGGCTGAGTGGGAAGGTAAAGCCAGCGGCTACATTCCAGGCGTGTTGTCTGACATTATCAACGATCACAATTCATCCATTGAACCCGAAATTGCTATCAACGTGCTTGTCGGTCCCGATAGATTCGAGAGCATGAAGAAACAGATGCAGCATGCAGCTGCAAACAGGGAGAATCTACCCAACTTCGATCCAGCACTCGTTAATGTCACGAAACTTCCTGGTGTGAAGAATGACATGGATGACATGGAAAGAATATCATCCACTGCAATTCGCGACGCACTTGCCAAGAATGACAGGAACACCGTTGAGAAGATGCTCGACGCACACGTTATCTCAGATCCACAGGGGTTTGATAACATCTATGATGACATGCGTGAAGAGATGAAAGATGTTATCTCTATCCAGGAAGCAATCACTGAAGCAGAAGTAGAAAAATCCCCAGATCTAGAGTCAGTGGGCATTGATAATCTTGAAAAGATCGTGATAGTGAACGCTGATAAACTAAAAGAGAGAACTGGTATTAATGCGTCATCACTCGGATATCTTGGTCATGGAGCGATGGGTATTGCATTTGATGCAGGCGGAGGAAAAGTTCTTAAAGTCACGACAGATGCACGAGAAGCAGTGACCAGCAATTCGCTCAAAGGAAAAACAGCTTTACAACACGTCGTAAAGATCTTTGATGTATTCAGATTTCCTGGAGAGGAGCCATTAATCTACGGTATTGTAACAGAGAAGTTGACAGAACTTAGCGCTACTGAAAAACGTGATGTTGATAGAGCAACTGATTTTATGGGAGAGCATGATGATCTTATCGAGATTGTTGCAACAAAATCATGGGAAGAGTTTGAAAATGCTCTCTATGAAAAATATAAAGAGGAAGCTGCAAAAGAACTTGGTGTAGATCCAAATGATCCCAAGGGTGCAAATAAGATTAGAAAGGCTACAACGAGACAGTATGGGTTCAATATAAATCTCTTAAAGAAATACAACATTCCTGAAATGCATGCTGAATTGAGACAACACAATATCGAATTCGCTGATTATCACAGTGGTAATGTGATGAAGCGGGGTTCTCATTATATAATCAATGATCTAGGTAAATCTAATTCACCTGGTGCAGAGCCCGATGTGTTGGAGCATGCATCAAGAAAGCTCGCTGAACGATTCATTGCTGAGCTTGGCGCCCCTCCAGGCACTAGCATGTCGATGTCGGGCATGGGTCACTATGCTGCTGGCCGCGGCGCGCAGTCTTCTCCTTGGTCGACTGCTCAGTTTAATCGTGTCAATAATAAAGAGATTCCGCCAGAGGATGAGGAAGAGAAATAAGCTTTTCTTTTTACTTACAATCGTGTGTATGAGAGAAAATATTTATATGCATGAATTGGCACAAGTGGAATAAACTTAACGATATACCGTTCGATGCATCCGCTGCGATGGGTGTGAGCTGCAAACAAACAGGTAATGGTGAGCATAAGCTTGCACATCAGATTGGTGGAACTGTAGCTGAAAAACAAGATTTCGACGTGCTCGGTCCAGATGGCGAGAAGATTGAGGTCAAGCAGCTTGGAGCATTCAGGTCAACCATTGAGCCTTGGACTTTTTCTTCGAACTTCCGTGAAAAAATCTGTCGTGTGTCTCAACAATTGAGAGATGCATTTAATTCTGAATTAATCTCGGACCTTAAAGAGCAGGGTATTTGGGAACTTTGTCATAGAGTCAATGATATTGCTGAAGCGACTGAGAAAGGTATTGGTCGTGGTTCTGTCTTGGGGCGCACTTTTAAGAAGAAGCGAGATCCAATCCTTGGATTGAAACAAATCCTTAGTGAGCTTCGTAATAAGGCAGACCGGGAGACAAATATTGATGCGTTGATTGGCAACGAAGTTGTAGCACTTCCGCTGAGGAAATTCATTAAGATTGCACGTGTCGCGGGAATTGATCCAGGGATCAAGTTCTCTTCTGTTGATGATATTCTATCTAGGATTGATGACGAATTCATCGATTCAGACATTTTTGATAATCTATGGAACTCAATCAAACCATCAGAGATTTTATTTGAGAAGGCAGATTCTGTCATATTCGTGCATGAAGAGCTTGGATATTATGTCATGGATCGTGAGGTCATCGATAGACTCGTTAAATTCATTGGAACATTCAAAGGAGATGTACAGTTTAGGGTCGATCCTATTCTAAAAAAGGGATCTAATGGAATCGTGGAACGCAGTGGAGAACAAGAACGGGACGTTCACTCTCTTAAACAAGTCGGACACGCTGATAAAGTTCCACAAACAAGTGCCTAAAGGCCTGCTGACAGTATTAATGTCGAAGATGGAGGAGATTCAATTTCCGCTCTCACACACCTCAGGCCTAAAAGAGATTTACTTCACATACCTAAAGTCAAAACTTGAAGGTGACTATTGTGATGGCAAGATCCGAGTAGGTTGCAACAAAGAATATTGTGACCGACTGGATCAGATTTTTATACATGAGGTTGGACACCACGTGGATGAGGAAACCGACTGGTTTTCGGGAGACCCTCTACTCGTGGGAGAGTGGGTCATGCTCTCAGGATCTATGGTACACGCACGCATCAAAAGCGATGTTGCAGAGTACTGGGCAATAGGTTTCGAGAAGTACTATACAGGGAACGACATGACGTCCGAATCACACCCATTTCTATGGACCTGTATAGACAGACTACACCACAAAAAGACTAACAGATAAAGACGATTGATTGGTCTAGTGCCGCCGTGGAGCCTATTTATTGGTGAGGTGTGGATTAACCACTATCACTAATAAAGGGAGTATTACAGTATGAATTTAAAGCAGATTCGCGACCGACTTGCAGGCCTAGCCAATAAGACACAGAAGCGTCGCGACATGTGGAAACCAAAGGATAAGCATGTTATCCGTTGTCTTCCCTACCCACACGGAGATGAGCCAATCCTTGAGCTTGGATTTCACTACGAACTAGGAGCAGTCAGGTCCCTTCTCTGCCCGAAGCACAACTTTGGCAATGAATGTGCAGTCTGCAATCTAGCAGATAAGCTTCGTAGCTGGAATGATGAGTCGGGAGCCGATAAACCAGAGGAAGTTCGTAAGGCAGACTTCGAGCTCTTCAAGAAGATTCAGGTCAGGGAGCGTTGGTATATTCCGATGATCGATAGGGAAGACGATAACCCGACGCCTAAGTTCTATGCGTTTGGCAAGACCATCTATGAGCGCCTGTTGAACATGTGTCTCAATGAAGAGATGAATGAGATCGCAAAGAAGGAAGGTACCGATGTTCTTACTGACGTCGATAGTGCTTTTGATCTTACTGTCGATTTCAAGAAGGCGATGAACGAAGACAAGAAGGGTAATACCAAGACTTTCCCTGTCACGGTCGTTGAAAATAAAATGCGTCCATCTAAGCTCGCCAAGAGCAAGAAGGAAGTAGAAGAACTGATCGCCAAAGTACCAAACATGTCAGAGGTGTATCCGGAAGTTTCGACTGAAGAAGTCAACAAGATCTTCATGGACTTCATCAGTGGCGGTGGTACTGATGTGAAGGTAGAAGACAGCGGTACTGAGTATAAAGCGAACACGGCTGAGAAGCCAGTCGAAGGTGGGCAATCCATTGATGACGCGTTCAAAGATTTAGCTGCCGGCTAAGAAAGTATATTCAGGTCTAGGGTGGCGTAAGTCTACAGCCTAGTGATGTAGTGGTCACTCTAGACCTGAGTTGCGTGAGGAACACATGAAGAAGTTTATAATTAAGAATCTTGGTAAGCCATTTGATGGACTCGTTGTTTATTTTGATGACACTAAGGGTAGCGAAATCGAAGACTTAGATGATGGAAGTAGAACATTAATATCTGTTTGTAGAGTACAGAGTGATCATGCATTATTTAGTTCATTTTCACTTCCAATTGAAGACGAGTGTCTTTACATAAAAGCTTCATGTCTCATTCCGTTTGAAGAACATGATGACGATCAACTTACAGACAACCCGTTCGGTGTTTTCTTAAGATCAGGTAATGTCACGAATGGCGAGTTGGACGTGAGATGGTCTGCATATGAGAATGCCTTGACGATCAATGTCAGACAAGAAGATTTATTGTTGTATTCACATAACTTCATGGGATTAGAACGAGCTGCAGCGGTCCAGCATTTCCTTAGTGTTGGGTTAATTGCATATGACTGGGACAACCTTATATTTGATCTTCAGGACTTGGAAGCAAGAGAGATCAAGGTGGTGAATGAATAGATGGCACGTAAGAAGAAAGAAGTTGTTGAAGTAACAGTAGCTAAGGAAGACCAAAGAGCAATAACGAAGTTCCTCATCAAACAGATGAACAATGGAGAAGATCTTCCGATCGCGTGGAGCCTGAATGATCCGAACCCGACAGAAGTAAAGGACTATATTTCAACTGGTTCTACAGTTCTTGATATGATGATAGCCAACAAGTCAGGAAATGTTGGGATTCCGCAAGGCAAGTTAACAGAGATCGTAGGAGAAGAAGCATCAGGTAAATCACTTCTTGCTACACAGATTCTTGCCAATGCACAGAAAGCAGGCGGCATAGCGATCTATATGGATACTGAATATGCAGCAAGCCCGGACTTTATGAAAAGACTGGGCATCGACATTGATAAGCTTGTCTACATGAACCCTGGTTCTATTGAAGATTGTTATGCAGCAATTGAGAAGACTATACTCATGGCAAAGACACGAAATGTTGAGTGTCCTGTTTGCATCGTGTGGGACTCCATTGCTGCGACACCACCTCAAGCAGAACTTGATGGTGACTATGACCCAAACTCTCGAATTGGACTCGCAGCCAAGGCACATGCTAAAGGACTACGTAAGATTCAGAGAATGATTGGGAATGACAAGGTCACTCTGGTTTTTACGAACCAGCTCAAGGTGAAGATCGGTGTGATGTTTGGTGATCCTATGGGAACTCCTGGCGGCAAGGCGATCCCGTACCATGCCGACGTAAGGATTAGATTGACAAAGTCTAAGGAGATTGCAGAGGGCGCGAAAGCATTGAAGGAGACTCTCGGTTTCCATACATATGCGAAGGTCTTCAAGAATAGACTCGGTCCACCCATGAGAAAGTGTGAGTTCGATATTCTCTTTGCTTCAGGTGTTGATGACGCTAATAGCATTCGTGACTTTTTATGGCAGCGCGGTGTCATTGAAAAAGTAAATGGCTGCATGATCATGAAAGGTCCCGACGAGGGCATCATCAGTGGTGAATTAAAATTCAGGGCTGCTAAATGGGCCAAGATGTTAAGAGATCGAGAGTTTAAGAAATTCATTGACAGCAAACTTGAAGAGCTGTTGGTAATTAAATACGATGATCAGGATATTCCTGAAGTGGAGATTGACACTGACTCAGCATTGGAAATGGAATCGCTTGACGCTTAAGAAGCAAGTGTGTGAAAAACATGGTAAGCTTATACGTCATGAACGATATGATGCATATTTCTGCAAAGACTGTGATGAATGGCGTGAGAAACAATGTTCTGATCAGTATTGTGGTTACTGCGAAGATAGACCTAAGAAACCATCGGAGGTTGTATGACTGATCAGAGATATAGAACAATACTAGTTGATCCTCCGTGGAAAGAAGTTGGTGGTAAAGATAAGACAGGAAGAAGTTGGGGTTCTGATAGACACTATCCAGTCATGTCTCTTGCTGAGATCGAGGCACTCCCTGTTCGTGATATAGCTGATGAACAAGGTTCTCATCTTTACATGTGGGTGACGAATAACTTCTTGCCACACGGTCTTAGGATTATGCAGTCTTGGGGATTCAGGTATGTTACGAAGATAGACTGGGTCAAGGTTAACAAGAAACTGCAGTGTGGGCTAGGACAGTATTTCAGAGGAGCGTCTGAATCATGTCTGTTCGGTGTCATGGGTCGACTACCCTATCGAAGAAATGAAGAAGGTGGTCGTCTGCAAGGTAGAACTGCGATCATAGCACCACGTCAGAGACATTCGCAGAAACCTGATGAGATGCGAGAGATGATAGAGATTGTCAGCTATGTACCGCGCATCGAGCTGTTTGCACGAGAGAAAACAGACGGTTGGGATTCATGGGGCAATGAGGTCGAGTGTGATCTTGAACTAACAGGATAATATCATGGCACTATTTGAGATTGGTGACGTAATACGATTTACTTACATGGGTTCTGCTTCAAGGGCTGGTTCAACATCGATCTACAAAGAAATACTTGTCCTTCATACAAATTGGGGTGGCAAGGTTCATGCTATTGATCTAAAGAGATTGACAGCCGCAGAACGTGAAACAATCAAGGTTGTTATGGATCCGGAATCAAAGGGAAAGGGTCATAGATTTCCGCTGGTTACAGATATCCTAACGCGGATGGACCCTCCCACTCTCATTCTCGAACCAGTTCAGTTCTATATCCAGTTTGTGAAACCTTTCATTAGGAACAAAGACGTGTATAGGACATACTTTTCACGAAAAATGAGTGGTGTGCAGAGGATAGACATCAAGAAGATCTCATCTGTGTTCTCTACTGGCACTAAACCACTATTTGGGAGTTAGATGTGAGACGTTATCTATTAATAGACGGACTGAATTTTTTCATCCGTTCTTTCACTGTTAACCCTACAATGGATATGAATGGTGAGCATGTCGGTGGGACAATAGGTTTCCTCATCGGGTTGAACAAGCTTGTACGTGAACAGAGACCAACACACATCATCGTCGTGTGGGACGGAGAAGGTGGTTCACTGAAGAGACGTTCAATCTTCAAGGATTACAAAGCTGGCAGGAAACCGAAAGTAAACAGACAGTATAGCTTTGAAGATCCCAATCAGCAGATGGAGAGCTTTCGTAGACAGCTTGAGATGCTTGATAAGTACCTCGAGTTCTTGCCACTGACGAGTATACGTATTAAGGGAGTCGAAGCTGATGACGTGATTGCATATCTTTGGGGCTTCTTATTGGATAAGAATGACCAGAAAGTAATCGTGTCCAGTGACAAGGATTTCTATCAGTTGTTGGATACTAAAACTGTAATCTATGTACCTACCAAGAAGAAATATTTCTCTTCCAGTGATCTGAGAGAAACACTCGATATCCTGCCTGAGAACTATATTCTAATGAAAGCACTCATGGGAGACAAGAGTGATAATATCGATGGCATCAGAGGCATCGGGCCGAAATCTGTCACGAAATTGTTCCCATTTCTGTCCGAGCGATTTGCATGTACAAATGATATCTTCGATCACGCCGAGGAGAATAAAGACGCGAATTCAAAATACAACCGCATCCTTGCAGATCGGGAGATAGTTATGAATAATGTGCGCTTGATGCAACTATCAAGTCCACTGATGGATCCGATGGCAGCGAAGTCGATAAGATATAAATTAGATGAATCGACAAACAGCTACAGACCAACGGACATGAAGCTGCAGCTATTCAAAGACCAACTGCAGCTTAAACCTACTGATTTTTTTATCATGTTCAAGGAGCAATATTTTCGTGCAAGAAGCAAAAGCTGAGGTAATGCGATGAGCGAAGAGCGTCATGGAATTGGCGATCAAAGATATCAAGAGAAGGTGGTCCAAGCTCTCATGCAGGACCACCTTTATGCTGAGCAGATAGGTGACATCCTTAAACCTGAGATGTTTAAGGAGAACAAACATCTTAGTGAGATCGTTAACATACTATTTGGATACAAACAGAAGTATAACGCGTTTCCATCTAATGAAGTGTTGTTTGACATCATCAAGAAAGATGATGATATTGGCGATGTAATTCAAACACAGATTCGATTGTTCTTAAAAAATGTAAAAGACAGACCCTTGAATGGAGACATGAGCTACATTCAGGATACGTCAATTGATTTCTGTAGACGTCAAGCGATGTTGGAAGGGATTAACAAAGCATTAGAACACATCGAGACCGGTACGTTTGATAGCGTGTGGAAGACAATAACAGACGCTGCAAGTAGAGGAACTACACGTGACGTTGGTCACGAGTACATGGATGGATTTAAGGATAGATCAGAGAAGAGTGTACGAGTACCTCTTGCTACGCCGTGGCCTGTTCTTAACAGTATTCTCGGTGGAGGCTGGGAGCGTAAGACACTTAGCACGTTCATCGCACCTACTGGTGCTGGTAAGACGCACTTCTTGTGTAACGTAACAGCCGGCGCGATCATTGAGGGTTACAACGCATGCTACGTTTCTATGGAGATTGCTGACTACAAAGTCGGACTACGACATGACGCGTATTTCTCTGGTGTTAAGATCAATGACGTACCTGACGAGATGCAGCGCGTTGAGAAAGAAGCCAGAACAGTTGTCAAAGGCAGGCTCTTCATCAAGGAGTTCCCAACGAAGATGGCATCTGTTCAGACGATTAGGAGTTATCTGAATAGACTGAAGACACTCCATAATTTTGCTCCTGATGTGCTTGTCATTGATTATGCGGATCTGCTTAAGCCAAGTAAGAGTTACGGTGAAAAGAGACATGAGCTTGAAGGTGTATACGAGGAGCTTCGTGGTCTTGCACAGGAATTAAACATTGTTGTAGTTACTGCAGACCAGACGAATCGCAGTGGTCTCAATTTAGAGATCGTTACACTCGATGCGATTGCTGAATCGTATGCAAAAGCTACAGTCTGTGATCTCATCATGACTGTAAGCAGAAAGTTAGAGGATAAGAGACACAATACTGGTAGATTGTTTGTTGCGAAATCAAGGCTTGGTCCTGATGGCATGGTATTCCCATTCATAATGGATCCAGCGACGGTAAAGGTCAGGATTCTGGCTGAGCATGAACTACCTGAAGAAGCATTTCCTCCATCGCAAGATCAAGTTGCAAGCATGTTGAGAGGAAGATTCGAGCAGTTAACAGGACATACTAAGTAACAGTCCGTTAAGGAGGATGAGAAGATGGAATGTTACCAACCTACTGGTCTTGCCAAAGAAATATTCAACTTAAGATATACGATTCATGATGATGAGTCATGGAATGATGCATGCATGCGAGTTGCCACTCATGTCTCAATGGCTGAGAAGGGTGATGACATTCTAAAATTTAGAGATGACTCATATGATATTCTTAGTAAGAACTTATTCATGCCTGGCGGTAGAATTTGGGCAGGATCTGGTCGAGCTAAAGGACAGTTGTTAAATTGTTTTGTAATACCCACAGAAGATAGTCGCGAAGGCTGGGGAAAGACTGTCAGTGACATGATTGTGATCTCAGGCGTTGGCGGCGGCGTAGGAATGAACTGCTCGCCTATTAGACCACGTGGCACAGATATTAATGGATCAGGTGGTAAAGCGACTGGTGCAGTTTCTCTTATGGAAATCGTCGATGCAGCAGGTAATGTAATCAAAGCAGGTGGTGGCCGTCGAACAGCGCTTATGCTCTGTCTTAATCTTAGACACGGTGATCTACTTGAGTTTCTTGATAAGAAACTTGATCTTAATCAATTAACGAATGCAAATGTGTCAGTCGTGTTTGACCAGAATCCGGAAGACTTCTTTAAGCTCGTTCGAGACGGTGGCACATTTGAGTTTAAACATCGTGATAAAGCTATCGGCGTTATCCCAGCACGTGAACTGTGGGATCGTATCATTAAGAATGCATTGAAGAGTGGTGAGCCCGGCATTCTTAATGGATGGTATGCAAATAGGATGAGCAACATCTGGTACTGGAAACCACTCATTAGTACGAATCCTTGCGGCGAGCTCTGGCTTTCTAAGTACGGCGCATGTGATTTGGGATCACTTGTTTTACCCAATTTTGTAAAAGACACGGGTGGAATAGATTGGAAACTCTTAAAATACACAGTATCTAAAGCCGTCCGGTTTCTTGACAACGTCCTTAGCGTAAACAACTATCCACTATCGGAAATTGCTGAAACATGTAAGAAAGTTAGAAGGATAGGGCTTGGCATTATGGGACTACATGATGTGTTATTAATGAATGACTTGTGTTATAATAGTCCTGAGGGTTTGGAGCTTGTTGATAAGCTCATGAAGACTATAAAGAATTATGCATACGAAGCATCAGTGGAGTTGGCAAAAGAGAAGGGTTGTTTTCCAGTTTTTAAAGCAGACTTATTCTTGAAGTCCAATTTTGTTAAGACTCTTAAACCGACGATTAGAAGGAAGATTAAAGAACATGGAATTAGAAATGCTGCACTCTTGACGATCGCACCGACAGGCACAACTTCTATGGTATGTGGAGTCACGTCTGGCATTGAGCCGATGTTTGCCCCTGCATACGAGAGACGCTTCAGAGTCGACGAGGGAAATCAATATGACACTGAGGTGGTTGTCCATCCTCTCCTTAAGAGATTCCTCGATGAGGGCAGGGACGTCTCACACTTCCAAGGTGCGCATGATCTCTCAATTCGGGATCATCTTGAAATGCAGCGTGCATGCCAACAACACGTCGACAACGCGGTTAGCAAGACAATCAACTTAATGTCAGATACATCTGCTGAGGAGTTATCAGATCTTTATATGGAGTTTCTGCCTGAATTAAAAGGCATGACAGTATATCCAGATGGGAGTCGCGAGGACCAGCCACTCACTCCCATCCCACTTGAAAAGGCTGTAGAGCATGCACAGACTGCAAAGGAAGAAGCCACTGCAATCGACTCATGCAAGAATGGCACGTGTGATTTGTGAAATATAAACCTGATGAACTAAAGAATTCAGTACTAATAACTCATAAAGGTTGTAGCGACGGTTCAGGTTGTGCAGTCGTGTTCCTCCTCGCTGGCGGCAAGAAAGAGAATATCCACTACGTTCCTGCGGGAAATGGTGTTAGAGATTTCTATAAGAAGAACCAAGACGTATTTGAGACACATGATCGTGTAATCATAGCTGATGTTGCATGTGATACTGAGACAGCTGATCTATTTGAGAAGCTGTACCACGGTGACATAACAATCATCGATCACCACAAGACTGCACTCGATCTTAAAGACAGAGATTGGTGTCACATCAACATGGAGAAGTGTGGCACATTCTTACTCTACGACTATCTGTTTGAAAATGGTGAACCTGATGATCATTGGGGTGCAGTTTGGAACTTCGCTGAAATGATCAATGATCGTGACATGTGGATACGAAAGGATCCAAAATCTGATCAGCTCAGTCTTTTTGCTAACTTCTTCGGTCAAGAAAAGTTCGTGGACATGATGACATACAGGATTAGGAAATGTTATCCACTAATGACAGACGCAGACTTGAATGTCGTGAAGGTCCTCGAATCCAAGAGAGATAAATACATTGAGAAACACTCAGAGAAACCATTCTTTAAAGAGTTAGATGGTGTGAAGTGTGCCTATGTTTTCTGTAGCGATCACCAATCACAACTTCTACAGCGTGTCATGGAACGACATGATTGTGATGTGGCGATTGGAATTAAGTTGAATAGCTTTGGTGGTGTCGCGAGCATTAGGAGCACAGAAAAAGTGGACGCAACAGAGATAGCGAAACAGTTTGGAGGCGGCGGACATGCTAGAGCCGCAGGACACCCGATTGATAGGAAGACTATCGAAGAATTGCTTGAGGTCATACACCCATGAAGCCAATGGTGGGATATAGGTTTGTCAAGGATAGCTTCGATGAGTTGATGTACGATGTCCTCATGGAGATGTCTTTCCCTGACTATGTTTGCAAACCACGTGGCACTGAAGTAAGAGAAGTCTTAGTACCTCGCTTGATCCTCAGTGATCCTCGTAACAGACTACTATCATCTAAAGTCCGTAAGTCTAAATATGCGTTTGCAGTCGGTGAGTTCCTTTGGTATTGGCGCGGCTCGAACTCTCTTGAGGAGATGACGTACTACAACAAGAGGATGCCGCAGTTTTCAGATGACGGAAAGACTGTAGTATCTGCGTATGGTCATATCATTCATGGGATGGCACCAACAGGACCAGATAAAGCAGCAAAAGTTGACCAGTGGAAAATCTGTATTAACACGCTTAAATCTGACAAAGATAGCAGAAGAGCAGTGTTGCAAATCCACCAACCAGTACATCAGTTTAATGCAGATACTGAAGGATCCAAAGATGTACCGTGCACGCTTTCTCTTCAATTCTTTATTCGAGAGAATAAGCTACATCTCCATGTCAATATGCGCTCAAATGATGTACACTGGGGACTGACGTATGATTTATTCTCGTTCACTCTCTTTCAAGAGTGCATGTTATTAGAGCTAAAGAAACACTATCCAGACTTAGAGCTTGGTCTGTATTATCACACAACTGGTTCACTCCATGTCTATGATCGACACTACGAATTATCAGAGAAGATGTTGAATGAACATAGGCAAAGGTATGCGAAGTGGATAAAAGATTCTAGTCCAAAACGAGGTAAATTCACTGAACCGATGGCACCGCTGAGTAATCTTGAGGAGCTAGATATTCTAATAACGGCAGAGGAATGCCTTCGAACTGGTGCACTACTACCAAAATCATTGCCAGTACAGAATGAAACTCTATTGTGGATGTTTCAACAACTAGTGGAGCATAAGGAAAAACGTGACAAAGAATCCGTATAGCAAATGTGATGACGTCTCTGACGTGACAGGAGTTAGGTCTTCTGATAGGATGCTGTTCCTTGGTGCAGATCCAATGTCGTTCATGAAGAAGTATGTAGCTGAATTGGATCATGTAGAAGACGTATCTGATCTCAACTACTCGAAGGTCTACGATAAGATCTTTGTAAGGGGTGTCGAGTTGACCGACGAACTCATCGGGCATCTATGTTGTATAAATGTAGGGACAATCATCTTATTCAGTGAGAATGATTTTATGCGATCAAAGGTGCAGGGTTTGCTTGAAAGTTATTGGCACCCATCATGCGCGTGGGATCTCGTGTCTAACGTTGGTAAGTGCCTGATAACTGATGCGTCCGGTCCGCAGACTTATAAGGTAAGGAGTGACGATGTCACTTTCAACTGACTTATGGAAAGACATGTTCTATCGCCAAGAGGGGAACATGCAGATATTGGAAGAACGTGATGTCCTACCTCCTTGGCCGATTGATTTGACAACTAAACAGGGTCAACGTATGATCAAGGAGATCGTTAGTGACTGTCACAATGAACTGTGGGAGGCAACGTATACTCTGAAGAACAAGATACATAAAGTGACTGATGATAGGGAATTCGATCGTTCACACTATGTTGAAGAGCTAGGAGATACATTGGCGTATTTCATGGAGATCTGTATACTGTCCGGCATCTCACCACAAGAGATGTACAATGAGTTCTGTCGTAAGAACCGAGTTGTAAAAGAAAGGTTTGAAAGTGGTTACTAAAAATCTAAAACTACCGAGAGTTGTGTTATCATGTAAGGACTATCGTTTCATTGCATCCGAGAGAGCAGACGATCCTTATCATCTTCTAAATGTAGGGATTAATGGCAAGCAATATGAGATTTATGTCGTTACAGAGTCTCTTAGTAAAGATTCTCTTGGAAATGAACGATGGAGTCGTTGTTCATTTGAAGAAGCAAAAAGAGCCTACGTTGACGAACGACTTAGAGATAGTGTCTTAAGCGGATATCTCGCTGAAATACCTATTAGTAAGTCTTCTAAGAAATCGATCAGTTAGAATACGGAATATGATAAAAGATTTTGCTAGTCTGCACAATCACTCCCACTTCAGTTTCATGGATGGTCTGTCTCGACCTGAAGACATGGTCCTTAAAGCGAAGGAGAAAGGTCTTTGCTCTATTGCACTAACTGATCATGGGCATATGCATGGTATTGCAGATTTTTATCTGCATGGAAAGAAACATGGAGTCCGCACAATCTACGGTGTTGAAGCATATGCGATTGATGATCTAAAGAAGTGGTCAGAAGAGAAAGCAAAGTTAGAGTCCGACAAGGAGTCACTGAAGAAGCTAAAGAAGTCTGAGGCGGTAGATGAAGATGCTACCAATCTCGATATGAAGAGTAGACAGAAGTCTCTCTATAGGAAAGGTCACCTTGTTCTCATAGCACAGAATCAGGCGGGTCTCGATAACTTGTACAACCTCACACACCTTGCGCACAAGGAGGGCATGTACATGAAGCCGAGGATCGATAAGAGGATGATGAATGATTTCGGTAACGGAGTCATCGCGTCTTCAGCGTGCATGGGCGGAGTCATTGCTAATAGGTGCTGGGCATGGAAGAACGGTGACGCTGAGTGGAGTGATGTCGTTCGTGAAGCTGAAGAATATAAGGAGATCTTCGGTGACAGATTCTTCCTTGAGCTGCAGTTCAACGAGTCTGATTCTCAGCGATTTATCAACGAGTCTATTATCAAAGTGCATCATGAGACTGGAATCCCGCTCAATGTAACATGCGATTCACACTACGTGAACTCAGACGAGTGGGCTGCGCAGGAAATTCTTTACATGCTTCGCAGTCAGAAGACGATGTCGACAAGAGGAGATGACTGGGATTTTAATATCAAGCAGCTCTACATTAAGTCACCTCAAGAGATGTGGGAAACATTCGAGCGCTTTGGTGGCGATGCAGATGCAAATCTTGTTCGTGAGGCATTTGAAAATACACTGCTCATTGACTCGATGGTTGAAGACTATGAACCTAATACGGAAGAGAGGCTTCCAACGTGTAGGTTCGAGCATCCATTCAAGAAACTGGGTGAGGTGGCCATTGCGAGGATGAAAGAGCTGAACCTCACTGATGATGAGCAGTATCGTAAACGCTTCATGCATGAAATGAAGCTGATTAAGGAGAAGGGTTTTGCCTCATACTTCCTCATTATGCGTGACATCATTACCAAAGCCAAAGAGCAAATGCTCGTGGGACCGGGACGTGGTAGTGCTGCTGGTTCTCTTGTTTGTTACCTCAGTGGTCTCACAGATCTCGATCCCATTAAACATAATCTTCTATTCGAGCGATTTATTAACCCTTCCCGTGTCGAGCTTCCTGACATTGATACTGATTTTCAAGATAGCGAGCAAGCGCGCGAAATGCTCCGTGAGATGTTCGGTCACGACAACGTCGCTTGCATCAGCACATACGGTACATTCCAAATTAAGGGACTACTCAAGGATATAGCACGTGTCTATGATATCGACCATCGAGAGATCAACAAGGCAAACAAGAAAATCGAGGGCGAGCTTCGAGTCTTGCGAGGTAAAGGCCAAGACAAGTCCACCATCGACATCAAGTACGAAGATGTCGTTAGAGTCTCTCCTACTTACAGAGCTCTCGTCGAGAAGTATCCCGTCATCGGTGAAAATATCACTAAGTTGTATGGGAAGAATCGTCACGTGGGACGTCATGCTTGTGGCCTCGTTATCGGAGACAACCTACCTCGAGAGATGGCTCTATTCCAGAATAAAGGAGTTCTACAAACATCGTTCACTGACGGGATTGTTAACAAGCAATGTTCAGCGATGGGATTTGTCAAGTTTGACATACTGTCGCTTTCAACTCTATCGGTCATCGACCGTGCACTTAGGCTAATATCTAAACGACATGACATGAATTATGATGAAGCATATAAGATGGTCGATCCAACGTACATGGACATCGATGATCAGAAAGTAATCAAGACAGTCTTCATCGACGGGAATTTCACGGGCATATTTCAGTTTACAAACAAAGGTATCAGGAAAGTAGCTCAACGGATTAAACCTGACTGCTTCAATGACGTGTCAGCGATCGGTGCGATCTATAGACCGGGACCACTTGGTTCAGGCATGCATAAGCTATACGCTGAGAACAAACACAACCCTGACAAGATCAAATATGTGCATCCCATGATGGAAGAGATCATGAAGGAGACTTACGGTTGTCTTGTATATCAGGAACAGATGTTAAACATCGGTCACCACCTCGGTAAGCTACCGATGACACATGTCAACAGACTTAGGAAGCTGTTCCTAAAGAAAGACAAGTCAAAGAAGGATGACTTCCTTCAGAACGAGAAGAAGGAGCTAAGAGAACCATTCGTTAAGGGATGTGTAGAGAATGGATTGACTGAGAAGCAGGGTCTTGAACTATGGAATATGTTCGAGCACTTTGGTGGATATGGTTTCAATGCCAGTCATGCCAAGTGCTATGCTATGATCTCCATGCAGACTGCATTCCTTCGAACATACTATCCACTTGAATTCTTTACAGCACTTCTAATTCATGGTAAAGCAGATGATCTTCAATCTTATGTGGACGACATCAAGCGTCAGGGATTTAAGATTCTGCCGGTAGATATCAATAAATCGAGTGCTTTTCACAAGATTGAGGGTGTTGCGATCAGGTTAGCACTTGGTTCTGCGTTGGGTGTCGGTGACGCAGCTGTTAAGAAGATTGAGAAGAGCCAACCGTATGAGAGTCTACGTGATTATCTCTATAAGACAGGCGGTGGTAAGACTGCAACGGTTCCCCTTATCAAGGTCGGTGCGTTTACTTCATTGGAAGAGAACATGGCGCTGACTGAGTTGAGGTATGAATTGTGGCAGGACAATCCAAAGCTTCGCGTCAAGAAAAAGAAAGCTGAATTTGAAGAGCAGTACTTTGCTCTTGAGTGTGAACCGCATCCAATCGCTAAGCTTGTAGAGTATGAGAATGAGTTGCTTGGATTCAATCTTATTGGTACACCATTCAAACTATTCGATAGGGATAAGAAGATAGAGATACTTGCTAAGGAAGGCATGGTTCAAGACTTTGAAGAGTTTGTGAAGTCAGAGGATAAAATCGGTGTCATCCCTGTAATCATTAAAGATGTCCGTGAACGTGCTCAGTCTCGTGGTGGCATGATGGCATTCATTAAGTTCGGTGACAGAAATGGGACTGAGTTTGACGCACCGTGCTTCGCAACAATCTGGCGGTACATTGCGAAGAAAGCAGTGAAGGGTAATGTATTCTTTGCCACCTTCAATAGAAAGCTGGATGAACCACAGAATCTCGTGCTTGGCAAACCGGGATGGGCACACAGTGAATACAGTGCAGATGGTGCATTAATTAATGTGGATGAGGTAGAGGGATAAAAGATGATCGCTAAAGAAATCGCATTAATAGTTCCTACGATTCGTGAGAATTGCTTCACTGATTTTTATAAGAGGTGGAATGATATCGGTCTATTCGATCATGTAGACCTGTTTGTTATGGAAGACAATCCAACAAAGACATTCAAAGTTTTTGATGGTTCCAAAAATAATATCGTACATTTGTGTTGGAAAAATATCCGGGATGGACTTGGTGAGGATGAGTGGATAATCCCACGAAGATCTGATACTGTCAGAAGTTTTGCATATTGGTATGCGCATTCATGTGGCTATAGGTACATCATGACACTCGATGATGACTGCTATCCGATGGATCACATATATGATGGCAAAGGATTCGTCGAGCAACACAAGAAATATCTCAATGGTGGCCGCACAAGATGGTTCAATACTCTCGACTGTGTGAAACCTCGTGGAATACCGTTCTACAATCTTGGTGAACGGAACGATACGATTGTAAATCACGGGCTGTGGACGAATGTAATAGACTATGATGCGCCCACTCAGCTCGTCAATCCCGTAGAAGAGAAGTTTGCCTATGACAATAAGATCGTGCCCCATGGTTCATACTTCCCCATGTGTGGGATGAACGTGATGTGGAAAGCAGAGTACACGGTACTGATGTATCACTTACTGATGGGGCAACAGTTGAAACCTAAAGTTACGCCAGAAGACTTTGAATTGAAACCATATACAACTTTGAAAAAACTTCCATTCGATCGCTTCGGTGACATATGGTGCGGCATCTTTATGAAGAAGTGCGCAGATATTCTAGGTAAAACTGTCAGCACCGGGATTCCATACATCAGGCACGAGCGTGCATCCAATCCATTCACCAACCTAAAGAAGGAAGCAAATGGTCTCGAGGTGAATGAGAAGCTGTGGGAGTATGTAGACTCATTCGATCATCCTGGAATAGTTGAAGGTTATATAGAAGCTAATACGATATACATGCATCTCGGAAAACACATCACCAAGTATGATGAATTCCCCGAATATACGGACTACTTCAAGAAGCTCGGCAAAGCCATGCAGATCTGGGCAGGATTATTCAAAGGGGTTGGCAGTGAGTAGAATCTATGATATTCTTTACGACCATGACATCTACAAGGATTTTCCTTTAGTAGCATATTCATTCGATGCTCAAGGTTGGGGCGGACATTATGAATATTTCAAGAAGAAGATCGATGAAGTAAAACCTGAACTTATCATTGAGGTTGGTACATGGAAAGGTAAGTCTGCGATCACGATGGCAGATATATGCGGCGCAGATCCAGAGTTAAGAGGTAAGACTGAGATTACATGTGTTGATACATGGCTTGGTGCGACAGAATTTTGGGAGGACCACAAGGACGAGAAGAGATACAAGTCTCTCGAGTTGTGTAATGGTTATCCACAAGTATACTATCAGTTTCTTGCAAATGTAATTATAACTGGGAACCAAGGTCGAATCACACCATTTCCACAGACATCAACAAATGCTGCTCGTCTATTGCGAAAGAAAGACGTGCAAGCAGACCTCATCTACATTGATGGTAGCCATGAGTATGAAGATGTCTTAGCAGATCTCGAAGCATACTGGCCACTACTTCGTGCTGGTGGCATTATGTTCGGTGATGATTACTGCGAATATTGGAAAGGTGTGATGGCTGCAGTAGGTGATATGTTTTATAGTCCTCTACACGATCTTCCAATAGAGCACGAAAGATGGTCGAACGAAGAAGGGCAAGCACCCTCAGATTATTGGTGTGTAAGAAAACCATGATCATCTTTGTAGAAGGTCCAGACGGATGCGGCAAAACTCATATTTCCCACGCTCTCTCTAATCACTATGGGATCCCATATTTCAAGGTAACAACTGAAAAATCAAACTGGATCAATGATTGTTTTACAAGCTCTATTCCATTTGATATACTGTTACCTGAGTTTGTGAGACAGACAGACACTGCGTTTGTGTCAGATAGATGCTACATATCAGAGATCGTGTATTCAGACGTGTATGGACGCTCAACACTTTCTGAACCACTGAATCGAATTGATAGTGAGTGGAGCGAGATGGGTGCTATTGTCGTAATGTGTCTGCGTCATGATTATTCTGTAGTAAATGATGAGCTCGTAGAATCACACAAATTAGAAGCACTACATAATAGATATACGAGATTCTATCATCAGACGAATTGTCATGTTATTAAGATCTTTGTTGATGACTACGATGATGACATTGAACGACAGTTGCCGCAACTCACGGAAAAGATTAACCTAATACGCAGTCTAAATTCAGATAGCGGTGTAAAGGTAGAGTTATGAGAAGATTTAGAAAATGGCTATCGATAAAGTTCTTTAGGTTCTCGATTTGGTTACTTCCTGTTGTTCCAAGTAAGACACGTGAAGCACAGATTAACGAGCTTATAATTAAAGTTACACAACTTGAAAGATTTAAGAAGCTAATACCATATGCAACTCAAGCGAATGCTTCTGATGCATATCACCCGAGTAAACATGGCAGTATCGAATATGACATTCACCCAAGTGGGCGCCCATCTTCTCCATCATATCCCCACAAGCAAACTAAGTGAGATTAGGTTACGCATACTGGGGATTCATCGCTGATCGTAAATTCGAGTTCGGCAAGGAAGTTTCCACCCCTGATGGTAATGCAGCGTACTCATGGTCCATTCTTCATGAAGCACAGAAGCGAGGATGGGAGACGTATTTACTTCAACGTGATCGTGACTTTGAATATGTGAGTGGTAAGTTTCATAATGCATTCTCTTCATTCTCTACTGAAAAACGATATAATGCATGGCGTAGATCGTTCAAGACGTTAACAACAGCAGACATTTCATTGACTGAATTGGATGAACTACCCGAACTTGACGTGCTTCTCATTGAATGGCGCTTCCCAATTCCAGGTAGGAACATTGACATAGATATTAATGATGTGGGCTATCAGTCAGACCTTGATAGACAGACGCAGATACTTGAATACTTCAAAGGTAAGAGCACCAAGATTATACTGTGGGATCTAGATCATAAACTAACGCTAGAGGATGAGGTGAAGTGGGCACCCGATGCAATCTTTGAGACGTCAGTCAAACCGTTGGACTACGGATTTTATAGAACAAGAGTGGAGCCGCCAATCGTAGTAGATGATCTATACCAGTTCCCAACACTCCCCGTTAGTAAGAGTAGAAAGCTCGTTTACATTGGATCAAGGTACGAAAGAGATGATGTCATCGATAAGTGGATAGCACCTGTCAGCGAGGCATTTAGGTTTGAAGTAGAGTTTTGGGGCAACTGGACACGCGAACCGAACCTTACTGAATGCAGATTGAAATGGCCGTATGTCTTGTATAACGAACGTATAACGATATCAGATTTCAGACGTGTGTATGGTACTGCAGCTGCGTGTCCATTGCTTGGTAAGCAGTCATACCTTGAGAGCGGGTTCATTACTCCTCGACCATGGGAAGCGCTGTTATTTGGTACGATACCTGTCGGCCTGAAACCACACTTAGGTATCGAAGACTATGTGGAGTTCATAGCTGATGATCCTAATGAGCTGTGTTTCATCGTTGAAAACCTCGCAACTATCAGTGTAAAAGAACGTGATGACATCAGGTCAAAGAACATAGAGAAGCTAAGATTTATGGATGTATCCAATTTCGTGGATAAGATTGAAAACGTAGTGAATAGATAAAGGGAAAGATTATGGCTATAGTAGAATGTCAATTAGGCGATGGAACAACACCAAAAGGAGAACTACCAGTTCTTAGGTTGGGCGCACCACTTGATTTTAATCTTGCAGAAGATGAAGTTAAACGTGTTCCGCTTGGTGTTACCTTTAACGTACCAGTATTATTGTTAGAGTGCGACTATGCACGCAGTCAGGGGTTAGAGCTAGTCAACAAAGCAACACTCGTTCTTCCAGGACAAGAGGTTGAAGCACACGTGAAGTGTTTAGCTGCCTCAATCCCCATCGATCGTGGTAGCACTGTCGCTGTGGTTGTAGCACTGACATCTAATCAAGATGTATTCACGATAGTGTGAGCTACGTATACGAGGAGAGCTCAACGATTGTCTCACGTCCTCGCTGGGCTGACGTATATCTGACATTCGCGTATATTCTCAGTAAGAGAAGTATGTGTTTGCGAGCCTCAGTTGGATGTGTCATCACATCGTGGGACTACAATCGTGTTCTTGCCATCGGCTACAATGGAAATTACAAGGGCGGGCCACACGGTTGTGATTCGAAAGAACCAGGAAAATGTGGATGCTTGCACGCGGAAGAGAATGCTATCATCAAGTTAGACTTCAATGATCCTTCATTTAAACGCTTGTATACCACGACATCACCCTGCAAGATGTGTTCTAAGCGAATCATAAATGCTGGAATTGAACAAGTCGTGTACACGGAACTATACAGGAATACAGAAGGCATCGAGCTCCTGATGAATAATTCTGTAGAAGTTATATGTCAGAATGATATCTATATAGACGGCGTGGATCTTAAAGATTTCGGTCGTGGTTCACAATGGAAGATGGAGATTACAGATAATGAAGAAGAAGATAACACAGCCTGACGGCACTGTCATTGAATTTGAAGGCACAGCTGAGGAACTGGCTCAACTCGAGAAGCCCAGTGGCGACAAGAAGAATGAGTCGAGCAAGACTGGTAAGCGGATTCTAAACGAGGAGAGTGTCACTCGCATGATTCAGGACGCTCTCACTAACCATGAGCGTACGCAGCCACATGCATGGCCACAACAGACTTGGCCAGTCTATCCTCCGTCTTATCCACAATATTGGTGGGGAACAGCTCCGACCGTGAGCACTCCGAACACAGCACCACAATGGGATCACACGATTTATATTAGCCAGACTGAACCCACACTCACATGTGATGGTACTCTTGTGCCCTTGACGAATGATACATTACAGCTATCTACTCCTGTCGATGAGCACGGTACAGCTGGATTACCTTCGAGTGGGATGGTGTCGTACGAGTGTATCCTAGATCATTCATCACGATGCGTGTCATAGATGTCCAGTGATCTAGAAGACAGGTATCAGAACCAATCGTGGTACGTAAAACTATGGCGCATGAGATATTATGTTCCTGTTCCATTCGCATCTATTAGTTTCTGGATTAAGTCGAATGAATCATTTGATGTAGTTTGGAGTATCTGTGTTGGTATGGCACAAAGCAAGATGGAATATTGGTATACTCTCGAAGAAATAAAAGAAAGATTAGAAATCGATGGCTATTAAACTAACTGAGAAACAACGGAATATACAGCAGATACCCTTCCGTCTACACATGAATGACCATAAAGCACTGAAATCAAAGGCGGCGCTTGAGGGAATTAAGATTCAGACATTGGTGGAGGCATGCATCCTTGCCTACTTAGATGGTGATGATCATATCAGAAAGATTGCCAGAACACACAAAGATATGAATACTGTCAATAAGAAGAAAGCAAGCTGGTCTCGGCGTGAGCAAGGACACATACTTGACGAGATTGAGAGTGTAGTTGAAAAGGGAAATGATGAATGACAACACCAAACATCCTTCCAATTATGGAGGAACTCGAAAAGCTTAGACGCCAACGTGAAGCCGAACACCAACGTGAACTACGACTGCCACTTGTTGAGCCTGAGCATGTCGAGGAAGAGAAGGAATGCGATGTAGACTTCGAAGTGCACTTTTAATACTATTTGCTGTAGCTTTAATGAGCTGTAGTTTTGTTGGTAAACGACGTCTTCTTCAATATGAGAATGAGACGATGCAGCTCGAAACGTGGAGTTGGCACATCACTGAAGTTCCCGTTGTTTGGGGATTTACATGTGATTTTCCTGAAAAGTTTAAGCAAGACGTTCGTGATTCCTTTCAGTGGTGGGATGACATGACGAATATAGATCTCTTCCATGAAAGAAAATGTGTGAAAACTGAGGATGTCTGGCCAGAAAAACAAATGATTGTAGTAACCTGGTCAAAGAAAAATGCTGATGGGGATCGTGTCTCAGTACGAGGAACAGCATACCGTGACATCATCTCGATCGATGATCGTCACATGAGATCAGTTAAGATTAGATTCTGGAAACACTGGTTTATAGACGGAAAGAATTTCAGGCTTAGCGTTGCGAGACATGAAGTTGGACACGCATTAGGTCTACACCATATTCCATATAAAGATTGTCTTATGCATAGGTTCATGAATTCCAAAGGTGGATTGAAGAGTCTGTGTGATGTAGAAATAAAGGAGTTCAAGCGACACTATGGACCGACAGCGGTTCCAGTCGAAGAACCTCGTTAGGAAAGATTATATGATTATTATACTCGCAATCGCAATGGGTTTTTTCTTTTGTACTGTTCTTGAAAAGACCTTCATTCTTATTGATGAAAAACAAGAAGAACTTGAAGATGATGAAGATAAACCATTAGGATTAAAAGTAGCGAAGTTAGCTATAGCTTTATTCCTTTACCTTGTAACTGGTCTCGGTTGTCTTGCTTTTGTTAAGTTGTTCGTGCAGTAATGGCTAGTAATCTAAGGAAGATAAAGAGAGATGCAGCTAAAAAGCTGTACAAAGAATTCTGTAAGAATTGGACTAATACTATAGTAGAGCAGAACGAGCTCGACAACCAAAGCAACAGATTCAGGATAAATGAACGTAGACGTGCACGTTATAGCGAACGTGGCAAACCAATCCTCGGCCGCAGACCCACATTCAATGAATGGTGGGAAGCGTGCAAGACGACAACGCAAGCGAAGGATGCAACACCTGAGCAGGTTCAAGAGCATATTGAAGACCTCAGTTGGGATGATGAGTAGAGTTAAATGCAAAGATTGTGATAAGCTGGAGGACTTCATTCATGAAGTGTATATCGATGTGATGAACTGCAGGTGGTACGAAGCTACCAAGAAACTTGTTGAACATATCATGGAGGATAACACGATTGAAGTTAGGGAAAAGACTGAAGCTCAAAGTGAATCGCAACAAGACATTAACGAAGCCCTCAGAGAGTGCTACGACAGACGAGACTAGGCGCCGTAAGACAAAGAAAGAGAAGCGCCGTATCCGCAAGAAGATGGAGACGGCGAATCCAGCGTCTAACAGTCAACCTGAAAAGGTGTACACTCAGCGGATAATGGTGTATAATCAATTACAATGGTGCGGCTAGCACATGTATCAGACTGGCACAATCAATGGAGTCAATTTCCTGAGGCTGATGTTTATGTCATAACAGGAGATATGTTAGACAACTATCCGATTGTCGACATGTCACCACGACGGTCTCGGCAAGGAGGGTGGATCCCGTATGATCCTTTCTGTGTCCAGCGCGAGATAGTTCATGAAAGAGAAGAACGATTACAGCTTGATTGGTTCAAGCGGAAGTTTACAGACAAGAAGAAACCACTCGGGCTCAGACATTTCTTCCCTAAAAACTGCAAACACAACCCAGTCGTCATCGTACGGGGAAACCATGACTTTACAGACCTTGGTCCAATGTTTGGAGGCAAACACTTTGAAGTCTCTGACGATTCCACACGGTTTCAAGATTATTGTGGACTACGATTCGGAGGATTCAGAGGCGTGAATAGGTTTAGCGATGAATGGTGGGGAGAACGGGATCCTGAACGTATTGGGATGGACATCGAAATGATGCCTGACGATCTCGATGTGGTGATATCTCATTCGCCTCCACATGGTATTTTAGACATGGGATACAGTAAACATATTGGATCACACGAGTTTACTAAGTGGATCAATGAACGGCTGTATGATGATGATAAACGTATGCCACGCTTGTTCTGTTACGGACATGCACACGGTGGACGTGGTCGTTTTGAAACTGATGGCGGTACGACGATCTTTTCGAATGCAGCATGTGGTAAGCAGATTATAGAGTTGGATATATCATGAACGACCTCGATTTCTTTACCAAAGTCTTGGTAATAATCAAGAGATTTCAGCCAAAGGCTACACTTAAATCAAAGAATAAGATGTGGCAACATAGATTGCTTGGCAAGATCTTTCCAAAGTATATGGATTTCTCCACTACAATTGGATGGACAATTGCTATAGCCAGAAAGCACGTTCCAAACTGGAACGTGCTAGCACATGAAGGCGTACACATTCTTCAGGCTAAGAGACAGACGAGGATAATACACTCACTCTTATATGTGATGCCACAAATTCTAGGAGTGTTGGGGATTGTGCTACCTCTAATACTGTGGAACTCATGGTTCCTATTATTCTTGCTCTTTGCTCTACCGATTCCAGCATACTTCAGGATGATGAAGGAGCTTGAAGCATACCAGCTTTCAGTAGTCCTTAGACAATGGAGATATGGTAAGGTCGAAGACAAGCATTACGATTACTATGTGAGTAACTTTACCGGCCTAAACTACTATTTCATGTGGCCATTTAAGGAATACATAAGAGATAGATTAGAGGCTGCAGTTTTTCGTGCTCAAGTATGGGGACCAATCAATGAGTACGAGCGTCAGATCTATGATGCTATGAAAGAACATGGGATGCTCTATAAGAAAGTGACGATATGAGTGATAAAGGACACAGCAAATATACTAATGACGAAGACTTTGACGAGTTAATCGACAAGGCTCTTCGTATTCTAAAGACCAAGTCAATCGACTACGCTGAAGAAGGTGATAGACTTGCTGAATTCCGTGAGACAGCTAAGGACTTAGGGATTACGATGCGTCAGGCTCTCGGTGTCGGACTGAATAAGCACCTCAGGTCTATTAAGAAGTGGGTGCGAGGTGAAACGTTGAAAGGTGAGCCCATTGAAGAGAAGCTGCTTGACAACCTCGTGTATTCTCTACTTGCATATAAGATTGCCAAGGAAGAGAGGCGGAATTGTGAGAAACTGCAGCGTCCGACTCTAGATAACGAAGTCAATCTAGATATTGCACTTGCTAAAGATGAGTTTGATATATCTGAACGTGATGCATGGAAACATGGTACTCGTTAATGCTAATCGTCCTCGACATGGATGACATCCTCGTTCAAACAAATCAAGCGTGGCTCGATGCATACAACATCGACTATGATGATGACCGCACGCTCGAGGATATAAGAGGATGGAACATACACTATTGGGTAAAGCCTGAGTGTGGAATGAAAATCTATGATTATCTCAGTAAACCTGGATTCTATTTCAACATGGAACCCGTTGACGGCGCCCTCGATGGAGCCGTTAAATTATCTTATGGCAATGATATAGTAATTGCTACAGCTTCGCCGATTAGATCAAGTACTGCAGTGGAAGAGAAGAAAGACTGGCTTCGTGATTACATGCCGTGGTTCAAGCTTAGTAATTTCATTGTCTGCCATCGTAAGGAACTAATCAATGGAGATATGTTGTTTGATGATGGAGCACATAATCTACGTGATTTCCGTGGCACGTCAGTCTGTCTAGACAGACCATGGAATAGGGGCGAGCAGTGCGCTGACGTGCATGTAGAATCCTGGTTTGACTTCTTACATTTTATTGAAAGATATAAAAATGATGAAGACTATAGATTGCAAACACAATGCATGACATCAGAGAGATTGACGTGGATAAAACAAGAAACTGGGTGGAGATATGATCGTGAGTAATTTGATTGTTGTGCTTCTTGTTCTTATTGCTGTGGCTTTAATCTTCCTTTGTGGAATGAAATGGGGTGACCGTCAGTTTCGAAAGAAAATGCTTGCTGATATTTTCGCTGACTTAGATGATACCAGTGATGAGTGTGTGGCGTGTGGCGTGTGTGAGTGTGAGCATGACATCGAACCTGGTGATCTGATCGATGATGACGAGTCCTATTTCGTCGAGGTATCCACTGACACGAACCCAGGAAAACCAGGCGGTGGAAGAGAAGGACTAAACTAAAACACCTTTACTCTCCCTCACACTTGTGATATATTAGACTCTCAATCAATAAAGCCACAAGGAGGAGAGAGCGAATGACAGCGATGAAGCTCGGGTATGTGAGCGGCAACGTACATAAACTCAGGGATGTAGAGGTTCCTGAGAAATACTACAACAGGATTACAACGGGTGTCCCACTCCTGGATGAGATCTTTGGTGGACAGGACATGCCAGGGATTCTTCCTGGTGCAACAGTTCTGTTTACTGGATTTCCAGGTGCAGGCAAGAGCACTATGTCACTGCAGTTGGCTGATCTAATGAGCCGACACACAGGTCACAAGATTCTCTTCAATGTTGGAGAGGAGAATGAGTACATGGTGAAGATGCGTGCCAATCGTCTTGAGCTTCAGGCAGACTTCAACATCTCTCAATTCTCAGAGCTTGATGATCTACTAGCACATGTTCTTGAGAGCGGAACAGATATCTTATTCCAAGACTCCATTCAGACGCTGACATATGGTGATCGAAATGGACAAGGTCTTATTCGTGACGTTGGAAATAGGATGGTACGATTCGCTAATGATCATGGCATCACCATCGTCCTTGTCGGACACATCACGAAGGGCGGCACATTCGCTGGTCCCATGGTGCTGAAGCATGCTGTCGATGTACACGCACGCCTTGACATCAATAGAGACACGGGCAACCGTGTCTTTGAGCTGACCAAGAATCGATTCGGTCCTGGAAACATGCCGTACGAGTTTCCAATGACAGCACACGGAATAGACTTCCGCCTAATTGAAAACGCAGAGGAAGCAGTCAGTCGAATCAGTTCTGCCAGGAAGAAGGATGACTTCGTTGAGAAAGCGAAGGAGCTTCTACTCCAAGGTGAGAAACTGAGTGGTTACTCCTACAACGAACATAACGGTGTCGTGGAATGGATCACGTCTGAGTGGAGTGGAAACTGCAGCGGTAACTTCTGGCGTGATGTACTCAGTCGTGCCGAGGCTGACCTAAAGAAGAACAATGTGATTGTCGGGTTCGAGACTCTCAACAGAAGGCGACATGTATATGTCGAATGTAACTAATGATTACAACGATACTCATTGTAGTAGGACTATACGGAGGCTGGAAAGCACGCAAGAAATATGATGAATGGCGTCATGGTCCTGATTCGAATAGGCTGATCGATGGATGATAACACAGCAGAAGTATTAGCATTATTATTGTCATTGTCATTTTTAGCATTTATGTTTTGGTTATTTATGAGAGATTAAGTTATGAATATCTGGGAATTCATGGACGAGCACTGGCTTGTGTCACTGTTTATGTGTTGGGCTTTAGTGTCTGTCATACCGTACTCAATCAAAGCATGGCGCTCGACAGCTGTTAGTTTCGAGTTTAATGTTTGCAAGGAGTGTTCACGTGCCAGAAGTAAATCCACATAAGCATGACTTTATTGAAGTGTATGCTTTCGTTTGTATGTTTGGTATTTATGAAGACCGTATACAGTGGTGTAGTAAATGTGGGTCTGTGAATATTGAATACGTGTGTTATGAAGATGAGACGCGTAATAACACAAAGACTTTTGAAGTTGGACGACGAACATCAATCACAGAGGAGAGAAACAATGAGCAATAAAGTTACACAACAAGTAGAAGATATGTTCGGTGGATCACCGTGGATGAAACTTGCTGCAAAGTATAATTATGGTCCCTATGCGAAAGGCGGTCCACTAGCACAAGATGATAAGGACAAAGATAAAGACAAGGATGAGAAGAAGGAAGAGCTGGACGAGAATGGAATCCCGTGGTTGTAGGAGCAGATAATGGAAGTCTATAGAAATCACGTCATCACCACATACTTCAACGATAAGAAGTACTGGGTTGCCCGAGTTGCGAAGGGCGATTACAAGGGTTTGTGTTCATGGCAGCCCCGCAAGAAGATTGCTGTCAATCTCCTTAAGTCGACGCTCGACGAGAAGGTTAGGGACCAGGACGCGAAGACAAGCTAACACACTATACGGGACCACCAGAGACGATCAGTGGCACTCTCTCTCGATCCGGGCTGGATAACCAGTCCTTCCTCCTCATGTCACCGAGAATTCTGGTGGTCCCCATTTTCTGAGGGATTATGAGTACAGGCACTTTTCATTTCGATAGGCATCAGAAAGACTTTGACGGCACCACTGTCAGCGATGTACTTGATTACTACATTCCTGAGTGGTGCCGAGTCGATGGTCGAGTAAAGTTCTTAGCCTCAGGCAAGACAGAGGATGGTTCCGAATTCACTATCGATATCTCTATCAGTCGAGGTAATATCGCACGTACGGAAAGTATCGATGAATATCCAGCTGTCATCAATATTCTATGGCCAAACATGCCGAAGTCAAACATGTTGACACTCTCTCGAGAGGGGGATATCTACGATGAGCGAACGGATAAAAGATATCTAATGATGATGGAAGATATGAAGAGGAAATGCGGCTAACAATAAATTCTAATATGATTGTACACTCAGACATGCGCGTGGTATAATGAGAATATGATTACCCAAGATGAGAGAGATTTGCGTGATCAACTTGTTGACTACGAAAGCGAGATCAAGCAAGGTTGTGATTGGGCACGAATGGATGCAGCATGTCAGCGATCTGGCCAAGAAAAGAAACTGTGGACTGGTGACTTTAAGCTACCTCGAATTGGAGAGACAGTTATCGTTTGGCCTGGCTGCTGTACAGGTATAGTCGCTGACTATGCAATTGCTGAGGTTGATGGTGTTTACGAACGTGCTGTATGGGTTTGGCTCAATAGCAGTGAATTCATTAAGTATACGGGAAGAGAGTGCAAGCCTGTGAATGAAAAAGACATAGAATATATTAACGAGCAGAATGCTGAGTTTAGCAAGAGACTCGTAGCTGCTGGTAAAAAAGTAGAACGCCAACGTAAAGAGCGACGTCAGCGTCAGGTCAAGGGTTCACACCTCTTGGATGACATGCTTGCTGCAGCAAAAGACCTGACAGTTGATGAAAAGTCTAGCTTCTACAAGATCACAGGCTCTGTGAAGGGAAAGACTGTGTACATCGCAATAAAGGGTGGACGCGTAGATCTCAGTGGGTTCTGCATCGAGCATGAAGCTGTCATCTCACTCACTGAGGAAGAGGCGCGCCGCCGCCATCTTGGAAAAGTGCGCGGTCAGCTTAATTTTGATAAGGGAGATGCACTGGCGATGGAAGCGTATCGGTGTGCCTTGGTTGTCCTGAGCGGATAATTATCCGTATGGACATAGCTGTAAAGATAGGATTACTGCGTATGGTGACTGTAGCTGCCGGCGCAGGTATTGCAATCTACGTAAATAATGATATGACGAGTGTTGCTGTAGCTTCTGCCTTTGGTTTCTTGGCAGGATACTTTACACGCATCAGAGATCAATTAAAAGGAAAGTAAACATGACAAAAATAGTCGACCCAGAAAAGTTTAGAGAATCAATGCGTGCAATGGTTGATCAACAGAAAGCTATCGTCAAACAAATACCAAGAAATGACAATCCCGCAATGGAGGAAGCAAGTAACAACGTGCATCAGTCTCTTGATATTCTCGATGTGAAGTTAGAAGATCCAGATACTCCAATCGAAGAGATCGATGCAATCTCACGTCTAGTTGTGTATGACATTGAGATTGCAGCAACTACATGTAAGCTCGTTATGGATCGAATGGAAACGAGTGTTGCACCGGCAACAACTTATCCGAAGATGACCGTTGAGGAGATTATCGAAGTAAATAGAAAGAATGAGATCAGCATTGAGGAAGGCATCGCTGAAGGATATTTCTATAGGCATGAGTTTAATAGTCTTGCTGAGTGGAAAGAGCAACTTGACGTGTTTGAAACTACAGTTAATGATGGTTGTGATGACGTGTTTGTGAAACTTGAAGAACGTAAGCTTGATGATCTAACTATCAAACTTTCAGAAGAAATCTTCGATGCAAAAAGAATGAGGACTTTAAATTAAGTGAAGTGGTATGACGGGACAGAGTTTAAGTTCTGGATATGGCTGTCCATGTCTATTCTTAATCTATGGCTCGTTGTGATCGGTTTCATGACAAGTCGATATGATACTGTCGGATACACAGGAACGTTCTTGGTGTTGGGCACACCGTTCACTGTATACTATTGGTTCAAACTAAGGAAGAAAGAAAATGAAGCTAATCTTTCTTGACTTCGATGGCGTACTGAATAGCTTGAAGTGGATGCGTACACAAGATCCACAAACGAGCATATGTACACATACTGATATAGATCCAGTTGCTGTAGCAAGACTCATGGATATCGTTAATGCGACTGACGCATACATCATAGTGTCTTCTTCATGGAGAAAAGTATGCATGTTGCCTGAGCTTCAGGATATTCTTGGTCATCACGGTGTTCCACGTCATCGTATTATAGGATCGACACCTAGTCTAGCTACAGCAGGTCAAGCTCAACAAGAACGTGGCGATGAAATTTCATGGACCGTCAAGACATGGAGATTGTATCGTCATCCGATAGAGAGTTTCGTAATCCTTGACGACGGCGATGATATGGGAACATTAATACATCGACTCGTATTGACTGGCTTTAACGATGGTCTGCTTGATAAACACGTGGAGCAAGCACTGAAGATACTCGATGATCCATGGGAACCCGACCTAGAGCTGGCAGATGTTTCCTTTTCTCCTGTCAGTTAACGCCATGTATGGTATAATTGATTTGCTATAGGAGAATTATGTCGAATAAAACACTGAATAAAATTGAACGTGAAACACTGTTGGATGTTATTAGAGATGCTGGTCTTGAGGTTGAAGAGATGGCAGCATTTTTTAAGTGTTCTGACGGTCCAGGTCCAGCACGAATCTACGTGGCCAAGACGAAGAAGGTCTCACGCGTGCACCTTGCGGGCTTTACACTCAATCGTCCAGGTGTAACACAGATTACTGCTAATGAAGCAAAGGACCTGCGCATGGGCACGGTCCGCGGAGAACTAGACTTCAGTCAATCCAATGAGCTTGTGCTTGAAGCACTTACCAAGTCATGTAATGCAGTTAAAGCTGTGAATAAAATGAATGTTGCTGCTGGTCCTGTCACGGTTGGACCCGACGTGCCGACTGAAGATAAGATCGAAGTGGTCGAGCGTGAAGAAATAGTAGCCACTGAAATCCACGATGGTTGGGCAACACTATAAAAGGTTATAATTCATGTCAAAGATTAGTGTATCAACAGATAAGACTATCGATAAGATCCGTGACCTCGTTGACCACTTTCGCAATGAGGGAATTGCGGACTTAGTGGTAGAACTTGAAGCTGAGGGTTTTGAGGGTGACTTGCATATACAAGCAATCACTATCCTCTCATCTGCGTGTTTGACCTTTGCACGGCATGTGCAGGAGGTAGTCCTGAACCAGGGTGGAAGTGTTAATGAAGTTGCTGTCGGTGATTCGGATCAAGAATCAGGTAGCAATTGATTCGATGGATTCTCATAACTCTATTCATAGTGAGCTGTGCCAAGAGCGTACCAGTCACCAGTGTTAGTCTATCAGACACGCCTTTGTCATACTGCTTTGATGTCAGGTTCATGCTAAAGGGAGAATCGAATGAGCGGTTAGGTCGAGCGTGTTACGATGACATAAGGATTTGTACTAAGGCATATGAAGTAGTACGGAAGTATGGCAATCTTGCCAACATAACTTCAGTAACTGAATGTGGAATAATCTAAATGGATTGGCTTTACTTTGTTTGCTTCCTAATCATTGGTGCACCGCTGACACTCATTCTGCATGAGCTGTCACATGCTATAGTAGCATGGGCAGCAGGCGCTGAGGTCGTATTGTTTAAACTATGGCCACATAAAGTTGAAGAGCGTTGGTACTTCGGACGTATCGTGATCAAGAAAGACGATGAGACATTCAGTGCTGGTCTATTCTATGCTGCGCCATACTGGAAAGCGCTGTGTCTATGTCTAGCTTGGGCTTTCATCGGTCAACTATGGTGGCCGCTCTTGGCGTTTGCAGTTTGGGAGTGGATAGATATAGCATGGTGGTACAAAGGATATTATTTTGGACCTGACCACCTCGACGGTAGACGATGGCGAGATGTCTGACACATGTGAGAGTGAGACATACATATGCTGGTGGTGTAATAAACCACAACTATGGAACCAGTCCTACCGAGCGTGGGACTGGTTCGTGTGTCAAAGATGCTTTGAGGAGATAGATGAATGAGTGATGAATCACAGATAAACAGACTCGAGTCTAGGATAAAGAAACTCGAGAAGAAGATGGACAAGCATGACAAATTCAGCAAGAAATTCAAGGAGAATGCTCGTCTGTTCTTTCAGCGTTTGAGATCTCAACTTGATTTCAAATTTTAATATCTCTCGAGAGGAGTGGCTGTGGAATTATTAACCGCGATTGGGTCGGGCCAAGCAAGGAAAGGTAAGCCACACCACCTTGCCTCTGGAACAGCGAGACAGGTACGGACGTGGCAATGTCGTCGTATCGAAGCACGACCTACACGGCCATTCCTCTCGAGAGAAAATTCGCCACATGTTTTGAGATAGAGAGAGTGATATCATGTATGACGACTACGCGCAGACATTGTTGGTTGACCAACTTCAATCGATAGCAGACGCAGAAGACGGACCGAAGGAGAGTGGTGGTGTCTTTGGAACCAAACCCACTCGTTGGTGGGAACCTAAAACACATTGGCGCTGTGTTAATGAACACGTCTCGACCGCACTTCTAGGAACAGACCACGGCCGTGTTTGTCTAGCTTGTTATGAACCAGTGTGGCTTACATTCCCGGAAGATAGAGATGGCCCACTCGGCGCCACACCATAGCACTTCGGTATAGGCGCTCGAACTCCTGAGAGGCGACGAGAGAGCATGAGTGGTGTTGGCTATGGAGTATTAAGGGGCGCGCATGAGAGTTTGAGAGTGGACTGGAGAGTGCAGCATAAAAGAAAGGGCAGGCTCATAAGAACCTGCCCTTTGCTGTGCGTGTAGATTAGTAGGACTAAATCTTCTGACACTCCTTAATCCACCACTCACGTGCTGTGTGGCTCACCTTCTTGGCAACATGCTTCCACTCAAGGCCGGCAACTTCGAGCTCATCTTCTGATTCTAACTTGACATCGTTGCCGATCCATTTTAGGAAGTCGCCAGTCTTCTTAACATCAATCTCACCATTGCATCCCTCTCTTACTGCCTGCTCCAAGCGTGCAGGTGTCACGAACTTTTGTGTGAAGGCAGAGATCGAGTTGACCACTTCAGGATCAAGGATAGCAGGTCGTTTCTGTCGTACAGTCTCATGCTCCTCACCTTTCACCTTAAACATGAGAGACGAACATTCCTCGAGTCCCATGATAGGAGTCTCGGGATACATGACGACACCTTCACCTAGACCCTCGATATTATACAGGTCTCTAATGAATGGATCACACTTCTCCACCTGATCGCATAGAGCATTCACTCGTTCGAGGAAGAGAGAAAGAGACTCAGCTGAACCGTAGTCTACCGTATAGGTGCCATCGAGATACGGAATGGAGAAGATGTCATCATGATCTCCAAGAGCATCATGAATATTATCAGGGTTTGTGAAGATTAAAGCCTCCTGGACGATGGCAAATGGAAAGAACTTGCGATCTACTTTTGAGACTGACGTTCGCCTTTGTACACCTTTCCCAGCCCATTCACCATACACGCAGAAATCCACATTCGACGGAACAGGGATCGATGTGAAGAAGCCCATGTTCTTGTACACCCATGTGGCGAATCCGTAGTTGTCATCTTCAGGTGTGATGAAGCGACTACGAGATTGGACCTTGACCTCTCCATCCTTGATACGGATTGCAGCATTGGTTCCATCTAGCTTCACCTTGGCACGGTATGTCACCTTGGGGAAGGGTACAACATTACCAACACTGAATTGGTAGTCTATCTTCCGCTTTATCTCCTTGCGAGTATTGTGAAACTGGTGGATCTTGACCCACTTCTTAAATTCCATTATTTAGTAACACCTTTCTGCTTCTTCACATGCAAATTCGAGATCATATACTGTCAACACGTCTGAATGGTGTGGTGTCGACATAACTCCAAGCTTTGGAGGGAGGTGACCGAGATCAAGGAGCACATGTCCAAGTTCATGGGTCACAGTTCCTTTCATTCTAATGGGAAATAGAGAGTTGATGAAGATCTTCCTATCACTGGGATACGCAAGACCAGCAGGTCCGTCAAGTGAGGGTTCCACTCTAATGTAGACAGGCTCACCTTCAGGATCCATGTACATGTCTAGCACCTCCCACTCTCGTGCACCAGCTTCCACCTTCTCCCATGTCTCAGTATCTGTATCACTGACATCGATGAGAGAGAAGAGCATGGTGTCCGCTGCACATCCGGATAGCAGTAGCAGTAGAATTGGTAGTCTTTTCATACCTCACGAACCATCGCAGTGCTAGCTTCAGTATCGAACTCAACTCTAACGTATTCTTCACATTCCACCCAGCGCTTGATGAACTCAGTCATCTTTTCTTCACGAAGTTCACGAATTTTGTCACGCTCTTCATCACTAATACCATCTATATCATCAGCACTACAGCTAGCTGCATTACGAATGGAGTCATATACTCCGTCTGGATCTTTAAACGTGATTGTGAATTTCATAGTTCTTCCTATCTTATGGCCAGAAACAGAAACATGGAATGAGTTTTTCTTTTGATTCAATCATCCCATCTTGGATAGATTCCCCAATGTCTTCTTCATCGATGACATAGCCATCATGACCTTCTTCTACGTAAAAGACCTCAGCACATGCATCTAATCGAGAGTATCTATTTCCTTCTGCATCTGAAGATAATACGATTAGTCTATCGCCGACTGTTGAATCATCGCTGACAGCGACCTTGAGTGTCTCAATCAGTTCATTTACTGTCACAACCAATCGCTCCTGTCCTTGAGTCCACGCACGCTCTTCGCGACGGGAAATCGTGGTACATTCTCTTTGTTTGTCAAACCTTGATACATGACAGTACAAAGCATTCCGATCACTGAGCTCGGGTTCTCATAGATCCATTTCAACCTGTCATGTGATCCTTCAAGCTTGGCACGAAATTCAGTGCCTTCAGCATTCTTTAGCACAAACTTCGCAGCATGTCCGACAAGCTTTCCTCTGCCTTCGAGGACATCAACGATCTCAAACTCGTCATCATCAAACTCCTTCATCTTGAGGAGATTGTTGCTACGTTTTCCTTCATATGGCATGTCCCTATTACGGACCATCGTACCTTCATATCCCTTGATGAGGAACTCAGCATGCCACTCACTCAAGGCAAACTCGTCGTCAATAGGGATAGTTTCAACGACTCGGATACAGTCGGGCATTCCGCGTAATAGGGATGTGACTTTTGCGAACCGATTAACAAATGGTTGTGACGCTGTCATTCCATCAATTCGAGGTGAGTCATACACGTGGTACTGCACTTTACGCTGTAGCTTGAAATCCTTCTCAGTTGCATGCTTGCCAGACTTCCTGACCGCCTTGATGATGGTCTCGAAATCGTCCTTGAACTCATGAGTGTAGAGCTCACCGTCCAACATCGCTTCGGGATGTGCGTCAAAGAATGGCTTAAGCTCATCGCGGACGTGTTGGCATGCCTCGATCGGTTTGCGCCCACGTGTGAAGAGCCCGTCCTTGGTTGCTAGGCAGCGGACACCATCAAGCTTTGGTTGTACAATACATGGAAACTTGATCTTCTTCTTCTGATTCTCCCATTTCTTGGCGAGCATTGCGGAGTAACCAGGAAGGGCAGCTTCTGCTTTGGCACCGACATGCTTAATGTCAGTGACATACCTCGTTCGCTCTTTCAGGGTCGCCTTCGCATCCATCTCAAGGACAACCTGCTCGAGCTGTGTGCGGTTAACCTTCGCCTTGACAGCAGTCGGAGATGATGTGGTCTTCTTTCCTTTGAGCTGGCCTGACACAGTCCAGTAAGATTTATTGTCGACAGCGTAGTAGATCTCCCACATTTGGATGGTCTTACCATCACTGTTGAGTTTGAATAGTTTCTTATGTAGTGGCACGTTTTACCCTTTCCTCTCAACAGTACGAGCTTTCGTGAGGTTCGTCTTCTTGCGGCCAATGGTCAAGGTCGGATTTTTGTCCCAAAGCTTCAAACCTGAAGTGAGAATACCGATAAACAATGCTGTTATACCTGCAATTATACCAATCCCAAGTTGAAGTACTCTTACTAGACCTCGTAGTGATGGTTCATCACCCAATAGTGTACCATCATACGTGGGGGATGACCACGACCAGACGCATGAAGCTAGGAAAATAACTACAGGGATCGCGACGATCATATGTCTGAACGATATCTTGATCATTCTATCCTTTCACGCAGATAATAGCAGGCTGCAGTTCAGCAATCACCTCGACGAGGTCAGCACTGTAGTGGATGACGTCTTTAATGTTCTTGTATGAAGAAGGAATCTCATCGATGACGCCCTTGTCTTTGCGACACTCAGTGCCTGAAGTCTGTTCGATCAAGTCTTTGACTGTGAATTGTTTTTTCGCTTTCGACCTCGACATCCTACGGCCAGCACCATGAGGAGCGGAGTTAAGAGCTTCTTCACAGCCCTTCCCACGCACGATGTACGAGCATCGTCCCATAGCTCCAGGAATAATCCCCATTTTTCCCACCTCTGCGTTAATAGCTCCTTTTCGGGTGACAAAGAGTTTCTCTCCATAGTGTGTCTCCTCTGCTACGTAGTTGTGATGACACCACACCGGCTCTTCCACGACCTTCATGCCTGGGAAGAACTTGCGAACTGACTCTTGGTAGAGGTGCATCATGATCCATCGGTTAATCATAGCAAATCGCTGTGCCCAATACAGGTCACGACGGTAAGCAGCCATTTCAGGAGTGCCGGCAAGGAATGAAGAGAGTGCCTTATCAACAATCCCGACATTGTGTTCAAGCTTCATGGCGGTCTTCATGTGCTCCTGTGCGAGAGCATTTCCAATCCAACGGCTGCCACTGTGGAGCATGAGCCACACAGCTCCGTCGGTGTCCACATTGCATTCGATAAAGTGGTTACCACCCCCGAGCGTGCCAAGCTGGTTCGCAGCACGGGAGAGGCTGCCTTGTACTGACTTTGAGAGAGTGTAAAACTCCTCCAGCAGCTCGAGTGCAGTCTTCTTGATCTCTCCATCGGGGAGAGAGTTGATGACGCACGTATCATGTGAGTTGAAACCGACCGGAATGGCGGACTCCATCTCAGATCGCAGTGTAGACGCATGACGCGTGACCTTGTCGACATCAAGGTTGGTCTTAACTGCACCCATTCCACAACCAATGTCAACTCCCACTGCAGCGGGAGAGATGGCACCTCGAGTGGCGATAACACTACCTACAGTTGCGCCCTTTCCTAAGTGCACGTCAGGCATGACTGCCATACGCACTACACGTGGAAGGCTAGCGATGTTTCGTAGCTGGTCCAGTGCTTGAGACTCAACGGTCTTGACATCAGTCCATAGTGGAATCTCTTTAATCGTTGAGCCGTCTTTTGTTTTGAGATATGATATCGTCATGTCTTTCCTTTAGTCTTCTTACTTCTTGTAAGTATTCAATGTATCGATCACGAGATACAGAGCGTCTTTAATGCAACCGTCTTCTGATGCAATGAGTGCATCGTCTATAATGGTTTCTAGTTCTTTGATACGCTCGCTCGCTAAAGAACATAGATCATCATGGTCGCCTTCCCAATCATCATCTTTACCTAATAGTTTAAGCAGTTCTTCAATCAATTTTTCCTTCCAAAATATAATCCGACGACAAGCAATATGATTGCTCCAGGCACTGTGATTACTGGATCAACCCAGTATTCTTCGATAGATCTAATGTAATCTTCTTTTCCGTAGTAATCTTGAATTAGACTAGTTAATGCAGCATAAACCAGACCGCCACAAAGAAATATACGCCTGTCAGTAGACACTATACGTTCTCCTTTAGTTTTGATATGCTCATCGGTGGTCCTTTCTATAGTGTATTATACCACACTGAAGTGGCGAAGTTAATAAAACTAAGAAGTGCATTAAATCAATTTAACAATATTGTGAATTTGAAATCTTATTCATATTTAATAATGATGAAGTTGATTGATATCTATTTGCTTCGCGAAGCCGCGGCCAAAAATTTTGAAAGCTTACCACAAATTGCGAAAGAAACATTCAAAATCGTGATTTCAGGAAAAAGTCGCGCCGGTGGTCATGGAACGACCTTCGGCGGCGCGGGCTTTGAAAAGTTCATTCCACTTGATAAGTGGGAATTTTTTGAGGTTGACGATGAACTTCCTGTGGCTACATATATCGCACGACCAAATAAATTTATAGTAAGACGCGTCGAAAAAGACATTGACCAGCACGTTGGTAATCAACTTGATTTAATCTTTATCCCAGGTCCTAATCTTGGAATTGATTTGGACGACTGGGATAACAAACCGTGGTGGTTGTCACATAACGGATTCAAATTCATTCATGGAACACCAGATGTTAGACCATTAAATGTTGATTTGATTAATAGTAACAATCTAAAATCTAGTTTTCCAGACGCATATGCAAGATTTGAAAAAAACAAGCTTTTTGGTGCAAAGATTTTCTTTCTTCCCGGTATTCTCTATAATATCGATGATTTTTGGGCTGGTGTAGGTGCTGCTAAGGATACTGGAACCGTACCACAGAACAAGGGGCAAGTATATGTTAAGACCAATGACGATCAGTGGTTTTGGTGGAATGAACCAGATGAGAAATGGGAAGAAAAACCCAAAGATAACGTTACTGTAAAACAGATATTGAATAATATCTAAGAAGCGACAGCGTCCGTTGGGCGAGTTGGTTCATCAGATGGATGACCATCATCAAGGAGAATAACAGGCATGGGTTTATCTCTTCCTGGACTCCACTGCAATAGTGTTCCATTGTCTTCGACGATATGCAAGAATGTATACTGCACTCGTTCACGTGGTACAAGCTGATCACGTGTAAAGACTGAAGCCCATGAACCAGTATTGAAATACTTTGTCTTCTTTCCCTTGCCACGTGAGAGTGACCACACTACTTCATCATGACTGTGTCCGAACACGACCATCGGTATATCTAATACTCGTCCGATTCTGCGAGCAGTTGTTCTCATCGGACTCGATTCAGGTTCTTTGGCTGTTCGAAGGATGATGAATAGAACAGCGATGAACAACAGCATGACAAATCCAAAGTTAGACACAATGAATAGGATAGCTCGAAGTCCGACACTCGTTGCCAGTGTTGTTAGTCCATAAACAGATGCAAACCACAGTGCTAGGATTACCATCGTAATCAATAACATAATGCCAGCACCTTTGAGGAAACCGAGTGCCATCTTGCCAATGACTGAGTCTGACCTACTTGATCGACTCATCTTGGCAACTTCGTATAACTTTCCGTTGAGTCCACTAGTGATAGCAAGTGCATCGAAGCTTGATTCATGTAGACGGATTAGCGAGTCTTTGTGAAGACGTGCTCTACTGCTCTTCCATACCATCTTCAAAAAGAGAGGTAGTCTACCTGCAAATGTTCTAACAACGAGCTTTGGCTTATTGAAGAGCAACCACCTGAAATACCTGCCCATTGCTCCTCGACCTGGAACGATGAATGTGATGTTACCTAGATTATTGTAGATATATCGCTGAAACAGTGAGCCCATCGGTAGTCCAACTTCAGACTTATGGAACTCATCGGACATTAGTTCTGTTCGTGTTCTAAGAAAATACTCGAATGCATTGTCTTCATCATACTGACAACCATGTTCTACCCACAATCTATTCGGTTCGTGGTAGAACCAAGGAGCAAACTCTATGTTGGGTTCAATGTCTGTCTTTACGTATGATGTGATGACATTGCGGATTGTGTCTTGTACTGCCTGCCACTGTATCTCGATGTCGTGGTTACCAGCAATGAATACGATTGAGTGACCGCAGTCAAGAACACGTGCTAGTCCTTCAACGAAAGTAACATGACCCTCAAGCATCTCACGAACTGAGTTAGACGCAGCATCTGGAGTCAGCGGGATGCCAGCGAGACTAGTCGGGTTTGGTTCACCTGAATCTATACGTAGTAGATCGAAGGTGTCTCCATTGAGGATTAGCTTGAATGTTATGCCGCGCTCAAGAGCGTCTTCACACAGCCAGCTACAGAATCTATAGAAATCGTTGTCGTAGAAGAATGCTTCGAGTCGTTTGTATCTACCTGTTTCTGGGTCTCTACCTCTCCCAACATGCAAATCACTAACGACTACTAACTCATGCACTTCTATATCCTGCCTCTATTAGATAAGTAGCTGACTATGTGACAAATCTTGTCTTACATTAGACGCTCTTGTCAGTCCATCCCTTGTAAGCACCGTACGGGCTGTCAGTTCTCGTTCGTACTTCAGAGAACTTTTCGCTCGAGAGAATTTTTCCGTCCTCGTATACCGTTTGAAGCAGTGATACCTCACACCCACCCTCTAACACTGTTTTCACAGCGTCTTCGGGATATCCAGGAAAAACTCCCAAGTCGAGTCGCCCACGTTTGGAGCGCTTGCCCTTATCAGTGACGGGATCCTTGTATACATCGACACTCTCACCATTCACTTTAGCCCAGCTGCACTTGAATGCAAACTTCTGCGTATCACGGTTAACCTGCTGAAGGAGTCCACCACCCATACCAAATGCAATATTCGTAGTAGAATATCCAGCTACTTCAACAGCCAAGAGAATATCTTTTAGGCTATCGATATTGATACCGTCTCCTTGAAGGACACGTACATTGTTGTTTAGAACTGCATATCCCTTTGAGTTAATCGTGGAACCAAACCTAGCAGCAAGAAGCTTAATCAACTTGACGACAACTTTGGGCGGGTCTCCAGAGTCAGGTCTGACGACGAGAGTCCCCTCATATTCCATGACCTTACTCCTTAGCTCACCTCCCCAGAGAGCTCTCGCAGCATGCCAAATGTCCCAGCTATCAGACACGACAGCCATGATCGGTTGGTCCTTATACTGCTCGAGCATGTTACGGTAAGCATCGACTTCATGGTCTTTGCCCCACATCGTCATGGTAGAATGCTCAGTTGCTGGAACACTGAAACCAGCCATGTCACAGTCATAGTATTCATTGGCCATCCAGATTCCAGCAACTGTATCAGAACCCATGAAGTTGAGGAGGTGTGCTGCACCACCGATCATGGCGGACTCCTGTGAAGAGACACCACGACTGCCAAAGTCATGAAGCTTGAATGGAAGCTCAGCATTTGGATCATCTGCTGTTAAATCAAGGTAATATTTGATTGCCTGCTTGCAGTGGTAAGAGAGAGTGGCGACCGTGATCGGATACCACAGTCGGACAAGCAGAGTCTCGATCCAAGACACAACCCAGAAACACTTTGGATCTGTGCTCTCCACACTGAGGAGAATGTTACTCGTCGGGATGACAGAACCTTCAGGCACTGCTTTTATGCGGACTGGCAGGTAGCCGTCGTGGTTAAGAACTATGTGTTTCCAACCGTCCGTATTGAAAGGAACACCGTGCGCGTCTGCAAATTTCTTTGCTTCGAATACATCACTCATCTTGATCGATGTGGATAGGTATTTCTTTAGGTAGTACTGCAATCCAAAGAACACAGTCTTCTCGAACTTGCCTCCGCGGCTCTCCAGGTAGGAGTACATTGCTGTGGTGTTCGGTGGATACTGTTTCCAGTGGCTGAATTTGTAACTGTCTGTGTCTAAAATGAGACTTATGATCTTGTTGTCCATCATTTTCTCCTATTCAGTCGATTCCCTATCGACCTACAATTGTCGTAGCTGTGCTTCTCTAAACTTATTGATTAGACATGATCTAATACCATAGCTTCCCTTGCATTCATAGCTAATGAACATCTTATTGCCACTTGGCATTTGGATGATGAAGCCATCTTCTCGAGTTTTGTATGGAAACTTGATGCCATTGATATCGACTACGTAATTCATCGTCCGACTCCATTGATAAAGTAATTGATGATGTGAATATGGTCTGAGAAGAAGTTCTCCTCGACCAGTGCAAGGTCACAGAGCGGAAGCCACAATGCTTCAGCGGCGTCGTCTCCTCCGGCAACGGCTGGAAGGGGACCAAGTCTATCAATTTCAAAGTAGTGTGCGTGTGTTATGGTCCTACCGCGCTGATCTCTGAGAGGGTGGTCAAAGACATGTATATCTTTCAGACACTTCTTTAATTGATCTTTCGGGAACAGAATATTTGTTTCTTCCTTGACTTCAGCGAGGCAAGAATCAATGATCCGTTTGTTTCCTTGGAGGAATCCACCAGGCAGTGCATACCGTCCTTTGCCTGGATTGAAACCCCTTCGGACAAGAAGGACATGTCCTGCCTGCACGATAACTGCATCGGTGGTAACAAAAACAGGAGGAAAGGGAGCACTCGCCCACTTCTTCTTGTAGTCCTTGAGGAACTTCCACTCACGACGTAGTTCTTCACATGATTGAGTCCCCGTCCATGCAAGAACCTCATTCAAAACCTTTTCAGGCATGTTGGTGACGAACAACCCTATGTTCTCGAATATTTCTTCCCTGATCATAGTTGAAGTAATACCGAAATGATTCGGTTCTGCAACAAGCTTCCACTGTGGAAAGAGCCTGAGATAAAAAGAGCTGTCATCCTTGAAATGACCGATCAGCTTGACAGTTGCTGACCTGCAGTTAATTGTCTGCGTAACTACATTCTGAATACCAGTCAACCACATTGTGTTGTCATACATGTAGTCACGAGCTGGAACGATCGTAGTTCTACCTAGCAGGTCTGCCGGTAGAGCCAGCTCAATCATCACGCGGCGCTCTTCGTATGACCACGGATTCTTTAACGATCGCGGTACACGATGACTACCAACTACGATGATAAGCTTTTCAGCCTCGTCTTTAAGGGCATTCTTTATTACTTCTAAGTGCCCGTTGTGGAAGGGTTGGAACCTCCCAATGAATACACAGTAGTCTGCTTTCGACATCTTTTGTCTCCTTGTTTTGGGCCAGCTCCCTGCCAGCCTACAGTATACTATATGCCAACGAACGGCATAAGTACAAGATTATAAGATCTCGTAATATCGTATCATTGGAATACGTGCCTTGTTAGTTTCCATTCACATCCAGGAGGAAAGTCGAATACACACTCATTGTTGAAACTTGTTCCTTCGAGATCCATGATCATGTACTCATGTTCACCTTCCACAAGTTTGACACTTGAGCCAGCCACCAAGCTGATTGAAATCCCTTCCTCTTCCATCACTTCAAATACACGTTGGAGTTTCTTGAAGAGAGGATTATTTTCTTTTGCTCTAAATGTGGTCATTATAAGTTTAATTCCTCACCTGTTACCGCATGTATGAGGCTTACTATTTTCTTTCCTAGAAAAGAATCGGAAGTATTGTGCCTGCCTGGTGGTAGATTGATCTCAACGATTCGATCGCCGTCCAGCGGATCACCTACTTTAGTTTTCCAAAAACCCAATGCTTTAGTAGTAGAGACATATGTTTCGCCCGTCCACCCTACTCCATTAAATGCTCCATTATGGGTGTGGTTTCTAATCCAACTCTCCCCCGCACAAAACCAAGATGTCTCACCGGTGAAGGAATGAACATCGTTCTCACATTGAGGACAGAACCATGATGTGAATAGCGGCTTAAGTGTCGTGCTACAGATACTGCACTTATCTACCAACATCAGTTCTCCATTAGTCCGAACGTTTCATCCTGACAGTTCTGACACATGCGTGAGATCCGATATTCTTCACGACTTAGATCATCATCGAAGTCATTGTGTCGAACATACGTTGAACCACATTGGGAACACTTACCAGGCACGATGCCGTGGGGTGCGAGACGCTGCATCATGTTTTGAATAACTGGTGCCTTGTCTTCGTATGCCATCTATGTCTCCTTTATGTGTACATCATCCAGCCGCCATCTTCAAGATGACAACCGAGAGATTCAAGTTCTTTCTTATCATCAGCAGAAATGTCATCGGTTTCCATCAGTGGAAACAAGATCATGTCATGTTGACCTTCAAGCCACTCTTGATCTAAGTCCTTATATTTACCAATGACATTCAACACCTTAATAATGTTGCTACATTTTGCCATCGATTTCAATTTCTCTTTTTGTCTGTTCCAAGATAAATTCAGCCAGTGCGATGGCTTCATCACGAGGTAGAAAAACGTAGTGATCTTCAGTACCCATACTACAACAGCCATAACTGGTAACTTCTATCGTTAACTCAAGCTGACCGTATTTGTCAACTTCAGCAGATACTTCTCTACTATTTGTTTCTTTGAGTTCGAGCAGTGACGAAAAGTTCGAATTTGGATAATCAGTTCTCTTTGCCATCGATCTCCCCACTGACAGTGCCAGGATCTTCCCACGTCGAGACGGGTAGGTCAAGAATGTCTAGACAAGTGTCAGCCAGATTCTGTATCAGCTGCCCATGATGCTTGATTGGTGTCGACCACACTCTAATACCATCGGGCCAGAGGATCTTGCCTAGCCAATAGCGGTCACGGTCACGCGTTCCTTGCATGTGTCACCTCCTTTGCAAGTTCTAATGATCTTCTTCATATCTACAAGGTCTATGACGAGCTCTTTCCAGGAGTAGAGTTTTTCACTATCAATGTATGACTTGAACATGTCTTCATCAACGGATGCATGTATTTCACGTACCTTATCCCAGTATTTTCCTTTATCTTTCGGTGCATCACGGAAGTTTCCATTAAGATCGAGCAGTAACTGCAAATCCTCGACACTGTGAAAGCCGTAGATTTTAGCAATCCGTACGTATTTGACCATACGATCGCCTACGACACTGAGCAGGTCTAGATCTCCTAGTTCATATCTATCGTAGATGGCATCGAAGTCACGACCGACATCCTTACCAACGAGAACATCAGCATCGCACCACGGTTTCCAATGATCCCAATATGGATTTTCATCTTCTTCACAGTCAACACAAAGACCTCGATCACCATAATCACAAAGGTCTTTGTTGTAATAATCTCGATGTTCCGGTCCTTCAAAGTTCTCCCAGTGTCCATCACTGATCTGACCTTTAAGTTCATGCTCAAAGAGAGTTGCCTGCGCTTCGTTCCTGAATGTGATAGTATTCACTATGCCACCTCGACCATGCTCGGGGGTACGATCCACTCGGCGAAATATCCGCGGTCTTTACCCCATTCATCCTGCTTCGAGTCAATACGGATCGTCTTGCGATTGACTTTCTTAATCATTCCTTCGATTATTGCGCCTGTCTTCGAGTGGGTGAAGTGAACCTTCATACCACGTCGTAGATCACTCGACGAGCTGGCAACAGTATTGACAAAACTACGCAGTGCAACCATGTCATTACGATTGAGTTTACGAACTGCAGATTTAATGTCCTGAAGTGTCATTGAATTCTCCCTCCATTCTCCAGTGTATCATACCGAAGAGTGAATGTGAAGGTATCGTAGAATTGTTAATATACGAGGCGACCGTATGCGATGCACTGAGCGAGGACATCAGATGTATATACGTCACAGTTATCTTCAAGTACATCTGTGAAGTGTTTTGGATATTTTTCTGCCATTATCTGAAGACCTACTTCAAGCGAATTACTATCAATACAGTATGTCGTATCAGGCTCATCACCATATTTGTCTTTGATAAGAACAGCACAACCAGTAGTCACTGCTGCAACAACATATCTCGGCCACTCAGCATCTTTCGGTACATCGCCTTCATAGCTCGCAATTCTGAAGGAACCATAGTCGTCGTGCTCGAAGATGTGTGTGACGAGACCCATAAGAATATCGCCATCAATTGTGATCCGTGCATTTACTGTGATCTCTGGAAACTTGAGTGTCATTTTACCTCCAGTGCTACGGGTTTCTTATTAAACTGCTCGACCAGCTTGACGATTCGCTTTGCATCTTCCTTGTCTATGTACGATAGGTTTGCGTAGAGGAAATCGATTAGTGGATCATTTTCTTTTGGTGCCTTTAAACACTCCTCACATGTGAAAGAGTGTAACTCAAAGTCGTATGAAACATCAGCGATATCAAGATCACTATGGCACGTATCACATGTTACCGGTATGTCATCATAAGCAACATATTCATCGATTGTTGGTTCTCCTGAGTCTACATGGTCCCATCGATCTTCAACATCGAACGGTTCATGCATGGAAGTACTGGACAAATCATTCGCAACGATACGCCACAGTCTTTCTTTTGCAGTTTCAAGATCTTCCGCGACAACAAATATCGACGTGACCGCTTTGCTCGTTTTGCTTAAGAAGAATTCATATTCTTTCAGGCTCATGATACCCTCGCTGAGTTTTCAACGTAGTTGTAAAACTTCACTTTACCAGATCTTCGAGACATCTGCCGCTTCCACCACTTGAGCATGTGTTTAGCGCACGGACCACACAGTCGGGTCTTCTCACTGTGCGCGTGGCCCGATGCTGGGTGAAAGGGAGAGCTGCATACTGAGCATTTGTTAGAATCGCTGTGTGGTTCCGATTTCATCAGCATTCTCCTTGTAGTCACTTTCAATCTCGACGAGATTACGCCTACACAATGCAAGGATTCTATCATCATCTACACGATAGAAATAGAGCCAATTTGCATCCTCTCCTTCGAACAGGACTTTCTCATCTTCCCAGTGATAACTCGCACCACGCTCTACTTCAAGATAGAATACGCGACATCCTTTAACGAGTCTCTTCATTTGCTATTCCTGTCCGGCGCCATTGGTACTTGGAAGTTCTTTCTTACTACTTCGGTCTTGACATAGTATCGACGATTCTCGTCCTTAGTACAATTATCGAGGATTCCTTTCCTGAAACAACTGCCGTACAGATATGTGCAGTAGTAGCCGCGAGATGCACGTCGAGTGATCGGTTTGAGTGCACGTGTTTTTAGAATTCTACCATACGCCATAGCAGTGTGATTATATTCTGCTACTCCCGCTATACTATCCCACTTTCGAAGATGTTTTCTTATGCTAAAGAGATAGCCATTGATCTCTGTTAGGTGATAGATATAGAATCGTTCACCGACCGGTCGACGGCTATATCTATTCGTGAACTCACCAAGTTCTGTAGTCCAAACGAATTTGTCTTTAGTCCAGATATCTTCTCGATAGTCATCGAACTCATACTCATTGACATCACAAATGAATCGCTGGATATCAGTGAACCGCGCACCACCGACTGACGCATGGATATATCGAAGAATGGCTTCACCTTTCTTCATTCTTCCACTACGCGCCTCACCAACGAGTCTACCATATACTTCGGGTATCATAGTGAGATGTATCCTTTCTTGTCCGGACAGCACCGACGAACGACTTCAGCTTTGACCTCGTCTTCCACTTTACCCCACTCTTCCCATGTGCCGAATTCACCGGAGCCACACAGCATATCAAGGAAATCATCCACATGGATACGTGGCTCCTCACCACAATCCACACATGCATTGTATAGATCACTTGCTGTATCAGAGAATGTACGATCAACGATACGCTGAATGCTGTTATTGCTCTTTGGCATGATCTTCTCCTGTGTTGTTTATTTCTAAAAACCTCTATCGAGGGCACCGAAATGCCCTCTGTAGAGACCTCCAGATTCTAGAGGTCTAGTGTCTTTCGGTGGAGATAGAAGTGGATGCCACTCTCACACTGTTCATTCGTCTTGTTAAGCTTTGCAGTCTTTGTCTTTCCAACGACATAGTTGAAGTTGCGATCATATTTGCTGTAGAATACGTAGTCTTCGGGATTCTTAATCCGAGATGACTTTCCATTATATCCTGGAAAGGCAGCAACTACCTCCACTTTATCGCTACGCATCTTCACTTTACTATCGAAAGTGATGACAGTATTTTTTATCCTTGGAGTAATGATTTGCCATGCACCGTCAGCTAGATTCGTTAGTTCTGGTTTTGAACCATCGTCGCCACCACTCAAGCTATGTACGCAGACAATTGTCGCATCTTCAGGGATGAACAGCTTGAGGATGGCGTACGTGTTGGGGTATAAAGTATGGTACTTTGTATTCCTGCAGCGCACACGTTTGTAACCGTAGAATGGAGGAATTGGAAGCTGCACTTTTATTCCCTCGAAACTGATGCCCTTTTTGCTGATGATCATGGTGTGTATCCTTTCCCTTCAAAGAAAAATGCTGCAATGATGTTGAGCCAGAACAGGCCTTTCACCACCTGAGGAGTGCAGTGCTCCCAGAACCAGAAACCTGTCTCAGTCATTCCCAGTCAATCCTTTCCTCACCGTTACCATCTTCATCGATGGTATCGAGAATCTTCATACGCCTAGCGTACTCAATGTCTGTGACATATTCCACAAACCCTCCACCTTGATGGTCATCCACCCACCACATTGACTTACCTTCGGGCAGAGTCTGTGAGGCAGCTCCCCAACACGCAGCAACTCCTTCTGCATCAGTCATGTTAAAATCCTTTCAGTAGTTTCTCAACTTCTTTTATCATGCCTTCGTAGATCGCATTTGCACGCAACATGTCTCCATCATTAGATCGAGCAATATCAACAGCTTCCGTTTGCCCATCAAACTCTTCTAGGTCTTCTTCAAGACAACAGTGGAAGCGATTGCGGACATACTCTCGTCCAATTTCCTCACCTTCATCCCAATCTGCACGACGCCTGTCTTCCTCCGCCACGAGATCTTCCGGGTACCAATCAGGGTATTCACGTGCCATTAAAGCATTCTCCTAGTCAAAGAGTGGGAGACTGTTCCAGTATTTCTCTTCATCGACAATACGAAAATTGGTAATCCGAGTGCTATCGAGCGATGAATCTGGTTTCTTGAAGAGACGGTCAATCTCTTCCAATGCTTTTTTATGAGTGTAAGCATAGACTTGGTTGTAGCCACCGCCCTTCCAATTGAATGCCCACAGCAGTTTCTTTTCTTTAGCCACGTTTGCTACTCCTTTGTCCAGATCTCTCCACCGTAAAGCTCGACTGCTGGCTCATAGACAGTTTCCTCATCACCTGACGATGGCATGCTGTTGCTCTGCTGTGCAGACATGTCGGTGCCTCTAGACTTGCGGTTTCGACTCACAAGCGTGAACTTTGAGCCAGGTGGGAAGTAAAATCTGTCGCCTCTCTCTTTCCCATTCCAACTGCGAACGAAGTATTCACCAATCTCTATCCTGTCACGAGCCTCGTCGACAAGCTCCTTTGTCACAGTGGAAGAGAGGAAGGTATAGCCCTTTGCCCAGGCCCTCTCGTCGTCAGTGAGGGACACGTCGAGACAGGGAGTGAACCCAGCGCCATTCATGCAGCCAGCACGTGACGACCACGGACCCGACAGTACCACAATCGTTCCATCATCCATATCCAATGTATAACCACTGCCACTGAAACCCTGACCTGGTCGGTCATAGCTGAAGAAACTGACTAGTCCGTCGAGCTCACTGAAATATAGTCCATCCTTCTTCGTGTAGACCATGTCATCACGGTTGGGGATTTCATCAACAAATAGTCTAAGCTGCGGACGGTTTGCATACTCTTGGTACCAGTCCACTTTGCCTGCGATGATCCTCATTTCTTTCCTTTCTTCGGGCAGTTATGAAAGAAAATGACAGTCTCGCCACAGTCCTTGCAACGAGGAACGGGTGGAATCTCCTTGGTCTTCACTTATGCCTCCAGAATTTGTTCGAGACGATCAAAGATCCACTCATGTGGGTCACCGGTTCGTGCTTTGGCAGTGCCATGAGGCATCTCACCTGTCTTGAACACGTAGTGATTGTAGAGTTTCTCCCAAATAGGACCGTCTTCGAAAGTGATTGACTCTGGATCACCTTCAATGTAGTTTCTAACCTGTTGTTTCTCTTCCATGGTCAGGAAACTGAGTTCATCCATAAATTCTCCTTCCATTATAGTTTCACTATATCACACTTTTTACCAAGTGTACAACTATGATGGCTACAGTGATAGCGCGAAGTGCACGATGCAGAGGATTGCTTCGACTATTCCAAAGAGCGCAGCACCAGCGATGCCGAACACGAGGGGATCACTTTCATCAGCGATACCTGCTATTACCACACCAGCTATGAAAAAGAAGAGAATAATGATTGCGATTACGAAGAGCGCTGTAATCATTTGTTATAGTTCCTATTCCTGTGGTTGAAGAAAAAGTAGAAGTATGCAAAGTCCATTATTTGTGCTCCATAAACCCACGAATCTCGTCGTCGGTGAGTGGACCGATTGGCTCAAGTTCAACAAAATCAGGATGTTTTACGGTGCCAATGGAATACGCGTTAACATCAATAATCTCCCACTCAGCAGTGAGATGAAACGCGAACCAATATAGATTGTCTGTGAGCGCACATGACGGAAGCTTGAAATAAGCATCGAAGTTATTACGTAGCTTATACCTGCTTGATATGTCTTGCCAACCGTCAAAGACATATTGCTTGCCCTCCCACCACTGACCAGTGAGCGCACTCGTGGTCTCTGTCTTTGGATCACAGCCACAGAGGTAGAATGCTCCAACCACATAGTTCTTTGGCTGGCCACACTTGGTACAGTTATCCACTATACCACCTCGAAATCGATGCCACGAAAGTTGAGACTAATGGTACAGAATGGGCCACCTTCATTGAGCTTACACTGTACGTGTGATTCTCCTTCTTCCATTAGCTCCTCGACCATGTCTTCTACCACATGCTCCGAGTGTCTATACTTGCGAGCGTAGAGGAACCTACAGACATCTCGAGGGTGTTTGAAGAGATATTCGTCATATGTCCACGGGTCACGTGTGTCTATGTTGAATGCTTCGATAGTTATCAGGTACATTTCGTCAGCCACTACACAACACCTGCCTCTCATGCGCTGTGCGAATGTAGTAGATGTTTTCACCGAGTGCCACACCAAGAGTTCCGTCATCATCTAGACGAATGAGCCAGCCCGCCTCTTCAGCTTCTTCAATCTGTTTGTTCGTATACTCGAAGAGCAATAGTTCATGACTAACCCAGTTAACAATGCAACCTTCGAGATACTTGTAGATATTCATGTTTCTCCTTCCTTTAGTACGGCTCCGGGTCTGATCCACACCCATGCTTCTTGAACTGCTTGATGCCTTCATCGAGGATATTCTGCACGTGATCGTCATCGAATCCATAGTTGTGCTCACATGTCCAGAACTCTTCTTCCCAGCCATCACCGAAGTCTGCGTCGATCTTCACCTCACCCGCATACTCCGGTCCGCTCGTCATCCACGTTTTTCCGTTGTCGTCAGAATACTGACACCAGTCTTTTTCGTCAAGCATCTCTGCCATGAGACGAGCTCGCCATACGGCGCCGCCTGCTTCGAACTTGACTTCATTGAGTTTCAGTGGATAGTTCATAGATCACTTTCCTTTATCTAGCGGATGTTGTTTTCCGATCTTGCGCCATGCTCTGAAGATGCCATGCTTGTCCATCTCCCACAGCCTGTCATCACATAGCTCGATGATCTCTTCCAGCTCTTCGATTGGGCGACAGAGTGAGCAGGATCCTTCCTTGCGACAGCCACATACCATCGCACCTGTTCCTGCACCTACGAGACCTCGACGTCTGCGGTCAGCCTGTTCACGTAGTATGCCACTGACTGTGGCGACTTGGTCTTTGGTAAAGTGTTTCATCCACAACCTTCCGGCATCGGAGGAGGACACGACTGAGTTACCTCATCAATGGCTTCGATTGCCTCCTGAATGACATGACGCTGGTTGTCCGTCAGCTTAGTCTCAAGGATATCAGTGAGATTGAAAGAGACACGCTCTAATTCAGTGAATTCAGTCATTCTTCTTTTCCTCCTCGATAGCTGACTCTACACCTTTGCGGAATGTGGACCAGAATTCATCTGGATCTTCAGCGTAATCGTAGTCCATACCCACAATCTCAACCATTCCTTCAAAGATGCAATCGAAGCAGACATATTTGTCTAGGATTGGGAAGAGTGCAGGATGACAGTCATCACCATTTCCATGCACATGACACTCATCATCGGGGTATGTCTTAGACATCAGTTTTCTCCTTGCAGCGGTAGGTATTCGTCATGCACTTTCACAACGTAGCAGCTGGCATCTTTGTTAACTTCTTCTGCACAGAAACCTTCGACCTCTCCATCGAAGAGTGCATCAAAGGCTTCGCGAAGACTGAGCTCCTTGTGCCAATCACCATACCCGCCATCTGGACCTGAGACGTTGTACAACCTGTCCATCCAATGACCGAATGAGATATCCTCGACTTTCATGTCCTCGAGTTTCTCGTACAGCGTCGTGCAGACACCGCCTTCATAAACAAAGGTTACTGCGTACATGGACACCTGCCTTTCCAAGAACTGTGAGGGCGCAAATCACCGTATATTATTAGCATACCACACCCCTTTCCATTTGTACAACTTTTATGGAATATACAATGGAAAGGAGTCTGGGATGCTGCCCTCCAGGAGGGCAGGCTCTATTCGAAGCTATGCTCCTAGCGATGGAAAAATGACGTGGTGTTCTTCAACCCAAAAGTCCTCGTCAATCCATTTTGATTCGTATTCTCGAACCCATGCTTCCATGCGATCTCGTTCGAGGATAACTGCATAAATATAGGGTGGACCATCGAAATCTCTCATCATGACAATGAAGCAAGTCATCAGATCAATGTTACCTCTTCCACCACACAGTGGAAACCTTCGATGTCTTGGACCTCTTCTGCTGCAGCTTCTGCTCCCTCCTTCGAAAGGAATATGAGTGCGGCAGGATTATCCCACCCTTCCACAATTGAGACGCTTCCTGGTGGATCACAGGTCTCGTCATCCGCATAGATGTCACAAACGAAGTCATTGCTTCCACTGATTCGAATCTTGTATGTGATCACTAGTCCGTCTCCGGTTCTTTGATGAAGTAAGTGACGTGTGCAATCCATGCATCAGGCAGTTCAGTTGAGTCCACAGTCCACTCAGTTCTTACAACGTCTGAACTGTCATTGGCACCACCTGGTATGCTGTCGATTGCTCTGACTACATCCTCGACGCCACCAAGAAAGATGGGATTATCCTCCTTAGGATCCTCGGATGTATGTAAATACTCTCCGAATGTGTCATCCTCACCGAACGGTCCGCGACAGAGCCAGCGCCCGTCTGGATGATCGTCTCGCAGTCGTGCGATGGTAACGAAGTACTGCTGTGTTTTCATTTGGGCTCTTCTGAGTCGATATCGACAAGCAGTTGTTTTTCGTAGCGATGTAGAAGATTTGTCAATTCTAACTTTATTGCTTTACATTCCTTACTCATGCTGCTCCAACCACCAGCACTAAGAATCTTGCCAGCAGCACAGGCTTCCACATACAACGCAACGAGTGTGACGTGTCGAGTAAACTTCATTTCTTAGTCATCTCCTTTCAGGTTCTTAATCTGATCTACCGTGCAGTGGTCACACATGATGACATCATTGATAACATTCTCATTGCCCTTGACACCACCTCGTGTCCCAAGACATACTACACAGTCATCGTACGATTCACGAAGCTCCTTGCGAGCATCTTCACGAACTCTTCTTGCTACTTGCATGATTGCATCGAACTTCGGACCCCAAGCCGTGCAACCGTCGTGATAGTCGCCTTCATCAGCAAACTCGATCAACGCATGAATGTCTTTGGTAGTTAGCTTCACAGCTCCACCACCTGTCCACGCAGCTCCTCGACAGAGCCTCGAGCGAAAGCCTGGTCCTTGCCATCCTCATCGACGATGAAGGTATACAGCTGAATGGAGGGAGGAGCAGAACCACCGTCATGGCTATAACCAGGAGAATAGAATGACTGGCTCCTGACAATGTGGAACTTCATGCCTGGAAACTTGCGAAGTCCAAAGATCTTGGGGAAGGTGGCAATGGCTTCGTCGACAGCAGCAGCTTGGTCTCCATACGGAATCTCTTGCATGATCTTGTCCTTTTTTAGTCGTGTTTTGAGTCGTGGTGATGGGAAGCATTCCTACCGCGATTGTTGTCCAGCTTGTTCTCTTTGCAGTGGTTTCGTCTGTTGTCCTTGCAGCCACTGAGGGCAAAGAGAATGATTAGGAACAGCAACCTCATGTCCTACTCCTTGTTGAGGGAAGAGAGAATGGAAGCGATCTCGGAGTCCTCGATCACTTTCACGCGTCCACTCGGGGTGATGTAGTACCCACACTCACTGTAGCTAGGACATCCGTAGTAGTCACCAGCATACTTATACTTGCCATGGTCGTCCAACCGAGTGCGAATCTTGTGACTGACCTCAATACCGTGGACGGGGCATGTCCAATCAGCCTTCGACTCAAACTTGCGTGTCTTCATTGGATCCTTTCAGGCAGTCACAGCAGACTGCAAAGAGTATACCGACATAGTCATCTTGTCTTGGCACGACGACATGACCAGCAGCGATGAAGAATCGACCAGTGCTGTAGTCATCAGTTTTGATGACCGCACCATCACACTGGCGACAATAGAATCCAACATCGGTGATCTGCTCGGCCGACTCTTTGCTTAGCGGTTCAAGTTCAACCTTCATTGCCTCTTCCTTCCTCAGTATGTCGGTAATCGATCAGCATGCGATGGCCACAGGCTTGTTTTACGATGATGTAAAACGGTCGAGGCGCCGGATTACCGCAAGCTGATGGATGTTTCTTCACATACTTGACTTCTTCTCCTGCACTCAGCGGGCTGACAAGTATCAGTTTCTGATTGCGTTTGAACTTCATCCTAGCTCCTTTCTTTCCAGGTCTGCCATCATCAGCGTCCGGGAACCATTCCGAACGGACCCTCCAAAGAGGGTTTCGGCGTTACGCTGCTTTCCAGACTCCCTTCTGCGATGACTTGCAGTGGCGGTGAGTTGCGGTAACAGGGGCAGATGCTTCATCTCCACATGCGCTGCAGATACAGTGACCGGCGCCTCCTGACTTTGCCTTGGTCTTCTTGCGGGTACGAGTTGGTTTCTTGAGACTGTTGAATGGTTTCATGTTTTGAGTCCTTTCCTTACGGTTTTGCGGTGGGTGATGTCGTAGATGTTGACGTCAGTATATGCATACTCATCGATCAACGCTTGAGCCAGCTGCTCGACATTATTCCTGGTAATGCCACTTTGTCCTTCCGTGTGGTTGTCGGTGGCCATGAAAACGTGGCAATTGTCATGATCCAAGTAGAGATTGGCCCACTTTCTGGTCGGATGCTCGTCGTCCGAGTAACCGCACCAGTCGCACCTTCCTCGCTTATCAGCATCATAGAATTTTGAACATGCCGGCATCTTCGTTCCTCCTAAAAGAGTGTGAGCTTGCCGCAAAAGCAGAGTACCTGTGTCTTGGTCGACACAGCTCCAGGCCAATCACGTCCACCTTCTCGTAACACACTTCCACAGCTACAGACGATTCTTTCTGCTTGCCTCTTGCGATAGTCCTCCCTCATCTTGAATGACCGTTGTCGTCTTGCAGCCTTGGAGCTCATGAACAGAACACCATGACGAATTCGATGGTGGCCAGAATGTATGCAGCAGTGCCAATCAAAGTCCAAGTAGCTTGTTTCGACATCATGATTAGTTCCTTAAAAGTTATCCCAAAGTGGATGGTGCCAAGAAGAATGAACGGTCTTAGTCTTTTCAGGCATTGGACCGAGCTTGAATACGTTTTTCTCTGAGTACGGACTTTTTCTTGGAGCGTGGTTTTCGACCAGCTTCATAGGTAAATCCCACGTCATAGTATACACTGTTTGATGACCATGCCATGCACCTCCAAATTCTTTGTACGCATCTCTTAATTCTTCACCTGTGAATGTTCTTTTTTCGAAGCGCTCGCGTAACTGACCAATGATCGTTATTTTCACTTTGCAGCCGCCAACATCAGTTTCGCGCCAACTGTAAGGGAGAACGTCTTAAGCTGACCAAGAAGCTCCTGTCCATCTTCTGTCTTTTCGAGTGACTCCTTCAGAATCTTCAATCTAGCAGTCCGACGATCATGAAGAGCACTTTGTACCTGATGAAGCTCGTTCTGTTCATCTTTTAGTTCATTAAGCTCCTTACATACGGGCCACTGTGATGGGCTCACGTCAAACGTGATCGTAACTTTACTATTATCCCAAGAAGGATCGGCCCACCCATTTCGTCCGGCCTGCGCGAGTTGAACCAAGTCAACACCACCAAGTCTCTTAAGTGACTTGGTCTGCTTACCAATCTCGTCAAGGCGTTCGGTTACTTTATCTAGAGTTTCTTGGATAACAAGATCAATAATCTCTGTTCGTGTAAGCTTCGTGTTAATGATCGGATTCTTTGACATGCTCTTGTTCCTTTCACTGTTGTTGAACTCGAAAAGGGGATAAGAAAGGGAGTCTACGACATATTGATTTGAATCGATCCCTCGATCCCAGGTGACGTAGACTCCCTCGATATCCTCTCTTCAGCTACGCAGTGGCGTAGTCCTGCTCATCATCGTCGAGGTCGTAGAGTGAATTGTCGCCGTCAAGCTCCTCATCGGAAGCCTCGACCGCGGTTCCACACGGCCCGGGCGCTTCGACTTCCTCGGTCTCCTCTTCCGACTGCTCCTCCTCGGTCTCAGTGGCCTCGACCTCTTCGGTCTCCTCCTCCGGCTGCTCCGTCTCACCATCAGTGGTCTCAGCTACCTCGTCCTTCTGACCGCGAGCACCGAGCTTGAAGCCCTCCTCCTCGGCGAGCAGACCACGGATGCAGGTTCGAACAGCTTCCAGGACGTCACAGTCCTCGTCACGGATTTCCTTGGGAAGGATCTGGGCCCGCACTGCACCGAGCTTCAGGCTTTTGGCCTCTTCCTCGGTCATCGACGTGATGGCTTCGTGCTCCTCGGGCTCGAAGCCGCTGACATCCAGGCGGGTCATCTGCTTTTTGGCCTTGCCCACGTACAGGCTCTTCTTGTTGTAGTTGAGAGCCGTGACCTTGTGGAAGGACTTCAGCTCGACGACCTCACAACCGAGCTCGCGGCACATGTCGAGGACTGCATCGACGGTAACCTTGCGCGGGTCGTTCTTTGGGGTTTCGGTGGTCGTGGTGGTGGTTTCGGTGTTGTTATCAGACACTTGTTAGCTCCTCGCTTGAGTTTGAGTTTCTTGGTGTCATTATTGGCACCTTGAATTATAGTATACCACTTAGTCGAATCGAAGTATACAACTTAATGAACTCGGGATGAATCTTTGTTGTTCCTTTCCTAGTAGTTTCCGTCGTCGTTGTAGACCACTCGTCGGTGTCGTGCATCACACAGCCACTCGATGGATAGTATCTTGTTCTCCTTCTCATGCTTCGGTGTTCCCGGATTGGCAAAGAACATGTGTTCAGCTTCTTCCTTCGATTCTGCCAATACGATGCAGACGCCGGCCTCATTGCGGAAGAGCCCCGTGTATTGGATCCTATAGACCTCCATGCTCTTGTCTCCTTTCATGGTTTGATACAACAGTATCTTTGTGGATGGTAAAAAGTATGGAAAAGGGTTAACTATGATACCAAATCTTGGGGTATTCTAGGAAGAAAATGCTCTAAGCAGAGCCCACACCGGGGCAGAAAATGTGGGCTCTAGAAAGAGAACTCTCCTACTCAGTTTCCTTTCTTTACCAGCGCGAGGGAGGCAGCACCCAGCCGCCCTCTTCAGCCAGCTTTTCGACAGCCTCCTTCGAGTCTTTCAGTCCAACCTTGGTCATGGTCCGGTGGTGCTTGATGGCCTGGATCTTGCCCCTCTTCTCGAACAGATTCCTGAGCTCGCCGACGAACGTTATCTCCTCCGTTGCCTCCGTCTTCCGCAACCGGGAGCAGACCTCATCAATGATGTTGATGTCATCGAAGGACGTGCTGCGAGTGATGATCTCCAGCGCAACGGCCAGCTCACTGTCTGTATAATCGTAGATGGATTTCGTCATTGTCTTGGTTGCCTTTCGTGGTGTGTAGAAAGAAGAGAGGTCTAAGAGGTCTGGTCTTTATTTCTTAACTCCAATCTCAAGGTCAACTTCCTTGACACCAGAAAGGATTTCCTTGCGAGCCCACTGGTTAAGGGTGCTGGCTGACCACTTGCCAAGCTTCGTGATTGCTTCCTGCTCGGAACTGGCCTGAACTTCGTACGACAGTTTGAGGGTATAAGTCATGACAGATTCCTTCCTTTGCACATACCACAACACCATCCACGACGAGGGCCATGAGGAGAATGGTAGAGTTCAAGGTGATGCCAGCTAGCCCATTCTGCGAGGTTGTAAAAGAAGAGATGCATCGGTTTCCCTTTCAGTGGCTGAGAGCGTTGAGGACCTGGTCGATCAGCTTCGTGCGCTGGATAGCAACAGGATCAGAGGAGCGCACTCCCTCATCATCACGCTCGACAGTGTAGTGGATGCAGTAGAGGATGACTTCAAACTCAGCGTCGGACAACTCATAGGTCTTCTTCACAAGGTCTCCTTTCTTCAGAGTTTCAATGTCCAGGATGCCAGCAGGACTCTTGCTTTCCACTCACCGATAGACTCTTGAAGTGACAACAAGCGACTGACAAGAGACATGATGTTTGCTGTTTCTACCATCTCTACACAGTTCCTTTCTATACAGCAATCTTATCCAAGTAATGTAGACAAGATATCTACAGCGCGGGGGCAGGAGATCCATACAACCGCGCAACCCTAAACCACACCAGTATCAGCTCAGAACTGCCACTCTAGGCCCAGACAGCAGTCGTGATGGCCTTCAGAGCAAAGAGTAGCAGAATCAGCTCAGACTATCGGGCCACCATCCGACCAGTATTTCGTATTGTACATGAGGTTGAACAGTGTATTGAAGTTGTGCCTGCTCTGGTCGCCACCAGCATCTGTCAGCACCTGTCGCAGCTCGCTACCAGATAGGAAGATGGACAGTCGACCCGAGTTCAGCAGGCTGGCCCACCGATCCAGCTCCTGCTGGGTCTCAAAGGTTAATTCGACTGTGACTGGTGCGAACTTGGTCTCTTCAGTCTTCTTGGTAGTACACTTCATGTGGTCCTTTCAGCTCTGTTAAGAGTAACGTGGTATCAGTCCTAGTTCAGTAGAAGACCTCCATTGCTAGCCGCGAACTGTGCCACACACTCATCACACTCCCCACACAGTGGTTCATCCTCCTGCAGGGCCGTGAAGACCTCTTCGACTCCGTCGGGGTGCAGATCAAGTTCGTAGCATCGACCGTGCAGCTGCCAGAACAGTTCCCAGTAGTAGCATTCTTTCATGTTTCGGCCTCCTTTTGGGATACAGTCACTTCTGTGATTTGTTCTCTACTGTCCTTTCATGGTATTTGAGCGTCGAAAAGTATCCAATTGCTCAAGGGACAAATGACAAAGTCCCGTTATACGTCTGCTGCGACTCGTTTCCTGATGCTTTCGAGCGTGACAACGTCGGCTTCTTTGGTAGTGCCAACATCGATCTTCAGCCCGCCGGAGTACCCGCAGTCCTCGACAACCGCCTCGAGGAAGATGTACATGTCGTGCAGTAGCTTATCTTTCTTGGTCATAGTTCTCCGATCTGTGAAGAGGAATGAACTGTCAGTGGAAGAGGAGATAATAGAGGGATCCTACAGTCAACAGTCCGCAGAATCCCTCTTTATTGCCTCTACCCTAGGCCGCGAGATCCTGGGACGCTTCTTCGTCCGCGTCGGCCACGTCCTGGGCGTAGGGGTCCGAGGTCGACCGGCGGCCAGCCTTGAATCCAACCTCCTCGTCCATGACCCGGAGCATGGCGGCCAGCAGGGCCAACAGGGGCTCGGATCCCTCGGGCGCCTTCTTGGGGAAAATCTGTCCGCGGACCGCACCGAGCCTCAGCTTCTTGGCAGCCTCCTGCGTCAGGCTCACCACCGCGGGATCCGTGGCCGGCTCGAACCCGCTGATATCGATCCTGGTGAGGGACTTGGTCTTGGCCAAGTACAGGCATTTCTTGTTGGCGGTCGGCGCGGTGATCTTGTGGAAGGTTTTGACGGAGGTGTCCAGGATGAGACCGAGGTCCAGGCAGCGGGCGATGACGTCGTCGGTGTTAATCGTGGTCATGTTTCTCTCTCCTTGGTTGGTTACCATATAAACAGTATATCAAAAATCGAACTCGATGTACAACCTTTATTTCCTTTTTATTTTCCTTCCTTTCCTGCTGGCTTCCTTGCCACCATGATCTAATAATATCATATTGGTCGAGAACGTAAAGGAAAATGTGAGCTGAAATGAAAAGAATATATGTACACAGTTATGTTACTATATTTTCTGCACGGTAAGGAGGGATACAGTTGACATTGAGACAACCATTGACAGAGTGACAATGTGGATATGACCATTTGTCAATGTATCTGCCATACACATCTCAGCTCAGCAGTTGGAGACTGTAAGGTAGGGTACAGCAGCCAGCACTGGTGGCCGACACTGTATGGCAGGGTACCGGGTTCACCGGACTAGGCCCCGGGGGCTCGGCTTTGTCATCGCTCGGTGTAGAGACTCGGGAATCCTGAGCTGATTTGTTGCTGATACCATGCTCTGTAGAGACCCGGGTCTCGGGAGCCCAATTGACGCTGATACCATACTGCGATTCACAGCCGGTGTAGAGACTCGGGTTCTCGTGACCCGCAGACAGCTGATACCATTCTCTAGTGTACACTCAGCACTCGGTGTGGTATAATGAAACTTATGGCATTCACTGTGGGGCTGATATTCAGTGTGGTTTTGATTGTTTGGATGATGAATATTGGAACAGAACCGCGGAAGAGTCTCTCGTGTGACTACAGGGGCACCGATGGTGCACCAGATGGATTTTATGGGAACCCTGAGCCAAAACTTGCAGAGTCGATAGAACCACATGTTTTCGCAAAGTCAAAATTACCAAAGATGTGGGTTATTAAGAAATAAGTCCCGGGCTCCCAAAAACCACAATTGCCAATTGATATCATTATAAGATGTACTCTCAGCACTCAGGGGTGTATAATGAGACTATATGAAGAACACACATCACTGGTGTCCAAACTGTGATCGGACGTGGAAGAAACGGAAGGACAATTGTCCTATATGCACGCATCCAGGCACAGGAGACAATAACGATTGATCCAGCGCTGGTGCTCGGATTTCGTGTCGTGGTTGCCTGCACTCACTGCGCCGGGTCTGGACATGATCCATATAATCGCATCGCCGAGTGCGGCTCGGTGGCTGTCTGTCCTGTATGCAGCGGGACAAAGACCACAGGAGAGCTGATTACACTTTCGGAACTGCGTGAATTGCTGGCTCGAACTACCGACATAGGACCGATCATGAAGAATATTGCATCGCCACAGACCAAACCGAGATTCAATATACTGGATAGAGAGGTTGACCCTACCTGTGGGATCGGGGTACCGGTGACGAGTGACAACAGAGCAAGGTGGACAAAAGAAATGGCAGAAGACATGGAAGCTTATCATAGCAAATCTGATATTGAAGTGCTGGTTGAAATGTTTGATCGCGCCGGCATCGGTTATAATCGTGGCACGGCACATATCTCAGTTGAAGCTGGATATGCAGGATTTTTGTCAGAATTTGGATTTGATCCACATGGCAATCTTGCATCGGTGGAAGCATATGAGTGATGGAAATTGTCGGGACTGTGGTGCTCTCTTTGCGTCACCACCACACAAGTGTCTAACGGTCGATCCTGCCACGTTTTGTGAAATTCGATACTGTGGCTACGAAGCAATGAGGGATCACATCGACAGTTTATCAGACGAAGAACTTGCTGACTTGGGATACATGTTGGGACAGCCTCTCGGAGGAATTGCAAAAGGCGAACATAGACTGGTGGTTGCAGAGCTCGTTAAGAGATTTCGTGAATCTTTTGGTGAAGAATGACAACGGACAAGAATAGAAGATTCTACAGAGTGGATCCAATGAAGATGGCACATAAACAGAAGAGATCTCTTCCAAAGTGGATAAAGAAGATTCCGTGGATGTATGTCATTGTTGGTGGAATCTGTCTAATGTTTATCGTTGGCGGGGTCAAGCTGCACAGTGTAGCAAAAACAACACATGAGGCTTTCATAAAATACGACTCAGACGGCAAGCTTGTGTCTTGCTACATTATCT